>JABAOH010044939.1_pt2 | contig 20839 bp, 21 predicted proteins | sample 7062181 | NCBI WGS metagenome assembly JABAOH01 (sample SAMN14538630, study PRJNA623070) | marine sediment metagenome | biome: marine biome [ENVO:00000428]; feature: marine pelagic biome [ENVO:01000023]; material: deep marine sediment [ENVO:00002113]; isolation source: pool of 5 deep marine... | reverse complement strand
GCGGGAAGCTTTCTCTACCGACTTCTTCTGTTTAATTCAGGTTTCTCCACTCTTATTGCTTCGCTTCACTTTTATGAAGCAAGAAGGTTTGGAGCAAAATTCATCCTCAAGCGCCTTATGGCTCGTCCTCCAGACCTCTCTGACCGTTACCACAAACAATTCGTTAACACCGTAGAAGGGATAAGGATTGCAAGCGGTGTACCAAGAGTAATCCCTCGCGTCATTCCCCAATCTGCGATTAATGCTTTGGCTCTGGTCTCAGCAGACGGGACACCGAATATTATCGCCACCGAAGGCATGCTTTCAGAACTTACCAGAGATGAGCTAGAGGCTGTTGTTTCACACGAGATGGCTCATATTATCCGTGGAGATGCTTTCTACATCACTCTCGTCTGCTCGCTGACCAACTTATTCGAGCGAATCAGGCTGGCGTTGGAGCCGGAAGATCAGACTCAAAGAGGAAGTGCTCTACCCGGTCCTGCTTATCTTCTCGTATCAATATCAGTAATAATCATGCGTCTTTTAAGCATGCTCATAAGCAGGGAAAGAGAAATTCTTGCTGATGCCGCTGCTGTGGAGCTGTGCCGAAATCCAAAAGCTCTTGCCCGCGCTCTGTATAAAACACATTTGAAAAATTCTTTCGTCGGAGATTTCTCTCTGACCTATAGTCCTTTGTACATCATCCCTCCAAAGTTTGAAGGGAAATCCGAGGGATTCTTTTCCCGTCTGTTTAACTCTCATCCCCCTGTAATGAAAAGGATAAGACTTCTTGCAGACATGGCAAGTACAAAGCCGCATAAAATAATCGAAGAAGTATATGAAATCCAGAAAAGGCGGAAGGAGGCGCAAATTCTTTTGCCTTCACGGGAAGAGGTCGAGCTGGAAATGAACGCTCCTGCGGCTGAAGAAGATAAGGTTGTCCCCATGGAAGGGAAAGTGTGGTCAATACTTGACTCTAAAGGAGATTGGCAGGGTCCTTATGCACTCAGCGAACTGCTTTTTATCCGGTTTTTTACACCCATGATACGAATAAAGAATCTACAGGAAGGGATTGAGGCCCAAGCCAGGGAGTTCGTTCAGATACGAGACGCCCTTCGCAAACTGGGAAAGAAAAAGCCGCTGGACGAAGGCAAGAAGAACCGATGTCCCCGCTGTCATCTCATCCTCAGGGAAGATTACTATGAGGGCACGCCTATAAAAGTATGCACACAATGCAGCGGAAAGCTAGTGGATTCTTCTTTCAAGTGGCGCATCCTTTCCCGGAGAGAAGTTACTTTTTCTGAAAACTTGATAAAAAAAGCTCATGATTTCAAGGAACAATTCCTGGATAATCCATTTTATATACGAAAAATAAGGGAACAAAAATCTAAGAAAATCTCCTGCCCGCATTGTGGCTCTCGAATGCTCGCCAGGCCGTTCAGCTACCAGTATGTTATCCCCGTGGACAAATGCTTTTACTGTTATAAAATCTGGTTCGATGCTGACGAGTTAGAAATACTCCAAATCCTCACCGAAAAAAGCTGAGTCATTCTTGGCATTCCAGTAAATCATCCTTAGGACTAGATCTTGTTTCTTGCCTTTTATTTTATAAGTCACTTAACGCGAATCCCCGCTCGTCCCCAGACTTTACAAAAATTACTCCTACTTCTGATAGGGGCGGAAACCTGGAAATATTGGTAGAAGTAAGTTATATTATGTCATCAATATATGATGTCTTTAGGCTAGCTAATAAATACAAAAAATTAAGGCATAAACCCAATCATTGATAATAAAAAAAAGGTGATAGTAATCATGCTCCGAAAAATAGGTTTTAGTCTGAGTATGATTTTCTTAATATTTCTCATCGTCCTATCCGGCTGTCATAAAAAAGAAGCTCCTAATAATGAAACTCCGGATGAACCCGAATTCAATAGCTTGGCGGAAGAAATCGATTATCTTGCAAGCAAGCATGTTAGAGTAGGCGCAATGATCGGAGTAATAAATAAACAGCAGGAAAAGCTCATTTTTTCCTACGGGACAAAATCTATCGATACTACTGAGCCGCCTGATTCAGATACTGTTTTTGACATCGGCTCTATTACAAAAACGTTCACGGCAACATTACTTTCTGATATTGTTTTAAAAGGTGTTATTTATTTAAGCAATACAGTTGGCAACTATTTGCCAGCTGATCAAGTGATTATGCCCTCTTCCGAAGGTGTCGAAATCACTTTTGAGCACCTGGCAACTCATATGTCGGGTATTCCCAGATCACCTCATCAAGAGGGATCAACTTACCCGCTCCCTGAAGGGTATGATCCTCTTGATCCATATGCAGCTTATACAACCGAACATATTTACGATTATCTGACAAATTATTGCATATTGGAGTTTACACCCGGTACCTATTGGGGATATTCCAACACCGGAATGGGATTGTTGGGACACACATTGGGTTTAATTGACGGAACATCTTATGAAAACATATTGACCCGTGACGTTTTTAATGTGCTAGAAATGCAAAACAGCTCATTATTCTTAACAGAGCAACAGATGAATAATCAAGCTCTTGGGCACGATCGCTATAGAAATATTGTGCCTTTTTACACTGCAAATGACATTTTTCAAGGATGCGGAATGATCAAGTCCACGCTAAATGATATGTTCAAATATCTGGAAGCAAATATGGGTTTAATAGAGACTCCATTGAAGGCTGCAATGGAAAGAGCACATCAAATTACGCCGGGCGTTTGGACTGGATCGTTAGGATACATTGGTTTGGCATGGTACATTCTTGAGTTGGATGACGGTCAGGAGGTTACATATAGCGGTGGAGATACAAATGGACATTCAGCATACATAGGTTTCAATAAGTCAGAATCAACAGGAGTCATTGTTTTATTAAATAGTTCTGTGCATGACGGGACCAATCTATATTTGGGTGCTACTATTATGAAAGCGATAAATAAATATTAGATGATTTTAATATATGTCCTTTTAATAGACTGTATCGTTATTCATTAAAAAAATTCATTTAAATACATAGTTTGTATCATAAATGCCTTCACTCATGGGTATTTTTCAGTTAACATCTATAAGCGAACTTGAGAAGCAAATTTCCTTCAAGAGTTGATCAATTTCAATGCATCAGCGGCTTTTTTTAGGATTTCTAAATAATCTTCGACTCCAGCCTCTCTCGGGTTTGAGGGATTTGAATTATTCTCGAAAGATTTTTGGGCGATTTCAGGGAACTGACTTTCTTTTATGCCCAAATCCTTAAAGGAAGGAATATTCATAGAGCTGGACAGGAATTTTATCATCTGGATTAATTCCCGTGCTGCAGCCTCGCTATCTTTCACCTCGACTCCAGCGATCTTAGCTATTTCTGCATAGCGGTCTTTGGCGACCGGAAGGTTGAATTCCATTATGAACGGAAGAAAGATCGAGTTGGCCACGCCGTGGGGAGTATCAAAAAGGGAGCCGACAGCCTCGGCCACACAGTGAACGGCCCCGACATCGCTGTTACAGAAAGCTGGTCCGGCAATCGTGCTGCCCAGCATTATTTTCTCCCTCGCTTCTTTATCGCCCTTTATATTTCCGTAAGCCCTTTCGAGCGATTCGAATATTAGCTTCAGGGATTCACGAGCAAAAAAATCCGTGAGAAATGTCGCAGGTTTTACAGTATAGGCCTCTATTGCATGAGTAAGGGCATCCAACCCGGTTGAAGCGATAAGTTGAGGCGGAAGAGTAACAAGAAGGTCAGGATCGACAAGGGCCAAGGCAGGAAACATGTGGGGACCCTTTATGCTCATCTTGAACATTCTTTCAGTGTGGGTGATAACAGAGACCCAGGTCACCTCGCTTGCTGTGCCGCAGGTTGTAGGAATAGCCAGGACAGGAAGAGGAGGTGATTTATATTTTCCCTTTCCTTCATAATCTTCTATTTTGCCCGGGTTGGTTGCCAGTAAAGCTATGGCTTTGGCAGCATCCAGGGAACTTCCTCCTCCTAACCCGATAACCAGGTCTGCCTCAATCTTACGAACTGCATCCCCTGCCCTGTCTATCGTTGTGTGTTTCGGGTTTTGCTCAACCTCATCGAACACAGGAATCCCCGGAAAACGGCTCAGAACTTTATCGGCAATGCCAGCTTCTATAATCCCTTTATCAGTAACCAGAAAAAGACTCGCTTCCTTAAAGTCCTCCTCGACTATTTCCTTAATCCGAGAAATCATCCCAGAGCCGAAAAAGATCCTGGTTGGAAAATGAAATCTCATTTTAGCTTCCGCTCACTTTCTGAAATCAAGCAAATTCTGATTGGCCATATCAAGCGTAGCTATAAACAGAAGTTGAGCCAGATCTTCCAAAATTTCAGGTGTTATGGTGTCTATATCATCTTTGGTTATATGGTAGTAAGAGCGAGAACCGCGAGCACCGAAAGATATGGTAGGAACGTCTTTCCACATGAAGCGGGCTGCATCGAGTCTTGGCCGAGCGATGTTGGCGAAGTAACGTGGACTTACGACACGATGGACATATTTTTGGTTTGCTTTGTCGATAAACTTCCAGAACTTGGGGTAATTCTTTGCGGCTAAAGCCCTTAACTTATCCCCGCAACCTACACCATCCATGTTAATTAAGCCGACAGTTTTCTCCAGAGGAAAGACTGGATGCTCGAGGTAATACTCGGACCCAACAACACCCTGTTCTTCGGCACCAAAGCAAAGGAAGATCACGGAGCGGCGAGGCTTGATGGGGCATTTAGACATAGCCTCTGCAATTCCCATTATGACTGCGACTGCCGATGCGTTATCATTAGCCCCAGGCATGATCTCATAGCAGCGACCAAGATGGTCAAGATGCCCGCCCAGTATAATAACCTCATCTTTGAGATCAGGATCAGATCCCTCAAGAATGCCGATGACGTTATAGCCAACTCCATCAGGGTAGTGCTCGGTAATATTCTTTATGGTGAAGGTCTTTCCTGTCGCAAAGGACTGAGGCTTTAAAGTCTTTTTAATTTTATCGACAACATCCTTATGTTTTCGCCCTGTGCCCGAAAAAACGTCAGAGACAACCGCACTTCCCACATGGCTGTATATGAAGCCTTTGTCGTAGGAATTATTCGGATTGGAGATGGGGCCATAGTTATAAAGCATCCCTTTTGCGCCGTGCGCCACGGCGTTCTCCAGTTTATACTGATGGAAGGAATAAGGGCGCCATTTTTTGAAAAGCTCCGGGTCCTTATCAGGAGAAACAGGGACCTCCCTTTCCATCAAAATTATCTTCCCTTTAACATCCACTCCTTTATAATCGTCGTAACCAAGCTCTGGAGCAGTAGCTCCGTAGCCGACATAAATGACCTCAGCAGTCACTTCGCCCGAGCCAGAAGTCGAGCCCGGGATGAACTCACTTTCATACTGATAGTACTTTCTTATTACAGAACCTTTGCTGGGGAGGTGAAGGTAAACCTCGCAGCCTTTAAAAACCAAAGTATAAGGAATAGGAAATGCCTGGAAGTAAGAGTTCTGGCTTAAAGCAGGAGCAATCCCCCATTTTTTAAAATGCGAAACCACCCATTCAGCACTGGCATTGTATTCTTCTGTCCCAGTCAGCCGGCCTCCATACTTATCAGAAGCCAGCTCTTTCACATAATCAAAGAGCTGGTGGCTGGAAATAGAATGCATACTCTGCAGAAGTTTCTCCTCTTCTTTCTCTTCTGCAGGGAGGCTCTGGACAGAAAGAAAAAATGAAACCAGAAAATAACCAAGGCCCAATAGCAATAAAAAAGAAAAATGTTTTTTGCTCTTCATCTCGACCTCCTCTCCATTTTTCTCTATTTATGTTATGATAAATCTTATAAAAGTAAAGGAAAATAAAATTGCAATTGAAAAGAATCGCTGTTTCTTTGATTCTTTTCTTTTTATTGGCCTCTCTTTGCACAAAAAATATTTCAGCTCTTGACCAGGAAAAAGAGCCCCCTCTTCAAAAAAAAGATGTCCCCACAATCGAGATGGATCTTTTTAACATGGTTAACATAGAAAGGGAAAAGCTTGGGCTCGCAACTGTCAGGTTCTCTCCTCCTTTGAGTTTTCTTGCCCGCAAACACAGCCAGGACATGGCTCAACGCGAAGATATATCTCATCTTTCGACCACGGGCGAAACCTACAGTGACCGACTTGTAGAAGGAGGATTCTATTTTACAAAAAATGGAGAGAACGTGGCTTACAGTCAAACGTTTATACCCGAGTTCATACACAAAGGTTTCATGGATAGTCCTGGGCACAGAGCAAATGTTTTGGACCCTGACTTTGATGAATTAGGAGTTGGAGTGGTTTTCAAAGAGGATAAGGGATATTACGTTACTCAGGACTTCGTCCGAGCCCTGGCACCCAAGGAAAGAATAGAGGCCGAAGCGGAGATCGAAGAGAATATAAACAAGATAAGACGCGTGTATTCTCTTCCTCCCATTTCGTTCTTAGCAGAAGCCAATAGGTTTGCTCGACAATGCTCGATAAATAAAGCTAAAGGTAGGCCCCTCCCCTCGCTGCCAGCTCATTTTGGAGAAACTAACATTATTTATATAAGATCTGCTTCCTTTGAATATGTCTATTCTAAATACAAAGATAAACTTTTAAATGCAAATTATGAGACAGGAGGTTTAGGGATTGAGTTTAGCCGAAATAAAGAGTCCCCTGGTGGCACTTATTACATTACCCTGCTCCTCTTTCCTGAAAACAGGTATAAGTCAAGGAGTAAAGAAGACCTTAGGGAGATTGTCCTCAGCACTATAAATGATACAAGAGAAAGCAAAGGGCTTGCTTCTTTGATTGCGGATAAAGAACTTGATGTCCGGGCAGAGAAGTCAATAAAAATGATCTACTCCACAACGAATGATGAATCGATAACCATACCAAGACTGGGTAGTGCAACAATAGTCTCCTATATAACAAAAGATCCTACTCTCTTACCAGAGGGACTAAAAGCAAAAATACAAAACAATCTTGTAGATTTTACAAGAATAGGGATAGGAATTCTTTTTGAAAAAAATCCTAACTTTCCAAGAGGTGCCTTCTGGGTAGCTATTCTTCTTGAGGAGTGAAAAATGTCGAAAATATCAAGAAGAAATTTTCTATTCATTTCAGGAATAGGTTCTACTTCTCTTTTTACTCATGCCTTAGATAGGCGGGGAACTCTTCTAAGATCCGGGGAGAAATCCACGGAGCAACAAGGCTATGATCCGTGGATTGAACTAAACCTTGAAAACATGACCTGGAATCTCAACCAAATAAGAAAGCTAACCAAAGTGCCTGTAATGGCTGTTATAAAAGCTAATGGTTACGGCCATGGCTTAGTTGAGATAGGAAAACACCTGGAAAAGGTCGGCATTGATTTTCTTATGGTGGGTAAACTCCAAGAAGCCCTTTTGTTGAGGAAAAAGGGTGTCTCTACTCCTATCCTAAATTTTGGTCCTTTCAGCAGCAAGGATGCTGAGTTGATCATCAAGAACAATATCTCTCAATCTGTGTTTGACAAAAAGGTATCGAGCCTCAGCGAAGCTGCCCTAAAGCTCGGAAAGCGGGCCAAAGTTCATATCCATGTGGATACAGGAATGTCAAGAATGGGAATATCCTACCGAAATGCTCTTCCTTATATAAAAACTGTCTCTTCGCTAAAGGAAATTCTGGTGGAAGGAATCTCGACAGCCTTGACCGAAGATGACGAATTTGACAAAGAACAGCTCAACCGATTCCTGAACGTTTGTCAACAAGCAGAAAAAGAAGGGATTTCTCTAGGCCTGAGACATGCTGCAAGCAGTGACGGGGCACTGGATTTACCTTCTTCCCATCTCGATATGGTAAGGCCAGGGATAGCTCTTTATGGATACTACCCTTCTGAAAAATCTCAGAAGGAAGACAGGCTCGGCCTTAAGCCAGTTCTTCAACTAAAATGTCGAGTTGTGGACGTAAAAATTCTACAACCTGGAGATTCTGTATCCTACCACCGAAGATACTCTGCCAAAAAAATGGAGAAAATCGCCATTATTCCTATAGGGTATTCAGACGGTTATCCTCACAATGTTATCAATAAGGGTTCTGTTTTAATCAAAGGGAAAAAATACCCTCTGATTGCTGCTGTCACTGCCAACCACTGTGCTGCCCTTCTGGAAGAAAACTCTTCAGTTTCACCAGGAGATGAAGTTGTTCTCCTCGGCACTCAGGGAAAAGAGAAAATTACAGCAGAGGACATAGCTGGTTGGGCGGAAATTTCATCTTACAAAACATTGATCTGCCTCAGCCCCTTCCTGCCAAGAATAACAACATAATATTGTAGGGGCTTTATTCTTCTGTAGGGGTTTGATTCATCAAGCCCACCCTTAAATTATTTATATTGATTGGATTTATTTTGTAGGGGTTTGATTCATCAAACCCACCTTTCAAAATACAATCAATGACTTATATCAGATGTATGAATCTGATTTATAGTAGGGGCTTGATCTATCATGCCCACCTTATGATTCTGTTTGAAATAGATTCATAAAATAAAAATTGATTTTAGGGGATTGATGCATCATATACATAATGATTGCGGGAATTTGATTCTTATGTAGGGGCTTGATTTATCAAGCCCGCGCATCATTCTTTTTCAAAAAGCTCTGTGCCCAGCTTCCATCCTTGCTCTGTTAATTCAAAACCAGTTTCTGTAGATTTAATCAATCTCTGTTCAATCGCATTGTTAAGAATTTCTGCGAATCCTTCAGGACCTAACGAGTACGTGACAGGGTAATCTTTTCGCGCTTCCAAAAAAACTCTATCGCCAGACTGGGCAGATTTCTTTCTTATGTAAAAGATCAGATTCTTTAGCTTATCATCAATAGTCTTGTGCTCATATTCGGTAATTATTCCTGTTAGGTAACCTGCGTCTTCCAGCTGAGGGGGTTCCCTTCTATGCTCAAAACAATCCCTTGTATAACATGATATCATTGTTCTTTTTTCTCTAGGCAAAGTCGCATAACTGCTCTCAAATATCTCCGGTGAAGCCAAAAAGTATTCTCCGCATGCATCACATTTTATGAAATATCCCACCTTATCTGGAATATGTGCTTTTTCTGCGAATTTTTCACATAAAACGCATATTGCCTGTTCGTTCATTTTTCCACCTCGCCAGCCCAAGTTTATTTAATTATATGAATAATTATATATAAAAGGGAATGACAACTCAAGGACACACATTATGTATGGAGCTTTCGACTATATTCCTTTTCTAATAAAAAAGTAGCCTGTCCCCTTTTTTTATGATATCTTGATTTAGCCATTTCTGAAAAACATCATTAAGGAGGATTTCATGTTGAAAAAGCTTTTTCTGATCATTCCAATAATGGGGGTGCTCATGGCCTTTGCAACAACAGCCCAGGCTGATAATGCCAATCCAAAAGTTTTCATGAAAACAAGCATGGGAGACATAACCATCGAACTTTATCCTGATAAAGCACCCATAACTGTCAAGAATTTTTTCTCCTACGTGGATGAGAAATTCTATGATGGAACAATATTTCACAGGGTGATGAAAGGATTCATGATTCAGGGTGGCGGACTGACCGCGGATTTTAAATCAAAACCGGCCAAGCCTGCCATAAAGAACGAAGCTACGAACAAGATAAAAAACAAAAGAGGAACGATTGCCATGGCCCGCATGCCTGATCCAGACAGTGCCACCTGCCAGTTTTTTATAAATCATGTTGATAATCCTAGCCTTGATCACAGAGACAATACTCCTGAGGAGTATGGGTATGCTGTCTTCGGAAAAGTTTTAAAAGGTATGGACGTCGTTGATGCTATAGCGAACGTTAAAATAATGACAAGAAGCGGCCGGGCGAATGTTCCGAGGGAAACCATAACCATTATCTCGGTGCGCCGGGTAGAGAGCGATTAGCCTTTTGGCTGATAATTCTTTCATCTTCGGAGCCTCAACCTGCTCTTGACTGCGATGTTCGATTGGATATTTGCATTCTTTCACCTTTTTGCTCTCCTCGCCATTCTTGTTTATGCTGTCTATTCTCTGTTTCAAGGAAACGTTTCCAGATTCATCATACTTATTGTCCTGCTGGGCTTTTGGTACATTTTCATGCTTCATCCTGCAGTTAAAAAGGAGATCCAAAGAAAAAGGAAGAAAAAAAAGACTTGAAAGGAAACTAAACCTCGATGCCAGTTTTTTTTGCTTTCTCTGATGAGTCAGGAAAATATAAAAAGGAAAGAACAGATAAGTTTATTTTAAAAAATCCATTTTACTGCCGTTCAGTTGTTCTTCTTGAGGCAGGCGACTGGCTAAAACTCAAAGATAAATTTTATAGTCTAAAAAGGGATTTTCTGGATATCGGCCACCGACAAGAAGTGAAATGGTCTTACATTTGGTCTCTGTTCAAGCACTCCCAAAAGGGAGAAGGAGTCCCAAAAAACAAACCTTATTTTTATCTTAGAAATCATTCCCTGGATTTACTCGTAGATTTCATAAGAAAAGTTCTTCAGCTCCTCAGCGAATGCAGAAGCTGCCGTATAATGCTCACTCTGACTTTTAATGACAGGGAAAAAACAAAACCTCTAGAAATGAAAAAGATAGCAAAGTACCATATAGGTCATGCCTGGGATTTAGCTGAGAGAGAAATGAGAAAAATTCCTGAAAGTGTCTGCGTTTTTTTCTTTAACAGGGAAGAACCAGCCGTGGAGAGGAGTCTTAAAGAAGTTTTTTTTGATATTTATCGAGAAAGCCCCCCAGAAAAATATTCCCGTATAAAAGACAGCCTCAACTTTGAATATTTCCCTCAAAGCTTTGGGGGCCAGCTTGCAGACTACTGCGCAGGAGTTTTTAACGGCTGCTGCCGGCTATATCCTCAGAGTATAGACCTGCTCTGTAACCAGATCTGGTCAAAAATACTGAAAGAGGGTAATGAAGCGTTGGGATACGGAATAACAGAAATCCCCAAAAATTCAAAAAATAGAGCTTATCTTAGAGGAATCTTAGAGGAAATTTTTGCTGCAAAGGAAAAGGATTACCGTATCAGCCTGGACGAAAAGTTGAAATAGGAAAAAGAGAGATGGACTTATTTGATAACGCAATCCGCTTCCTGGGCAAAATAGTCTGGGGACCTCAGACGCTCATCCTCCTCTTCGGAGTAGGATTTTTTCTAACCATCCGCCTGCGTTTTGTTCAGATTCGCCGTCTGGGACTTTCTATCCGCTTTGGTCTTGGGAAGAAAGATTTTGGGGAAACAGAGAAGGAACGCAAAGGCGACATTACCCCTTTCCAAGCCTTAACCACCTCTTTAGCCTGTACGATTGGAAACGGAAATATTGCTGGTGTCTGCACAGCGATCGCCATGGGAGGTCCCGGATCAGTTTTTTGGATGTGGCTTCTGGCCTTTTTAGGCATGGCCACAAAGCTTGTTGAAGCCGTGCTGGGGCAGAAATTTAGAACGATCGCTCCCGAAGGCTCTGTGGCAAGTGGCCCCATGTATTACATAAGAGATGGATTGAAACTCCCCTGGCTGGCAGGCATATACGCTTTCTTTATGGGCTGTAAACCTCTTTTTGCCACCACTTCCATTCAATCCAACTCAATAGCCCTTGTTCTAAAGACACAATTGGGATTCGAACCGTGGATTTCCGGCCTTGGCTTGGCTTTTTTGACCTGGCTGGTTATCATCGGAGGAATTAAATCCATAGCCAAGGTGACAGAATTCTTATCCCCTTTTATGGTGTTTCTGTACCTTTTTGGCGCCTTTTTTACCTTAATAGCCTTCGCTCCTCAAATCCCCCGCGCTTTCTACCTTATTTTCGTAGGGGCTTTCAATCCCTCAGCTATCACCGGAGGAGTTGCAGGTATGACAGTAGCACGGGCTATCCGCTATGGCTTTGCCAGAGGCGCTTATTCCAACGAAGCTGGAACAGGAACAGCAGCTGTCTTTCATGCCTCCGCCCAAACAAGCGAGCCTGTACGGCAGGGATTAATCGCTTCTTTAGACGTTTTTATTGATACCATCATTATCTGTTCCCTTACGGGCTTTGCGGTTCTAGTTACCGGAGTCTGGAACACAGGAATCACCAGCACAGCGATGACCGCTGCTGCCTTTAACGCCGCTTTACCGAAATACGGAGGCTTAATCGTGGCCGCAAGTTCTCTTCTTTTCGGATATTCTAGTTTGATTGCGGTTCCCTACTATGGAGAAATTTCCTTTAAGTATCTGTTGGGCTCCTGGACAAAGCATCCGTTCCGCTGGATCTTTTGCATCGTCATTTTCGTTGGAGCTGTTATGAAAGTTGAGGAGGCCTGGTCTATCGGTGATGTATTCAATGGTATGATGGCTTTTACCAACCTAATTGGCCTGGTAGGTCTGTCTGGGGTAGCGGTAGTGCTGGTGAAAAGCTATTTGAAAAAATTGGACACCCATAAAAATAAAATCTATTGATATAGCTTATCCCTTCAAAAATATTTGTCACTGCGTATGCCGCGCTGAAATCTCGTAGAAGATATCATTGCAAGGACCGCAGCAACGTGGCAATCTCAACCTTTTTTTATGAGATTGCCACGCTTCCTTCAATCGCTCGCAATGAAAATGGATCGTGCAGCTTTAGGGCAAGTCTTTTATTTGATTACTTTGCCTGAGAGAATTAGTATTAAGGCTCTGTTTCCACCGTCAAGTTTAGAGACTCCCACAACAGTCCTCTCTCCACTTTTCACTGTTAGGGTTGTGCCTATAAGAACTATCTCTCTTTCTTTTCTTTCAATTCGCTCAGTTTTAATACCAATAAAATGCTGGATTAAGCGCAATTCTAACCGAAAGGTATCCCCTTTATCTTCTTTAACATAGTGAGGCTCTAATCTCAGTCTTAAGTCTAAGTCGTGACCACCAAGTTTCACTTCAGAATAACTGTCGTCTTGAATTCTTAGGAAGGAAGAATCAATTTTATAGTACTGGGAGTATCCTAAAATATTTTTTAATTCTTTTATTATCGGATCAGACTCTAATGTCTTCTTCGATTGCTTTCCTTCTAAAAGATCAGGTATTTCCACTGAATCCATCGATCCTAAAATCAGGTCCAAAGTAATAAGAATATCAACTGGCTTGACGTCGATCTCTTTGATTAAAGAGAGCATCTTGTCAACAATCTCAGGAGTGTCCTGTACGGTAATAATATTTAGGTCGTCGTTGGAAGTTATGCGGCCGTATTGACTCTGGAAGCTACGCAAAACTTTGTGCACCTCATCCGCCTCAACATACTTGAGCTTTACAAACTCCTTCTTAAGCTCGGGTTTCCTCTCTTCTTCTAAAGCATAAAGACTAAAAGTTATTCCAATCAAAAGGAAAAAAACGCACAAAATTCCGATAGATTTTTTCATTCTTTGACCTCCAGTTCAAAATTTTTATTTAAAAACCAGACGATTTTCAGCCCGGTCTCTTTAGAAACGAGCGTCATGGAAACCACATCCTGTTCAGATTCTTCCGGCGAGCTCCGGAAAAGCTGGGCCTGCTCTTCTGTGAATTTTTCTGATCCCAACCCCATCTTTTTCTGCATTATTGACGGCCTTATTATTAATAATAAGGTAAGAGCGACAACAAGCACCCCTATAATAGAATAAGCCCAGGCTTTCTTAAAAGGCCAGGAGACAAGAGCTGTAACTTCAGGTTTTTTATCCTTTATGGCACTCTGGAGAGCCTGCTGCCATTCGTATTCTTCCCAGTCTATCCTGTCTTTTGCCAGCCATTCCTTAGTTTGCTCGAGAGATAAATTATAAGAGTCGTATTCCTGCCGGCATTTCGGACATTCCTCAAGATGGGCTTTCAAGGACAAAATTTTAGATTGAGGAATCTCGGAGCCAACCATCAGCGGAAGTAAACGTCGAACCTTTTTGCAGTTCACCTTCTCACCTCTTTTGTATCGGCAAAATTTATTTTTTCAAACTGTTCCCGGATTTTTTTTCTTGCCCGGGACAGGTGTGTCCTGATGCTGATCGACGAGCATTTAAGAATCTCTGAAGCTTCCTGGATGGAGAAGCCCTCTCCATCCCTGAGAAGAAACGTTGCCTTTTCTTTGGGGCTTAAACCCTGAAGGCAAGTTTCGATTTTAGCCTTTATTTCTGTATTCAGGAGTTGCTTTTCAGGATCGTGGCCGGCACTTAGCCCTACTTTTTTCTGACTCTCCAGCAAATCTTCATATTTCTTTTTCTTTCTCATAGAATCATAGGCAGAATTTACTGTAATTTTGTAAATCCAGCTCTTAAAGCTTCTTCCTTTTTTGAATCTACTGAGATGCCTGTAAACCTTGATCAAAGCATCTTGGCAGACTTCTTTTGCTTCTTCCAAATTTCCGGTCATACGATAGGCCATGCTTAATAATCCTTGTCGATAAGGCTGGAGAAGAAGTTCAAATGAACGATGATCCCCGCTAAGGACTTCCTCGACCAATTCATCTTCACTCTTCATCTCCATTTAATATACTTATCTTTCTATGAAAATGTTAAGAAATAAATCGAACAATCTCAAAAAAAAGTCATTGCGAGGAGCGAAGTTATATTGTCATTTTCGAGCCCCGGAGGGGCGAAACAACCTCATAGAAGGGAAGAGATTGCCGCGCTTCGATCGCAACGGAGGACAGCCACATCGCTACAACAGGCGCTTATTTGACAGCTGACACTATGCCTAGCGCAATTCGGGCTATCCGCGATGTTGACTAAAGGGACGAAATAAACTATTTTTCCTATTTAGGGCCTCCTCCAAAATAATAATGCTTCATGCAAGTCAAGATTAAGACATATAGGAAAAAAAGAAAAAAAACTCGGCGCATAAATCTTTTATTGTTTATATCCCTCTCTTTCTCGCTATTCCTTATACTGACCTTCCTTCATAAGGAAAAACCTGTGTTCGAAGAGGAAAAAGAGGCTCCTCAACAAGAGGTTTCTTTTGTCCTCCCACCTCTTGAAGAAAAAAAAGAAGTCATCCGCAGAGGAATGACCCTGACAGATATTTTAAAGCCCTACAATCTCTCCGGCACTGAAATACATGAAATGATAAAAGATGTAAAGCCAGTCTATGACCTGGCCAGAATAAGAGCTGGACAAGAGCTAAGAATTTTTTCCTCTCCACAGGGAGAGCTCTTTTCCTTAGAGTACGATATCGATGAGGAAAATTTTCTTCATATCCAGAAAAAAGAAGACTCATATGGAGCCGAAATAAAAAAAATCCCCTATGATATTAGGATCAAGACGATCTGGGGGAGTATCGAAGAGAATCTCATCTTTTCCGTAAGAGATGAAAACGAGGGAGTGATCCTGGCTCTTAACCTTGCTGATCTTTTTGCCTGGGATATCGATTTTTATGCTGACCTCCGCCGTGGCGACTCGTTTAAAATCATATTCGAGAAGAAATATCTTAACGGCGAATTTATCGGCTACGAAAATATCTTAGCTGCAGAATTTGTCAATCAAGGCAAGAAATTCCAGGCTTTCCGCTACACCTATCCTGACACGAAATATTCTGATTATTTCGACCTTAAGGGGGGGTCTTTAAGGAAACAGTTCCTGAAGTCTCCGATTAGGTACAGCCGAATCACCTCCCGCTTCAGCCGCAGGAGGCTGCACCCGATTCGCAAGGTCTACCGGCCCCATTACGGAGTGGATTATGCAGCCAGCGTCGGAACCCCGGTCCAGGTGACTGCGGACGGAACAGTCACTTTTGCCGGAAGGCGGGGAGCTTCAGGCCGTATGATCACCGTCCGTCATAAAAACAGGTATGAAACCACTTACCTCCATCTTAGAGGTTATGCACGAGGGATAAAAAAGGGGAAAAAAGTCGTAGGAGGGCAGGAGATCGGGTACGTGGGTTCATCAGGTGAGTCGACCGGCCCCCATCTTGACTACAGAATCAAGAAGGACGGAAGATACATAAACCCCCTTCTTTTTAATCCTGAATCAGTAAAACCCTTGAGAGCAGAATTTCTGGATGATTTCAAGAAAAAAGCCGAGAGTTACTGTCTTTGTTTTGAGGCTCCTCTGGTCATACTGTCAGGTTTCAGTAATTCCTTTCCCCTCTAACTCAAAATCTAAAAAAATCTAAATGGGGTCAGGTCTTGTTTTTTGCTTTTTTTGTTTTTTGTTTTTTGCCTGCGCCTGTACTCGTTCAAAGAAAAGCAAAAAACAAGACCTGACTCTCTCTTAATGTTGACTTTTAACAGTTAAAAAATTAGAATGATTTTTTCCAAAAAATATACACCTTGGAGGAGGTTTGAATGAAAATCACCCTTAGTGTCTTAAAAGCAGATATAGGCAGTATCGGAGGCCATATTACACCAAGCAAGGCGCTTTTTGATGAAGTCAAGAACTTTGTTAAGGAGAACGGCAAGAATCTGATTATTGATTTTTACACAAGCCATACAGGAGATGATATAGCCATCTTGTGCACTCATGAGAGAGGGGTGTTGGACGAAAAAATNNGACGCCTTCAGCGGAAACATAAAAGGAATGGGCCCTGCTGTTGCCGAGATAGAATTTGAAGAACGGCCCAACGAGCCCTTCATCTTTTTTGCCGCTGACAAAACTGACCCTGGTGCCTACAACCTTCCTTTCTACCTGGCCTTTGTCGACCCCATGTACTGCGCAGGCCTGATATTAAGCCCTAAAATGAGCGAGGGATTCAAGTTCCGTATTATCGATGTTGAACATACTGAGAAGGATAAGATTGTTGAACTCAACGCTCCTGAAGAAATTTATGATATCGCAGCTTTACTCCGGGACAATGAACGATATGTCGTCGAGAGCATCTACTCCAGAAGCACTGGAAATCAAGCTGCGGCTGTCTCCACAACACGTCTTCACAGTATTGCCGGAAAATATACTGGAAAAGATGATCCGGTGGCTTTATGCCGTGTTCAGGGAGAATTCCCTGCAACTGGAGAGATACTGGCTCCTTTTCAAATCGGCCATTATGTAGCCGGCTATATGAGAGGAAGTCATATCGGACCTCTCATGCCCTGTAAGCAGAATGCTACAATCTCCTTTTTTGACGGACCTCCGGTCGTCACAGGAGCAGCTTTTTGTGTCAACAATGGGAAGCTTACCGAACCTGCTGATGTCTTCGACCATCCTTACTGGGATTATGTGAGAGATCAGGTATCTGAAAAAGCAACTGCCATAAGACGGCAGGGTTTCTCCGGAGCAGCCATGCTTCCTTACAGCNNACAGCGAGCTTGAATACGGAGGAATTGTCGAGAAGTTAGAAAAGCTGGAAAAGAAATTCAAGATCGAAGATTAAAAAGCTCTGAAACTGTAATTCGTTGCAAACAGCCATATTTCTCAAAGGGTCCGCAGCAATCTAACTCTAACAGAATCATCATGAAAAAATACGAACATCCAATCCCCACAGTGGATATAATCATCGAGATCGAAAAAGAGAACGGACAGGAAGGAATCATTCTTATAAAAAGGAAAAATCCCCCTTATGGTTGGGCCCTGCCCGGAGGATTTGTTGACTACGGTGAATCCCTTGAAGAAGCAGCTGTTCGAGAAGCAAAGGAAGAAACATCGCTCGATATCAAACTAAAAAGCCAGTTCCACACATATTCAGACCCGAAGCGAGATCCCCGGAAGCATACGATTTCTACAGTGTATGTGGCCACGGCCCAGGGAAAGCCAAAAGCTCAGGATGATGCCCGGGAAAGCGGGATATTCACCAAAGAGGAAATCAATTTTCCTCTTGCCTTCGACCATCAAAAGATCCTAGCTGATTATTTCAAACAAAAGAATAATAATATTTAAAACGTTAACATCTAAAATGGACGAAAATAATAAAAAAGAAAAAAAATCAGAAGAAGAATCAGAGCTCAAGGAGGTTCATAAAGTCTGGGGGCCAGTGGAAGCTGATGTGATTAAGAGTTTTCTCCAAAGCCATGGCATTTCCTGCCTTCTTAGAGGAAAAGTGGTTCAATCTGTGCATCCCTTCTCCGCAGATGGCCTGGGGGAGATAAAAATTTTCGTCCCTAAAAAGGATTACGCCCTTGCTAAGAAGCTCCTCAAGGATAAACGGGGGGATAACTCAAGCAATCAATAAATTATTATATTTTAGCTGTATTTTTTAAACTTCTTTAGCAACCAACCTCCAAAAACTGCAGCAATAGAAAGGATAATAGAATTAATTAATATAAAATATAAAACTTCCCATGCCCTGTGGAAAATTGGTACTGACCAGTGACTGCCAAAAGATAAGAGAAGCCCCACTAATACCACTTGCTTTAGATTAAACCCATAGTTTCTCACTATTGACCACCCAGCAAAAGCAACAAAAAAGACTCCACCAAAAGTAAGAAGATATTGAATAATAGACGGGAACTTAGAGAATAGCCTCAACAAAACAATTATCACCGCTATTACAAATATTGTGGCCAAGAATCTCCAGGAAGCTATAAAATACTCGTTTAAGGTTTTGCCCATTACCTTCAACTTATCCTCCTTATTCTTTGACGTGTTTGAAGACGATGTCGGAGACACACTCCTGTAAAGGTATGGAAAGGTTATCGACAGTGCCCTCATTGCTAAGGTGAAAGCTTACACTAATCGCCGGGAGCCAAAAGTCAGAGGTCGTACCCTTGAAAACATCAAAGTGGAAGTGTTTCAGCTCAGAGGTTAATCCTGATTGGAAATATGCAGTCAATTTTTCATTGTCTACTGCCACCTCAACAAGGCCAAAGGCTGGGTGCACGTAGACTCCTGCATAATCAGCCAGCGGCAAGGAAGGACTTGTTCCAGGTCTAGGTTCTTCTTTTGCCCCTCCAGATACACCAAACATTTCCATGATTTCTCCAAACACCTTCTTGTAATGCGAGTTCCAGTCTCGTTCTTCCAGACCAAGAAGGCGATCGTAAATATCTCGAACTATGACATAGAACATGATATTCAATGAGTTAGTAAGGACAACGACTCCGGCTTTTTCTTTCGGTAGGAAGCTGACCACGGCTGAAAAGCCATCAATGTTACCCCCATGTTCCATTAGGCGGTGCCCTCGATAATCTGATATGTACCACCCTTGCCCATACATCGAAGACTGCGCAATCTTTGCGCACCCAGGATTTCTGATTGTCATATGAGGCAGAAACATCTCAGCTAGGCTCGTTTCAGAGATGAGCTGCCTGTCACCGACTTTTCCATTATCGATGTGCAGCATCACCCATTCCATCAAATCTTCGATGCATGAATTTACAGAGCCAGCAGGGCCAGTTGTGTCAATATTCCGAAAAGGAACCTTTTCCGTCTTTCCTGAGAATGTTACGTATGGCTTGGCATAGTCATTAGCCTTCTGTGAGTCGATGACGCTAAAATTGCTACGCTCCATGCCTAGAGGCTTGAAAATACGCTCAACGACAAACTCCTCCCAGGAGCCGCCGCTTAGACGGCCAACCAATATTCCAGCGACCATATACATTAAATTATTGTATTGGAAAATATCTCGGAAACCATGGTTTGGCTCTAGATATCGGAGGCGACGGTAAAATTCATCACGGCTCCCATGTGATAAGAACCAAAGGGAATCGTAGCTCGGCATCCCGGTTCGGTGGCAGAGAAGGTCACGTGGAGTAGTATGAAGAGTAGCGTAATCTTCGAAGAGGCGAAAATCGGGCAAATACTCAATTACCGGTGTATCCAGGTCGAGCTTACCGTCATCTACGAGCATCCCAACTGCCATAGCGGTAAATGCCTTAGTGCTTGAGCCGATGGCGAACAAAGTTCTGGGAGTCACAGGAAGCTGCTTTTCCACATCTCTGTAGCCGAAGCCTCTCATGTAAACGATTTCACCGTCCTTGATTACTCCCACGGCCATACCTGGCACCCGCCATTCAGCCATAACTTTCTCGGCAAACTCTTCGAAACCTTTTAATGGAATATCTTCTTCTTTTACCTTTGAGAATGCCATCGACACCGGAAACAGAAAACAGGCAATCAACATTAAAAATCCAATGGAATGATTCATCTTTACACCTCCGGATAATTTAAAAAAATGTTTTACACCCTATCTAAGCTCATAAAATCTTTATAAATGACGCTTATTCTCCTTTCTCTTCCTGGTTGAGAATCGCCCGTTAAGAATTGCTTCGAATACTGAGGAGAACTCATCTATGTTGACCTTCAGGTCTATGAAAATCATAATATTCAAACCCCAGAACTGAACCATGAGTACCTGCGCTATGGCTTCACTATTCAGATCGCCATTAAGCAGCCCCTTTTCCTGTTCTGATTTTACAAATTCGGCCAGTTTTCTGATTGAAGCATTAATATTCTCCCTTAGTCCCCTTGCAATTTGTGGATTAACGCTACTCTCTGCAAAGAGTTCAAGACTCAATCCGGTGGACCGAATGCAGGCCGGATCTTTTGCCATTGAGAAAAATACTTTTGCTACCCCCCAGAGAGGGTTGTCGTCCTCAGCGGCTGAAGAGATTATTTCCACGTTCTGCTCCTGAGATACTTGGGCGATCGCCTCAATAATTTTATCCTTGCTGGTAAAGTAGTTATAAACGGCGCCCGGACTCAGCTTGGCAGCACGGCAGATATCTCTCATAGAGGTCTTTTTAAATCCCTTCTCGATAAAACATTCCGCAGCCGCTTCAATAATCTGTCTTCGTCGAGCTTCGAGATGCTCTTCGGTAACTTTTGGCATGTAAGCCTCCTTATAAATCGAACGTTCGTTTTTAATATAGAACAAATGTTCTATATTGTCAAGTACTTTTTTAAAAAAATTTGGAGGGACGTCGGTGATTAATAACCGATTAACTCAAAAATGGCATTCTCCCGGGGGTGGTCTCTCAGATACTAAATCATGCACCTA
>JABAOH010000077.1_pt1 | contig 20852 bp, 17 predicted proteins | sample 7062181 | NCBI WGS metagenome assembly JABAOH01 (sample SAMN14538630, study PRJNA623070) | marine sediment metagenome | biome: marine biome [ENVO:00000428]; feature: marine pelagic biome [ENVO:01000023]; material: deep marine sediment [ENVO:00002113]; isolation source: pool of 5 deep marine... | reverse complement strand
CTTGTAGTTTCCACTGATGTAGTGGCAGTCATACGGAAGATGGCAAGCACCTACCAAGACCATGCCTGCGCCACGTCTAAAGGCTTCAAGAATGAAATCTCGATCTACCCGTCCTGAACACATTACTCTTATCGGCCTTATGACTGGAGGATACTCGAATCTGCTGGTTCCTGCGAGATCTGCACCAGCATAGCTGCACCAGTTACACAGAAACGCCAAGATCTTGCCTTCAGGATTCGTGTCAAGGGCAGTTCTGATCTGGGCGAATATTTGAGCATCTGTGAAGTGCATCTGAGTTATGGCATCGGAGGGGCACTCTGCTACGCATGTTCCACAACCATGGCACATGGCTGCGGTAACCTTGGCCGGTTCTCCTTCCTCGGCGTGTATGGCTCCGTAGGGACACTTCTCCGTGCAAATGGCACACTTCACTTTGACGTTCCTGCACTTGTCGGGATCTACAACAGCTATTATGGGTTCAATCTTCCAAGTCTGTTTGGATAACACAGTTGCGGCTCTGCCGGCTGCCCCGCTTCCTTGGGATACGCTGTATGGTATATCCTTCAATCCTTGGCATGCGCCTGCTAGGAAAATCCCGTCGGTCGGGGCGTCTATGGGTTTGAGTTTGGGATGGCTTTCCATGAAGAAGCCGTCTGCGCCTCTGGTTAGGCTGAGTATTCGGGCGACTTTATCTGTGCCTTCCTTGCGTATGGCTGCTGTGGCTAAGACGACCATTTCAGCTTTCAGCTCGATCGGTTGACCGAGAGTCATGTCCTCGGCATGGATAATCAGGTCTTTTGTTTCAGATTCTTCGAAGATTCGGCTTACTCTTCCACGTACGAAATTTGCCCCGAGTTGCCGTGCTCGTTCATAGAACTCTTCATATCCTTTGAAGTTGCTCCGCATGTCCATGTAGAAGACGTAGACTTCAACGTCGTCCTTGTACTTCTCCTTCAGTTGAACAACGTGTTTCAAAGTGTACATGCAGCAGAAGTTTGAGCAGTACGGATATTTGTTCGTGTCCCGTGATCCGACACATTGGATGAAAGCGACGCTGTGGGGTCTCTTCCCATCAGATGCCCTGACAACGTTGCCTGCAGTCGGACCGGCAGCAAGTATGAGTCTTTCAAACTCCAGGGATGTTATCACGTTAAGGTATTTACCATAACCATATAGCGGGTCGTCGTATGGCAGGTAGATGTCGTAGCCTGTTGCTACAACTATTGCTCCTACGTCGAGTTCGATCTCTTCTGGTTCTTGCCCAAGGTTTATGGCCTGTCTTGCCCCACAGGCATCCACACATTTGTAGCATTCGATGCAGTAATCCTTGTCTAAAGTGTAAATAAGTGGAACCGCTTGGTCGAACGGGACGGATATGGCTTTTCTAACGCCTAAGCTCATATCCCATTCGTTGGGGTATTCAATGGGACAGACGTCTCTACACTCGCCGCAGCCTGTGCAGTTGTCAGCAATCACATATCGTGGATTCTTTCGAATCTTGACCTTGAAGTTACCTATGAAACCGCTGACGCTTAGTAGGTCAGAGAAGGAGATTGTTTCAATGTTGGGATGTCGGCCGACATCGACCATTTTTGGACCTTCAATGCAGATCGAGCAGTCAAGCGTTGGAAAAGTCTTGTCAAGCTGTGCCATGTGGCCTCCTATACTCTCGCCCTTTTCAAGCAAGTACACTTTGAAGCCCATTTCAGCCAAGTCCAAGGCCGCGTTCATCCCGGCTATTCCGCCACCTACAACTAATGCTTTGTTGGTTACTGGAACCTCCATGGTTTCCAGCGACCTTAGCAGCCGGGCTTTCGCGATAGCCATCCTTATCAGGTCTTTAGCTTTTTCTGTGGCCTCTTCAGGGGTACTAGGGTGACACCAAGAGGAGAACTCCCTTATGTTGGCCATTTCGAATAGGAATGGGTTTAAACCAGCCTCAGAGACGGTTCGTCGGAATGTAGGTTCATGCATTCGAGGTGAACAGGCGGCTACAATAACGCGGTTGAGGTTGTGCTCCTCTATTCCTTTTCTGATCTCTTCCTGCCCAGGATCAGCGCAGGTATACCGGTTGTCTTTCACGTAGACGACGTCTGGTAAGGTTTTGACGAATTCTACAAGCTCCTTTATGTCTATCACGCCGGCTATGTTCAAACCGCAGTGACAGATGAAGACTCCTATCCTTGGCTTTTCAAATGTTTGAGGCGTTTCTTCCTGCACTGTTTCTTGAGTCAACTATGTTGCCCTCCATCCCAATCGTTTCTCAACAGATTCCTTTGCTTTCTGGGAACCTTTCGCCTTCAACTCTTTTGTTATCTCAACGGGTGAAGCTATCTTTTCTAGAGCCTTGTTCCACGCCCCGGAGGCAACCGGTGTATGCCTGACCCAGCCTCGTTGGAGATCCATAGCCTCTTCAACAGGGCAAACCGCTTTGCAGGCTCCACAGTAGACGCAGAACATCTCGTTCACATACACTTTGCCATCGGTTTCTAGGAGAGAGAGGGCGTCTGTTATGGGGCAGACATCTAGGCAGTCTGTGCAGCCGTCTGGGCATTTTTCTTGATGGATGACCAGCTTTCCATGGAAGATTTTTTTGACTTGGATGACGCCATCGGGACATTTGAATTCGCAGACTCTGCAGGCTGGGCAGTGTTCTTCATCGATGTTGATCTTGACCTGAAGATTGTCTTTCTCTTCTTCAGAGAGCGAATCCATGTCTTCCACAACTTCTCCGTCAGTTGTCAGCCTCGTCACTGATATCAGATCTAGGGGACATGCTTCTTCACATTCAATTTTTCGTGCAGGATATTTGCTTGGATCAACTTGGATGTCACGGATCAGCTGGGGAAAGCTTTCTTTTTCGAGAACTGATAGAACGTGCTCTCCGTTCACTGTTACTTTTACCGCTCCGTATGGACAGATTATGTCGCATATCGCGCAGAAGTTGCACTTTTCCAGGTCTATGTTGATTTGTGCGTGCTGAGCTTTCTCTTCAGGGTCTTTTGGCTGCTTTTCAAGCGTGATGGCTTCTTTTGGACAGGCGAGAGTGCAGATCTGGCATCCGACACACAGTTTTCTATCCACGGTTAAACGGTAGTTTCTGACATGTAGAATCCATTCTAATGTCAATTTTTCTGCTGTGTCTTTCTTCACCGTTCTCAAAGGCATCGTTACGCCGCTCCACTTGATTCAATCTTTTGTGCAGCACACGTGAAGTATGGACTAGTATTCTACTTTCATATATAGTTTAATCTTGGACTTGAGGCATTTCTAGGAAAACAAGGTTTGGAAAGCGCTACAGGACATTTCAAGCCTTTGATCTTCTTATTAGGATGAATGTCGGCAGTATCTTTTAGAATTTGCTCTTCAAGAAGCTGTGTTAGGATTGCTATAATTATCCTTTGCTTTTCAAGCTCAAGGTGTTGCGCGTGCTATTGGTGCAGACAGCAACATAGCATTTTAAGCGGTCACTCTTCAAAATGATGACTTCAAGACCAGCATTATGCAATAATTTCTCGAAGGCTGCTCTGGAAAACTTCTTCTTCAATCCTGTAACGACAAGAGGGGCCGCCGTCTTCAGAACACGTCCTGCCTCTTTAAGAGTCCTTAATGGATTGGGCGCGTTTTGAATCAACGTAACAGCTAGAAGCAAGTCAAAGACGTTATTCTTGAAAGGTGTATTGTCCGCATCAGCCAAAACCAACTCAACTCCATGGTACACTTCGGTTCGCTTTCTGGCGTGCACCAACATCTTTCTTGAAATGTCCAAACCCACGATGGCGCCGGCTTTATTTGACACATGGCAGAATGACATTCCCGTTCCACAACCTAGATCCAAGAGCCGAAATCCCTTTTGCATGTTTAGACGCTTCATAGCAGCGTCGATCTTTGCATTCTGCTCTTCAGAGTAGCAATCGTCATAAACGTTCGCACTTGAATCATATCTCCGCATCACGTCCCGCTTCTTCTCCCATTCATCCAAATGATAATCCTTCAGGATTTTTATGTCTCAAAGACTTCTAAGAATATCGGTGAACATCCTTGTCCAGAACCAAGCCCTTCGTCATTCTATCCAACCCGGAGATCGCAGAAGTCAGGAAAGAGTTCAGAAGCGCAATATCCCAACACAAGACTATACTGGTTGTCGGCAATTGCTGGGTGCACTATCGTGGAAGGGCAAATTCAAAGCTGGAGCCAGGAGAACGCATCCTGATGATTAAAGAGGACGGTTCCCTACTCATTCATCGACCAGTCGGCTACGACCCCGTTAACTGGCAGCCACCAGGCTGCGTCTTTCACATCCAGATTACAGGAGGCCTGCTAAAGGTTCACGCAGTCAGGCAGAAGCCTGCTGAATCAGTCAAAGTGTTCTTCGACAAGGTTCACATGTTCTCGGCTTGGAGCCTTGAAGATTCTGGGGAATTCTCTTTATATGCAAGTGAAGAAGACATGCAGAAAGCGATCTTAATGAGACCAGACTTTTTAGAAGAAGGATTCGAGCCTATAAGCTACGAAAAGAAGGTGGAACCCGGCTTTGTTGACGTGTACGGCACAGACAGGGATGGCAACTTGGTGGTTGTGGAGATCAAGCGCAAGACAGCTACAAGCGAAGCCGTTCTTCAGCTAGCGAAATATGTGGAAGCAATCAAAAGCAGGGCAAACCGTCAAGTACGAGGTATCCTTGTTGCTCCAAACATCGCAAAAGGCGTTCAGACACTATTAGCATCACTTGGACTGGAGTTCAAAGCACTTGACCCAAAAAAATGCGCAAGTATACTGGAGAGAGGTAAGGCAGCAAAACTGGAAACTTTCTTCGTCTAATCACAAAATGTCAAGATTTCGTGGTCTCGTACGCTACGTTCGGTCCGTAGGACGCGATTGAGATGATTGGTGAAGGACTGGACGCTGAGATCAGGCATTATGTCGATCGCTGCATGTTCTGTGCACAGTGTGCAGAGATCTGTCCGACGAACACAATAAGAATGAGCAAAGAATACCAACTGTCAGGATTTGACCGTTCTGAGATGGTTCATGAATACAAGAAAGGCCGCTAGGGAAATGTGTCTTACAAGTTGACATCAAAGCCACCTTTCCAGCATTCGCGGAAACCCAAGAAAAATGATCTGAGAACCGTCTAAGGTTTTGATTCAATTAAAACATTTATCTGCTACAATCCAGTAGAATGGTCGGCGTCTTTCCTATGAGTCGTACCAAGAAGATCCTCATGGCCTCAATCGGGATAATTCAATCAGTGATCGCCACGTTTCTTTTTGCCTTTGCATGCAGTCTCTATTTCGACTTGTTCGGCGTCCAAGGCTGGCCGCAAGTCTCGTTGGAGACTCTTCATTCCAATTTATTGATCTTGCTAGTTCTCGGATTTTTATCTATTACAAGCGGATTGTTTCTTGTTCATGAATCAATAGAGTAACAACTTGAAGGAGCTAAAGGTTGACGACAGAAAGGAAGTTCGGTCTGCTCAATACGATATTGATAGGGTTGAGCGGAGCCATAGGGTTTGAAGTCTTCGCTTTGTTCGACTATCCTTACCATGACCTGTCTGGACATAGAATAGTTCTGGCTCTCTTGTTGGCTGGGCTGATCAATCTGCTGATCATGCTTAGCTATTCAGAACTGAGCGCAGCCATGCCCACAGTGGGAGGTGAATACACGTACATAAAAAAAGCTTTTAGCGGATACTTATCCTTCATGTCAGGCTGTTTCCGATGGCTTGCCAGCATCTTCGTAGCCTCACTTGCTGCACTGTTTCTTACTTACCAGCTTGCATATCTCTTCTCGTTCGTTTCTATGGAGATCGAAACTCTCATTCTGGGCGGGATCCCGTTGATCGCTCCTGTTGTTATAATGTTCTTCACGGTCTTGGATATCAGGGGCAGGAAACAGGTAGGAAGTGTTTTGGTCGTCTTGTTCCTAGCGATCTTTGCGATTTTCATCAGCAGCGGCATACTTCATGGGCTGACTCCTTTGGAGATTTCTCCTCAAAACATTGCTGAGGATGTGCCCAAGGATTTTGCGGCTGCAGTCTACGTTTTTCCAATGTTCTTCGGTGTTAGAGCTTTGGTGGCCAGTGCTACCATGGTAAGACGCCCAGAGAGAAACGTTCCTAGAGGGATACTCTTGTCTTCGTTGATAATTATACCGTTGTACATAGGTCTCGCTTGCGTAGCTGCTGGAGTGGTTTCCCCTGAAGAGGTGTCTGAATCTTCACCTTTTCTCCGTCTAGCGGCGCAGAAAATATTGNNTTCTCCGTCTAGCGGCGCAGAAAATTATGGGACCGGCAGGCGGGCTGTTGATGTCATTCGCAGGGATTGCGGCAGGCTCCTCTGCCTTGAGTACGTCGATATCAGTCCAGTCAAGCATTGCACAGGGGATGAGTAGAGATGGCTATTTACCTAGAACTCTGCTTTCGAAACATCCGCGGTTTGGGACTCCCTACGTAGCCCTTATTGTTGGGGCACTTTTCATGGTTCTCTTCAGTTCTACCGGCGTTGTAGCGTTCTTAGCATATGCGGGGAGCTTTAGTTCTCTTCTGGTCTTTGCCTTCGTCAATCTTTCTCTCCTAAAACTCAGAAATGAAAAGCCTCACATGGACAGACGTTTCAAGACTCCTCTGTACCCTTTGACTCCCATCTCGGGATTCATAACGTCGATAGTTCTCCTGGTTTTTCCGCTTTACTTAGGGGACGTTCATGCCGTAGATGCGTTGGTCTCTGGACTTGGAGTTACAGCATTGGCACTGATCACGTATTATCTTCGGATGCTCGGTCTTTGTCGTGTTCGAATAGCAGTGGGCGGAATAAGTCTGGCTGTAGGCGCACTATTGACACTGCTTGCTTCGTTGGCTGAAGCTGATATTGTCTCATCCATCTTACCGTATTTCCCAAGCTACGTTGTACTTCTTATCAGCCTATTCTTCATAATATCGGGAATCCTAAACGTCTTTCAATCCGATCCAGACTGAGAAACATCTTGGTCTGAGATTTTAGAAGTGATAAAGTGTGGTTGTGTTGCTATTCGTTGCTGCAGGCTTCTAGAGCTGAACGTATGGATCGAGTTCGATCCTTCTGGAACGCTTCACACCATTTCACGAGATATGAAGTGACAACAGTTCGCGCCCAATTGGTGTCATCTTTCTGTGATGGATTTAAGGCAGTTCTTGGATCAAAGACTCATATTCTTTTTCTGACAGCCAGCCTTCTTCTTTGAGGTTCTCTAATCCGATTCTGATAGATCCAAGTGAATCCTTTGATAGTGTGTTGGCTCGGGAACAGGCTTCGTTCATCTCTCGATTGAAGACAACAGTTCGATTCATTAGTGAAGGGAATTTGTTCAAAAATGAGGTCATCTCTTGTGATCGTGATTGAAGCAATTGTTTGACTTTAGGTTTGCGTAAGGCTCCTTTGAGTTTTACCGATAGCCCTATGGTATTTACCATTGAGGGAGCGAAAGTTGCATAGCGTGTGCCCGAGCTGGACTGGAAAGCGGCCAAATAAAATGGTATATAGATCAGTATTGGTCCGTCTCGAAATCTTCTGATGCCAAGCTCGTTGAACTCGTTTAGGGTCTTCTCTCGATTCTTGGCCAACTTGTCCATCTTAGAGATCATGTTGGAGGTTAGTTCCTCGAGCTTCTCCATCTCGTCTTCATATATCTGTATTTTGGCGTCTCTTGAAGACTCGACTTCCATCAGGTCTTTCCTGACTTCCTTAATCTTGGCGTCGCGTTCAGACTTCAATTCGAAGATCTTGCGGTTTTTCTCGTCCTTGACATCTTCTATCTTCTTGTTGACTTGTTTCAGTTCAGCGTTGATTTCGGAGAGTTGTGATTTCAAGTCGTCTTTCTTCTCTCTCCATCGTTGCTCGCTTCCACGATCTTTGTTGATAGCGGAGGTCTTGATTTCTGCTTCACTTTGTTCAACTTCTCGAATCAGCTGGTTTTCGGTCTTTTCAAGCTTTATCTTTTCTTGTTGCAGAATCACCAATTCGTCTTCAGCATCTCTGGAATATTCTGTCACTTGTTCGCCGTATTCTTCACGAATTTCATCCATCAATTTTGAGATAGAAGAATCTTGCTCCTCGATCTGCTGTTTGAATTCTTCCCTAGTTTTTCTTATCTCGTTGCGGATCAGCTTCAGAAAGCTTTGGGTCGTTTCTTCTAGAACTCTCATAGTGGAGTAGAGGACGTCAACATCTTTGGTAAGTTTGGATTTCTGATCTTGAAGTTCCTCCATTGTGCTGATGATTGAGGATTCATCAATTGTAGGTGAAATAGTCACGACGTTGGGTGGTGATTCCTTCTTGGGTTTGGCTTCTGTTAGATATGACTTCAGGTCGCCTAGAATTTCGTGATCGGTCATGAGACCGCTTATTGTTTCGGTCTTCTGGCTACTTGGAATGTTGAAGTAATTGAGATTGTCTGAGAGAAATGTGGTGTAGGCCTGACGCGTTTTAGAGGTTTTCTTCATGTTGTCGAGGAAACCTTGTATATCAGGGAGCCTGTGGTATGAAAATTTCTGTGAGGTTGTGCTTAATCCGTCGAAAAAGAAGTTGACCTTGCCGAGACTCGTGAGCCAAAAGGGGTAGAAGACCTCTGTGATGAAAGCCAACGTTTCTATAGATTGCTTCAAGAGGACTCCACGACCCTTTGCCCTTTCAAGCTCAGCTAGACAGAAGATTGCAGCTCTCTCACTTTCTTTGGTGAAGGGTTCCTTGCGATCCTTAGACGGGCTAGAGAAGGGAAGGAAATACTTCAAAATATTCTGATCCGTCCGAGTAGCCCCCTTTACACCGTATCATTTTACATTTGGGACTAAGGTTGATTTATAACTTGCGAAATAGCATACGAGATCCAGTATCCTGCCAAGGTCGCGTTTCGGCGTATCTTTGGCAAAGTTTAACAGTGTAGTCGTCGCTTTCATAGACAAGCAACGTGCGCAGGTATAGTGTATGACTGAGAAGAAAGAAGAAATCGTTGTACCAGGCCCAAGCAAACCTGTTACTCATCCTGAGAAAGAGGCTCAGAAGAAGGCGGAGAAAGCCCTTGAGGAAGAACGATTCAATGTACTTCAAGTCTCATGTAAAATCGGCACATCTTTCAGCGCTTCACTGTTGGTAGCGGGAACCTTACTTTCCATTCTTCTCTTATACGCTTTCTTGACAGGGCAGATCGATAGGATAATACTGTCGAGTGAATATGCTCTCCCAAGCCTATTAGTCTGGGTCTTTGTAGGTCTAACTAACGTCTTAGGCGGCTTTTTGTTAATGGGAAGTAGATAATCCGAGAGCGTACGGGTACGACATCTATAAAAACGGAAAGATCGACTTGCGAGACATACAGGCAGTGGCGAGACGCTTTGGAGAAACCGAAGAATAATAACGCTTTGGAAAGGCCAGTTTCCATTCACTAAGCATGTCCGCCGGCATCATCCAGTCTCTTCGCTTCCTCCAATGCCTTTATTGCAACTTCAATCATGTCATCACTTGGCTCTCTAGTTGTTAGCCGCTGAAATGCGAGACCCGGTATTGTCAGAATCTTCATGACTATGGAGCCCCTATACCTGCCACTGAGTTTCAGAAGCTCGTAAGATATGGCTCCAATCACCGGGATTAGGAGCAGTCTGTATGCAAGCCTTGCAACAAACCCCGGATTCGACATTATGGAGAAGAACACGATGCTTACGAGTAAGACAATGAAGATGAATGAGGTCCCACATCTAGGATGCAGTCTCGAGAATTTCTTCACGTTCGGAACATTCAATGTTACGTCAGCCTCATATGCGTTTATTGTCTTGTGCTCTGCCCCATGATACTGCAATACTCTTTTGAACTCACTCCACATGGCTATCAAAGTTAGGTAAAGAAGAAACATTGAAAGACGTACTACTGCTTCAACGATGTTAAAAACCAATCCTTTCAGATTTAGCAATTGAGTTAGAAGTAAAGGCGCAACAATGAAGAAGGAAGCGAACAGCACCGCCGTGACGACTGCTACTGCAAACTCTTTATTAGTAAATTCTTCCTCTTCACCCAGAACTGTATTCGCAGAGAAATAGATTCCTTTGAGACCAAAATAGAAGGTTTCAAACAATGCGATGATGCCTCTTAGAAACGGTAATCCAAGAATCCTGTATCTCTTAGTCAGAGAATCTATCTTCTCGGTTGAAGTCGATATCTCGCTGTTCGGTTCTCTGACACACATCACCAAATGGTTGCGAGAACGCATCATCACACCTTCTATCAGGGCTTGTCCACCAAATGCTAGAGAATCTTCCTTTCTTTCTTGAGCGAACAACTTCATACCTCAGAAGAAAAATGCTGATCTTATATTCTTTTGCGATCATGACGGATCTTCTCCAAGTGGAACCTTGTGCGATACCGGCTCGTCTCCACCTGAAAGGACATTGACCAGTACCGCACAGGCCTTGACTTCTATCTGCAAGAGATGCTTGTCAATTCATGTAGGCAAAGATTTCCTGAAGGCTTGTGATAGTTCTCAACTCATCTACCTCGTTGGTATTGACTCGTCTTCTTCGTATCAGTATGGCTTTCATGCCTACATTCTCTGCTCCTCTGTAATCCGCGTCTATGACATCTCCTACAAACAGAGCTTCTTGTGACTTAACGCCTAAGCTTTTGAGAGCGTATCTGAAAACAGCAGGATGCGGTTTCTCTCTCCCTATTGTGTTTGCGCCGACTATGACCTCGAACAGTTCTCGCTTAAGACCTGACCTCTCCAATATTGCATGTATGTCTTCTTCATATCCTGTTGAAACGAGTCCAGTTTTCAAACCAGTCTGCTTCAGTTTGTGTATGGTCTCATGAGCATCAGGATAAGCCTCGCATTCAGTGTGATCATACCATTTTGCCTGGATCATTTCAGCAAGCCTTTCGTTTTCAGGAACATCAAGATTCTTCAAGACGAACGAGTTCCACTTGCTCCAATACTCTTCATAGGGAAGTTTGCCATACATGGAACGGTATCCGAGATTTTTAAAATCGAGTTCAGTCTTCACAATTGCCGGTTTGATTTCTTCAAGGGACTTGGTAATCCCCAGCGAAGACAGCACTCTGTGAAACACTACCTCAGTAACCCATACTTTCACTAAGGTGTTTCCGAGATCGAACAGGACTGCCTTAATCTTCAGATGGCGCACATCCATAACTAGAGAGCATAACCGCCATGTAGAATAAAACGCTTGTGAAGTTATGCTTGATGCGAACCTGTGCTCAGTGATATTTCATACGTTGCTACCTTAAGCTTCAATCCGTTCTAGAACTTTGAGTACTCCGGCTTCTTCAGCCCTTCCTTTGAGGTATTCTCTGTCCAGTTTGCCTTTTTGGAGGGTTAGCACACTCTTCACATCTTGTTCGTCGGTTGCTCCGCGATCAGGTCTGGCCAGCTTGTTTATGATTAGATCCTCTGGGGAAATTATCCATGCTTCAACTTCAGGACTTAGTTTGGCCTTTCTTCTTCTTTTCAAAGTCTCACTGTCGAAGGTGATTCCATCCGGTCTTAACCATAGTTCAATCTCCACCTTCTCCTTTGTATCCAAGATGACAAAGACAGGGTTCAAGAATGAGGAGACAGCTGGCTTGAAGCTGATTGATCTTAACCATCTGCATAGACTTCTGAACTCTTCTACTGTCTCTATCCGTACGGCTAAGTCAAGATCAACGGTTGTTCTGATCCTTCCGTAAAATGGTAAGGCGTAGCCTCCTATAATCATGTTTGGAATGTTCTTTTCTTCAAGTAGACTGAGAAGTCTCTGAAGAGATCTTAATATTGCGGGCAATCGCGTTCAACTCCATAAAGAGGTCGAATGGTGAATGACCATTTTCAATGAGTCGCTTAGCATACAATGCATCTTCTACAGCATGTTCCAGATCTTCCTTTCCAGCTCTCAGCGGTTTCGTCATTAGTCGCCTGTGAGTTTTTATGAAGTCCAAGCCCAAAGGCGTGCATGCCATCTTCTTCTTAGGTCTGCCCCGTTTGGAATGGCGTGCGCCATCACTCTGCACCTCCATGATGAGGCCTTCATCTTCCATCTTTTTTATCAGGCTGATGACGTGTGAAGGAGCCCACCTCAATTCTTCGGCCATCTCTCTGACACCTCGTCCTACTGGTGTAATAGCTTCAAGTATCCGTGCCCTCTGATCTGTGGACATTTTGTTTCTCCAGTAGAAACAAATTCCTAGCCAGCTATTTAAAGCCTCCGCTCAAAACCTCCTCAGGAACAACCTTTCTCGCGAGAGAGGATGGCATGAGCAGAGATTCAGATATGAGACGTGAAGTAGAGATCGAGCCCTGACGTAGATATGGACAACGACGGCAAGATCAACCTCAAAGACATAGAGGGGGCGCCTAGAGCGCACGCTGAGATGTCTTTCGCAGGACTCCCTCGCGTGCGCTAGTAGATGGTCAGGAGTGAGAAGCAGACGGCAGATTTTCATCGTGAACGGAGAAGAAGAATTCCGCCGAAAATGTCAAGAACCCCGACTGAAGCCATCAAAGCGACGAGTACGTTGTCTTCAATGAAATCCTGAATATCGATGGCCTGCGCAACGACAAGATATGTCAAAGCTAAGACTAAGAATCCCACTAAAGATAAGATTCCTCCCAAGGCGATCTTCAATCGTTGCTTCTTAGAGAAGTAGGACATTGCACTGACCACCACTTGATATTCCAGAAGGGAAAAATAACGTTATCGCTACATCTGGGTTAAGCTTTCGCTTGTTCTTCACAAAAAAAGGCGGAGCGCCTTTGCGTGTCATCAGAAATTCAAAGCTGGGGCTTTCTTTCTTCGCCTGACAACTAGTGCAACTATCCCGACTACGGCAAGCACAATGACCCCTAGGAATATCAAACCGATGAGTCCTTCAAATGGTTGTGGACCTGTCTCCTCAGCGATCGTTGAGTAAGCTATGAAAGTTGGATCATGTGTTACTCTATATCCGCTATAGACTGGATAGGAGATTATGTAGAAGTAGTCGGCGTAGGTCATATTGAGTAGATGATTTCTTGCCTGTTCATACAAGGGTCTGTCCATATGAGCTAGTGCCAAAGGGATGTACTTCATCAGGAACGTGTGGATGTGGAATATGGGGTTTCTGGCAAATCCGTCTCGTTGGGCAGTTCTTGGAATGGCGGTGTAATTTGTTGCAGTCCCGGATGTGTAGTTATGCAAGGTGTAATTGTTTTTCATTGCAAAATCCACGTCGAAGATCTTTTCGCCATCATCAGCGAAGGTTGATATTGCGTCGTTGCCGACGACGATTTCATCATTGGCTACATTCTGCCCATCTACGCTGCTGCTGGTTGTGTGGTGAAGCCCTGCGGATGCTTGGAAAAGCACAATGCTCATGCTGATTCCATGTCTGTCTAGAAACTCGTGGATTGTTTCATTTGAATATCGTGACTGGTTTAAGCGGTAGCAGCCTGTGCTGTTGTAATGCACTATTACTGGGAAGATCCACCACCATGTGTCTACAACCCAGAGATCAGTCATTCTTCCGATGACGTAGTTGCTGACGATTGTTGCTGTGTTGTTTGTTGGATCAAGTTTAAATTCATAGCTGAAAGTTAGCTCTTCGTAGACGCTGATTGCAACCGGTATGCTTTGGTATGATGCGTTATCCGGATCTATGTTGATGCGCCACCATATTGCGGTGAGGTTCGTGTAGGTCATTCCCCACCGCCAAGTGTTTTCATCCGGTTGTGTCATGGGAATGGTCTTCGTTTTGCTATTCAGGGCCGGCGTATCTGTTGATATCAAGGATGAAAGGTCGAAACCCATGCTGAAGGATGCGTACAGAGTGTCGTTTTTGTCAGGTGATCCTTCGTGAACAGTTCTCGCTGACTCGTTGTAGGCTAGCAGCATTATATATGAAGACGCGGTCACGACATCCTTCTTCAGGTCTGCAGTCTTGTAGTGCATCATTAAAGTCTGAATTGGTAAGGTTACCGCTAACTTTCCGAGACCCATTGTTATGTTTGAAAGGCCTGCGTACAACATCTGAACCCCAGACTGATTCACATAGTTCATGTAAAGATAGGCATGCGAACCTGCAGGTGGTCGTGGCTTGCCATGAGAAGCAGCATAGACATCAACATATTCCAGATAGTCTATGGTCTTAGACCAGCTTTCCTGTTTGAAGTCGTCTGGCATTAAGTAGTCCACAGCCAAGCTTGGCGTCATAATAGAGATTGTCAACGCAAAGGTTATGAGCAAAACTAAGGCGGAGTGCCTCTTTTTCAATGTTTATTCGCCTCTTTTGATCTAACAGCTGAAAAGCGACCCATTAAGCTTATGAACTCAGAATAAATATCCCAAGACTCGCTGTTTTATAAACGGACCTAGCTTTGGACATCAGCGTTCACTCTAATCTCAGAGTTGATCAGCAAAGCTTCTCGGACAGTAAAGATGGAGTAGAATTGCTGACGCATGTCGTAATCAAAGTACGACAAATTGAAGCGCTCGTTTTGGACGAAGAAGTTGTCAGACACATGCATGTTTTGTCAAGCAGAAATTAAGATAACCATCAGCCTGATCAAATTTTTCACTTCTCCACTGTCCTACTATTCCCACGTTGTCATGCTTGGAATGGGGATCTCTTATGTATTGGTTGATATCTGTAGTAGCAGTTTTGAAACCTTCGCATATCTAGCTGACTGAAAAAATGGATTCTAAATATAGAAGATTTTTATAGTATGTTGTTGCTTACATGGCTTTGTTGCGAGGGGAATCTGGGGGAGACCAATTTTAATCCGAAACCTTCCCCCTTCTCTTCTCTCCTTTCTCCCCCTTTCTCCCCTCATTCCCCTCTCATAAGTGCAAGATCTACATAAAACCTGCTTTACGATTTTGTGTAAAAAACCTTTGACCATCATTACATGAGGTTCTACCGAGTTGTGCAGTCCTGCAGCTGAGCACAGGATCTAGGCTTCCTTTCAAGGAGCATTTAAGATATATAGTTATTGACAGCGTTTTACGACAGAATTCAATTCAGAAGGAGGATTGTTAGCAGTTATGGTTGTTCTGCTGATTTGCACAGGACCCACTTTTTTCTTTCCTCATGAGCACAGTCTACTGAATTTCGACGTAACCGTTCAAGGCTTGGAGAATGGTCGAGCGGAAAATCTTGGATCATATCAATGGTACTGAACTTGGCTATTCAGAACAAGGGGTGAATTAATGCTGAAGGATTACAGGGATTAAAGAATCTCATATCTCGTCTTTGCACGGGCTGGTTTATGAATGGTTGAAAAGCTGTGCCATGATCACTTGTCAGTACAGAAATCTGTTATTCTTCTCTGAAAGAGCGAGTCCTTCAAGATGGTGCTTTCCATAATCCACCGCTGCATAGGAATCTTGAAGCGACTTCCAATCCATTCAAGAGCTTGATTCAACGTGTTGAAGACATGGGGGTCTTGCTGAACAGCATTCCTAACGTTCTCTCTGACTTGCCAGACTCCAACGGGCATAATGTAGCCCGGACGCGCTTCGCGCAGCACTATGACCGTTGCCTGTCGCCGCTCCTTTACCAGTTTTTCGCAGGCGGCAAGCCGGGCAGCATAGTAGCATCCTCCTATCTCTGCGTAGGTCGTCCGTCCGTCATATCCCTCCCAAGACGAGTAGACGAGGATTCCTCTACCCATCGGATTCCAAACCGTGCCGGGGTACCATGCCTCCATAGCCTCGTAGCTCCACGTCCCAGGAATCATCAGAACCTCAAAGATGTTGTCTAGATAGCAGGATTCGTAGATTCGGTATTCACCTATCTCCGGAAACATCTTGACTTCGTCAATCAGTTCTTTGGAAACAATGTCATCAACAGCAGTAATGCTCCATCGAGTCGGAACAAGTCTTCTACTCCTCCCCAAGCCAAAGGCGCCTATGCTAAAAGCCCTCTGAATCTTCGTTACGAATACACCTTTGCTGTAGAGTTCTGAGACTGCTTGAGCAGCCTTCAGATCTGTATCGGTATATGCCTTCTCTACACGATGATCCCAACGAGCATTACCTACATATAGGTCACGAATTGGAGCTGATGGCCCGAAAGGTTGCACATCAGTGTCCAATGTGAGGACGCCCCGAGGTCTCTTCTTCAGCCTCAACTCCACATCCACTGGCTTCACAGCCAAAGCCAGTTCCCGGGTCTTTTCCAAGATCTTTCCAGCTTCTTCAACCCTTCTAACGTGTGTACGATGTTTCCCGCGGATCAGCATGGAACGGAACCCGACGATCTCATCTACTGTTTTTCCAAACCAAAGCTCAGGTAAATCGTAAACGCTTGTGTTCTCGTGAACAGGAGGGACGAGAGGACCGGCATAAACATATGGGTATCCAATTCTTCCAACAAACACGCTAGGAGGAGAAGCTCCATCAATCTCCTCGCTCTGCATTAATGGAACGCTTTTCATGAAGAACTTCGCCTTCACTATTATCGGACATCTAGGCTTGCCGCAGAGAGATTTTGAACCCTTACACGCAACGCAGAGACCACTCTTCGAAGCCCTAGTGACCAAAAGATCCTCCATCTGATCAGCGTCAGATTTCGGTTTTGACCCTCTCAGAAGACTGTGCAGCCATTCATTTGAAGACTTCTGAACCCCTCGTCTGTACGAAAACTTCAACCTGCATCAAGAATACCAACTCCTAAAGCTTTCTCATATGTCTTCTGCAAACCAAGAAAGCAAAACGTCCGCGCGCGCGGATTCGGACTCGAAGCATCGATTTCCAGTTTTTCGATCCATATTCTGGCTGAATAAAGTCCCCACTCAGTCACATGTGCTCTTAAATATGGCGAAAAGCATTCGCATGTAAAAAGCGTATTGGAGGAAGCCTGATACGAATAACTGAAAAACTGTACGTAGGAAACAGAAACGAATGGCACGCATGGCTTAGAAAGAATCATGGCGTCAAGAGAAAGATCTGGTTGATCTACTACAAGAGACACACTGGTAAGACTGGAATTTCCTACGATGATACGGTTGAAGAGGCACTCTGCTTCGGGTGGGTAGACAGTATCGTACAGAGAATCGATGATGAGAAGTTTGTACGAAAATTTACACCTCGAAAGAGCAAAAGCAAATGGTCTGAAGCAAATAAGAAGAGGGCCAGAAAAATGATTAAAGAAGGAAAGATGACCGAGGCAGGGTTGGCAAAGATCAGAGAAGCAAAGAATAGTGGAGAATGGTTCAAGACTCCTCTGAACAGAAAAGAACTTGTGATTCCCTCATACGTAGAAGAGGCTCTTGCAGCAAACGAGAAGGCTCGACATTACTTCTCCANNACAGAACAAGAAGTTAGGGTTAAAGTGAAATCAAAACACGTCTGTAATGAAATTCGGGAAGAGACAGGAGTTCGACAGACAATGGTCAAGGTGCGGCTGCTGAGAAGATCTGACATTGGTCCGGTTGTTTCCTGCTGGAACTCCTGTTCGGCTTATGATGGAATCACTGTGGAGCAGTTTGAAGATACGATTTTTGACGATCCAAACTTTGAGAAGGAAGGAAATCTCTTCGCAACTACGAAAGTTGATGAAATAGTTGGCTTTGTAAGTGCTGTCGCTAGAGAGGGAATAATTGGCAAAGATGGAGCAGGTAGAGTCGAAGAGAAGGATTGTGGCTACATCAAATGCTTATTCGTACTGAATGATTGTCGAAAAGAAACACAGAAGCGTCTGCTCAAACAAGCGCTGGCCTTTCTCAAATCTAAAGGGAAAAAGCTAGTGAAGGTGGGTCAATACTCGGGGCGATATTTCTTTCCCGGAATCGACGCGAAGTACATGGAGGAGCTGACGTTCTTCAAGGAGAACGGTTTTGAGGAAATCGACGTAGAAGAAGATGTTGCGATAAATCTAGAAGACTTTCAACCTACGAAATATCAAAGGAGGGCACAGCAAAGAATAGAGAAGATGGGGGTCATAATCAGATCTTATCAACCTGAGTTTCTCTGCAGAATGCGCCGTTTCGTTAAGGAAATCAATTATCCCCAGTGGTTCCCTGAAGGATGGGAGTGGGACTTCGGGGGGCACCACTATCACCTAGTTGCGTTGTTGGAGTCAGAAATCGTTGGGTGGGCCAGATTCTTCAAACATCGGGAACGTTGGTGGTTTGGACCAATAACTGTCCTCGAAAAAGTCAGACGAAGAGGCATCGGGACCTGTCTTCTCCTTGAGTCGATGCTTCAGATGAAGACTTTGGGCGCTCCATATGTCACTGCAGGTTGGGCCAACGTGCCCTTTTGTGTTAAGAACCGTTGGAGAACCAGTCGCCGATACGTTGTCCTTCAAAGGAACCTGACTGATTAGAGCCAAAGGGGACTGAAAAAGGAAATACGCAGAGTGCACAAGATCATCTGTGCAATCTTTCGCGACGTCACCGTCAGTATACCTTTTCCAATGTCAGATCCGTCCCAGTCTTCGCGCGTGCGGGATTTTCTCTGTCCTGACTTTCTTGGCGAAGATTTATCAGCTCTACACCCTAAAACTACCCTCATGGGCTTCAAGGAATGGATCATTCCTCAAGACAAAGTGTTCTTTGATTTATTGGAGGACCAAGCAGAATTAGTTTTGAAAGCGGCTGAATTGTTCAAGGTAATGATTGATGACTACGACACTTTCGAAGTGAAGATCAAGAGGATGCGAGCACTCGAACATGAGGGGGATGATATAGTCCATAATGTTGTGCAGAAGCTAAACAAAACGTTCATCACCCCGATAGATCACGAAGATATTTCCAAATTGACTTCCCTATACGATGACGTTTTGGATTACATAGATGCTGTTGCGAACAAAATATTCCTTTTCAAGTTGAAGAAGCCAGATGGCGTAATCAAGAAATTTGCGGATCTGATTGTGAAACAGGTGAGAGAAGTGAATGCTGCAATGGGACACATGAGAAAAATAAGGCAGAAGGAGATAGAAAAAAGATTCAAGGCAGTACACAAGCTGGAGAATGAGGCTGATGATCTGTTTGACCATGCAACTGTGGAACTCTTCAAAGAAAAGGATCCAATCAAAATCATGATAATGAAAGACATCTACGAATATTTGGAGACTGTAACAGACATGTGTGAGGATGTCTGTCTGGCTATTCAAGATATAGTAATGAAGAATGCTTGATCTCATGTTTAGTTTAGTTCTTCTTTTCGCGTTAGGACTCGCGCTTGTTTTTGGGTTCTGGACTGGTTTCACAGACGCAGCCTACTCGACTGCGGGTATAATAGCAACGAAAGCTGTGAAGTCAAACCAGGCAATAGCGCTTTCCGCCGTTGGTTCTTTGATAGGTATGACAGTTTTCGGATCCGCCGTAGCTAAGACAATAAGCACTGGAATAATAGCAGAAGGATTTGCTTCAGGTGAAGTTATCATAGCAACTCTGCTGGGCGCCTTGATTTTCGACGTAATATTCTCCTGGATCTACTCGTTGCCCATATCTGAGACACACATATTAGTAGGAGCGTTGGTCGGAGCGGGTGCCGCAGCTGGCGGTCTCGAGGTCATCAAAATTCAGGGCGTAATCGGAAAGGTGTTGATACCATTGCTCACATCACCATTCATTGCTATTATACTTGCATTCCTTCTTACGGCATTCATAGTTAGGGCTTTTAGAAAGCATTCTGCTGGAAGGATGAACAAATACTTCAAAAGACTGCAAATAGTCTCAACGTTTCTGTTTTCTGTTACTGATGCAACAAACGATGCACAAAAAGTGATGGGAGTGATCACAATGCTATTGTTCTATTACGGTCACATCTCAGAATTTACCGTTCCATTCTGGACCATTCTAGTCTCATACGCTGCTTTGACGTTGGGTGTGATATTTGGCGGTTGGAGGATAGTAAAAACCATGGCCAAGAAAATTACTCGCTTAAGACCTTACCAAGGTCTTTCTGGCGATCTAGCAAGCTCCATAATTCTCGGATCGGCTGCAGCGTGGGGTATGCCTGTAAGTTCGACTCACGTTGCCAATGGAACTCTGATCGGAGCAGGATTGTCACGTGGGACTAGGGCTGTTAGGTGGGGAACAATAAGGAATATTCTATGGGCCTGGATCCTATCTGCGCCGTTGTCTGCAGTGTTTTCTTTCGTCCTCTATCATGTAGTTGCATTTTTCATCTGATTGAGAGAGGAGGTCTTCATCCAAAGAGGACCTTTAGNNTTGTAGGAGTCTGAAGCTCCTTTCTAGCCGCGTGCAGATGAATTGTGTTCGATTATTATGTTACACTTCGCACGTTCTCTCTAATGTTGTTGATTCTAGTCAGATTCGCTACTGCACAATTCATCCTGAAGGAACTCTTCATCGTTCTCGCGATCTGTTTCAGCACGAAGCTTGGCCTACGCATGAAGTGGTAAAAGGCTCTGTGAACCATCTGTTCGACTTCTTCAAACGGTACAGCACCAGGATATATCCGACAGACTGCAACACCAGTCTCCCAATGCTCTCCTTCTTTCAGAAGACCTCTCGTCTCAAGTTCGTCCCATAGATCGGTTCCCGGATGAACTCCTAATATGTTAAACTGTGGCAAATCTATGGGGATTCGCTCTGCAAACTCAAGTGTGTGCATAATCTCTTCTCTAGTTTCATTCGGAGCCCCTACGATAAAAGATGCCATGATTATATCTATTCCGGCTTTTCGGGCCTTTCTCACAGCTTTCATGGATTGTTGAGGCGTTGTCTGCTTACCATAATAGTTCAAGATTCTTTGGCTGGCGCTTTCGATGCCGAAGTAGATGATTTTGCAGCCGGCTTTAGCGAGTTCGCGTAGTAATTCGTTGGAGCAACTGTCAACTCTCCCTTCGCAGATCCATTCCATATCTACCTTTTCTCTT
>JABAOH010084055.1_pt1 | contig 20857 bp, 16 predicted proteins | sample 7062181 | NCBI WGS metagenome assembly JABAOH01 (sample SAMN14538630, study PRJNA623070) | marine sediment metagenome | biome: marine biome [ENVO:00000428]; feature: marine pelagic biome [ENVO:01000023]; material: deep marine sediment [ENVO:00002113]; isolation source: pool of 5 deep marine... | reverse complement strand
CTCTGGTGGCTCGAGCCGTGGGCGCCGCCGCAGGAGCCGGCGTCGGTGCAGGGCACGGCGTACCCGCTGCCGGACAAGCCGTCGATCGCGGTGCTGCCGTTCACCAACATGAGCGGCGACCCGGAGCAGGACTACTTCAGCGACGGTATCACCGAGGACATCATCACGGATCTCTCGCAGATATCCGGTCTCGGCGTGATTTCGCGAAATTCTTCGTTTGCCTACAGGGACACGCAGGCAATCGCCACGGACGTGGCCGAAGCGTTGAATGTCGGCTACGTGCTGGAGGGCAGCGTTCGCAAAGTCGGGGATCGTGTCCGCATCACCGCGCAACTGGTCGAGGCGACGAGCGGGCAATCGCTGTGGGCGGAGCGGTACGATCGCCGCCTCGTCGACTTTTTCGCGCTTCAGGACGAGATCCGGAACGAAATAGTGTCTGCTCTCTCGGTCGAACTGCTAGACGAAGAGGAGAAGAACTTATCACGCAAACAAACGAGCAGTTTTCAGGCTTACGATCTGTTCCTTCAAGGACGACGGCGATACAGCGAATTCTCCGTAGAAGGGCTGAAGACCGCTGAGTCGCTATATCATCGGGCCATAGAGCTCGATCCGGGATTTGCCAGAGCGTACGGGGCTTTGGGGATAACGCTTGCCCGAAGCCTGCAGGTTCCCGGCGTCTGGGGAGATCGTGACGCGCGCCTTGCCAGGGCCCTTGAAGCAGTAGAGACAGCGGAGAGTATCGAGCCGACATCACCGCAAGTTCAATATGCGGTCGGCTTCGTACACATGATGCGTGGAGAGTTTCGGGAGGCGGCCGAGGCGGTGGAAAAATCCGTTTCTCTCTCCCCGAACTTCGCGGATGGATGGGGGCTGCTGGCTCTGATCAACAACCAGCTCGGCAGGGGTGATCAAGCTCTTCGTTTCATCAGGAAAGGTATGGCACTGAATCCGGCTTACTCTTATGATTTTCCGTACAACGAGGGGCGCGCGCTCTACAACCTGGGTGAATATGAGAAAGCCGCAGAGTCGCTCTTGCTCGCACTGGAGCGAAACGAAAGCGCCTACAATCCGCGCCTGTTTCTCATCGCCAGTTACATCCGCCTGGGCCGGCTGGAAGATGCCGAGTGGGAGGTCAGCCAGCTCGAGATCAGCATGCCGGGAATCACGCTGTCTCATCTCGAGCAGACATTCCCCATGCCGGAAGGCGAGCACCGCACTCGTTTTTTCGATGACCTGCGAAAGGCCGGCATGCCGGAATAGCGCCCGGGCAGCCAGGCACCGCGGTAATCCGCCGGTTGGTCATGGTCCGCTGGTGGCGCCTCGCTCGGCGCCGCAGGATCGTCTGTCCTCGCCCGAAGCAGACATCCGCCGGCGTCAGGTTGTCCAGGCCCCCCATGACAGCTGCTCGATCTTGCCCTGGGCCATCGACTGACAGGGCCGCCGGCGGGTGTGGCCCATGCCTTGCGCCGCTTGAAGGCCAGCCTTGCTGCGCGGGGACGCGCCGATGAGGTCAGGACAACGATTCAGAAAGGGTTCCAACGTCTGCCGGATTCAACCGTTTCCGCAGTGCGCAAGATACTGCCCGTTCACGGCCCGCGCGCCCTTGAGCGATGGCCAGAAAGCCTTCGCGGGGCCGGATTGCGCCAGTGACCGTCTGAACGGAACGGTCTTTGATTGCACACGCCACTGGACCACCAACTCCGCCAGGCACATTCCTTCGATTGGGAAGGTAAGCAATCGGTCTAAAGTTTCCCAAGGGGGCACTGAGTGCAGGGGCTTGGCCGGGGTCAAAGTCACGCAAAGAGCGTCGGGGCCCGGTGAGATTTCGATGCCGTTTACCGCCAAATACGGGCCGCTCTTTGATGTTGAGTCATACCGGGGCATTGTCCACGAAATCCTGTGCGATCAGGCGTGTTGGCCGCACAGGGTGAAATCACGCAGTCTCTCACGTAGAATGAGCAGCCGAACGGCATAAGCGCACAGGGCCTGGGTCGGAATAGATGGAAACCGGGGACGCCTTGCTGCTGGCCCGGGCGCAGTTCGGGCTGAACATCTCGTTCCATATCCTCTTCCCGAGCATCACGATCGCACTTGCCTGGATATTGGTCTACTTCCGCGTGCGCTACGCCCTGAGTGGTGAGCGCACCTGGCTGGATACCTACAAGCTCTGGACCAAGATCTTCGCGCTCACCTTTGCCATGGGTGTGGTCTCGGGAGTCGTGATGTCGTTCCAGTTCGGAACGAACTGGCCCGGATTTATGAACACGGTCGGCAATGTGGCGGGACCATTGCTCGCATTCGAGGTGTTGACCGCGTTCTTTCTGGAGGCGACGTTTCTCGGCGTGATGCTGTTCGGTATGAACCGTGTTCCCGGCTGGGTACACCTCATGGCCACCGTGCTCGTTGCCGCGGGCACCACGTTGTCGGCATTCTGGATTCTGGCGCTCAACTCGTGGATGCAGACGCCCGCCGGGCACGGCATGGACGGGGACCAGATCATCGCCGTGGACTGGTATCGGGTCATATTCAATCCGTCTTTTCCCTACCGACTCACGCACATGCTGCTTGCGTCGGGTCTCACGGCGGCTTTTGTCGTTACCGGACTGTCCGCATGGCGATTGCTCAAGGTGGTGCGGGATGCGGCGGCGGCGCGAACCCTGCGCACGGGAGTCGTCATCGCGGCGGTGCTCGCGCCGGTGCAGGCTTTTGTCGGTGACCTTCACGGACTCAATACGCTCGAGCACCAGCCGGCCAAAATCGCTGCGATGGAGGCGATCTGGAAGACGGAGAAAGGGGCGCCGCTGGTGCTGTTCGCGATCCCGAACGAGAAAGAGCAGCGTAACGATTTCGCGATCCAGATTCCCAGGGGGGCGAGCCTCATTCTCAAGCATTCTCTCGACGGCGAGCTCAAGGGCGTCGACGAATTCGGGTCCGATTCGCCACCTGTCCTGCCGCTGTTCTTCGCGTTCCGGGTCATGGTGGGCATGGGCATATTGATGATCGCGTTGTCGTGGTACGGGGCGTGGCGCACACGGCGCAAGAACGCCGCGCCGCGGTGGCTGCTCTGGACGTTTGCCGGTTTCACGTTCGGCGGCTGGATAGCGACCCTGGCGGGCTGGTACGTTACCGAAATCGGCCGGCAGCCGTGGCTCGTCACCGGGATGCTGAGGACCGCGGACGCCGCGGGTCCTGTCGGCGAAGCGCAACTGGGAGCGAGCCTGACGAGTTACATCGTCACCTATACCGTGATGCTGGTCGCGTACATGGTCGTTCTCACGCATCTTGCCGGAAAGGGTGCCGACAGTGGAGAGTTTCCCGTCAGGCAACCCGCTCCGGGAGGTGTTCCCGCATGATCCTGGATCTGCCCGTGATCTTTACGGTCCTCATGGGCCTCGCGATCCTCGCCTACGTGATACTCGACGGCTACGACCTCGGCGTGGCCATGCTGATGCCTGCTGCGACGAGCGGCGAGCAGGAGCGGATGGTGGCATCGATTGGACCGTTCTGGGATGCCAATCAGACCTGGCTGGTGCTGGGCGTCGGTCTGCTGCTTGTGGCCTTTCCCGCCGCGCACGGAATCGTGATGAGCGCTCTCTATCTCCCGGTCATTGCCATGCTCGTGGGGCTCATGCTGCGCGGCGTGTCCTTCGAGTTCCGGGTCAAGGCCGAGGGATGGCACCGGGAGATGTGGAACCGTCTTTTCTGGTTCGGGTCTTTCCTGGCCTCGGTTGCGCAGGGGTTCATGCTGGCGGGCTATATCACCGGATTCGAGACGGGATTCGGTTATTTTCTGTTCGCTCTGGTCGTCGCAGGCGGGGTTTGCGGTGGTTACGTTCTGCTCGGCGCGACCTGGCTCATCCTGCGCACCGATGGAGAGCTTCAGCGCAAAGCGGTGGCTTGGACGCATTGGGGCTTGGTGTGGGTCGCGCTGGGGGTGGGTCTGGTCAGTCTCGCCACGCCGCTGGTCAGCGAGACCGTGTTCCGCAGGTGGTTCGATTTCCCGCGCACCCTCGGGCTCATGCTGCTGCCGCTGGCCAGCGGCGCAATTTGGTTTTGGGTGTGGCGCTCCGCCGGTCACGTGAGGGCGGGGCGCCAGATGCCCCATTGGGCGCCTTTTGCCGGTGCAGCGACGCTTTATCTTCTCGCGTTCTGCGGGCTCGCTTACAGCCTTTTTCCGTACGTCGTCATGGATCGCATGACGATCTGGGAGGCGGCTGCCCATCCGAGCTCACTCAAGATCGTGCTCGTCGGTGCGCTCGTCGTGCTGCCGTTCATCATCGGCTACACGATTTATGCCTACCGCGTATTCCGCGGCAAGGCGCCGGAGAAGCTCTACGAGCACTGAGAGCTTCTGCCACGACGCCCAGGACCTCGAGCATCATGGTGGCGTCCACCGGGGCCGTGTTGCCCGTGGGGTGGAACGGCAGCACGACTTCAACGGCATCGACGCCGACGAGATCAAGGCTACGCAGGGCGCGAATCGTCAACTGCGGCTCGAGCGTCGTGAAACCGCCGAGTTCCGGTGTGCGGCACCCGGAGCGTAAACAATGTCCAGACCGTAAGGTTCGAAAATGGAATTTCCGGAGCCTCGCGCCGGTCGCGTTCTCTCCGGCTGAGCAGCGTCGCTTTTTTCAAAAAACCACGGGTTCGGCATGGATTCGATCCGGGGAGTCTCGGATCTCACCATAAGAAAATGCAGATGAACTGAGCCCCGATCTCGCTGCTCTGGGGCGCATGTAGTAGGATCCCTCCGGATCTCTGAACTGTATTCGCCGTCCGTGCCCGAAGAACGCCTGCCGCGAAAGCTGGCCGCCATCCTTTACGCCGACGTCGCAGGCTACAGCCGCCTGACGGCCGCGGACGAGGAGGGCACGCATCGCCGGCTCTCCGGCGCGCTCGACGCCATCGCCGCCCTGGTCAGCGCCGTGCGCGGGCGGGTCGTTCACTACGCCGGCGACGCGGTACTGGCGGATTTCGCCTCCGTCACCGACGCCCTGACCTGCGCGGTGCTGATCCAGAGAAGCCTGCGCGAACGCAACACCGCGCTCACCGAGGATCAGCGGTTGAATTTCCGAATCGGCGTCAATCTCGGCGAGGTCATCGACGACCGCGGCGACATCTACGGTGACGGCGTCAACATCGCGGCGCGTCTCGAGACACTCGCGGACCCCGGTGGCATTTGCGTGTCCAACACGGTGCGCGCGGCCGTCGGCAGACGCGTGCCCGTCGAGTTCGAGGATCTCGGTCCCTGTGAGGTCAAGAACATTCCCGAGCCGGTGCACGCCTGGCGGGTGCGCGATCGCGGCCTCGAGACGGGCGCTGAGGATGAGCGCGAGGGCGTGGTGCTGCTCGGCCATGCGCGTGCCTACACACTGCTCATGGGAGAGGAAAACGAGGCCGATGCCCGGGCCGCCCTCGATCGATGCCGGAAGCTCGTCGTCTCGACCCTGGAGGAGCGCGGCGGGCGAGTGATCCAAACTGCCGGCGACACCGTTGCGGCGGTCTTCGACGACCCTCACCTCGGCATCGAGTGCGCGCTGCAGTCGCGCACGGCGATTGCGCAGGCCAACGCGGTTCTGCCGGCGGCCGCGCGCGTGCATTACCGCTTCGGTGTCGCGTTCGGTCAAGTGGTCGAGGGTCGTGACGGTCTGCGCGGTGATGCGGCCGAGCGCGCCGCGCGGCTCATCGGCGGTGCCGGCAGCGACGAGATTCGTCTCGACGGCACCTGTGTCGGGCAGCTGCCCGCGCAGACCGAACTCTCCCTGGTCGAGATCGAGCCGGGCGAACACGGGCTTGTCGAGGACAAGTCGTCGGCGGGATCGCCGAATCTTCCGCCGCAGCTCGATGGGCTCGACATTCCGTTGCCGGACACGCCGTCCGTCTGTCTGCTGCCATTCAGGTGTCTTGGGGACGACCCGGAAGGGGCCGCACTCGCCGACGGGCTTCGCCTCGATATTCAGAACGCGCTGGTCAAGCTGTCCGGTCTTCTCCTGATCGCCGCCGGCACGGCGAATGCGTTTCGGGGTTCGCCGGGCGAGCGGGTGGGACCGCAGCTCGGTGCACGTCACGTGCTCGAAGGCACGGTTCAGCGTGCCGGTCAAAGGGCGAGGGTGAGTGTAGATCTGACCGATACCAAAACGTCGACGGTCGTATGGTCGGAACGCTACAACCGCACGCTCGACGATACGTTCGCATTGCAGGACGAGATTGCCGAGCACGTCGTCACCGCCCTCGATGTCAAGCTGTCGGGCGGCGACCAGGCTCGGATCTGGCGTAAGTGCCTGACCGACGCGCGGGCACGCGATCATTTCTATTCCGGCATGCACCAGTTTTTTCAGATGAGCGCAGAATCGAATATGCGCGCGCGCGCCTGCTTCGAGCGGGTGGCGGCTCTCGCACCGCACTCGCCCATGGGGCCTACCTGGCTCGCTCTTTGCTATTGGTTCGAAGCGACGCGCAACTGGAGCGACGATGCGCAGGCGTCACGACGCCGCGCCGGCGAATGGGCCGAGCGCGCAGTGACGTCGGAGGACGCCGACGGACAGGCACAAACGGTGCTCGGAAACGTGCGGCTTCTCGAGGGACGATACGATGAGGCCTTGAGCATCGCGAGAGACGCGGTGAAGGTTCGTCCCGGTTGCACGAATGCGAACGGTTTCCTGGCGAACGTGTTGCTGTACTGTGGCGAGTGCGACGACGCCGTCGTGCACGTGAAGCATGCCATTCGCCTGTCTCCGGTCTACCCGCCGTGGTTTCTGGAGATCCTCGCAGCCGCTAACCGCGATGCCGGTCAGATCGGATTCGCCATTTCGGTTGCCCGCGAGGTTTTGCGCATCGCGCCCGGCTCGATTCACGGCCGCGCGCTGCTCGCCGGGGCCCTGGCGAGGAGCGGTTCGACAGCCGAGGCGCGCCGAATCGGCGGCCAGATCGCCGGGCTCGACCCGGGATTCTCCTCCGCGCGCCATGCCGAGGCGCTTCCGTACCGGGACAGGGCTGTCGTCGCGCGCATCGTCGACGATCTGCGCATGAGCGGATTGCCGGTCTGACGGCCGAGGCGTCGCGGCCTCAGGCGAAGACCAATGCGCGGGCGTTGAGGTAGGCGCGCTGGGAAATGTCTGTCCACTCACGGCTGCTCTTCAAATACGACATGTAGCTGTCGTGAACCTTCTGCGTGAATGCATCGGCTGCCCCGATCTCGGCAACGACTTCCGCGCTGGCCTTGCCCAGAGCGCGCAGAATCTCGTCGTCGAACTTGCGCAGCTGCACCCCATGCTCGTTCACCATCTTGGCGAGATAGACGGGATGAAGATGGACGGATTCCGCCATTACCAGCGAGGTATGGCCTGCCGCGGCAATCTTGAGCAACGACTGATCGGCGCGGCTCAGGCTGTCCCAGAGCGTCCTGTTGATGCCCAGTGAGGTGATATTGCCGGGCTCGTGAAAACCGGGGTAGTAGTAGTACTTCGCGGCGGTGTGCAGGCCGATGCGATAGTCGTGCTCCGGCGCGACCCACTCGGCCGCATCGAGTGCGCCCGATTTCAGGGCGGGCACGATCTCGCCGGACGGCAGGTTGACGACCACCGCACCCACGCGGCGCAGCACCTCCCCGCCGAGGCCGGGAATGCGGATGCGCAGCCCCTTGAAGCTCTCGACCGACGTGATCTCCTTGGCGTACCAGCCGCCCATCTGCACCCCGGTGTTGGTGAGCGCCAGCGGCTTGATGTTGTAACGGCCGCTGAGCTCGTCCCAGAGCTCCTGGCCGCCTCCGCTGAACAGCCACGAGAGCGTCTCGATCGGTATGAGACCGAAAGGGATGGACGCGAAGAAGCTGTAGGCGCGCGAGCGATCGAGCCAGTAGTACTCCGCGGACCAGTACATGTCCGCGATGCCCTCGGAAACGGCGTCGAACACCTCGAACGCGTCGACGAGCTCGCCGGGAAAATACGTGGTGACCTTGAGCCGACCGTCGGAGGCCTCCGTGACCCAGCGCCCGAACCACTCGAAGCGCTCGGCCCTGGTGAAGCTGCAGACCAGCTTCAGCTCCCGCGTGCCCTTGGCGATGGCCGGCGCGCTCAGCGTTGCCGCCGCACTCGCCGATCCGGCGGCTGCGAGAAATTGTCTCCGTCTCATGCCTGTTCCTCCGGGCGGTTGAGTCGAGCCAGCATACCGCCGGAGCGCCGGCGGTGTCACGCGGGCTGACGATGACGGATCGCGGGTTGCCGGTTGCGCTCGCTGTGGATGCCGGAGCGGGCCTGCAGACGACACTTGCCACGGGGTCGAAGCCGCTCTGAACGCACCGTTTCCGACTTGCCTGCACGCAGGTCATCCTTACGGGCACGGTCATTACGTGGCAATGGACGCGCTCGTCGAAGTTGCCGCATCCGGCCGCGTGCAAAAACACTGCCGCAGTTCGTTTCGTCGTCCTCAAGAGACCACGAACTTTTCGCCGATTCGCAATCAGGACAAACGGAACCTTGGTCTAAAAAAGAGAGTTGACGTTGCGACTCGTGACGCCTCTGCCCTGAGGCGCCTATGGTAGGATATGCGCGCCATTGCTCTTCTGAACCGGTACGGCAATGTCCAGGGAACGCCGGCCGCGATAGCTCGCCCTCGTGTGAAGCAGTTTCGCAGCCCGGCAAGGTGTGTGTCGCGGCGGCGATTCACCAGGGGCTTTGCTGCAGCGGCCGCGCGAAGAGTGACTCGAGGGTATCGAACGGCCGGTTCGAATGGTGCGGGTTTCCCTCAAGCCGGCGGAGCACGGGGGTGCCGGGAATATCGTGCCTGGCGGGTGAGGGAACATCAGGCGGCCAGCAGAGCGAGAAGTCAGATGACCGAGTGGAGGATCACCGGAGACTGGTTCGACAACTGCAGTTGCGCGGTGGCGTGTCCCTGCACGTTCGCCCAGCCTCCGGACAATGGGTATTGCGAGGCCGTGCTGTTCTGGCATATCGGCAGGGGTCGCTACGGCGATGTGAGACTGGACAATCTCAGTCTTGTTCGTGTCGGCCGATGGGAGGGCGACCTTTGGGCGGGTGCCGCAAAGGGGGAAGCGGGAATCGTCGTCGATGAGGCCGCCACGCCTGCGCAGGAGGACGCGCTCGTTAGCATCTTCTCGGGCCGAGAGGGAGGATGGCCTGAGGTGTGGGGCTCGATGTTTCCCATGGGCCGCAAGCTGTTGGGCGTGGAACGTGGCGCCATCGAGTACGAGATCGCTCCCGATCTCGCCTCGTGGGGCGTGAGTATCCCCGGCAGAGTCAAGGCCTGGGCGCAAGCGATCACGGGCCCGACCAGCCCCAAAGGCAAATTCCCGCAACTGGCGAACGCGCCCGGAAGCGAGACGGGGCCGGGGCCCCAGCTCGTCACATGGGGAAAATCGCTCGTGTGTTCCGTGACCGCTTTCGGGTATCAGTGGCGGTGGGACGTCAACTCCAGCAAGCACATCCCCTTCGACTGGACGGGCCCCTAGGCGCAGATCGGATGGCGCACGCCCCAAAGGGCTTGCTCAGGCTCCAAACCGCAGAAAACCGCTGAAGGTCACCCGTCATGCGACACGTGATCCGGCGCCGCATCCCGGGGCGAATCGGGATGCGTGGGTCATTGAACCGCAGGATCCGCATGTCACGCAGGCAGTCATACGGCGGGATTCGTTATCCTCAGCGACCGCTCCCGGACCAACTCGCGGGCAAAAGCGCGATACGACGTTTTCTGGGTGACCGCCCGAGCAGAATTGCTCCAGCATGCCCGGCAAGCCTCGGACGAATGCGCTGAGCCTGCCGCTCCCGTCAGCGCATTGTCGGTAGACCGTCTAGCGGTTATTCTTCCTCGTCCTACTCGAGCTGACGACATAGCCCATCGGCCGACGATTCATCCACGACGACTTTTGATGCATATCCGGTGCGGGCGCGATGCGAGCATCCCTAACCGACGGTGGCTCTCAACAGGGTTGGTCAAGCAAGGTGGCATGATGAATATAGAGGAACTGTTCAACCGGGCCAACATAGTCGATCTCAGTTTTTTCAATTTCAGAAACGCCATCACGGCGGCGTACTTTGCAGACTCCGACCTTCGCATTTTGAAGGTCAACGACAACTTCAAATCCTTTTTTCCGCTGCTTGGCAACGTCTCCAACGTATACTTCCCGGATGTTCTCGAGCAGCTGGGCGTGCCGGCTGATCAGATCAAGACGTTCAAGGACAAAATGGAGCGGGATGGGCGCGTCCTCATACCGCAGATCCAGATCACAGTCGATGGCCAGGAGAGGGTGTATTCACTGCTTTCAACATTCACACGTGACGACAGCTTCTCTTATCTGAACGGAGTGCAGGGACAGTTTGTCGACCGAACCGAGGAGTATCAGCTGCGCAAGGAACGGGAGACGCTGCTCGAAGAGAAACTCCGTGCGCAACAGATCATCGAAGACAAATCACGGCAGCTGGAGCAGCTGGCAAACCGCCTCGCCAAGTACCTTGCACCACAGATATACGAATCGATCTTCTCTCAGGCCAGTGAGGTGAAGCAGAGCTTTGCGCGCAAGAATCTGACCATCTTCTTCTCCGACATCGTCGGATTCACCGACATCAGCGACCGCGCAGAGCCCGAGCACCTGGCATTCCTGATCAACACCTACCTGAGCGAGATGTCTGAAGTCGCGCTGGAGTTCGGCGGCACCATCGACAAGTTTATCGGCGATGCGATACTGATCTTCTTCGGTGACCCGCAATCCGACGGCGATCAGAACGACGCCTTGCGCTGCGTGCAGATGGCGTGGCGCATGCAGCAGCGCATATCGAGTCTGCAGGATTTCTGGCGCTCACACGGCATTGCCAACCCGCTCAGGGCGCGCATGGGCATCAACACGGGCTACTGCACGGTGGGGAACTTCGGGTCCGATCAGCGGCTCGACTACACGGTGCTGGGCGGCCCTGTCAATCTCGCATCCCGGCTGGAGTCTTTGGCCGAACCGGGCAGCATCCTGCTCACTGAGGAGACTTACAGCCTGGTCAAGGACTTTGTTGATTGCACGCGGTTGGAAGACATCACCCCCAAGGGCTTCGTGCGGCCTGTCGGCGTCTACCGGCTGGACCGCCTGAAAGCGGAGCTGGAGGTCGACGACAAATCGGCGCCGATGAAGCACCTCGGCCAGCACGTTGAGGTCAGCGTCTTCAATCGCAACCGGATCCGCGAAGCGGTAGAGGAACTGAGGCGGATTCAGGAAAAGTTCGAGAAGCAGCTTATCAAGTGATGGGTGTCATTCCCGCTCACCGGGCAGACGAGTCAGATAGATGTTGAATTCGCCGTGTGGCGTCTCCGCATGCCTGACGAGGTAGTGCGCGCCCTCGTCTTTGACAAAGATCTTGAGTTTGTCGTCGTAGGCGCCGCCGCTCACAATTCGATTCCATAATTCCTCGCCCAGCAGGCTCTGCGCGCAGGAAACATTGTACTTGCGAAGGTATTCGATCGTGGTTGCGCCGGCTTCGACAACCTGTCCCGATCGGGTCGCCCGAAAGACGGGATCCGGCTTACGTTCCGGAAAGTCGGCAATGGATTCAACCCGCCGGTTCTTGTACCGCGTTCTGACCGACGAATACACCCCGACACACAACGGAAAAGCGAAGCCCAGGAAAATCGAGAACCAGGTCAGTCCCGGTCTGGTCTGCAGTTCCTGCTGCAGCACTTCGAACGGGTGAGAGGCGCCCCTCAGCCAAGGTACCAGCAGTTGACCATAGACGTTGATCAGGGCACCGACGATCAGTGCCACGACATAGGTGTGGCGTTCCCACAGCTTTTCTTTTACGAGTCGGGAAATCGAAAGGTTTTGCATGCGAAGCAGGTCGTGGGATTCGTGAATTGTGCAGTGGATCCAAGCCGGGACAGTATAGCGAAAATCAGCGAGGTTATGCCTAGTTGGGGCGACGACGACAGATATCCGGGCGGCTATTGGGGGCACTGACGTCCAATGAAGCTTCTTGCTCTCTCTCCGTGGTGGGCCTCGGCGGCTCGGCCTCTTGCCCTGAACGACCAGAGTTCGCCGGTTGCAGGGGTAAGTGCGGTTTCAGGGAAGACCGTTCGCGGGAGATGGCCGTCGGCATGACCGGCGGCAAACGGCCGCCTGCCGTTACGGGCCAGGGGCGCCAGGCGACGGCTCGGTTCGCGATCCCTCTCGACCCGAAAAGCGCACTTACGGCCGAGGCCACACCGCAGCCCCCGCTCGACGTGCATTCGATGACATGGCTACGCGTGATCGGCTTGTCAGAACAGGGGCTCGCCTTGACTTGTTAATCACTGTCGACGTTACGACGCGACGATGACCGACAACAATCACGATGAAAACGGCATAGTCGGACCCAGGCGAAGTGTTGAGATAAGGGAGGCGCTTTGGGTGGCGGCAATGGCCTGCATGGGCCTCCTGCTCCTCGTTTTACTGCATCAATCCAGCGACGTGATGGAAGAAACTGCGAAATCGGGGGAACGGAAAATTCCGGTATCGTTTTGGGTATCAGCGACGAGTTTTCTGGTGGTAAATATTTCCGTGTTCCCGCTGTTGAAGGATTCCAGGCCCGTCGGATTCAAGCTTTTGGCGTACATTCTCACCGGAATCGCGCCAACCGTGGTTTTGCTCTTTGTAGTGTTGAATTTGTTGATGAGTGGAAATTGACGGCACACCGCGTGCCAGGCTCCAGCTCCGGCATCGTCATACGCTCTTTGTGAAGCCGATTTCCCCGAGTGGTCGATCAAAACGGACGCAACAACGCAGTATTCGCAGGCAAATAAATGACATGCCGCACAGGTGGTCGCCCGCCCCGGCGTTGCAGCCCGCGTTCAAATGTTTCGCAGACAGGCTATCCCCGTCAGCACCCAGGCAACGATGAACGCCAGGCCGCCCAGAGGGGTGATCGGACCGAGCCATCCCCAAGGCGCCGCGCTCAAGACATACAGACTGCCCGAGAACATAACAATGCCGGCCAGCATGAAAAAGCCTGCCGCCTTCAGCAGGCCGCCGGTTGCGTGAAAGTTCAGCATCAGAAGCCCGAGCAGAATGAGCCCCAGACTGTGGTAAAAGTGGTACTGAACACCGGTCTGGAAGGCAGACAGGGACTCCGCGGCCATCCTCGCTTTGAGCGTGTGCGCTGCAAATGCGCCCAGGACTATGCACAGCGCAGCATTGAAGCTGCCGAGTGTCAGGAAGAGTTTCGCCATGATCGGATGCTCGTGCTGAGGACAGGGTGGTCGCTACGGGAAAGACCGGCGGAAGCTCCTGCGGCTACGTCGGCGGGGCCAAAGCGATGACCGCGACCGTGCTGACCAGAGGAGCAGATATCCTTTTGGATTTAATCGGAGAAGACCTGATCCAGGCTTCGAAGCCTTTCGACAGGGTATCGACATGCTCGTGTCGAGGCCATGCCGCTGCGCTGAAAAGGGATCATTTCGCGACAAACTGAAGGCAGGAGACCCTATGCGCCCCACGCCGTCCCGCGCAAGCTGGCGTACCCCCAAGGCCCCCTTGTGCCGCTTCTAGCGACGGCGGCACCGCGGCTCATTGAGCCGCGGACCCGTGCCGCGGGGCAATTTCGTTTTGGGGCACGCCCGGCGAGGCTGTTACACTGCGCTTCGCCCTGAGCGTGGCTACGCCCGGGGTTTTCCCTTCAACGAATTCGTTGACGAAAGAGGACCAGGTTGCCGTTTTTCCGTCATCCGCCTCGGTCTGCGTTTTCGGTCGGCCGGCAGACCGCCGGCCCACACACCCGGTAACCGATACCCGGAGGTCAACCCATGCGAAGAGATCTGCTCGTGTCGAGCCTCGCTGTGGCGATTCTCACGTGCGTCGTTGCCACGGCATCGGCGGCGCAGAGCGCCATGGAGCGGGGCGCCTACCTTGTCGAGTCGATCGTCGCGTGCGGCAACTGCCACACCGAGCAGACGCCGCAGGGCCCGAACCCAGCGAAGCGACTGGCCGGCACATTTCTGATCGAGGAGCCGGCGTTCACGGCCTATGCGCCCAATATCACGCCGGACCGGGACACGGGCATCGGGCACTACAGCAAGGCCGACCTGGTGCGCGCCATTCGCGAGGGCAAGCGTCCCGACGGCAGGATCATCGGTCCGCCGATGCCGATCGGGCTCTACCGAGGGCTGTCCGACCGGGACGTGGACGCCATCGCCACCTACATCCTGGCGCAGCCCGCCGTCTCCAACGCCGTGCCGCGTTCGACCTACAACATTCCCTTGCCGCAGAGCTACGGCCCGCCCGTGGGGGAAGTGCCCGACGTCGATCCCGCGAACACCGTGGACTACGGTCGCTACCTCGCCGGGCCCGCCGGGCACTGCATCGAGTGCCACACGCCGATGGTCGAGGGTCACCCCGACTTCGACAACCAGCTCGGCGCCGGCGGCTTCGTGTTCCGCGGGCCCTGGGGCACGTCTGTGAGCGCGAACCTCACTTCGCACCCTGAGCTGGGCATCGCGCGCTACACGGACGCGCAGGTGGAGAGCATGATCCGCACCGGCGTCCACGCGAGCGGACGGCCGATGCTTCCGCCGATGGGCTATCCCTACTACCGCAATATCTCGGACGGCGACATGAAGGCGCTGATCGCCTATCTGCGTACCCTGCCGCCGCGCCCGGTCGCGCAGTAGGGATAAGTCGTTCGGCTCGGCCCGCGGGACCCGGCGGGCGCGGCGGCCCGAGTCGCGTTAGCGCCGGCCCGTGGGCGGAACACGACCGCTCCGCCCAATCCCTCGTCTTGGGGCGTCGGCGCGGAGCACCGTCTCCGCGACGGTTAGGTCATCGCCGGGCGCCGCGGCGAGCGGTTCGGCGGCGTCTCCCGGCGCGGGATTTCGACTCGCGGGCACCGGTTCGCCCCCGGCCCGCTGCCCCGCAATCGCGTGAACGATTCCTTTCGCGCGGCTTACCCCGTCGTTATCCTTCGAAGGGAGAGCCGGTCGTGAAATGGAGCAGCGCGAGATCGTGCGGTCGGGTCAACAACGGCTTACTGTTTCGCTCTCACTCCGCAAAGTCGACGTCGACGCCGCTTTGCAGCATCTCTTCCCGATAAGCCGCTTTGAACTCCGATATCGTAGCGTAGTTTTTGTAGCCCTCGGCGACGTAGCGCAGGGCCTCCGTCAAATGCTGGTGGTAGAGCCGACCGTCCGCGCGGTACATCTCCCGCCCTTCGTTGAACAACACCAGCGCGGGACGGTACGTCAACCCAAGGGCCTCGACCCATTTCCCGGCCGTCGTGAGCGTTCCGTCCAGATCGACAATCGGCTGTTGGGACTCGGTATCGAACCGGGCGAAGAGGAATGGACTCAGCGCGGCAAGCACGCTGTCGTGATTGAGGGTATTGTCGTGAAACGGGTCGCACTCTGCGCAGTAGCGGTCTTCGAAAAGAACAGCGAGTGGCTTGTCGTAACCCTTGAAATAGGTGGTCTGCACGAGCTGCGGATGGGCGCGAAACGTATAAAGCACCGGCCGCTCCTGCGCTGCCAGATAGTCTGCAAACGACCGGTCCCGATAGCGCTTGCCCTGTACGTACTCGAGCGCGAGCTTCAGCGCACGCGGGTCACGATAGCCATTGAGCTGAAGCACCTTATTGCCGTCAAGATCCAGAAAAACGATCGTCGGGGTGGCGACCTGATTCAGGTGGTCCGAGAGTTCACGCTCCGTGTAAGAGAGGCCGTCGATCCAGGTCACCTCCAGATCTCCGCGAACGTTGATTCCGATCACGTCGAAGTGTTTCTCTGTGAAGTCTCGGGTCCCTCCGCCGACGAAGTTCTCCCTGAGCATGCGTGCGCAGTACGGGCACTCGTCCAGGTGCATGAACACCATCACGTGCTTGCCCGCTGCACGGGCTTCGTCCAGATCGGACTGAAAATCCAGGAAGCTCGATTTGAACCACTGCGGGAGGTGATACACCTCTCCGCCGGTGAGCTTTCCGGGAGCCGTTTCCGCACTGGCGGGTGCGATGCCGGTCAGCGCCACTACCGCGAGCAAAGCAAATAAGAGCCTCATGGCAAAAAGTATTCCCGCGCGTATTATCTTGTAACAAACTAATATGGGCAGCCGGGGTCGACGTTGACCTGGGTCATCCGCAAGCGCGCTGCGCAAGCCTCGACTTTCCGGGCCGTACCGCCCGGGCCGACGGCACTGCCTTTAACGGTCGCATTTTACGGTAAAGAGACCCAACAGATCTCAAATCGCTATGAACCACGAGGCCTCTACACGCAGGGTCGCGCTGGTCGCGTCCACGGTGGCTGGCACCGGCATCGACAAGCGTGTCGCCGGCCCCAGGCGGCGCGTCGGACCATGCAGCGTAAGAGGGCGCCCCGCCGGCGTTGCTCAGGGGGGGGCGATCCCCCCAATCTCACGGTACCCGCTTGTAGATGCCGCCGATCTTCTCGGCGATGGCGGCGTAGAAACCGCCGAGTATTTCGTCCGCCTGCTCCGTCGACACGCCGTCGGGCTCGTAGGTGCCCTGCCAGCTGAGCTGCGCGCGCCCGGCGCCTGCGTCGGTGACGCGCACCTGGCCCACGTAGTTCTTCACCGGCAGGGGGCCCTGCTGAATCGTGTAGTTGAAGGCCCGCGCAGTGGGGTCGTAATAGGCGAGGAGCAGATGAATCTCGGCCCCGTCGGACGCGAGCTTGTTGATCTTGGTTGCGCCGACCCCCTCGCCTGTGCGTCGGCTGGAGGCGATGGGCGGCATGATGTTCTCGGACGGCTGGTGAAAGTCCACGGTGCTCCACAACTGCTCCGGAGTGGCTTCGTAGACGGCGACGACGCCGGTGTCCGCCGACACCGCGGGATTGACGGCGACCGCGGCAAGCGCGGCGGCGAAGATGTAAGGTTTCATCGTTCGATATCTCCTGTAAGGTTGATGCGCACAAGTGCATCGTGGCGTTTGGGTTGCGGCCCCCTTCGAGATTGCGGACCCGGCGCAAGGAGCATTGCGCGACGGCTCCAACACTTCGTCTGCGGCCGGGCTTACGTCTCGCCCCGCCGCCGCCGCTCCGCCTCGTCCCACGCCGTCAGCGGCTGGTAATCCGGCACGAAACCGAGCCCCTTGCGTGCGTCGGACGACACCGCGTCCTGTGAGGTGACCACGTCGATTACCGCGGGCGCGTGCTCGAGAGCGCGCGTGATCGCGCCGGTGAGATCGGCCGGATTGTCCACCCGTTCGCCGTGAGCACCCAGCGCCCGCGCCATGGCGGCGTAGTCGCAATGCTTCAGCGTGGTGCCGACCACGCGACCGCCGTAGTTGAACTCCTGGTCGAAGCGCTCGATGTTCCACGCCGCATTGTTCGAGACGATGAACACCGCCTTCGCCTTGTGGCGCACGGCCGTATCGATCTCCATGGCGTTGAGGCCGAAGGCTCCGTCGCCGTTGACGGAGATCACCTGCCGGCGCGGATGAGCGAGAGCGGCCGCCACGGCGAACGGGACGCCGACGCCGAGACAGCCGAAGGCGCCGGCGTCCATGTAGGTGCGCGCCGTGAGCCCGATGCGCGCGAAGCTCAGCAGATCGCCGCCGTCGGCAATCCCTATGTAGTCTGGAGCGGCGACCTCGCGGATCGCTTCGAAGATCGCCAACGGATGGATCTTGCCGTCCGCCCCGCGCGCCGGCGCCGGCGTCTCGGATCCCCTGCGCATGCGCTCGCGATGTTTCTGCCGCAGGCCGTCCAGCCACTCGGCATCGCGCGCTCCGGCATCGCTCCCCAGCGCATCGGCGATCGCCTCCAGTGCGAGCCCCACGTCGGCCAGCAGTTCCGGGGAGCCGCGCCGATTGTCGACAAGCTCGCCCGCGCTGTCCGCGATGCGTACGAAACGCGCATCGGGGAATACCGCGGGCGAACCGTAAGCGAGCTGGTAGTCGAGCTTGCGCCCGAGGGTGATGACCAGGTCCGCCTGTGCCATCGCCGCGGCCCGCACCGAGCCGACAAAGGACTCGTGGTCCGACGGGACGAGGCCTCGACTCTCCTGGGTATCGAGGTACAGTGCGCGGGTCACCTCGAGGAAACGCTCGAGCGGTTCACTCGCGCCGCGTGCGCCGCGGCCGCTGATCACCAGCGGGCGGCGCGAAGCGCGGATCGCGGCCACGGCCTCGTCGACGCGAGCGGGTTCCGGCAACGGCCGTCGCGGCGGCTTCGCAGTCATCCAGTCATCGACCACCAGGTTCTCCGCCAGCGACTGCCGCAGCACGTCGGTCGGGAACTCGATGTAGGCGGGGCCCGGCTCACCCATGTCGCCCGTTGCCCGCGCGATGGCTTCGTCGAGTTCGCGCAGTGCCTGCTCGGCGACGCGCGCCGTGCGCGCATAGCGAGTGACCGGCCGCAGGATGTCGGTGTGCGGAATGTCCTGCAGGGGACCCATGTTGGCCTGTGGGCGCGACGTGCATCCGCCGATCAGCAGCACCGGCACGCGCGCGAGCGAGGCATTGGCGACGGCGGTCACGGTGTTGGTAACCCCGGGTCCCGCGGTCGCCATCGCGACCCCGAGATCGCCCGTGAGCTCGGCGTGAGCATGGGCCATGTGCAACGCGGCCCGCTCATCGCGAGCGTCGATGATGGTGATGCCGGCTCGCGCCACGTGATCCCAGATCGGCTGGATGTGTCCGCCCTGCAGCCCGAAGACCCGGTCGATGCCGCGCGCCTTCAGGGCGCGCGCGATCCAGGCCGCGGTGCCGGTCTCGTCCCGGTTCAGGTCCTGGCGTGGCGTGTCGGCCGGTGCGATGGTCATGGGTTCTCTCCGTGCGTGAGCAGGCGGGCGCGCGATGCCCTTCATGTCATGCGACGTCGGCAGCGCGCGCCGCGAGCAGATCGCGCAGCGCCCGGTGCAGGATCTTGCCCGTTGCGTTGCGCGGCATCTCGTCATCGCTGAGGAAGACGACCTCGCGCGGGCGCTTGTAGCCGGCGAGACGCGTCTTCGCCCAGGCGACGAGGTCCGCCTCGCTGATCTCGTGTCCCGGGCGGCGCACGACGGCGGCCTGGACGCTCTCCCCCCATCTCGGATCCGGACGGCCGACCACGGCCACTTCCCGCACGGCCGGATGGCTCGCCACCACGCTTTCCACCTCGGATGGGTAGATGTTCTCCCCGCCCGAGATGATGAGATTCTTCTTGCGGTCGATGAGCCGGATGAAGCCGTCTTCGTCGCGCAGCGCGATGTCGCCGACCGTGAGGTAGTCGCCGCGGAAGGCCTCCGCCGTCTTGTCCGGCAGCTTCCAGTAGCCGTCGAAGCCGTAAGGGCTGCACGAGAAGAGCTCGCCCGGCTTGCCGTCGGCGACCTCGTGGCCGTCGTCGTCGAGAAGTCTGATGGGCGCCGAGCCGACGACTTCCCGTCCGACGGTGCCGAGCTTGTCGAACTGCTCGTTCGGATGCAGCATGGTGACCCATCCGGCTTCGGTCGAGCCGTAGAGCTCGAACAGCCCGGAGTTCGGGAACATCGCCATCACGGCACGCTTGGTGTCCGCCCGCGCCGGCGCCGAAGAGATCATCAGCTTCTCGACCCGATCGAACGCGCCGGCGGCGCGTTGCGCTGCGGGAACGTCCAGCAACAGGGTGTAGTGGGTCGGCACCAGCGACGTGAACGTCGCCCCGGTCTCGCCGAGGGTGCGCAGGCAGAGGACGGGGTCGAAGCTCCTGCGCGAGAAGATGCTGACCGTGGCGCCGCCGTAGGCGAACGCGGTGAAGAAATTGAGCGAATTGGCGTGGCACATCGGCATGACGAGGAGCGCGCCGTCGCGGCGGTCGAGCCCCAGCTCCACCTGCGTCATCAGCGCCAGCATCGCCATGCCCCGGTGGCCACGGATCGCCCCTTTGGGTCGTCCGGTCGTGCCCGAGGTGTACATGAGGCACCAGGGATCGTCGGCGCCGACGGCCAGCGTGGGCTCGGTCTCGGCGGCGGCGCCGACGAGATCCTCGTAGGCGCGCCACCCGGCCGGTGCCTCTCCCAGGACGATCAGCCGTTCAGCGGGCACGATCATCGCCTCGCGGACACTTTCCATGGCGGGGAGCAACGCGTCCTCGACCAGCAGCGCGGCGGCGGCGCAGTCTTCCAGGATGTACTGTGCCTCGGCGGCGGTGAGCCTGAAATTGATCGGCACGGCCACCAGCCCGGCTTTGGCGACGGCCGCGTAGATCTCGGCCCACTCCAGGCGGTTGTACGCCATCACCGCCACCCGGTCGCCCTTCGACAGCCCGAGGCCGAGCAGGGCGTTGGCCAGCCGGCAGGCGCGTGCGTTCCACTGCCGGTAGCTCAACGCGCGCTGCAGATCCCGGACTGCGATCTTGTCGGGTTGCAGGCGCGCCTGCCCGCTCAGGACCTGACCGAGAGTGAGGGGTGCAACGCTCACGGGCGCTGGCCGGCGATGACGGTCTTGGCCCCGCCGGACTGGGCGTTCAGCGATTCGGCCAGTGTCTCGGCGGCGACACGAATGTGCGCGGTCGCGCGTGACCCGGCCAGGTCCGGGTCGCCCGCGACGATCGCTTCGAGGATCTCCGCGTGCTGACGCCAGATGGTGCTCGCGGGCTCTGCATGACGCAGCACCTCGCCCATCACACGGCGCAGGAAACGCCAATGCGCCTCCGCCGTGCGGGGGAGAAGGGGATTACCCGAGAGTTCGTAGACGAGCGTGTGGAATGCTTCGTCGTGGCGGATCTGCTCGCGCGGTGTGCCGGCGGCGACCGCCCGGGCGCCGGCGTCGAGGATTTCCTGTCCGCGCTTCTGCGCCGCTCGCGCGACGTCGGGGTCCTGCTTGACACGCTGCGCGGCGCAGCGGGCCGCGAGGCCATCGAGCGCCCCGCGGATCTCGTAATGGTGGCGCATCGCCGTCGCGTCGAGGGGCGTCACGCGGACCCCGCGCTT
>JABAOH010005992.1_pt2 | contig 20864 bp, 22 predicted proteins | sample 7062181 | NCBI WGS metagenome assembly JABAOH01 (sample SAMN14538630, study PRJNA623070) | marine sediment metagenome | biome: marine biome [ENVO:00000428]; feature: marine pelagic biome [ENVO:01000023]; material: deep marine sediment [ENVO:00002113]; isolation source: pool of 5 deep marine... | reverse complement strand
GTGGTTATCACGGCTTCTGTCACCTTTTCACCGAGATAGTCCTCGGCTGTCTGTTTCATTTTTTGGAGCACCATCGCAGAAATCTCGGCTGGACTGTACTCCTTGTCTCTGGCCTTCACCCAAGCATCACCATTTTTCGCTTTCACAATTTTGTAGGAGACGATTTCGATGTCCTTTTTGACCTCCGGATCGGTGAACCTCCTGCCGATCAACCGTTTGACAGCATAAATCGTGTTTTCAGAATTGGTGATGGCTTGACGCTTGGCGATTTGCCCAACAAGCCTTTCATCCTTATCTGTAAAAGCGACCACAGACGGGGTGGTACGACTCCCCTCCTGGTTGGATATGACCACTGGGTCACCACCTTCCATCACGGCAACGCATGAGTTCGTTGTTCCTAAATCGATTCCAATAATCTTACTCATTATCCTCTCCCTCTCTGTTTTTCATCGTTCAAGGACTTATTGATTCCGAAGTCTCGGCAGCCGATAAGAACCGGAAGGTTTATAGCAGTCCTCGTTCCCTGCCAATCGTTCCGGGCTCTTATTCATCGGGAACAGATGGCACCTCTCCCTCAGTTTCTCCTTCCTTCGTAGCCTTCGAACCCATTGACACTGAGACCCTGGCGGGTCGCAAAAGCCGATCTCGAATGAGATATCCTTTCTGGAATTCCTCCACAACCGTCTGCGGCTCATATTCCTCGTTTTCCACCTGCATCATCGCTTCGTGAAGATTGGGGTCAAAGGGTTTTCCGACGGACTCGATCGGCTGCAGACCGTGTTTTTCCAAAACTTTTATCAGGTCTTTCAGGGTAAGTTCGACACCCTCGATCAAAGCTTGGGGATTGTTATCCGTCTCGGAGGAAGCATGCTCGACAGCTCTCTCAAGATTGTCAACAAAGGGTAGAAGATCTCGTATCAACTCCTCGGTGGCGTATCTGAAATTGTCAGCCTTCTCCTTTTCGGCCCTTTTCTTATAGTTTTCCAGGTCGGCATAGGCTCTGAGGAATTTTTCGTAATTATCCTGTGCGACGTGCTTCTGGTCTTCAAGCTGTTTTTTGAGATCCTCTAGGGTCGGTTTTCGCTTCCTCTTCGGCGATCCCTCCGAAACCGTTTTTCTCTCCTGGGATTTACCGTTTTCCTGAGGAACCTTGCCTTCTTTTTGGGCATCAAAAGATGAATTTTCCATTTCGTTCCCTATGAAGAGGATTCAGCAAAATTCTCTGTCAGCAGTTGGGCTGCATAGTTGACCAGAGGAATCACCCTTGAATAGTTCATTCGCATCGGGCCGATTACACCGAGTGTTCCCCGGGGAGAATCGGGCATGCCATAAGTCGTTGTTATGAGGCTGCAGTCCTCCATCTCACGGTAGTCGAATTCAGAACCGATAATGATCTGAACACCTGGGGTTTTCATACATTGGTCGAGAAGCTTGAGAAGAAACCCCTTTTCCTCGAAAGTCTTCAGAAGCCCCCTCATCTTTTCGATATTGCAGAACTCCGGAGTCTCAAACATCCGATCTCTTCCCTCCATGAACAGTTCTCTCTCGTCTGTACCTGAGAGAGCCATTTCACCAAGCTTCAAGGCTCTTTCCATAAGCCTATCGTAGGCCATTTTCTCTCTCTTCATCTCCTGGACGATTCGATCCCTCAACTCAGCCAGGGTAAAGCCAGAGAGAATCTTGCTCAGGTAGCGGGTAATCTTATCAAGATAGTCTTGAGTGAAGTCCTCATCCGTGTCGAGTCTTTTGTTCTGGATAATCCCCGAAGCCGTCACAAAAACTGCGAGGACTTTAAACGGAGCCAGACGAACAAACTGAATGTGCTTGAATTTCATGTTGCTAACCCTCGGGGTGATCACAAGGCCGAGGTAGTTCGACGAGACTGAGAGAAGCCGACAGGTTTCCTGAAGGGTCTCACTCACGTTCACGTTCGAAGGATGATAGCTCCGTTTAATCTGTTCTCTTTCCATCACCGTCAAGTCCTTGACGTCGACGATGGAATCGACGTAATACCGGAAGGCCTTTTCGGTTGGGATCCTTCCGGCAGAGGTGTGGGGTTGGGAAAGATATCCCATTTCTTCGAGATCAGCCATAACGTTCCGAATCGTTGCCGGGCTGAGGTCGAACCCGTATCGCCTGGCCAGTCTTCTTGAACTTACTGGCTCGGCCAAGGCGATGTAATCACGGATAATAGCCTTTAGGATCTTCCGTGTGCGGTCAGACTCAAGAAAATCTCTACGTATACGCTTCCGTGATCCCATGCCGGTTTAGTTGGAATTACTTTAAATATTAAGTAATTATACTGAAATTCCTGATAAAAATAACCATCCCCAAGACTGTTGTCAAGTATTGAACTCGTCTAAAGCGGAATCAAAAATAAACCTTCCAACACCGGGTGGCGTCCGATGCGCAGGCAATTAAGGCAGATTTTTCTCTTGAAAGACTTTTAAGCGCTTTGGGGCTCGAGGTCAATTCCATGGGAATGATGAACCGGATAAAGCCCGGAGCCTTGCGCTTCCTGGCGAGCCCAGATCTTATCGGGGAACCTCAACGATTGAACATCTCAAAATCCAGGCCAAACTCTCAGGAGAATCCTTGAGGACGGGGGGCCGGGGCCATCTGCTTTGCACAGCGAGATGGATCGGGTTTCGCTTTTTCTTCCCGATTCTAAGAGTGTTGAGGATCTTTCTTCAGAGACCGTTTGGGCGGGCCTCTAAAATGATCATAGCCCAGCCAAGACGGTGAATACCCCTTTTTCTCTTTTGTCCAAAGCGAGAGTTTTTTGGAATGGGGTGTCACCTCACCGATTGGATAGAATGGCAGGTCGATCTCTCGAGAACGAGAGAGCTTGTCTTCGAGAATTTCTTTTGGAGCTGTGAAAAGCAACTCATAATCCTCACCGCCACTCAAGGCGAGATCGATGGGCCGCAGGTGGTAGAGGGGTGCCCATTTCTCAAAGGCCTCAGAGCGGGGGATCTGATCCAGCCAGAGATTCGCCCCTACCTGGCTCTCCTCTATGAGGTGACGCAAATCGGCTAGGAGACCATCGCTGATATCGATCATCGCCGTTGCACACGCCAATTCCGCAATCTTTCGGCCTTCGCGAACCCGTGCTGGCGGACTTAAATGACGCCGGATAATACCGAGCAGTTCCTTATCCTTTCCTCTGGTCTTCCCATTTGCGCCAAAATCGCTCGGTCGGAGCCCTCTTTTGCGTAAAATCTCCAACCCAAGGGCTGCATCTCCCAGGGGGCCCGTGACGAAGATATAGTCACCGGGTTGAGCACCTTTCCGATAAATGACCTGGTCCGGTGGACAGTGACCAATGACGACACCATTGATGATGAATTTGGAGGATGCTGCGAGGTCTCCTCCAACGAGGAAAACACCCTGGGACTCCGCCAATTGTGAAACGCCCCGGTAGAAGCGGTCAAGAGAAGATATCGAATAGCCCTTGGGTATGCCGAGAGACAGAAGAAAAAACCGGGGGATGCCCCCCATGGCAGCGATGTCGCTGAGGTTGACGGCGAGGGATTTTGCTCCCAGAAGGTATGGGATAGTGGATTTCAAGGTGAAGTGGATATCCTCGATGAGCGTGTCGGTTGTCACCAGGAGAAGATGATTCGGCGGAAAATTGAGTGAAGCTGCGTCGTCTCCGATTCCGCGGGGGACGAACTCTGAGGGCTTTGAGTATCTGTCTCGGATCCTCTGGATGAGTCGGAATTCCCCAATATCTTTGATTTCAGTTCTTCCCATTGATCATTCGGTGTTTCTAGCCTCAGGGATCTTCCTCAACAGGTCTTATCGATTAACTCGGAGAATGGGAGAAAAGCCCTCCCCGTTAGTCCCTCAACGTTTAAGTTATTGTTTTTCTCAAGGAAAATAAATCCGAAATCGACTCGACGACTCGACTGATCTCGTCGCGGGCCGAAACAACATGGAATGACGGAAAGACATAAATTCAAAAAACTCAGAAATTTTGCGTTCCATGCGGTTGAAAAGCCTTCTTGTCCCAGCATCGACAACATTTGACCATTCGAAATAAGGATTTCTTTCGAATTGGATCCCTGCCGGGACGTTTCGCCCCCCCCGGGGGGGGATAGGTGGCAATTGGGCGTAAGGCACGTGCCAAAGAATTGTACCCTCATCGATCGTCGTCGGCAAGGGACTGAATGCTTGGAGTTTCCTCCGTTTTGTGGACGCTCATGTCCCTGAGGGACATTTGCGGTAGCGTTGGGGAACCCAGATAGGTTAAAGGCTAAAGGCCAAAGGTTTTTTGAGAGTGGTTCTCCTTGAACTTTTTGCCTTTTTCCTTTGTCCTGTGCCAGTAAAATCTGTGAGCCCCGCTAGGGTCAGCGCGAGAGCAAGGGCGCGAAGGGATATGAGGGTCCCATCCAAAGATTCAAAACTGTCGGGAAACATCAGAAGGTTACAAACTTCTTGCTTTGAAAACTCGGGAAACTCCGCGCTGTATGGCCGGGGTTTCAGGACTTTTTTCATCCCCATCACCTCGGGTGGGCCAGATCTGTTTGAGCCTTCATTCAAACCCGCGACGGGAGAGTCTTGAGAGCGCCCGTGGGGGGCGTTAGATTTATCAAAAACCCTTGGGAAGAGCGAAACGGAATTCAGGCACTTGATCAATGCGAAAACGCATTCTAGATCGGTTACCTGCGGAATTACATCGTCCATTTTTGGGGAAACTCCGGAGGGAATGATGGTACAGATCTTGCAATTCTACGCAGCCATCATGAACAAGAGAAAGATTCAACTTCTTCTCGTCCTCCCCATGATCCTTTTTGTTGTCCCTTTCCTTTGTTTTGGAAGGGACACAACCACAGATAGGCCGTCCGCCAGCGTGAAGGTTACACAAAAGGCAGCCCCCAAGGTTTCGTCGGAGGAACCCAAGGCGATCTCACAGGATTCCCTACAGAAATCACCTGCCACGGACGATCCTCGGAAGGTTCCACAGACTTCTTCACCAGAGCCAAAACCAGGTCCACCGGTTTCTATCAAAGAGGTACCTACGCCTCAGGTCGAGACCAAGCGACCAGAGAAACCTTTCGTTCCGAAAGCCTCTTCGGTCGTTCTACCTGCGGAGGAGACCTCACCGGTCAAGCTCTGCGCGGGCGAGCCGATTATCCCATGTGAAAATTGTCGTTTGACCCACCATGACTTTGCGCTTTTGCTCCTCGATGTACTCGGTCTGGTAATAACGGAACTCTATGAGGAGGCCTTCGATATTCTCGCATCGTTACAGATTGCACCTGTCCACGGGTGGGCAACAGCCGACCCTGAGAAGCTCATAACCCCTAGAGAAATGGAGGAGGTGCGGTGTTCCATCTCCCTCGCCTTTAAGGACGGATCGATTGAAGTGGGACCCTCGACTGTGACCGTTGCCCTAAACAGATTCCTAGAGGATTCGGACGTCAGCATTCAAACGGCTGAAGACTCGGGAGTTAGTAAAGGTGATACTTCTCGATCTGCCGAAACCGGATATCAGGGTGGCGGGGAAGGGATTCTCAGTCCTTCTCTTTAGACATTTTTCTTCGGAAAAGTGTGGTATAGCCCTCACATGGCAAGAAAAGATGGTATTGTATCCGTTGGTCTGCTGATTTTATTGCTCTTTGTCCGATCTCCGAAAGGATTTGCCGCCAACATTCACATTGGCCCCTTTGACATTCACCCCTATGCTTCGGTGTCAGCGGGATATACAGACAATGTTTTTCTCACCGAAACTAGGGAAAAGAGCGATATCTACTATCTCATTTCTCCAGGGGTGCAACTGTTTCTCCCGCTTAATAGGCACAGCTTCAATCTGGAATATACAGTGGACACCTATTTATATCGCGATCAGGACAACGCGGACCGCACCATTCAGAATGCGACGGGAAGGCTTGCTCTGAACCCTTTCAGGAGTTTGAACATTCTGATTCAGGATGCGTTCATCGATGGGGAGGATCGACCAGATTTCGAATATGACCGGACCTCTCAGTATATCTGGAATAGCGCGGCTATCGATACGGCATATGACATCAATAGCCGTTTGGCTGTGGGGGCGGGATTTCAATACAGAACGAAGCGATACGACCGCACCGCCGACCGGATTGACGATTACGATGAGAATGGCCTGTCAGGCCGGATCTACTATAAAGTCCTTCCCAAGACCTCCCTTGTGATGGTCTACCAGTATCGGGATCGAGACTATGAAAAGAGAGGACGCGAAGACAACGATTCACATCGGCTGGAGGGTGGAATTACGTGGGAAATCGGGCCCAAGAGTTCGGGGACCGCTCGGGCGGGATATATAAGGACAGACTACGAAGAACTCGACAGAACGGATGAAGCTTTCTCCTATTCTCTGAATCTGACCCACCAGCTGAAGCCGAAGACGACACTTTCATTGGAGGGAGTTCGGGAGATTCAGGATACCAGCAGGGCGAACCGGAACCTCGTTTTCAGCAATGATTATGTTTCCACCCAGATTGCCGGGACCCTCTCTCATCGCTATCGGAAGTTTACCGGAAGATTGAAAGCGGGTTATATCCGGGACGACTATCTGCATGACGATATCGCAGCAGGAAGGAAAAGAAGAGATCATCTCTTCATCGGGGAGTTCGGGATTGATCATGCGTTACGGAAGTGGCTCACCTTGGGCGGGAGCTATCGATATACCCGTCTCAATTCCAACTTCGATGTAGAGGAGTACGAGGAGAATAACTTTTTGATATATCTCTCCGTCGTTCTCTAACAGATTCCCGTAAAGGTGAGTTTCCATGCTTTGGAGAAGCACGTTTTTGATTGGCTTGCTTGTTTTTATCCTTGTTATCGCCTCTTCTTCACAAGAATGCCGCTCAGCGCGGGAATATTTCATCGGGCCCGGAGATGTCTTGGTCATTAGGGTGTGGGGCCATGAGGACTTGACCCAGGAGGTCGTTGTTTCCCCTGAAGGGGGTTTTCGTTTTCCGCTCATTGGAGAGGTGAAGGCTGTCGGTCGTTCGGCCGAGGAAGTGAGAATGATCCTAACTGAACGGTTGGCTGACGGCTACCTGGTCGATCCTCAGGTTGAGGTGATCATCAGGGAGTATAATAGTCAGAAGGTCTATGTTCTTGGTGAGGTAGCCCGGCCAGGAGCATACTCGCTCGACAGAAAGGCCTCCGTCGTTGAGATCATCTCCAAAGCGGGAGGGCTAGGAGAGGAGGCCGGGGATGTGGCGGAAATTGTTCGGGGTGAAAAAGGATGGAAGAAGGACAAGCCCCTGAAGCCCGGTCAGGCGGGAGTGGAGAAAGTCCTTCGGATCGACCTCCGTGGTCTCCTCGCGGGAAAGGTCGACAGTGAGAGCATTGAGATCGAGGATGGTGACACCATCCTTGTTCCAAAGGCTGATGTTTTCTACATTTTTGGGGAGGTGGATCAGCCGGGGAAGTACAGATGGGAGAAAAACCTTACCGTCCTGAAGGCCGTGATTATTGCCGGAGGATTTACAGAGATCGCATCAAAGCGGAGAATCAAGATTCGGAGAGAAGATACTGAGGGGGAGAAAAAGATTAAGGTCAAGCTCGACACGCTGGTGGAGCCGGAAGATACAGTCATCGTGCCTGAGAGCTTTTTCTAGCGGCTTCTTGAGAAAGTCGTTCTTTCTGCTCGAAATCCTTTTTTGACGACCTTAGAACTCTTTTCACCACAAAACCAATAATGTCCCTCGGCGTGCAAAGCGTCACTCCGAGTTGTTCGGTCTTTTCTTAGGTATTGACTCACAGCGCTGAAGAATCCGATCCATGAGGCCCGTTGTGGAGATTCCCTCCACATAGGGTAGGACGACGACCCTCCCCCCCCCAGCCTCGACAACATCTCGCCCCACCGTTGTCTCTTTGGTCCAATCTCCACCTTTAACCAGAATGTTCGGTTTCAAGACAGATATGATTCGATACGGGTCGGGCTCGTCGAATATCGTCACATAATCGACACACTCCAGGGCCGCAATGATTTCAGCTCTCTCCTGCTCGGAAACGATCGGTCGAGGAGGCCCCTTGAGTCGGGCAACGGAGCGATCACTATTGATGGCAACGACCAGAATTTCTCCGAGCGATTTGGCCTCTGCCAGGTAGCGGACGTGTCCGACATGGATCAGGTCGAAGCAGCCATTGGTAAAAACGATTCTCTTACCAGCTGCCTTGTCCTCCACCAATTTCCCAATTAGCTCTTTTTCTGTTGTGATCTTCTCTCTCATGGATTCCGTCCGGTTATCTGCTATTTTCTAACAGAGTCAACGGTAATATTCAACTGGTTCAAGGTTGTTTCAGCGAGAAATCAAAAAGTCGAGGGGACTTGTATGGCGTTTCCTCAGTTTTGTGGACACTCATGTCCCCGAGAGACGTTTGCGGAGGAATGGGGCCGGTATTCCCCGGGCCGTTGCCCAAATCTCCTTTCTCGGCTTTTGTCCGATGAAAGGGGAAAAGGAGCGCTCTTCCCTGCTTAAAAGCTTTTCTGGGTGCTGTCAGTTGTCGGTTCTCAGTGGTCAGTTGTAACGATCCATTCACGTCATTCGATTGAAAATCGAATACCCTGGGCCCATCACTCGAATAGCCGTGGATGGGCAAATCTTAGCCTTTATACAACGAACCACGGACGACGGACCACGAACACCGACTTTTGGTTCAGAGCTTCCTTTCCCACTCTCGGGTGAAATACTCTGAAAATGACTTCGACACAAGTGGTCTAGAGGAATTTGGGCAACAGCCCGTCCCCATCTGTCTCGCCAACGGCGGGAAGGGGTTCACTGCGTGAGCCTGGCAGCGAAAGGATATGAGGGTCCAATCAAGAGATTCAAAGTTGTTGTGAAACATCAGAAAGTTACAGACTTCTTGCCTTGAAAACTCAGGAAACTCCACAGACTTGTTTGTTGACAATGAACAACAATTGTCTTAGGTTTCAGGCTTGATTCAAAAAACCATGTTTTTTTCGATTCTTAGGGACCAGAGAACGGCTATGTTTTTGCTTTTCATTGGGTTGATCGATGATGATACGACCCAAGGGATGGGGATGGCCTCGGGCTGAGAACTTGGTGGCAGAGATCTGTCCTTCTCCAACTTCAGAACGGGTTTTAGGCCATGGAAAGGAAACTCATTCTCGCATCGGCTTCACCTCGGCGAAAGGCGCTTCTGGAGAAGGTTGGAATTGAGGTCGACATTGTCCTCAGCGAGGTCGAAGAAACGGTTCGGAGGGGCGAAGATCCGAAAAAGCATGTCCTGAGAATGGCACGGGAAAAGACAGAGGATGTGGCGAGCCGTTTCCCCGACCGATGGGTGATTGGGGCAGATACCATCGTGGTCGTCGATCGGGAGATTTTGAGAAAACCGGAAACGGCGAGAGAAGCCAGACACATGCTCTCCCTCTTAAGTGGACGAGACCATCTCGTCTTTACTGGCTACGCCATTGCGATGCGAAAACGAGCGGTCTTTATGAATGATGTCGTTGAAACTCGGGTCAGGGTGAAGTGTCTCAGCACGGGAGAAATTGACTGGTATGTTCGCACCGAAGAGCCCTTTGGCAAGGCCGGGGCGTATGCGATTCAGGGTGTGGGGTGCTTCATGGTTGAACAGATCGAGGGATCCTACACGAATGTTGTCGGACTCCCCGTCTGTCAGATTTGGGAATCCCTCCGCACGCTAGGCGCGATCGCTCCAAGATACTGAAGTGTTTCAATTTTGGCCGCAGCCTGTTAATATTTAGCTGCCATTGCGGCCGCCAGAGGCCGGAGAAATGGTCAGTATCAGAGAAAACGTATTGAGAGTCAGGGAAGCCATACAAAAGGCTGCGCAGGGAGTCGGGCGTAAGCCAGACGAGATCCGTCTGGTCGCCGCATCCAAGACCGTCGATGTCGATCGCATTCGCGCCGCCATCGAGGCAGGCATTACCATTTTTGGGGAGAATTACGTTCAGGAGGCAAGGAAGAAGATTGAGGCCATTGAGAAGCCCGTTTTGTGGCATTTTATCGGTCATCTCCAGAGCAATAAAGCGAAATACGCGGTCAAGCTCTTTGAGATGGTGCAGTCTGTTGATTCCATCGGTCTCGCCGAGGAGCTGAACAGAAGGGCTGAGAGAGTTGACCGAAAGATAAAGGTCCTCGTTGAGGTCAATCTCTCGGGTGAGAGTTCCAAGTGGGGTGTCACGGAAGAGGGCTCTGTTTCACTGATCTGCCGCATCAATGAGTTGGAGAATCTTCGATTCCGAGGTCTGATGACCATGCCACCTTACTTCGATGACCCGGAAGAGTCGCGCCCTTACTTTGTACGTCTGTGGAAACTGGGCAAAAGGGTTGTCGACGAAAAAATACATCCTGGCCCTCTGGAGCTCTCCATGGGGATGTCAAACGACTTTTTGGTGGCCATCCAGGAAGGGGCGACTCTCGTTCGTGTGGGGACGGCGATCTTTGGGGCGAGGCCATCAACCGACACCGCTGACGGTTACCCTGATGGTTTCGAGAGATCATGATGACAAATGCCAAAATTCAAAGAAATGCCCAACATCAAATAACGGCTTTGAGGTATTTGGTTTCCATGAGCCGTCGAGTTGTCACTATCGGGTTATCTCTCTGAATACATGCGTCGTTGGCGGGTTTGAAGGGTTTGAAACTTAGGCATTGAAGTTTGATTTGACATTTGAGTTTTGAAATTTGAAATTACTGGTTTCGAATTATCAGGCATTTTGCATGCGGCGTGAGGTGGCGATCGGAGGAAAGGATGCACCGGCGAATGCTATGTTATCAACCTTGACGAAGAGATATCTGCTATGCTCGTCGATATTCCTCATTCTGCTCGGATGTGGGAAGAAGGGGCCTCCCATTCCGTACGATGTGACTGTGCCGAAGGCGATTTCAGATCTCGAGGGTGTGGTCATCGAGGGGAAGGTTCTTCTGAGGTGGTCGAAGCCGGCGAAGGTTCCTGATGGATCGCGGAAAGCGATGCTGAGAGAATTTCAGGTCCTGCGGGCGGAGGATCGATTGGAGAAAGAATGGTGTGAGGAATGTCCGGAGCGGTTGGAGCCCTTGGACGTGTTGAGACTAGATAAGATGGACAACTTTGCTCTGGTGGGAGATAGGTTTGTTTATCAAGACAGAAAGTTATCTTACGGCCACGTATATGTGTACCGAATCGTTTCGATCACCCAGAAGGGCTTCGAAAGCGACCCTTCGAACAGGGCAGTGATCTTTTGGGATATACCACCCGAGCCGCCGCGCCAGGTCGAGGGGACGGCAGAGGACAGGGTTGCTGATCTGCGCTGGGACCGCGTTGAGGGGGTGGGAGGGTACCGAGTTTACCGCCGGATGGAAAGCGGCGAGTTCGGAGACGTTCCGGTTGCGAGGGTCGGGCCGGAGGAGTTCTCTTATCGCGATAAGGGCCTTTCGAACGGCGTCGTATATTATTACGTGTTGAGAACCGCTAGGAAAGTCGGAAAGACATGGTTGGAGGGCGCGAGTTCAGTGGAGATCGCTCTCACTCCGCGAGATCTCCGGCCTCCAGTCCCTCCCCAAGCCGTCGTGGCAATTCCCCTGGCCGAGGGGATTGAGCTGAGTTGGCAAAGAAACACGGAACCCGATCTGCTCGGTTATTTTGTCTACCGTAGAGGTTGGGAGTGGGAGGAGTTCAGACGTCTCAATGAGTTCCCTCTGGAGGCTCCTCTCTACCTGGATAAAACGGCCATTTTGGGCACGCGTTATGAGTACGCCGTGACAGCGGTGGATCGTTCTCCTGATAAGAATGAGAGTGTCTTTTCAGATCCTGTGAGCCTGATGTACGTGAGGTAACATGACGGGCCTCTAATAGGCTTGGCCAAAATGAAAGGAATGAGTCGTGCATTTTTTCCAGTACCGAGACAATACGCTTCACTCTGAGGACGTTTCGGTGGGTGCCATTGCGCGGGAGGTTGAGACCCCATTCTACCTCTATAGTTACGGAACCATGGAACGGCATTATCGTGTTTTTGATTCTGCCTTCCAATCTGTTCCTCATCTTGTGTGCTATTCATTGAAGGCTAACTCAAACAGCGCTCTCGTCCGTATCTTCGGAAGATTGGGAGGTGGGGCGGATGTGGTATCAGGGGGGGAGCTTTTCCGAGCTCTCAAGGCTGGGATACCCCCTTCGAAAATCGTGTTCTCCGGGGTTGGGAAAAGCGCTCAGGAGATCGAGTATGCGCTGGAGAAGAATATTCTCATGTTCAATGTGGAGTCGTCCCAGGAGCTTTCGGCTATCAACGACCGGGCCAGGCAAATGGGGGTTCGAGCGCGCATTGGCCTTCGTATCAATCCTGATGTGGACCCCAAGACCCACCCCCACATTTCGACCGGTCTGAGAGAGAACAAATTTGGGATAGAGTTCGGTGAGGCTCTCTCCGCTTTCAACCTGGCTAAGAGCCTAAAAAATTTGGATGTCATCGGAATAGACTGCCACATCGGTTCACAACTGATCGAAGTCGAACCCTTTGTGGAGGCCCTGAAGAGGTTGAAGAAACTTGTCAGGACCTTGAAGCAGGAGGGGATTGAGATTCGTTACATGGACCTGGGGGGTGGCCTTGGAATTACCTATCAACATGAGGCGCCTCCTCATCCGACAGAGTACGCACAGGCGATTCTGCAGGAGACGAATGACCTGGATGTCGCTCTGATCTTTGAACCTGGGAGGGTGATCGTGGGCAATGCCGGCATTCTCGTGACCAGAGTGCTCTACATCAAAAGAAGCTCTCAGAAGTTTTTCGTCATTGTCGATGCCGGCATGAATGATCTCATCCGCCCGCCCCTCTATGGATCATTTCAGGCTATTCTGCCGGTTGTGAGGCGGAAAGGGAAAGAGATCGTGGCGGATGTGGTGGGACCGATCTGCGAGTCGAGCGATTTCTTTGCCAAAAGCAGGACAATGATCGAACCGAAAGCGCAAGACCTTCTTGCAATTATGAGTGCCGGGGCTTATGGATTTGTCATGTCTTCGAACTATAATTCCCGACCGAGGGTTTGTGAAGTTCTGGTAAAGGGCAAGACGGTTTCTGTTATTCGGGAGAGAGAAACCTACGACGATTTGATCAGGGGAGAAAAAATCCCTGAATTCTTGAAATAAAGAAGGACGTTCAAATCGTTCAAGTTGTTCAATTTGTTCAACCCGCAAATTCGCTACGAAATGGTGAAGCGGTTCGAACAGAGGCGAAGCTGCTCGAACGAGCGAAGCGGTCGAACAGTTCGAACGATGAGAGCNNTAAAAGCAATTGTCGTTGGAGCAGGCGGGAGGATGGGGACACGAATCGTCCATACCCTTCTCCAAACTCCTGGTATCGAGTTGGCGGGGGCGGTGGAGAAGGAGGGACATCGCGTCGTTGGAAATGATGTGGGTGATTTGGTTGGTGAGGGGAAGACTGGAGTGTCTGTAGATTCCGCCTTGGCACGTGTGGCGAAAAAGGGAGACGTGGTTGTCGATTTTACGGCACCCGAGGTGTCTCTGGAGAGTCTAGAGGTTTGCGTTCAGAATCAGCTGGCTATCGTCATCGGCACCACAGGGTTCTCCCCGGACCAGATGGAGCAGGTCAAGGCCCAGGGGCCAAAGACGCGTTGTGTCCTGGCGCCGAATATGAGCGTCGGTGTCAATGTGATGTTTAAGATCGTCGGTGAGATTGCCAGGATCCTCGGTGAGGAGTACGATGTCGAGATCTTTGAAGCCCACCATCGCTTTAAGAAAGATGCTCCCAGCGGCACAGCCATGCGGTTAGGTGAGACAATTGCGGGTGCCTTAGGACAGGAACTGGAGAAGGTGGGCGTCTGGAGTCGAAAAGGCCTGATCGGTGAAAGGAAGCCCACCGAAGTGGGGATGGCCGTCGTCCGTGCGGGCGACATCGTTGGGGAACACACGGTGATATTCGGGGGGATCGGCGAGAGACTGGAGGTGACTCACCGTGCCCACAGCCGCGACAACTTCGCCCGGGGAGCAATCAAGGCAGCTCAGTGGGTGGTCAAACAGCCTAAAGGACTTTACGATATGCAGGATGTTCTTGGCCTGAGGGGGAAGGGATGAGAGTCGTTCGGTACCGGTACAAGGACCGGGGTGGATATGGACTGTTGGATGGGCAAGATGTGAGGAGCCTCAAGGGAGACCTGTTCGGAGAATTTCGAGAAGGGCAGCGGGTTGCGAGTTTGGATGATGTTGTACTTCTGGCTCCCGTCTCTCCCAAAAAAATCGTGGCTGTGGGGCTAAACTACCGTGATCACGCCGAGGAGGTTGGCGCAGAGATCCCTGAGGAGCCCTTGATCTTTCTAAAGCCTTCCACCGCAGTCATTGGCCCCGGTGAATCGATTCGTTACCCTGAGATGGCTTCCCGGGTCGATTACGAGGGAGAGTTGGGAGTTGTCATCGGACGGGAGGCTCGAGATGTCACCTCGGCTCAAGCGGGTGCTTACATCCTGGGATACGTCTGTTTCAATGACGTGACGGCTCGGGACCTCCAAAAGAAAGATCAACAGTGGACACGGGCGAAAGGGTTTGACACCTTTGCCCCCCTGGGACCTTGGATTGAAACGGGCCTGGACCCACGACACCTGAAGTTGGAAACATTCCTCAATGGCGAGCTCAAACAGTCATCAAACACGGATAATCTCATCTTCGATTGTTACGAGCTCGTCGGTTTTATTTCCCAAATCATGACGTTGATGCCGGGCGATGTCATTGCCACGGGTACACCCTCTGGAATTGGTCCCATGTCCGTTGGCGACCAAGTCGATGTGGTGATTGAGGGGATTGGAACTCTCACAAACTACGTCACTGCCGTCGAATGAAGAGGCTTAGAGTTCATGAGGTGGGAGGCCGCAAGGAAAGTTAGTTGAGAATACCGAGAAAGTCGTGCTTCACTGTTTAGAGGCTTTTTGTCATGCCGTCAGTTGTCGTTTGTCAGTGGGCAGTCGCAACGAACAACGGAAAACGAAAGACAGACACGACCTGATGGCTAATTATCCAGAGAAAACCTTTACCCCCTTTTTGATAGAATTCTCATCTCTGGCATGGTTTAGCCGGGTGATATACGGAAGCTCCAACAGAAATCCAATCCACATTTGCGTTCAACTGGGGGGATTCGCGCTCAGAGCTTCCTTTCTCAGTTCTCTTCGGCGGCTTACCGAGGAACAGCGGGAATTTAGATGAGGTCTCGGCTATGTATGTAGATTTGTGGAGGCGAATATGGAGACAAGAAAATCGGAAGTCCTTTTTGCTGAGGCTCAAAAATGGATTCCAGGTGGCGTGAACAGTCCGGTCAGGGCCTTTCGCACAGTGGGAATCCCTCCTCGATTTATTGATCACGCAGTGGGTTCGAGAATTTTCGATGAGGACGGTAACGAGTACATCGACTATGTGGGTTCCTGGGGTCCCATGGTCTTGGGCCATTGCCATCCAAAGGTTGTGAAAGCGCTGAATGAGATGGTTACAAGGGGACTGAGTTTCGGTGCACCGACGGCTCTGGAGATCGAGCTGGCCCGGAAGGTTGTTGACGCCATTCCCTCTCTGGAGATGGTCAGAATGGTGAACTCGGGAACTGAAGCCACCATGGCCGCCATTCGGGTGGCCAGGGGATACACGAGACGGGACAAGGTGATCAAATTTGAGGGCGGCTACCACGGACATGGTGACTATCTTCTGGTCAAGGCCGGTTCAGGTGCGACAACGCTCGGTGTCCCAGACAGTCTGGGGGTTCCCGCCGATTTTGCAAGACATACGCTGACGGCCCGTTTCAATGATCTTCCGTCTGTGGAAGCCCTAGTTGAAGACTACCCTGAAGAGGTCGCTTGCATCATACTCGAGCCGGTGGCTGGTAATATGGGCGTCATCCCGCCGAAGGAGGGGTTCCTCCAGGGCCTTCGCGCGATTTGTGATGAGCGGAGTATTGTGCTCATTTTCGACGAGGTGATGACCGGCTTCCGTGTAGCATACGGCGGGGCGCAGAGTCTCTATGATGTCATGCCTGACATGACCTGTCTCGGCAAGATCATCGGCGGGGGCCTCCCCGTTGGAGCATATGGTGGCAAGAGGGAGATCATGGAAAACGTAGCGCCTGTGGGGGGGGTTTATCAGGCTGGCACGCTTTCAGGAAATCCGCTGGCCATGACGGCTGGATTTGAGACCCTGAAGGTCCTTGAGGGAGAGGGAGTCTACGAAAGCTTGGAACAGAGGGTTGACTTCCTGTGCAAGGGGATCGAACAAGCGGCAAAGGACAATGGTATCCCTGTCCGGAGTACCCATGTTGGTGCAATGTTTACGGTCTTTTTCACCTCCGAGCCTGTAGAGGATTATAAGACTGCCAAGAATAGCAATACCGAAGCCTTTGCTCGCTATTTCGTCCTGATGCTCGAACAGGGCATTTATCTTCCTCCCTCACAGTTTGAAGCTGTCTTCGTATCTCTCGCCCACAGTCAGGAGGATCTGGAGAGGACAGTGGCTGCGGCCCGAGCTGCCTTCGAAGAGATGCGTTTGTCACAAGATGAGAAATGAGTGTTATATTATCGGCTGGGAGATGGACAAAAAATGATGGCCAGGAATAGCCAAATTGGTGACGGTGGCTCCTGATGGCGGTGTGGGAGATTGAAAAGAAGCTGGTGGCGGAATTTTTCATTTTCACCATGCTTCTGGTTTGCCCGATGATGATATTCCCTCCATATGGCGCGGCTGAAGCGACAGGAGAAGACGCTCTTGCGACCAGGGCGAAAAGGATCGAAACCGAGAGAGAGGAAAAGGATCGATTCTTTCGAGAGTCGCCGAATTCTCCCCTGCGACTGAAAGATCAGAAGACCTTCAGAGGGTTAAGCTATTACCCGATTGATCTTCGTTACGTTGTTTCAGGGAACCTTGAGAGAGATCCGAAGGGCAGGAAGGAGTACGCCAAGCTTCCGACGAATCGAGGCAATTTTCGGACTTATATTAAAGAGGGGGTTCTTCGGTTTAAGATCGAGGGAAGGGAGTTTGTCCTCATTGTCTATCGCTTTTTGGGCAGATCGAACCTCTTTCTGCCTTTCAGAGATAGGACAAACGGCCAGGAGACTTACGAGAACGGCCGCTATCTGGATGTGGAGATTTTGGCCGATGAAGAGTTTATTGTCGATTTCAACACGGCCCACAATCCCTTCTGCGCCTACAATCCGAAGTATACCTGTGCTTATGCTTCAGAAGAAAACGTGCTCGATGTGGCCATTCCGTGTGGGGAAAAGAAGTTCGTTGCCGCTCCTTGAAATGGCCTTCTCTGAGGATTTTCGTCTTTTTTGAAGGAGTCAAAAAATCGAAAAAACGTTTCAGGACTGGCACCTCGAGCGGCTACGGTATTAAAATGAGGTTTGAAAGGGGAACCTGAAATGTATTCCGAAATCGTCCTCGACCATTTCAAAAACCCGAGAAACATCGGTGAAATTGAAGATCCTGACGGCGTGGGGAGTGTTGGAAATCCTGTATGTGGCGATCTGATGGAAGTCTACATCAAGGTGAAGGATTCCAGGATCGAAGATGTGAAGTTTAAGACTTTTGGCTGTGGAGCGGCCATTGCTGTCTCGAGCATGATTACCGAGATGGCCAAGGGAAAGACCCTCGAAGAGGCCATGAAGATCACCAACAAGGCCGTGGCCCATGCTCTGGGGGGGCTACCCAAAAACAAGTCGCATTGTTCCAACCTGGGGGCTGACGCCCTCCATTCGGCCATTGCCGACTACTACAAGAGAAGAGAGGGTCAGGTTCCTGAAGAGGTCAAAGAAAAGGTCCTTCACATCAGAAAGGAGGAGGCGTGTTATTGTCCCTATTGTGATATTGAGTTGCCCGAGGAAGCGCCTTTTTGCTCCGGTTGTGGTCGGGAGATTACGGAGGAAATTGGCAAATAGCTAATCTATACACTTGAGAATGCGGAGAAAGATGAGAGCGAATCGATTGGGAGAGGAAGGATCTGATGCGTAGAGAGGAGTTTTCTGAAATCCGGCACCGTTTGGGTAAATCCCAGAGGCAGATGGCTCAGTTGCTGGGGACATCGCTAAAGGCAGTGCAGAGTTTTGAACAGGGGTGGCGGAAGGTTCCGATCCATGTCGAAAGACAGGCACTATTCCTCCTGGCAATGAAGGCGTCCCAGAAGGAGCGCAGACCGTGCTGGAAAGTTCGGACCTGCCCGTCAGAGTTAAGAGAGAGTTGTCCTGCATGGGAGTTTAACAGCGGACATCTGTGCTGGTTTATTAGTGGAACGGTGTGTCAGGGCGAGGCCCAGGAGAGCTGGCGAAAAAAAATGGCGATATGCCGCGAGTGTGGTGTCTTTCGTGAAATGGTGGCCCTTTGATTCAAAAGCTTTACAAAGGAACCATCGATTTTTCCAGTTCTGCGACGTCGCTCAGAGACAGCAGGCGCCCTCAAAAACGCGGGAACTTCTCCCAGGATGTGAGCCGTTCTTGAAGGTGCGTCTGGGCGAGATCTCAAGTTGAATAGATTTCTCCAATGGGTTGGGGCGACCTTCATTCTGAAGACGTTAACCAGCTTAATGCACGCAAGGGAGTCGGGTATGTGCCAGAGTTATCGGAAGATCTGTGCCTGTGGCCAAAAGACCTCAGAGATATTCTTTGGGAAGTCGGTTTTAGACGAGAAGGCGGTTTCTCAGGTCTATTGCCCCAAATGTAGTCAGGATATCGACATCGGTCGTGAAAGTCAGGTCTGGGACAATGGTTGGGTTCTCGAGCTAGACATGGACGTGTTGCGGACTTATGCACCCGTGATGGGAATCTCTCCAGATGACGTGACTGCGGACTGGGTCTTTGATGAGGGGTACGCCACATGGGTTGGGATCACTCCTGACGATTTTCAGAGAAGGGAAGAGGAGCGCTCCGAGATTCAGGAGCTTGCCAAAACCGATCTTCGTTCCTATATCGATGCTATGAAGGAATGGGGCTTGAGCCGTGAAAAGCGTTTCATCGAAGAGGGTTGGCGTAAGGCTAAAGGCACGGCGGGACGTCATAGGGTGCAGAAATCTCCATAATCCTTTAGATCGACCAACTTGGCATCTTCGCCACAGACGAGGCATTTCGGATTCTTGGGTAACTTGAATTCACTCAGCTCCATTTCCAGGGCGTCGAAAACAAGGAACCGTCCGATTAGGGGTCTGCCGATTCCGAGGATGATCTTGATGGCCTCCGTTGCCTGAAGTGTGCCAATGACTCCTGGCAAAACACCCAGGATGCCCGCCTCTTGGCACCTGGGAACCGAACCGGGCGGAGGTATCTCTGGGATGAAACACCTTAAGCAGGGCCCTTGATGGGGCTCAAAGACAGTCATTTGGCCTTCGAAACGAAAAACCGCACCGTAGACGCTGGTCTTTCCGGCGAGCACGCACGCATCATTTAAGAGGAAACGCGTGGGAAAGTTGTCGGAACCATCCAGGATCAAATCGTAGTCCGAGATGATCTCCATAATATTCTCTGGTGTGAGCTTTTCATCATGGTTGCGCAATGTGACATCCGGGTTGATCCCTTTAAGGGTCTCCCTTGCGGATTCGACTTTTCGTTTGCCAAGATCCTTGGTGGAATGAAGGATTTGGCGTTGGAGGTTGCTCAGTTCCACCTCATCGAAATCCACGAGGCCCAATGTCCCGACTCCCGCGGCTGCCAGGTAAAGCCCGGCTGGGGAGCCGAGACCTCCCATCCCCACAAGGAGGATCTTGGAGGCCAGAAGTTTTTCTTGGCCCTCCCCGCCAACCTCCGGGAGGATGATGTGGCGACTGTAACGTCTAAGTTGATCTTCGTTGAAGGACGTCATCTCTTATCCGTCTAACTTACCTCCTGCTACCGCCAGCAATAGCCGGGATGATGGATACGCGATCTCCATCGTTGACGGTTGTTCTCTCGCCGTTGAGGAATCGAATGTCCTCATCATTGAGATAGACGTTAATAAAGCGCCGCAGGCCCTCACCGTCGTATAACCTCTCGAGAATCCCGGGGCACTCGGATTCCAGATTCTGGAAGACCTCCGATATCGTGGTGCCCTCAGCCTCCACCGTTGTTTTTCCCTCTGAAAAGCGTCTTAACGGGGTGGGGATCTTAACCAAGACTGCCATAACAGACTCTCCTTTCTGCCTCCTCGGTCTTTCCCAGCGATTCTTCCAGCACGAGCTTCACCTTTTCAGTGAACGCCTCCATCGTTGGTTCGATTCTCAACGTTTGTTGGGTCTTTCCAATGAGAATTTCTTGGGTCTTCAAACCATTGCCGGTAATGGCAAGGACGGTGGTGTCGTCTTTCTCGATTCTTCCCTGCTCGACGAGCTTCTTGGTTACCCCAACTACGACGCCTCCCGCGGTTTCCGCAAAGATTCCCTCCGTCCGCGCGAGGAGCAGCATTCCTTCGATGATCTCTTCGTCGGATACGTCTTCACCGTACCCCCCCGTCTCCCCGATGGCTTGGAGACCATAGTAGCCGTCCGCCGGATTTCCAATAGCGAGAGATTTTGCAATGGTGTTCGGCCTGACAGGTCGAATGGCATCCGCCCCACTCTTGACGGCGGAAGTTACGGGAGAACACCCGGTTGCCTGGGCTGCGTAGATCCTCGTTCCATTCTCTTGTATCCAGCCGAGATTCTCGAGTTCTTTGAAACCCTTCCATATTTTTGTCAGTAATGAACATCCCGCGACTGGCACCACGATATGGTCTGGTGTCTGCCAACCGAGTTGTTCCGCGATTTCAAAGGCAAAGGTTTTGGAACCCTCTGCATAGTAAGGCCTCAAGTTTATGTTCACGAAAGCCCAGGGGTAGGAAAAAGTGATTTCCGTGCAGAGTCGGTTCACGTCGTCATAAGTACCTTCGACGGCAAGTACATGGGAGCCATACACAAGGGT
>JABAOH010001958.1_pt2 | contig 20871 bp, 14 predicted proteins | sample 7062181 | NCBI WGS metagenome assembly JABAOH01 (sample SAMN14538630, study PRJNA623070) | marine sediment metagenome | biome: marine biome [ENVO:00000428]; feature: marine pelagic biome [ENVO:01000023]; material: deep marine sediment [ENVO:00002113]; isolation source: pool of 5 deep marine... | reverse complement strand
ACAAGCGGGCTCGCTTTAGGAGCTCGTTTGGAGATTGAATGCTGGGCTGTAGTCAATTAAAAGCGCTTTATAAATAAGTCTCTAAATATTGTTTAATTTGTGTTGACGTGATTTATCTTGTTTATGTGTTTGATTTATCAAACGCACCTTTTGATTATATAAATAAATTAGGAAAAATAGGAACAGGCCCCATTTTATTTGGCCCCATCTTATTCGATTTTTCTTGACATGGAATAGGTTCAGGTGATAGAAAAAAATCTATTTAAAAACAAGGAGGTTTAAATGAGAGGGAAAAAATTCAAGATATTTTATGTCCTAATTCTTACTTTATTTCTCTTGCCATATTTTATTTGGGGCCAGACATCACCCGAAGCCTTTTTGAAGTTTAAAGTTGGTGCTGACCGCAAACTGGCAGACTACAACCAAATCCAAGCTTACTTCCAAAAGCTCGATCAAGAATCAGGAAAAGTTAAGGTTTTAGATATCGGCGTTTCTACCGAAAACAAGCCGATGATCATGGCTGTGATAACCTCTGAGCAAAACATGGGTAAACTGGACTTCTATAGGGAAATTACAAAAAAGATGAGAGATCCCAAAACCTTATCACCTGAAGAAGCCAAAAGACTCTCTAAAGAAGGCAAGGTCATCCTACTCATAACATGCAACATCCACGCCACAGAAATTGCCTCCACCCAAATGGCGTTAGAACTTGCCTATAAATTAGCAGTAGGAGACACTCCCTTTGATGCAGACAAAGTCCTGGAAGATGTAATCGTCCTTCTCGTTCCGACATCAAACCCTGACGGTCAGAAAATGGTGACCGACTGGTACCAAAAATACGTGGGCACAAAATACGAAGGAGGCCGTATGCCCTGGCTGTACCAAAAATATGCAGGACATGACAACAACCGCGACTGGTTTATGTTCAACCTTTCTGAAACAAGAGCTGTCAGCAAAGTCCTCTACCATGACTGGTTTCCTCAAATTCATATCGATGAACACCAGATGGGCTCAACCGGCGCCCGATTATTTATCCCTCCTTTTATGGACCCCCCTGTTCCCAATGTCCAGCCTTTACTCTGGCGCAGCGTCAACCTATGCGGAGCAAACATGTCCTACGACCTGCAGAAGAATGGCTTTAAGGGTGTTGTTCACGGAAGAAGCTATACAGGATGGTGGATTGGAGCCTGCGATGATACTTCCTGGCTCCATAATGTTGTAGGCCTCCTGAGTGAAATGGCTTCGGTCAAAGTGGCCTCTCCCATATACATCGAACCAACAGAAGTCTCCCAATCTTACATTGAAAAACGAATGAATTTCCCGGATCCCTGGCCAGGAGGATGGTGGAGGCTAAAAGACCTGGTGGATTACGAGCTCACGCTTTCTCTAAGCCTGATAAAAACAGCTTATCTTCACAAAGAAGATTTCCTGTACAACTTTTACAGGATGTATAAAAATTCCATCGAAATAAGAGAAAAGGGCGAGCCGTTTGCCTTCGTTATCTCCAGCAAACAGCGCGATTACCCCACAACCCTCCGGATGCTTGATGTCCTTATGTTTGGCGGAGTGGAAATCCATCAAGCCAGAGAAGATTTTATCGCGGCGGGCAAGCTCTACCCGGCTGGCTCTTTTGTCGTCAAGATGTCCCAGCCTTATAAACCCTATGCTCAGGCTCTTCTCGAAAGGCAAAAATATCCCAATATCCGTCAATATCCTAGCGGGCCACCTGTTCCTCCCTATGATAATGCAGGCTGGACACTTCCCCTCCAGATGGGAGTTGCTTGTGACCGGATCGAAAATTCTTTTGAGGCAAAACTTGAAAAGCTAGAAAAAGTTCCATACCCTTCTGTGGCATATCCAGCAAAATCTTCCCCGTATATCGTCTTTGATTCCCGACAGAATGCCTCTTATTCCGCAGCCTTTGCTCTTCTTAAGAACAAAGTGGAGATGTACCGTTCCAAGGAGGAAATAAAGGAAAAAGCATTCAAGGCCGTGGCTGGAAGCTTCATTGTCAAGAATACCCCAATAGTCCAGAAACTTCTCGCTGGTATCTTAGAAAAATGGCATCTCAACGCGTATGGGCTTGAAAATATTTCTGATATTCCCAAAGCCCCTCTGAAAAATCCTCGGATCGGCCTCTACCAATCCTGGAGATCGAACATGGATGAGGGTTGGACGAGGTATGTTTTTGATGATCTGCTTGTCCCCTACAAGACCCTTCACAACAAAGATTTCAAGGGAACGCAGAAAGGAAAGACGAAAAAGAAGGTCGACTTGAAAGCTAGCTACGACGTAATCGTCTTTGCCGATGAGAGCCCCGATATAATAAAGCTCGGAAAACCAGATCCCACTTCCCGCTGGGCCCGTTATTTTACACCTCTTCCCCCCGAATATGAAGGAGGTATAGGAAAAGAAGGTGTAGACGCTTTGAAAAGTTTTGTTGAAAAAGGAGGCATTCTCGTCACTCTCAACAGTGCTTGCGGTTTGGTGCTTAAAGAGTTCAAACCTCCAGCTCAAAATGCCCTGGAAAGAATTGAACGCAGCAAATTCTTCTGTCCGACATCCATTTTAAAAATCAAAGTCGACAACAAATCTCCAATTGGCTACGGGCTGCCAAAGGAAGCGGCTGCTATGTTCTCTCGAAGCCCGGCTTTTACTACATGGGTGCCTTCAGAGGAATGGGATAGAAAGGTCGTAGCCAGCTACCCCGAAGAAAACATCCTTTTGAGCGGGTGGCTCCTGGGCGAAGATATGATTGCGCGCAAAGCTGCAGTCGTAGATACTAAGTACAAAAAAGGCCACATCATTCTTATCGGTATCCGCTGTCAATTCCGAGCTCAATCCCACGGCACTTACAAATTCCTGCTCAATTCTCTGCTCTACCCCGGAATATAGTAAAAAGCTGAAATGCGAATAATAGGAAAGCACCCTCTCATTTCCTATTGAAAAGATAATAATTATAGTATATAATTACAATAATATTATTGGAGAGAATAATGCCACAAAAAGATGCAATTCAGGTGAAAAAAAGGAACTTTTTTCGCCTCCACTCTGACATGTGTAAAACCCTAGCAAATCCCAAAAGACAGGAGATTCTGGATTATCTTCGCCAGAAAGAGATGACTGTAAACCAATTAGTCAAAAAAACAGGAATTTCTCAAGCCAACCTCTCCCAGCACCTGGCTATCTTGAGAACAAAGGGGATCGTCTCTTCTCGGCGTGAAGGAATCAGTGTCTATTACTCTATCTCCAATTCTAAGATTATCAAAGCCTTTGATTTGATAAGCGAAGTTCTCGAAGAAGCATTAATCTCCCAGTCCAATACAATAAAAGAGGCTTTCGACCGCAAGATTTAATTTAAGATGGGATTTTTTCCCAATGGCAGAAGAAAAAAGAAAAAAACTTTCGATGGTCATTTTCAGCGGCGAAATGGATAAATTGTTCGCAGCCTTTTCTATAGCAACGGGCGCAGCGGCCTCGAACATGGATGTAAATATGTTTTTCACCTTCTGGGGCCTTCGAGCACTCAAGAAAAAGGTCAGAACGGGGAAGAGTTTTCTTGGACGTTTGTTTGGCTTATTCTACGGCGGAGACATCAATCGAGCCAGTCCTAGCAAAATGAGCTTCGGCGGAATAGGACGCTGGATGTTCAAAAAGATGATGAAGGCCAAGAACGTCCCCACGCTCGCAGAACTTAGACAGACAGCAATCGATCTCGGCGTTAAACTCCACGGGTGTCAGATGAGTATGGAAGTTATGGAGATTCCCAGAGAAAAAATGATAGACGAGGTCGCCCAATGCGTTGGAGTTGCTACTTTTATTGAAAAAGCGCAGCAAGCTGACGTTACACTTTTTGTCTAATACAAACTCAATCATTCAAGTGTCACCGCGAGGAGCGTACTTATATTTGTCATTGCGAGATATGGTAGGGAGCGTGGCAATCTCAACCTTTTTCTTAGAGATTGCCACGCTCTTTCAGTGCTCGCAATGACATTGTAAAAATATATATTGCGTTTATATTAGATTTCGTTCAGAGGGATTTACTATATTAGACTTAGATAAATTGTTCGCAAGAGTTGCCAGAAATTCTTATTCACCGATGATCTTGACCAGTACTCTTTTTTTTCTGCGACCGTCAAACTCACCGTAGAAGATTTGCTCCCAAGGCCCAAAATCCAGCCTCCCTCCTGTTATGGCAACAACCACTTCCCTTCCCATTATTGTTCTCTTCAAATGAGCATCTGCATTATCCTCGCCAGTCAAGTTATGTCTGTATTTCGATACTGGTTCATGAGGAGCAAATTTCTCTAACCATTCCTCAAAATCTGCATGTAAACCACTCTCGTTATCGTTAATGAAAACGCTGGCTGTGATGTGCATAGCATTGACAAGGCACAGTCCTTCTTTGACGCCGCTCTTCTCAACCAGAGCTTCTACTGTAGGAGTGATATTGATAAACTCTCTTCTTTTATCCGTGCTGAAAGTCAAATGCTCAGTCAGAAATTTCACAGCTTCCTCCTCAAACCAATGCTTAAGCCCCCTCCTCCGAATCCAAGCAGGATAAGTGCTTGGACAAAAGTTCTCCACTGAATTTCTGGAACAAGGAAAAGGGAATAAATGAAGAAATAAAGACCAGCAAGGGAAAAAACAGAGTACAAACCAAGCATAATTTTCCAGGCCTGACGATTTGTCTTGGGCGTATCCTCTGAGAAGAACCGGTTGTAAAGAAGCATGCCCAAAAGGCAAACTCCCCCGAGGGCAGCAAAAATCAGCCAGAAAAACCTCACCTGGCTTACTGCTTCTGCAGCCAGGGGAAGACCAGCCTCGACTGCTTTAGGCGAAGGAACAACAGGCTTGAGGATATTCTCGTATAGAACAGCTCCAAGGTTGCTTCCGATCAAACTCCCAAAAACTCCGTAGAGAAAGGCATAGCCCATGTAAACTGCCTTTTTGTCGTACGGGGCTACTAACCCAACAAAGCTGTAATACTTGGGATGAGTAGTCATCTCACCGATTGAAAAAATAGCAATGCTGAGCACAAACATCCAGGCGCTATTCGTAAGAGCCAGGATCAAGAACCCAGCTGATCCGATCACTATTCCTGCAGCCATGACCGGAATCGCTTTCATTTTTGTCGTAATCCGACTGACCAACACAACAAGCAGGACGATTGTGGCCGCATTTATCACCGTGACATGTCCAGGATCAAATTTAAAAGGTATTCCAATTCTGGCCATGAATGCATCTACGGGCGCTCGATGAATAAAGTCAACCATATACCACAGTACTGAACCAAACATTTGAAAATAAAGAATCCAGAAACAGGAATAAACCACTATCAGCAACATAAAACGAGAATTTCCCAGAACCAACAGGGCTTCAGCCAACACTTGACGAATAGATTTTGTGCTTTCTGGCCTTTCCGGATCTTTATAAATAAATGCCGCAGGAAGAAGCATCAAAAAACACCAGAGAGCAGAGGAAAAGAAAATATATCTCCAGCTAAACCCTTTGATCCAGATGGCAAACAAAGGACCTATAACAGCACCAAGATTAATGCACCAGTAATAAACGCCAAATCCAAATCCACTGTTCTCCTCGGTAGTTGTTCTGGCAACTGTCCCTGTAATAATCGGCTTAAATAGCCCACTACCTGTAGCCATGATTAAGAGAAAGAGAAAAATCAAGCCATAGGTATCGAAGTTTCCGGCAGCAAAATAGCCTATCGTTAACAGAGAAAAGGCTACGATAAGCATTTTTCGGTAGCCCAAACGGTCAGCCAAAGCGCCCCCCAAGATGGGTAAGACATAAGTCAAGGCGTAGACAAATCCTTGAAGAAGTCCAACCGATTGCTCCCGGAAATTGAGTTCTTTGACTAAATAAACAGCCAAAAGAGCATTCAAACCATAATAAGCACCTCGCTCAAAAAGCTCCATCACGTTTGCTATCCAGAAAGTCCGCGGAAAGGTTGTTAGAATGTTCTTTTTCTTAACTTTTTCTTCCATTCTTCACTCCTCTTAACCTAAACTTAAATTCACCTATTTTATGCAGTTGTTTGATTCATCAAACAGACCTTTTTGTTATATAAATAATTTGATTATATAAATAAATTGTAGGGGTTTGATTTATCAAACCCACATTTTTATCATACCAATAAATTGAAGGCATTGGCTTTTTTTATGTAGGGGTTTGATTTATCAAATCCACATTTTTAATGATGAAAATACATATCTGGATCTGGTGAATATAATCCATAAAAATAAGGTGGGCTTGATGAATCAAGCCCCTACAAATAATTCCTTATGAATAATTTCCTGCAAATATTTATATATTTCAAAGTGTAGGCTTGATAAATCAAGCACCTAAACATGAATCAAACTCCTGCACGATAAATCAAACCTTTTCAATAAAAAAATGGGCTTGATGAATTAAGCCCCTACATATGAATCAAATTCCTGCATTTATGAAAAAAGATGTTTTCTGCTATTTTAGGATTTTCATCGCTCTGTCGATATCTGAAACATCAAGAATAACCGCAGTGGTGCCTGCCTTTTTGGCGATGGTTCCGTAGCAATATTCGATATTTATTCCTTTGTTTCCCAACTTGGAGGCAACTTCAGCTAAAGCTCCAGGTCTATTTTCAAGTTCAACCTTGAGAACATCCCTCAAATCTGTCGTATAATCAGCCTTGGATAATACTTTCATCGCTTTGTTAGTATTTTTCACATAAAGCTTAGCTGTATCCTGAAAGACCCCAATAGCTTCGATGTTAACTTTATTCTCGGCTAAATAACTGCACAGCTCCCCTAAAGTGGAAGGACGGTTTTCTAGGACAACAAAAATCTCAGTAATTCTTTCCATGTTTTCCCCCATTATTTTATTGAATAATCATGTTCATAATAATTAATTCCTACCAGAATTTCCATAAAAATGTTACCCATTGGGCCAGATTTGCAAAAAACTTATATAACTTGAATTTTAAACATCAAATGACGTCAAAGCTAAAACTCTAAGAAATAAACAAAAAAAATGCAAGTTGTGCAAGTCTGACCCCAATTATTTGGCTCTTGCAAAGGTTTTTATATATTGAGCCCGGAAATAAGCATCGGCCTCGCCAACGCCTTTAAAAGTTAGTTCTTGCTTTTTAAAAGAAAACTCTCCTTTGAAATCATCGATCGTATTATTTTGATGCTCATCCATCCAAGCTTCAACCGCACTAAGCAGACTTTTTATGACCTCGAATTTTTGCTCATACAGGATAGTACAGACTTGAACAGCTGAAGCTCCTGCCAGAATTTGCTTAATCACGTCTTCAGCTCTGCGCACTCCCCCAGAAGAAGCTATATCACAATTCACTCTTCCAGCTAAAAGAGCCACCCACCTCAGGGATTGATAGAAATTTCCTTTGCCAATAAGGTTTCTTGTCTTGAGGTTTTTTAAATCAATATCAGGCTCCACGAACCAGTTGAAAAGGACAAGTGCATCGCAGCCAGCTCTCGCCAGCTTATATCCTAAGTAAGGAATAGAAGTCAGTTGTGACATCAATTTTACAGCTACTGGGATAGAAACAGCCTTCTTGACTTCAGTCAGGATCTTCAGGTGATATTCCTCGTATTGTGCCCCAGGAGAGTCAAGACCGATGGGGAGAAAATATATATTTAGCTCCAGACCGTCAGCCCCAGCTTCCTGGAATTGCCGAGCATAGCTTGGCCATAGCCTGGGTGATTGACAGTTGATGCTGGCAATGATAGGGATATTGATCTCCTTTTTTACTTCCTCGATCATCTGACATATTTTCTCTGGAGCATATTCCAACAATCCCCCTCTTCTCAAATAATCCAGGGCTTCAGGATAGATAATACCTCCTTCTCCTCCTTCATCTTCTTTTACCAGGAATTGTTCCTCAAACAGGGACTTCAGGACTACCGCTCCTGCACCTGCTTCATAACATCGAATGATCCCTTCAGTTGTTTTTGTCAGATCACTGCTGGAGACGATTATCGGATTTCGGAGTTTTAATCCCATATAAGATGTAGTTAAATCTGCCATCTTCTCCTCCCTTATTTATTCTTCGACTTTTATCTGATTGGGAATAAAGAGTGCTGGTACCTGGTGCTTTATCAACTCATTATTGATCTCTTTTACCGTTTGGCCCAAATACTTATTCGTTTCAGCCATACCAAATTTGAATTCCTTCTCCAGCTCGCCAAAATATTGCACCTGTGCTTTTGTAGGCAACGCATTCACTCCATCAATAGAACCGAAAAGACTTCTCAGTCTTTCCGAGAGACGCGCTTCCGCGCTCAAACGAAACCCTCCTTCAGGACGGGCTAGAATGTTTTGAATCGATTTAATTTTGTCCAGGTGATCATCTACAGCTTCCATGATTTCTTTCGGAAATCTTTGTTCTTGTTTTTTAATTGTTTTTTTCCGCGCTTCAAGCTGCTCCTTCAGCATATCCAGAGCGCCAAGTCCATCGTTTACAAAAGACTGCATGTCTCTGATTCTGCGAGTGTACTCTAGCTGAAGAGCAAGGTCATCCAAAGAAACATTAACCGTAGGATCAAGCTGGACCTTTACAGGCTTTTCATAGGTCTGTTCTCTTAAAGTAAGCCGGACCGAATAAATATCAGGTAAAACTTGCGGTCCTCTGGAACCTCTGCCAAAAAAATCCTCTTCTGGTCTGCGCTCTCGACGAGGCCGGGAAGCCTCGAGGCGCAGGTCCCAGGCAATTCGGTTCAGACCAGCTTCTCTTGGAAAATTTTTCAGTTCCCGAATGACCTTTCCTGATTTATCCAGGATCTCAATCTTTATTTCTTCTTCTTTATCCAACTTTTGTTCGAGATAATATGTAATCAAAGCGCCGTAGGAAGGATTGGGTCCTTTGAAAACCTTATCTCCTATTCCATAGCGGGTGGGTTTAGTTGTGTACCGCGTTGCTGGACGAATCGTGAAGAGATGTGCTGGCTTTTTAAGCACATCCGAAGACATCTCCTGCAGGAATGATACATCATCGAAAATCCAGATGCTTCTTCCGTGAGTTCCAAGGATGAGATCGTTCTCTCTAGGATGAATCAGAATATCGTGCACTGAAACAGAGGGCAGGTTTTTCATAAAAAGCTTCATCCATTGTCTTCCACCAGTAAAAGAGACATAAAGCCCTAACTCTGTTCCGGCGTAAATGATATTCGAATTCTTCGGATCTTCCCTTAGGACCCAGACATAGGCTTCCTTTGGAAGATCTTCGCTGATATCCTTCCATGATCGTCCAAAATCTGTTGTTTTATACACATATGGACGGAAATCATCGAGCATGTGTCGGTCAAAGCTACAATAGGCCATTCCTGCCGACGTGCGGGATGGCTCGACGTGAGACACTGGCGAAAAAGGCGGCAGCCCAGGGACCTTATCGACGACATTTTTCCATGTTTCGCCTCCATTCACCGATACATGAAGGTTGCCATCATCGGTTCCTGCCCAGAGAACTCCGGGCTGAATCGGCGATTCTGACAGGCTGATTATGGTGCAGTGGAATTCTGCCGTAGTGTTTTCTGGCCAGGCTGGTTCACCAGCAGATTTCTGTTTTTCCAGATCGTTCGTTGTCAAGTCAGAACTTATGATCTCCCAGTTAGAGCCAAAATCAGTGGATTTAAACACAACGTTTCCCCCTACATATATTGTTTCCGGATCATGAGGCGAGGGGATAATAGGTGCGTTCCAGTTGAACCTGTATTTAAGAGCGGAAGCTGGCGCTCCATCTGACCGACGAGCCTGAGGACTGACATTTTGCTGCTCACGGGTTCTCATGTCTGTTCTCATCACATTCCCTCCCTGGGACTCGGTCAGGAAAATCTCATGGTTATTAGGATGAACGACGATGTGAAAACCGTCGCCAAAACTGATCATCCTCCAATCATCATTCAAAATTCCAAAGGGCTCTTTGTTGCGGCTCGGCCCATACCACGTGCCGTTATCCTGAAGTCCTCCGCCAACATAATAGAAGGGCTGGCGGTTATCGGCATATATCTGATAGAACTGGCCTACAGGAAAGTTGTTCACGTATTCCCAGCTTTCGCCTCTATCGTAAGAAACACATATGCCTCCGTCCTGCCCCTGCCACAATCGATTGGGATTCTCGGGATCAATCCAAAGAGAATGAAAATCAACGTGCGTGGAAGGAGATATACGTTTGAAATTTTTTCCTCCGTCTATGGAAAGGAGAAGCCTCCCGGATACTGCATAAATCCGGTTTTCATCAGCAGGATCAACTCTCAGGTCAGTATAATAGAAGCCTCGGGAAATAATCTGAGTATCCTTGGAGACTAGGCGGAAGGTCTCTCCTCGATCATCAGAGCGATAAAGTGTTCCCTCTTTAGATGCAGTCATTACGTAGACCACTTCAGGATTACTTTGAGAGACCTTAATCCCGATTCGGCCCACAAGCTTTGGCAGTCCCTCGGTTATTTTCTTCCAGGTCCGACCTCCATCTAGAGACCTGTAGACTCCGCCTTTTTCGTCCCCGCTGGTAAAAGTCCATGGTTTTCGCTCAAAATGCCATAAAGCAGCGTAAACGATGTTGGGATTTTGGGGATTGATATCCATGTCAGCCACACCGTGGCGCTCATCTGTGTAAAGGACTTTTTCCCAAGTCTCTCCGCCGTCTGTGGACATAAACACTCCTCGCATTTTGTTAGGACCAAAAGCATGGCCCAAAGCACCAACATAGATGATGTTTGGATTTTTGGGATTGATGACGATACGAGAGATGCGCTCAGTATCCAGCAGTCCCATATGCCACCAGGTTTTTCCTCCATCCGGAGATTTGTAGACTCCATTTCCAAAGGAGATACTGTTGCGAACGTTTGACTCTCCAGTGCCAGCATAGATCACGTCTGGATTGCCGGGTTCGAGGGCCATGTCTCCTATGGAGGCCACCGGCTGCTCATCGAAAATTGGCTTCCAGGTTATACCGCCGTTCGTTGTTTTCCAGATTCCACCTGATGCAGTCCCCACGTAGACAATATTTGGATTTCCTGGAACTCCTTCGATATCAGTTGTTCGACCCATCATATTAGCTGGGCCGATATTTCGCCATTCAAGATGCCTAAAAAGAGCAGAATTAATACTTCCTTTCTTTGCTGGGGTATTTTCGATCTGGGTACGGGCTACTGCCATCTGCAAAACCAAGCCAACTATAAATAAAAGAACAAGACCTTTATTAAAGTTGCGGCTGATTATCATAACATTCCTCCTTTTATGAGATTGCCCAGCCCGTTCTGAGCAAGCAAAGGAGTCTTCTTCTTTCCTCGCTACTAACAGATGCGGGCTTTGCGAAAAAATGCGAAAAAATGGGGCCTGGCCCCATTTTTTCTGGCCCCATTTTTTTATCTAATCAAAGATCTTATTCGGATTAAGAATATGGTTAGGATCAAAGAGATTCTTTATCCCTTTCATCAGCCGAATCTCTTCCTCCTCCAGAACATAAGAAAGAAATGGCTTTTTTACTATCCCGATACCGTGTTCTCCAGAAATCGCTCCTCCCCTGGTTTTAGAGTCCTTGTACAACTCCTGACGAACTTTAACAATCTTTTCCTTCCATTCCTCTTCCGGGACTGGAATGATTTTTTCATTCTCGAGTCGCGCCTTCATGATATGAGTATGAACATTTCCATCCGCAGCATGGCCAAACGTAGGAAGCCAGATTCCGAACTTCTGAGAGGTTTCATGAACTTTTCTCACATGTTTCGAAATTTCAGCCCTGGGAACAACAATATCGAGGATTTCGATCGTATGAGCCTTTATTGCCTCGTAGATTTTGCTGCGGATATCCAAGACATTCTTCTGCTTTTCAGGGCTATCAGCTACATAAACATCAAGAGCTCCTTTCTCCAAGCAGACCTCAGCTACAACCTCAGATAATCTGTCCAGTTCTTCTTCGCTAGAGGCATCAACTATGATCAGAAGGTGAGTGCTCCCTTGAGAACAGGGCCATTTCTTTTTTAGAAATTCCTCAGTTATCTGAATGACTTCGAGCTCCATAAACTCTACGGCCATCGGAAGTATCTTTCGCCTTATTAAAAGAGGCACGGTTTCAATCGCATTATCCAAATCATCATAGGGGATGATGAGAGATCTCGTTGCCTGTGCAGGCGGCATAAGCTGGATCGTGGCTTTGGTGATAACTCCAAGAGTTCCCTCAGAGCCGATCATTAAATTGAGTAAATTATAACCTGAGCTACTTTTCATGAGTTTGCCGCCGAGGTGAATGATGACCCCAGAAGGCAGGACGACTTCTAATCCACGAACATAATTTCTGATGACGCCGTATTTAACAGCACGGCTTCCTCCTGCGTTGGTTGCAATAACGCCTCCGATCATGGCACTCTCTTCACCCGGGTGAGGTGGGAAGAAAAGCCCTGCCTCTTCAACAGCACCATAAAAATCCAATAAAGTCACTCCTGCTTCGACAACTGCCATCTGATTATCAAGGTCTATCTCCAGGATTTTATTCATATTCTCGAGGGAAAGTACAATTCCTCCGCAGGAGGGCACACATCCTCCACAAAGCCCTGTTGCTCCTCCCCTGGGAGTTATTGGAATCATCTCATTATTCGCCAGGTGAATTATCTCTGCTACTTCTTCTGCTCTCTTCGGCTTGATTACCATTTCCGGCATCTGGACGATGTCTGTCAGCGAGAATTCATCATGACCGTAATCCACCATTTTTTCTGAATCCCGAGTCAGGTTTCCCTTTCCCACAATTTTTTCCAGCTTTTCTGCTATATCCTTATTGATTTTTTTATACATGATTAATCCAGTTTTCAATTCCTTTAGATTGTAGGGGCTTGATTTATCAAGCCCACCTTGTCTGCAAGTATTCGATTTATTAAACACTCCTTATAAAAATTTATGTAACCAATAATGTGGGTTTGATGAATCAAATCCCTACGGTAAAAATCATCTGGGCTTGATAAATCAAGCCCCTACGCTAATAATAATACGGATTTGATTAATCATACCCCTACAGCAATAATAAAAATGCGAGGTTGATGAATCAAACCCTTACTATTTTATTATAATTGCTGGAATATCTGCCTTCTTTACTAACCTATTGAAATCAGGAAGGTCTTTCTTCAAAATATCTTTCAGCTTCGCTAGCTGTTCGTCAGCCTTGGCCGACAGTTCTTTAAAAACTTCATAGGATTGGTCTGTTGGACGAGCGTCTGCGCTTGAGACAATCCCAGACAGTGCCGCAATCTTATTATCGAGCTTTATGGGATAATTGAGAGGATCCTGGCGGCTCTTAGATTTTGACTGGATGAGAACATCTTCTACTGAAGAGAGCTTTTGCTTTAGAATCTTTGCGGCCTCGATAACCTCCTTTCCCTTTTCATGCTCTTTAATTTTCCTTGAGAGCACATCTATCTGTTTTTTGACATCGCGAAGTCGGTTTATGGCTTGGTTTACTTCTGTTATTTTGTTTCTAATTTTGATCAGAAAATCAAACTGCTCCTGGTACTCTTCTTGAGTGGTCAAAAGACGAGGGTCTTTCTTCCATTGCCAGCTTTCCATCATCATTTTTTCACCGACCACAAGTTTGACCTGGTAAACACCCGGCACCGCGACCGGCCCACTCAGCATCCCGCCCCAGAGAATCGCTCCAGGAACCCGTTCGGCGTCAGGATAGCGCATATTCCAGACAAAGCGATTCATGCCCGCTTCAGCAGAAGCATGTTGAGGACCGTCTCTTTGAAACCTCGAAGCAGGAACGCGTTCGGTCTCTGCTTCCTCGCTTTTCCTACTCTTAAATTTCCGGATTGTGTTCCCCTCAGCATCCAAGAATTCGAGTATCACTTCTTCCTTTGGTTTTTCCTTAAAGTAATAATAGATAACCGAGCCACTAGGCGGATTCTGCCCGACATTTGGCCTGGGGAAGCCTCTTCCCCTCATACGGTAGGCATCGCGGGGCTTGAAGAGAAACATTTCTGATCTGGCAACCGCATCTGTTATCTGATGCAGAGGAGTCAGATCATCAAGAATCCAGAACGAGCGTCCGTGTGTGGCGGCAACAAGGTCATCTCTTTTGAATACCAAATCATGGATGGGGACGACCGGCAGGTTAAGCTGAAGGGATTGCCAGTTCAAGCCGTCGTTAAACGAGACAAAAACACCTGTCTCTGTGCCTGCATACAGAAGTCCTTTCCTTTTTTGGTCTTCCCGCACTACACGAACAAAGGTATTATTCGGAAGACCGCTCGTTATTTTCTTCCAGGTTTTGCCATAATTATCGGTTTTATAGATATATGGCTTGAAGTCATCAAGCTCATGGCGGTCAACTGCGATGTAAGCCGTAGCTTGATCATAGGTTGAAGGTTCAATCGAGCTGATCAGGCTCCACTCCGGCATATCTCTTGGAGTGATTCTCTCCCAATTTTTACCGCCATTCTTGGTGATGCTGACCACTCCATCATCCGTGCCAACCCAGAGTATGTTAGGGTTGTGGTATGACTGAGCCAGGGCAAATATTGTGCAGTAATACTCAACGCTCGTATTATCATATGTAATCGGACCACCAGAAGGTTTCTGTTTAGTCTTGTCATTCCGGGTAAGATCAGGACTGATAATTTCCCAGCTCTGTCCTTCGTTTTTTGTTTTAAAAATGACCTGGGCTGCATGGTAGAGAACATCGGAATCAAACTTTGAGACAAGTATTGGGGCTGTCCACTGAAAGCGGTATTTTAAAAGGCCTGCCCCCCAGCCCATAGGGCTATCTGGCCAAGCACTAATAATTCGCGTCTCTCGCGTTTTGTAATTCCACCGTGTGATCAGCCCACCATAACTTCCAGCATAGACAATGTCTGGATTATCATGACGAGGGGCAATGTGACCGCTTTCCCCACCCCCGACAGAGTGCCAATCCGGCTTATCTATACCGCTTCCTGTTGTTCGGCTTGCAATACGAACCGTGCTGTTATCCTGCTGGGCTCCGTAGACTCGGTAAGGAAAATGGTCATCGGTAGTTACATGGTAAAACTGGGCGGTCGGCTGATTGTCCTGTGCTGTCCAGGAGACACCGCCGTTATAAGTTACATTAGCACCTCCGTCATTCGAATTTATCATCCTGGCGGGATTTTCAGGATCAATCCATAAATCGTGATTATCGCCGTGAGGAACTCGAATCGAAGAATAGGTCTTCCCTCCATCCACAGAACGGTAGAAAGCGGTGTTGAGGACATAAACGGTCTCTGCATCCTTAGGGTCAGCGTAAATCCGAGTGTAATAGAAAGCGCGCTGGCGCAGGCGACGTTCTTCATTCACTTCGTGCCAAGTTTGGCCTCCGTCGTCTGAACAAAAAACACCTCCATCTTTCGCTTCGATAATGGCCCAGATACGACTAGGCTTTGCCGGTGAAATAGCAACGCCGATTTTACCTAGTAAGCCCCTGGGAAGTCCCGGATTTCGGGAAATCTCATTCCACGTATCCCCTCCATCTGTTGATTTGAAGAGGCCGCATCCCGGCCCTCCGCTGGAAAGACTATAAGGGGTACGAAAAAATTCCCAAAGGGCAGCATACATTATTCTCGGGTTCGAGGGATCCAGGGCTAGATCAACAGCCCCGGTCTTGTTATCCCTGTAGAGAATTTTTTCCCAAGTCTGACCTCCATCTTTGCTGCGGAATACACCTCTTTGCTCATTTGGGCCATAGACATGACCGAGAGCTGCAACATAGACAATATCAGGATTTTGAGGATGGATGCGAACCCTTGAGATCTGGCTAGTATCACTCAAGCCGATATGCTTCCATGTCTTTCCTGCATCATTAGATTTATACATACCATCGCCATGAGAAACATTGCCGCGCATCGGAACCTCGCCCATGCCCACGTAGACTATATTCGGATCTCTTTCTGAAACAGCAATGGCTCCTACTGAACCGGTCTTGAAGATGCCATCAGAAACAGGCTTCCAATTTATGCCTCCATCTTCTGTTTTCCAGACACCTCCGCCAGTTGCACCAAAGTAGTAAGTATAAGGCTGGTTGGGAATACCTGCTACGGCTGTCACACGGCCGCCTCGATAGGGTCCGATACAACGCCACTGCATTGCTTTATAAAGGTTCGGGTCATAACTGCTGATCTTTTTGGATCTTTGGGGAGCATTCCGCGCAGCAGAGGTCAAGATGCTACAAATGGAAAAGAAGGCAGCAAAAAGGGCCAACAGTATTTTAATTTTTTTCATGAGTAAATCTCCCTCCTTTGAAACATTTCTCGCATCACTAATTTAATTCGAGTATAGGGATTTATAAACCAAGTGAAATTTCCTGTCAAACCAAAATTATCTTAAAGGCTTATTCTATCAGCTGTATGTGTATTATTCGTAAGCGCTTGATTTATCCTGTGTAGGGGTTTGATGAATCAAACTCCTACGTCAATAACAAATTAATCGTTTTTGCTGGATGTGGAAGTTTTGCGTCTTCTTCTTTTAAAAGAAAGAATGATGAGGGGCGGGGTTATGAGCGTTGTCAGAAGGGACATCCCCAGGACAACCGTATACATATCTTTTGTAATAGAATGAAGGGATAGTCCTATCATTCCAACAATAATTCCCACTTCTCCTCTGGGAATCATGCAAACTCCTGTCTGAATTCTGGTCTTCCAGTTTTCTTTCCAGCAGGCCAGCGCGGAACCGACCATTTTACTCAAGGCAGCGACTACGGTTACCAATAGTATCAAAAAGAGCAAATTTGGCTTTAAGAACGCACCGGGATCGAGATGGGCTCCCATCATTACAAAAAAGAAAGGAAGAAGGAACTCGTTGACATACTTAACTTTATTCTCCAAGTCGTAAACTCCGGCTAACTCATCAATCACTATTCCTGCCATGAAAGACCCGATAATCGCTGCTAGGCCTATCATATCAGCTAAGTAAGCTAGACCCAAACAGAGAATAACAGATAAAACAAAAGGACCTTCAGGGATGTTTAATCTCTCGATCCAGCGACGAGTTCTACTCGCCAATCTTGGGCCCCACATTGTGAGGAAGCCGACAAAAGCCAAGGCTTCAATCACTAAGAGGAAAAATTCTACAGTGTGAAACTCCCCCCTGGCCAAGCCTTTGACTAAAGCAAGGAAAATTAAGGCAAATATATCATCTAACACAGCTGCTCCCAAAACGATGTAGGCCACTTTATGCTTGATCAATCCTAAGTCCTGTAAGACCTTGACTGAAATTCCTACACTGGTGGCCAGGATGGCTGTGGCTACGAACAGGCTTTCGACAAACTGGTAGCCAAGGAAAAACATACACCCAAAGCCCAATACCAAAGGAAACATCACCCCAAAGATTCCGACTAAAACGGCGGTCCTGCCGACAGCAAAAAGATCCTTTACCCGTATTTCCAGCCCCACATGAAACATGAGGAAAATAACTCCTATATCAGCAATAGACATCAAGACGTGGTTTGTATGATCGATTATCCCCAAGACATAGCTTCCCAAAAGAACACCGGCCATTAACTCCCCTATGATCGCTGGCATCTTTAACCTGACGCAGATTTCGCCCATGATTTTGGCAGAAAAGAAAATAACAAAAAAGTAAAAAAGGAGATTGCCGCCTTCCATTTTATTGTTTCTCTATTTTAATCTGTCTGGGAAAAAAAGCAACAATCTGAGGATTCCCTTTATATTCTTCTAAGAATCCCGTTACCATCAATACTTTCCCTTTAAAGGACTTAAGCTCTGGAAAAAGAGAGGTATTTTCATGGGGTACAAGAGTTGAAAATTCTTCTCCAGCAGAATAGAGAAAGATAAATTTTTCTTTAGCTTGTATCCTGGAGCAGGTGTATCTAACAGAGAGAAGTTTACCTAAATAAGCTCTTGTATCGCTTACTGAAATAGAAGGATAGGAGCCTTTTTTCCAAAGCCCCCTTTCTAGCTTCCGTGCTTCTCTTTCTGACTCTATAAATTCTTCCTTGTATTTAAAAGGGAAATTCAAAAAAACTACAGCAAAACCTTCACTGAGGATAAACCTATTGAAGAGCCCTTGTTTTTCCGTCCAGATATAAGCCAGGAGTCTTCCATACTTATCTTCGATTTCCCAATCATAAGATAGCCTGACCGTTTTTCGGTAAAGATAAAAGAAAGAAAACCTCTTTGCCATTTGTGCCCGAAATTTCTCCTCTTCTCTCGAATCTTCTATTTCAGGTGCATCTATTCCTAATAGCCTGACTTTTCTTTCTTGCTCATTCTTGAATCTGACCTTGATCGTGTCTCCATCGTAGACCGCAGTAACAAGTCCGCTTTCTGGTAACGAAGAGCCTTTCCCACGTCCATGCTGTATGGGTCTTTCCGAAGAAAAGACAAAGATTGCAAGAAAAAAGATGGGAGTTAGGATAAATTTTGAGAAATTTGCTTTGTACTCTTTCATAAAATTATGTCTGAATTGTCATTGCGAGCGACCGAGATAGCGTGGCAATCTCAACCTTTTCTTATGAGATTGCTTCGCTTCGCTCGCAATGACAACAAAAATCACCCATCATTTAAGATCACCCTCCTTTTAAAATCCTCCATCTTTTACAATCCTCCATCTTTTACAATCCTCCATCTTTTACAATCATCTATCTTTTACAATCATCTATCTTTGGGATAAGGGCAAATTGAAAAGATTGGAATATTCAAACGTTAGAGGCATTTATATTAAAATTGATATTAGCGGCTGATCAGTTCTTTTATAGCTCTTTTTATATGGTGGGCATCTATTCCGTATTTATCCAATAATTCCTCGGGCTTGCCAGAACGCGGCAGATCTTTCACCGCAAGATGCATAATCTCTGCTTTGCCGCTTAAAGCTTGGGCTACAGCATCTCCCAGGCCGCCGTTTTGAAAATGATCCTCGACGACGACAACTTTTTTCCCTGCTTTCTCTACTTCTTTCGAAATATTATCTTTATCTATCGGCTCAACTGTATAGGCATCAATAATGCGCACTGAGATTCCCTCTTCCTTCAGCTCATCATAAGCCTTTAATGCCTCGTGTACTGTTATTCCTGCCCCGATAACAGTTGCCACATCACTTTTGCTTTTTCTGAGAACCTTTGAGCCGCCTATCGGAAATTCATCATCCTTACTATAGATAAGTGGGGTGGCAGGACGGGTGGTTCTAATGTAGGCAAGGCCTTTATGTTTGGCCATTGATTCAACACAAGCCTCTGTTGAATAGGCATCGCAGGGATAAAGCACAGCACAGCCAGGAATTGGTCTGAAGATGCCCAAATCCTCCAGCCCCATCTGTGAAGGTCCGTCCGCGCCGATGCTTACGCCGGAATGGGAACCAGCAAACTTAATATTTGAAAAGGAATAGGCAGACATCCTTATCTGGTCATGAGCTCTGCTCAGAAATGCTGAAAAAGTAGCCAGGAAAGGAAGATAGCCCTTTGCAGACATGCCGATGGCCATGCCGACCATGTTTTGTTCGGCAATGTATGATTGGAATGATCTTTTGGGAAAAGATTCAAAAAAATCTTCAGTATAAGTGGAATTTTTCACATCTCCGTCGAGGGCCACAACAGTCTTGTTTATTTTGCCAAGATTCAAAAGAGCATTACCATAAGCACGCCTGGTGGCAGTTTTGTCTTTGTAAACAGTTCTTTTAAAATTATATCTTTTTGTGGCTAGATGGTTTTGCGTTTTTTTCGGCTTATGAACGTACTTCTTGGCATAGATCGAAGGCATGGAACCCAACTCCTCAAGAGCTTTTTTCGAGTCTTCTCCCATTAAAGGCTTTCCATGCCAGCCGTTCTTATTTTCGACAAAAGAAACTCCTTTGCCTTTAATCGTCTTGGCCAATATCGAGGTGGGCATCGCCTTTTCTCTTGCTTTCTTAAACGCCTTCAAAATCTCGTTGATCTTATGCCCATCAACAGTAATCACATCCCAACCAAAGGCTTTAAATTTTCTCTCATAAGCTTTGATATCGTGCCCGTGCATTGTCTCGCCTGACTGGCTCAATCTGTTTATATCCACGATCAGACAGAGGTTATGGAGCTTGTGAAGGGAAGCCATGTTGACAGCTTCCCAGACCGAACCTTCGGCGCACTCACCATCGCCCGAAAAAACGTAAACTCTTCCAGGCGATTTTCCCAGTTTCATGGCAAGGGCCATTCCGACTCCGATTGATAGTCCTTGCCCAAGAGAACCGGTTGCCGATTTTACCCATTTCATTCTTGGAGTAGGATGCCCTTCGAGCACGCTCTTTATCTTTCTTAAATTCATTAAGCTATTTTCAGGGATGATCCCTGCTTCGGCATAAGCTGCCCATAAGATAGGAGCAGCGTGACCTTTGGAAAGGACAAGTTCGTCGTTTGCCCAATTATCTGGATTCTTAGGATCATACTTCATTTCGTCAAATAATAAGCACGCCAATAAATCTGCCATGGATAGACAGGTCGTTGGGTGACCTGAGCCGGCCTTTGTTGTCATCTTTACCGAATGAATCCGTAATCTTAGGGCTATCTTTTCCAAAACTTCTCTTTTTTCCATAAGGATTTATCCCTCCTTTTAGGTTTTTTTAAAGGCGCTCTTTCAATTCCTCGGCCTTCACAAATGGAATTTTCCGCAAGATATGTTTCAAAGAAGCATTTTTTTATGGTTTCCTGTTCCAAAGAATGGACTATTATATTACCTTCTTCGCATCTAAACAACAAAATATTAATAAAAGGTGGGTTTGATGAATCAAATCCCTACAAATGAAAAATGGGGCCAGGCCCCATTTTCACAGGATGAATCAAATCCCTACAAAACTAGATAATGAATTGTAATAGAAGGAAAGATATTATAAAATTCCTCGATATAATCTCAATTCGTAAGACAGGCT
>JABAOH010170725.1_pt1 | contig 20890 bp, 22 predicted proteins | sample 7062181 | NCBI WGS metagenome assembly JABAOH01 (sample SAMN14538630, study PRJNA623070) | marine sediment metagenome | biome: marine biome [ENVO:00000428]; feature: marine pelagic biome [ENVO:01000023]; material: deep marine sediment [ENVO:00002113]; isolation source: pool of 5 deep marine... | reverse complement strand
TAAGATATTCTTCAAAGCTTTTAAGGTATTTATCCATGGTTTCTCTTTAATATAAACATTGGAGTAAATCTTTCAATGCGGGAGAAGATAATCTCCGGATCATGCACACCAATCCGTATGATATCTAATATGCACGTTATGTTAAAAGTAGTTTGGGGTGAAAATTATTTTTGAGAGTATTCTCTCTCGAATACAGCGGATATCGGTATCCTCTTAGCCCCTATATATCTTTTCTGGTAATATTTTTTGTTGAGGCTTGTTATTGCGACCTTACGCGCGCCTGATGAGGCATGAATGAACTGTCCGTTACCCATATAGATTCCTACGTGAGATGGGTATTTGGCATAGGTTGTGAAGAATACAAGGTCTCCAGTCTGTAGCTGGCTTTTTGATACCCTGGTGCCGGTATTGTAGTAAATATCTCTTGCTGTTCTAGGAAGATGAATATTATATTTACCGAAAATTTTCTTTACATATCCCGAGCAGTCTATACCGCTTTTGAGGGAGTAACCGCCGAATTTGTAGGGAACTCCTAAATACTTTTTAGCGGTTCTAATGATGTCTTCTTTAATACTTATATCTTTGACAACAGAGTTTTGTGATTTAGCAGCCGGCTTGTGTTGTTTAGATGGTTTTTTGGCTGTCTTTGCAGGTGTTGTTTTTATTTTAGATTTAGCGGGTAAGGCTAATTTCATTCCAACATAGAGGTTATTGTTTTTAAGGTTGTTTGCGGTTTGTAATTCACTCACCGTGACTCCATGTTTGTTAGCAATTTCTCCCAATGTATCGCCGGTTACTACTGTATATTTGGGCCCGTGAGTCTTAGGGGCAGGTGCTTTTTCTACCTTTGCTGCGGTTTGATTTCCTGGAATTAGGAGAACATCACCTACCTTAATCTTATTATTCTTGAGTGAGCTTGCCTGTTTAATTTTAGAAACCGTTGTTCCATGGCGATTGGCAATTGCACCCAATGTGTCTCCTCTTTTGACTATGTACTTAATTTTGGACGTGCGTACAGTTTTTTGAGGCTGTGGGCTGGCTTTCTTTGCAACTGCTTTAGGTTTTTTAGCTTGGGCTGGTACTTTTAAAACTTGTCCTATAGAGAGGTTATTACTTGATAGATTATTTGCGGTTTTTAAATCTTTTACCGTTGCTCCGTGCTTTACTGCTATGTGACCAAGGGTATCTCCGCTTTTAACTTTGTATTCTGATGTATATTTTCCCTTGACTTTCATCTCCGCTCTCTTTGAGGCAGAGATCATATCCTTGTTTGGGGATAGGTATAGATCCTGTCCAGTCCTTAGGTTGTTATTGTCTAGGTTGTTCCACTTTTTAAGGTTCTCTTTTGAAATGTCAAACTTATTCGCCAAATCATATACTGTATCACCCTTATTTACCTTATATGTGTTAGATACAGTCACATTTGTATTAACTTTACCTTTGGCGGGTTTAGCGACTTCGGGACTTGGAATAACCAACTTTTGCCCGATTTGAAGCTTATGATTCTTGAGGCTGTTCGCTTCTTTAAGCTGTTTAGTTCTAACGTTATGGTCTTCTGCGATTTGGCCTAAGGTATCGCCTTGCTTGACTATATATACGTTTGAATCTGCTTTGTCGTTATTAACTTCGGCAACTACTTCAGTTTTTTCAGGAGTAATATCTTCTTTAGATACTACTTTACTTTCAGATTCCGCTTTACCAGCAGATTCTGTCTTAGGTTCATTTGTTGAATTTATACGGGAAGGAATATAAAGAGTTTGACCAATCTGTAAATTATTGTTTTTTAGTTTGTTTGCAGTTTTTAAATCTTTAGTTTTAACGCCGAACTGCTCGGCTATCTCACTAATAGTATCTCCACTTTTTACAACGTATTTATTATTGCCATCTTTCGTTGAATTCGGAATAAGTAACTCATCACCAATTCCTAAATTAATGCTATCAAGCTTGTTTAATGTTTTTATTTCTTCTACCGATACTCCATACTTCCTAGATAGATCATAAAGATTGTCCCCTTTTTTGACAACATATGTGGTAGTTGCAAAGGATACTGTTGGAAGGAGAAGTGCAATCAATAAAAGAAGAGAACGCCTAAATACCATACCTATACCTCCTAAGAGATTATTCAAATTTCACCCAACCCATAATACAAGTGGTTGCCCAGACCAGCTTCTCTAGTCTTTATATTGATTTAAGTTGTCAAAGAACAAGGTTGCAAAAAAAGTATTGCCGACATTATACATGATTTCTTTTAACAATGTAAAGGTTTTAGTTGATTTGTTAAAAATAATCTTTAGTTCACCATTTTACTGTTTCAAAATAGGAGTGTTGGTTAACAGCCAGTCCTGAAGCGGCAGACCTTCTTGGTGAATGATATTTAGTGTTCTCTCCTCATCTCTTTCTCTAATAAGCACCTGTTCTATTAATTGTGAGGCAATGAGTTCTATATCTGCCGTACGGAATCCGGTAATGTCAATCATATCAGATAATCTAAGTGTGATAATGCCTTCCTTGATTTTACTAAAGTCTTGATCTGAAGAGTGCTCGATATTAAAAGTCACATCCGTATTTTCAGTACCGGAGATCAATTCTAGAATTCCCGTAATTCTTATGTAGTCGATTCTATCCGAGCTCAATTTTACTTTTTGCGCCCTCATCTAGATATAGGAATTCGTCTCCCAGCTCCCAGTTAGTAGTTAGGATCTGTATTTTTCCATTGTCGGCTAGCTCTCTGAGCGCCTCCACAATTTCTATTTTTATTTTGTTAAAATCCAGATCGGGGTGTGATTCTGTGATTTGCTCGGCGAGCTTGGTGGTGTTTGAATTACCTTGTCCGACGTCGGTTTTTAATAGTCTAAGTAGTTCTTCAGCTAAATTTTCCATTAAATCCTCCGTAAATTTAGTTCGATATATTATATTACATTTTCATGAACCGACATAGGCCGGCTACTTGCCTTTCGGCGGTAGAGAATTACAATCAAATTCAGCCCCGAGCCACTTAAACGGATTTATCTGGCCTGCTATTTCACCAGGCTGATTGAGACATGTATGGAAATTTACGTAGAGGTTCCCGCAGGCAATGATTTGCATTTGCTCATCAACAGACAAAGATTTGCAAGATGTATCATCTGCCGGGCACTCATAATCTTTTAATTGATACTTTCCTTGCAGCACCCCGCTGGTTGTGGCGGGGCATTCGGTACCTGTAATTGCACTATCGGAATATCCGATGGGGGATGTTGGCGGTGGCATTCCACAAATTGTCTGAAGTATAGGACCAGAGGTGCCCGGAGCGCCGTTGTGAAAATGTGCCATAATCGGCGGTCCGCTAAGTCCGGTGTACTCTATTTTGAAAGTCAAAACTTTAGTACTAGTGTCAAATATGAAATCACCCACCCCTTTTGCATCTTCTAGATTAGAGGCCTTCTGTTTATCTACAGTACACTGAGGAAAGAATGACTCCAGTGGCCCCTTGGTGGGTTCATAATTCATCGCTGCTCGTGCCTGAGACGGGCCTAGCTGAGTCTTCATCGGAACCCTCTCAGAGGCTGCCAGCTCTGAGCTGAATAATATTACAAAAAGTAGTATAGAAACTGTATAAAGAGAATGCTTCAATATACGCTCCTGTAATGTTTGTCTCCCGTCTCAAATAGTAACACAAAGCATTTACACACTCCATACAATATGCCAAACTATCTGAAAGCTATAAGGGATTAGTGCTCCTGATAGGGATTTATGAAACTACTAATATACACCCATGAGTTCCCGCCATTCCTGGGAGGATTGGCTACCACAAGTCATAAATTAGCAAAGGGTATTGGTGCCTCCGATATGGAGGTTGTTATTCTTGCGCCTGGTTATTCAGTAAATGATAAGGATGTGGACGATAATTTGCCCTGTCGGGTAACAAGAATCCCGGGTCTTGGCAGCAAATGGATCAAGGCGATTCCATTTTCCGATATTATCATGGGATGGATTTACCTATCAAGAACAGTCACAAATGAGAAGCCAGACGCTGTTTTGTTTATAACAGAGGAGGCTGAGGCAGCAGGCGGACTGCTTTCATCGTTTTCTTTCAAGCCTATAGTAAGAATAGCGGGCTCTGGCATTACAACGTGCTTTTATGGAAATAAGCTGTTCAAAAAATTGATGCGCTATCCAATGAAGAGACTCTACGACAATTCGTCCAGGATCATAGCCGTTAGCAATAATACAAAGGAGCTAGTGGAGAGTGTCGGAGTGCCGGGGGAAAAAATAGAAGTTATCTACAACGGCGTCGAGGACTATTTGCTTGTAGAGGAGCGTGATGATAAGGCTGTAATTAAGTTAAAAGATAAGTACGGTATAGGTAATGAAAATAAAGTTCTAATCACAGTAGCCCGTGTGCTGCCGAGAAAAGGTCAGGACACAGTGATCAAAGCACTGCCGGAAGTTGTAGCCGAATTTCCAAACTTGAAATACTTAATAGTAGGTGACGGCAGATACCGCTCTCAGTTCTCTGACTTAGCAGATGAGCTGGGTGTAAGTGAAAATGTGATATTTACAGGTGGAGTTGCGCATGAGGAGATCATAAATTTTATAGACCTGAGCGATATATTTATAATGCCCAATAGATACTGGAACGATAAAATAGAAGGTTTGCCGAATGCTCTGATAGAGGCAAGCGCACGGGGTAAGCCCCTTATAGCCGGAAGGCATGGGGGCTCGGTGGAAGCAGTTCACGATAACATAACAGGGTTACTCGTAGATCCGGAAAGTGAGCAGGATGTAGCGCGTGCGATAATAGAAATTCTAAGCGATGAGGGACTCGCAGAACAGATGGGCCGTGCCGGAAAAGAGAATGTATTAAGCCGTCACACAGAAGAAGGCATGATAAGTAATTATATAAGTGCAATTAACAAAGCATAGATAACATGAGTGATTCAAAAGATATACAAAAGAAGCTCTATTTAAATGCCTCCTGGCTCTTTAGCGGAAAGACAGCCTCGGGGATATTCACAGCCATCCAGACTATAGTTGTAGCTAGAATGCTGGGGGTTTCCGACTATGGTCTGCTAACCCTGGTAATAGCCTATATCTCCATCTTGAATATGTTTTTTGATCTAAAAGTCTGGGAGACGGCGACTAAGTACATCGGAACATATTTTGAGCAGGGGGAGTCTGACAAAGTACGCTCTATGGTTAAACTCTCATACATCCTGGATATAGGAAGCGGCATACTCGCCTTTGTTATAGCTATAATTTCAGCAAAGTTAATCAGCAACTACATTATCCATTCCCCGGATGCATATGTGCTCATATGGATTTTTTCAGTAAGCCTGTTTATAGATACCGCAAACTCTACTTCAGATGCTATCCTCAGGGTATTTGACCGCTTTAAAACCATTGCGTTCATTAATTCCTTCCAAAAGCTTTTCAGACTCATAGTGGTTGTCGGGCTTCTATACGCAGGATTAGGAATAAAAGGCGTGCTCTATGCTTTTATAGCCGCAAGCTTTATTGGGTTTTTTATAAGAATGTGGGCTGTAGTAAGGACACTGAATGAGAATAACCTGCAGGGATGGCTCGGGGCGGATCTCGGACTCATAAGAGATCAGTGGAAGGGTATTGCCTGGTTTTTGGGTAACACCAGTTTTATTGCAACCCTAAAAACGGGGAACGAGAGATACCTTGGGATCATGATACTTGGATATTTTGCAGGCAAAGATGCGGTGGCATTTTACAAAATCGCAAGCTCGGTTGCGTCTATAATGAATAAAGTTGTAGACCCTCTTTATGAAGCCATCTATCCCGAGCTAGTAAAATTCACTACATCAAATTCGTATAATGACTTTAAGAAAATGATTAAGAGCACTACAAAAGCTCTTGTAATGATCATTATCCCTGCAGCTTTAGTTATGATAATCTTTGCTGAGCCGATAATAAATATAGTTTTTGGTGAGCAATATTTGCCCGCTACAAATGCTCTCAGGATTCTGGCTGCAGGAGTGCTGATATTAAGGATGACTTTTTGGATAAACCCGGCCCTGCTCTCGATGAACAGACCAGGGCTTAGAACTGTACTTGGGTTAATCTCGACAGCTTTCTACTTAGTACTCATGCTCATCCTCACTCCGCCTTACGCATTCATAGGTGCCGCGTTCGCTTTCTTGGGTTACGCGATTCTCAGATCAGGCCTTGCATTGAAGTTCTTTCGTGATGCACTTGAAGATCAGAAAAGTAGTGCCAATTAGGCCGTATACGCCCTATTTTTGTAACTTAGGTGCTCATGAGATATATTTTTCCATTGTAAGAGCTTATAATTTTTAGAATATTTAGAGGGAACTGTGCTTATATCGCGCTCAAACAAATTCTTATTCGTACACATTCAAAAAACTGCGGGCAGAAGCTTTGAAGCTGTGCTCAAGGACAATCTCCCTGACCTTGAGAGTTTCATGGGCACACATGATCATGCATTGTGGGTAAGAGAAGAAATTGGGGATGAGTGGAAGGATTACTATAAAGTCGCATTTGTTAGAAACCCTTGGGACCGCCTTGTTTCCTGGTACACAATGATTAGAGAAAAAGGGACTATGACCTGGTATAAGCGAATCTTCGGGATGCGGAGGTATAATGATCTCACCCAATATGTGCTGGCCAATGCAGATTCTTTTGAAGATTTCATATATAAATGCAGAGACACTATAGATGATATAGACGGAAGGAAAAGCATCCTCTACAACCAACTAGACTATGTTTCGGATGAAGAGGGTAATCTTATTGTTGATTTTGTTGGCAGATTTGAGAAGTTGAATGAAGACTCACAGACCGTATTTGCAAACCTAGGACTGCAAGGCGTAAGCCTTCCACACAAAAACAGTTCAAAACATAAAAATTACAGGACATACTATACTGATGAGACAAAGAAAGAAGTCTCAAAGATGTATAAGAGAGATATCGATTTTTTTGGCTATGAGTTTTGAGAGGCCTTAAAACTAAGCGAATATACATGAATCCATTATCAGCATTCAGAGTTGCATACCGGGCTATAGAGTCCAACAAAGTCCGCTCAATTCTTACCACTCTTGGAATCATCATTGGTGTTGCCGCAGTGATATCATTGGTTGCCGTCACTCAAGGGGCTGAGAAGATGATTGAGGACCAGTTGACGAGCCTTGGCGGGAGCTCTTTTCTTGTCAAGACAGGTAAAAGAGGAGTGGGCTCGGGATCCCAGGATAAAGTATATATTCTCACCCCGGAGGACGCCCAGGCTATTAAAGAGCTCGATATGGTAACGTATGTTTCCCCCTTGATCGATATTGGTCAGCAGCTCGTATGGGGCAATCAAGACTGGTTTACTCTTGTGATCGGCGTAGGTCCCGATTTTATAAGCATAAACGACTGGTATACAGAGCGCGGCAGCTTCTTTAACAACCAGGACGTCTCTGATAGGGCAAGGGTATGCGTTCTTGGAAAAACTGTGGCTGAAAATCTTTTCGGCTCTCAAGACCCGATCGGCCAGACAGTTAGAATAAATAAAAACTCATTTAGAGTTATTGGGGTTATGAGCTCTCTCGGCCAGACCTCGGGCGGCAGAGACCAGGACGATGTCGTTTTAATTCCCTACTCAACATTCCAAAGATATATTAAGGCTATAAATCAAGTAGAAAGTATTTCAGTGTCCGTAAGATCATCAGAGGATATACCCATAGCGGAGAGCCAGATAATAAATCTGCTTAGAGAACGCCACAGGTACACATCCGATCAAGAGGATCAGTTCTATATAAAAAGCCAGCTCAGCATCATAAACCGAATATTTGCGATCTCACGCATCATGACAATACTGCTTGCGAGTGTCGCATCCATCTCTCTCATAGTCGGCGGCATTGGGATTATGAACATTATGCTCGTATCTGTAGGAGAGAGAACGCGCGAGATCGGCATTAGGATGGCTGTAGGCGCAAAACAAAAGGATATTCTGATTCAGTTCTTAATAGAGTCGGTATTGCTCTCACTAGCCGGAGGATTGATCGGTATTGTTGTAGGAATTTTAGGATCAAAAATAGCTTCATCATTTACCAGCTGGCCGGTTGTTATATCATTTGGTGCAATGCTGCTTGCCTTTAGCGTTGCAGCTGTGATAGGTATATTCTTCGGCATATACCCTGCACGTAAGGCATCCATGTTGGATCCGATCGAAGCGCTTAGATATGAATAAATATTTTAAAAACATACTTTTAGTCATTTTCATTGTAATTGTCGCGCNNGTCGCGCTGCTGATTGTTGAGGGCCTCTCTAGGCTCGTTTTTGACCCAATTGATTTCCTAAAGCCCAGGACTTCCTATGATGAAGTGCTCAGATATAAAATTGAGCCTGGATCAGGCGCTCATGATTCCTGGGGTTATAGAAATAAATCTGTTCCCGACTCAACGGAAATTGTAGCAATCGGGGACTCTCACACTTACGGCATAAGCGCAACAGCTGCAGATTCATGGCCGAACACACTGGAGCGGATTTCAGGCAGAGAGACTTATAATATGTCCCTTGGGGGTTATGGTCCTGCAGAATATCTATATCTCATGGAAGAAAAGGCTATAAGTCTAAATCCGGACATTATTATCGTCGGCTTCTACCTCGGCAATGATCTTAAGGACTCGCTCACTGCTGTGCGTACAGTACCTATATGGGAAGACTTGCGTGGTGATGCCCCTTTGGAAGAGGTAGAGGATAGAAAGAAAGTAAATAAAAGCAGCTTTAATGATTTTCTTGCGGGCAATAGTGTGCTCTACAGAATTGTCAGCTCCTCTTTTATTGGGGACAACCTCAGACAGCAGCGGAGAATAAGCCAGGGTGAGGAAGTATTAATGCTTGAAGTGGACGGGGCAGGAATAAGCACCGGATTTACTCCGGACAGAAGACTTAAGGGACTCGACTTGCTTAACCCTGATGTAAGGAAAGGCTTGGGGCTTAGCCTAGAGCTCATGAATAGAATGAACAAGCTTGCACAGAGAAATGGTGTCAAATTTTTAGTTGTGATAATTCCTACTAAAGAAACCGTATACTCGGAATACATAATGAAAGATAACGAGCTTTCAAAATCGCCAGAGTTATCCAGACTTATGCAAAGCGAAGATGTTGTAATCAAATTGGTTAAGAGATATTTCGGCGATCACGGCATAGAGTATATAGATGTCTTAAAACCCCTGCAAAGTGCTGCCGAAAACGAGCAAATATACCCTAACAATTTCGGCGGTCATACTAATAAAAACGGCTACCGAATAATAGCCGATACCATAAATCAGCACATACAATCAGATAGTCCAAACTAGCTCTACGTACGGGTGCTGTTTACATAGTCCAAATCAACTTTTATAATTTCCCTCTTACGATTATGGATAAATTGACCAGAACTAGAATCAAGATTTGCGGCATTACTAATAATGAAGATGCAGCGGCTGCAGTAGAGTTTGGTGCAGATGCGCTTGGGTTTATCTTCTTTAGAGGAAGCAAAAGATATATTGATCCCGCAGCAGCGGGGGAAATAATCTCAAAATTGCCCCCGTTTATCACGGCAGTGGGAGTTTTTGTAAATCAGGACTTAGATGAGATAAAAGAAATAATAGATATTGCAGGAGTAAGTGCTGTTCAGCTTCATGGTGACGAGACTCCTGAGTTCTGCAGCTCGGTTCCCGCAAAAGTAATCAAAGCGCTAAGGGTTAAGGATAATATAGATACAGACAGTCTTGCGCAATACCCTGTTCAGGCTATCCTTCTAGATACTTATTCCGACAGTGAATATGGAGGAACAGGTAAAAGCTTTGACTGGGGAATATTAAAAGATATAAAAATAGAGCAGAAAATTATACTTTCAGGCGGTCTATCCCCTGATAACGTTGCCCAGGCAACGGATGCGGTACGACCCTACGCAGTAGATGTAAACAGCGGCGTTGAGGCTGGTCCGGGGAAAAAAGACCACGAGAAGCTGAAAAAATTTATAGAGGCTATTAATTATGGAAACTAAAACAACGCTACCTGACGATTTAGGGCACTTTGGAGAATTTGGAGGCCGTTATGTTGCCGAGACCCTTATGCCGGCTATCCTGCAGCTAGAGAAGGCATATGAGGAAATCAAAGATGACCCGAAATTTCAAAAGGAGCTCGATTACTATCTTTCGGAATATGTCGGCAGGCCTACACCGCTTTACTTTGCCCAAAGAATGACAGAGAAGCTGGGCGGGGCCAAGATTTATTTAAAAAGAGAAGACCTTGCTCATACAGGGGCCCATAAGATTAATAATACTGTTGGACAAGCCATACTTGCGTCCCGAATGGGTAAGAAGAGAATAATAGCAGAAACAGGTGCGGGGCAGCACGGTGTTGCCACAGCCACAGTGGCTGCGCTTCTAAACATGGAATGTGAGATATTTATGGGCGTTGAGGACACCGGACGTCAGGCGCTTAATGTTTTGAGAATGAAGCTTCTTGGCTCAAAGGTAAGAGAAGTTACCCAAGGTACCCAGACTTTAAAGGACGCAATGAACGAGGCAATGCGTGACTGGATTACTAATATTAGAGATACATTTTATATAATAGGCAGTGTTGCCGGTCCTCATCCGTACCCAATGATGGTGAGAGACTTTCAATCCGTAATAGGGAAGGAAGCACGCGCGCAGATTTTGGAGAAAGAAGACAAGCTCCCGGATCTGCTTGTAGCATGCGTGGGGGGCGGATCAAATGCTTTGGGGCTATTCTACCCGTTTCTTGAAGACAAAGAGGTTAAAATTACTGGTGTGGAAGCTGCCGGGGCAGGAGTAGATAAAGGGGAGCATGCTGCTACCATTTCTGCTGGAAGTGTTGGTGTGCTGCATGGAAGCAAGACCTATCTTCTCCAGGATGAAAACGGACAAATTAAAGGCACACACTCAATTGCGGCAGGACTTGATTACCCCGGAGTAGGCCCTGAGCATTCGTATCTTAACGATATTGGCCGAGTCTCCTACACAAATGTAACTGACACCGAAGCCCTAGAGGGCTTTCAGTTCATATCAGAGGTTGAGGGCATAATTCCCGCGCTCGAGACCTCTCATGCAATAGCTCACGCCATGAAATTAGCGCCTACTATGCCTAAAGACTCAGTAATGATAATCTGCTTATCCGGCAGAGGGGATAAGGATATAAATACTATTGCCGATCTTATGGAAAGTGATAGCTCCCAGTAAGATCAGCCCGTGAAATTTTAAAATATGCTCTGCTTTTGCCAGTCTTGACATTAGTTATGGAGGTGTTAGATTTTGAGCGAAGTATCAATTAAAGGGGTTGGAAGAATTGGCAGTTTCACATAGAGATACCTACCCGGAATAAGGCCTAAAATGATGAGACTCCACCGATATGTTCATGTTAATTGGCCTTTTCCCTCTATAAACAAACAACGAAAAACAAACTAATGAATAGAATAAAGAATAAGTTCTCCGAACTTAATGAAAAAGGCAGAATTGCTTTAGTTACATACATAACAGCGGGTGATCCGTCTCTTAAGACGACCGAGGATATTGTCTTAAAGCTCGAAGAGGGCGGAGCTGATATTATTGAGCTCGGTATCCCTTTCTCAGACCCTATGGCAGACGGTCCGGCTATTCAGCTTGCCTCTGAAAGAGCGCTTGCCGGTGGCACAACACTAGAAGATGTTTTGGAAACTGTAAGAAATATAAGAAAAGTATCAGAAATTCCAATAATACTTTTTGGTTACTATAATCCTTTTTTCCACTATGGAGTTGAAAAATTTTCAAAAGACGCTGCAGATGCCGGTGCAGACGGAGTTTTAGCGGTTGATCTTCCTCCGGAGGAAGCCCCGGAGTTCAAGATTTACACCGACAAAGAGGGACTTGATATGGTTTTCTTGCTTGCTCCGACAAGTACAGCTGAGAGGATTGATCTTGTTGCAGACAGCGCAGGCGGATTTGTTTATCTCGTATCTGTAACCGGTGTTACAGGAGCCAGACCGGATCTGAATTTTTCTCTTAAGGCATTAACTGATCAAATCAAGGCTGCCACTGAGCTTCCAGTAGGAGTCGGTTTTGGTATTTCTTCCCCTGAGCAGGTCGCTGAAATAGCCGGGTATGCAGATGCGGCTATCGTTGGGAGTGCAATAGTGAGAATAATAGAGCAGCATGGCAGTAATCGAGATGTTCTTTTAGAAAACCTCTCCGAGTTCGTCAGCAGTTTGAGCGGGGCCTGTATTAAGTCTCAGGAGAGAGTTAAAGAGAAGGCAAAGTAAGGGAATGCAGAAAGAACTTAAGAGATATCTTTTTATCGGGGAGTTTGACTCGCTTATACTTGGACTTTTCTCTAAAAGGGGAGAAGTAATATGGGTGAGCTCATTGGATGAGGCACTTAATCAGAGCGGTGATTTTACCCTTATAGTTTTAGAGAACAACTTTTTCACCCCTAAGAGATCTCAGAAGCTGGCGAAGCATTACCCGCAAACCCCTCTAATTGTCAGCAACGGCGAAGTGCACGAAGAGCCCCCGCCATCTGTGAGATTTGTAGGATTTCATAAACTGCTGACAGAACAAATAGAGCGAGAAGAAAAGCTTGCAATGACCGAGTTGAGAGTGGAAGAGCTCAGGCAAGCCCATTCGGGTGCTAAAAAACTCCTCATACTACTTCATGACCACCCGGATCCTGATTCCATAGCAAGCGCCCTAGCTCTCAGGACTCTGCTTAAGAGAAATAAACAAACAGCGATAATAGGTCATTTGGGAGAGAAAATTTCACGCCCGGAAAATGTGGCAATGATAGATCATCTCGAGATAGACCTAGAGGCATTATCACGTTCAAAACTAAAAGAGTTTGACTCAATTGCTATGGTTGATGTGCAGCCGACTTTCTTTGGCGACATGCAAATACCAAATGTTGACACTGTAATCGATCACCACCCGCTTGTTGGTTCATATGAGGCAAAGTTTAAAGAGATACGAGCTGAGGAAGGTGCCACATCCACTATCCTTACAAAGTTTTTGCGTGCGGCCCAGGTTGATATATCCGAGAGGCTTGCTACAGCTCTTCTATATGGAATTAAGACCGATACCATAACTCTAAACCGCGATGCCAACCCTGATGATGTTGAGGCGTTTACGTTTCTTTACCCGCATGCAAACCTTGGCCTGCTAAGACGAATAGAGCGGGCAGAGGTGCCGCCGTCGGAGATTAAATCACTCGGGCAGGCGCTCGCAGATCACTGGATTAGTGAAGAGATCTTCTTTGTAAATGTCGGAAGGGTGGATAGGGAATATCTGATCCCAAAAATGTCTGATTTTGGTATCCAGGTAAAAGGAGTCGAATGGTCCGTTGCTTTCGGAATCTTAGGAAATTCACACCTGATAATCTCAGTGAGGAACGTAGGCTATGTTAAGGGTGCCGGGCGCCTTGTAAGAGAGCTGTTTAAAGATATAGGTAGCGCTGGCGGGCATAGATCAGCTGCAAAGGCGGTAATCCCCCTAAGCAAGGTTCGAAAAACCATAGGCAAGGGCTCTCAAGATAAAATCAAAAAATGGCTTACGGATATTTTCACAAAAGCAGTTAAAGAAGAGAATTAATCTAGCATTCCACTCTAGTATTTACGCAATGATTTAATGAACCTCCCCTAAATTGTATATCTCTTGATTTCTGAATATAATCCATCCAATATGAGAATAATATTCATGGGAACGCCGGAGTTTGCAGTACCTTCCCTAAAAGCATTAATTGAGTCCGAGCACGAGGTAGCTGCAGTTGTTGCGCAGCCTGACAAACCAAAGGGCAGGGGCCGCAAGCTCACTCCTCCTCCAACCAAAGTATTGGCGGAAGAATATAATATTCCAGTATTACAGCCTGATAAAATCAAAACCAAAGAGTTTTTGGCAGAGCTCGAGCTTCTGGGACCAGAGCTTATATGCGTTACTGCATATGGGAAGATTCTTCCAAAAGATGTTTTGGACCTGCCTGCGCACGGCTGTATTAACGTTCATGCCTCACTTCTTCCAAAATACAGGGGGGCTGCACCTATCAACTGGGCAATTGTAAGGGGAGAGAAANNGATGATGATGACGATGCAGGGACGATTTCTGAAAAGCTCTCTCAGATAGGCGGTCAGCTTCTTATCAGAACCATATCAGAGCTTAAAGAAGGCGTGCTAATTCCTATAAAACAAGATGAGGCTCAAGCTACATATGCGCCTATGCTGAAGAAAGGTGACGGTGAGATAAACTGGAGCAATACGTCAATGGATATCTGGAACCTCATTCGAGGTATGAACCCTTGGCCCGGTTCCTATACGACACTTGAGTGTAAATCACTCAAGATATATAAAGCACAAGCTGCCGAGGGCAATGGCAAGCCCGGTGAGGTCTTAGAATCAGCCTCGGGTGTTCTTAGGGTAGCAACAGCTGACGGCAGCCTTGAGATTCTGGAGCTTCAGATAGAAGGCGGAAAAAGGTTGGACACAAAATCCTTTCTTTCGGGAAGAAATATACAAATAGGTGCTGTACTGGGAAGCAAGTAGCTATCTCACTTGCCGCTCGTTGCCAAACATTGACTCCATGGTAGTATAACAATCCTTATGTTGCAGGTGCTTATGGGATCGGCAAAGGGCAGAAAGCTCAAGGTCCCCAAGGGGCAGAAAATCCGCCCAATGACAAGCAGGGTCAAAAAATCAGTTTTTGACACTCTTGGTGATATATCGGGAGCCACAGTACTGGATGTATTTGCGGGCTCGGGGGGAATCGGGATAGAGTCCCTTAGCTGCGGGGCCGGCTCTGTGACGGTTATAGAGAAAGACCCCTCAGTGTTCAAGATAATAAAAGAGAATTATGAGCACTGCGGATTTACGGATCGGGCAAGGTTAATTTGCTCGGATTACAAAGCAGCATTGTCGAAACTAAGAAAAAACAAAGAGGTCTTTGATTTGATATTCATTGATCCACCATACAGTCTGTACTCGGATTTGGAGGTAAAAGATTTCATTAAACACGTAGCAGAGCTGATTGATGATAAGGGAGTAGTGGTGATAGAGCACGATCACAAAATTGAAGATACGCCCGAGGGTTTTGTCAGAACGACGAAATCTTTCGGAGGTACTCATGTAAGCTATTTCAGGAAGGGAGATGAGTCATGAAAGTAGCTGTATATCCGGGGTCATTTGATCCGTTTACAAATGGACACCTCAACATTATTGAGCGCGGCGTAAAAGTGTTCGACCAGATTATAGTTGCTGTTGCTCATAATACTACTAAAAGGACTGTTTTTACTGTGGAAGAAAGGGTAGAAATAATAAATGAGATATTCAGCGACCGCGAGGATGTTAAAGTTGATTACTTTGAAGGCCTGTTGGTAGAGTACATAAAAAAGATGGGAACCAATATTGTATTACGTGGTATGAGAACAGTTTCAGACTTCGAGTTTGAAATGCAGATGGCACTTGCAAACAAAACTTTAAGCTCAGAGCTTGAGACTGTGTTCATGGTAACTGACAGCGAGTACTCTCATATCAGCTCATCGGTTATAAAAGAAGTAATATCATTAAACGGGACGGCTCCCCATATGGTACCAGAGGTAGTAGAAAAAAGGTTAAGGGAAAAACTTTTAAAACGTTAGGAGGAATTACCCAATGAAATTATCGGCGCGCGCGGAAAGACTGCAGCCCTCGGCGACACTTACAATTACTGCAAAAGCAAAATCCCTTAGAGCTCAAGGTGTGGATGTAATCGGATTCGGGGCTGGAGAGCCTGATTTTGACAGCCCGGATCATGTAAAAGAAGAAGCTGTTCGTGCAATAAACGAAGGCATGACCAAATATACCGGAGTAGGCGGTATAGATGAATTAAAAGACGCTATTATTCATAGATTAAAAGAAGATCATGGCCTTGAGTATGACCGCTCAGAGATCATAACCTCTGTAGGTGCAAAGCACACCCTTTACAATGTTACTCAGGTTCTCTTTGACACGGGTGATGAAGTTATAGTTCCTGCCCCGTACTGGGTTTCATACCCCGAGCAGATTAAACTTGCAGAGGCCACCCCGGTAATTTTGGAAACTAAAGAGGAAGAGGGCTTCAAAGTTACTCCTGAGGATCTAAAAAAACATATTACATCAAATACCCGCGCTCTAATTTTGAACTATCCCTCAAACCCGACAGGAGCAACATACAATGAAGATGAGCTTAGAGCCATAGTGGATGTTGCAATGGATGCGGGGCTCATAATCATTTCAGATGAAATATATGAGAAGATAATCTATGGGGGCATTAAACACATACCTGTTGCATCGTTGGGGGAGGATATTAAAAAGTCCACCATATTGGTAAACGGTGTTTCCAAAACATACTCTATGACAGGCTGGAGAATCGGATACGCTGCAGGCNNCAAACTGCAGGGACAGTCCACATCAAACCCCACCTCCATTTCCCAGTGGGCGGCAATTGCTGCTTTTACGGGCGACCACGGTGTGATTGAGGACAGAACCAAAGAGTTTGAGCAGCGCAAAAATTACATCGTGCAAAAGTTAAACGAGATTCCGGGTATCTCTTGCTTTGACCCCCAAGGCGCTTTCTATGTATTCCCAAATGTCTCAGCCTACTACGGCAAAGAGTACGACGGCAAGGTAATAGAGAACTCTCTTGATTTCACCGAGTATATATTGGTTGAAGCAAAGGTCGCCGTAGTTCCCGGGGTAGCTTTTGGCTCAGACGACCATGTCAGGATATCCTACGCAACCTCTATGGATGATATAGTAGAGGGAACCAACAGGATCTCTCAGGCCCTAGAGAAAATTTCCCAGTAAGCTTCATCTGTCTGGATTTTTCCCGTTTTATAGCCCATTATAGGACAGTTGCGTCCGTGTGTTGAGACTCCAAAGGCGCAATTTGGCAAATGAGTATAAAAATAGGTCTATCTATATCGCTAAGCGGAAGCTACTCGACTCAAGGTGTAGAGAGTTTTGAAGGTATTAGGCTATGGGTTGAGGAAGTAAATCAAAGAGGCGGGATATATATCCAGGATCAAAATAAAAAAATTCCTTTGGAATTTATCCACTATGACGACGAAAGCTCGGCCGCAAAGTGCGGGGAGAATATAGAGAGGCTAATATCCGGTGATGATGTTCACATACTGCTTGGCCCATATTCGAGCTCACTTGCTTTGGCTGCTTGCGAGGTTGCCAAAGTGTATGACAAGACCCTATGGAACCATGGAGGCTCCACTGATGAAATTGAGGAGAGGGGTTTTGAGAATGTAATAAGTGCTATTACACCTGCAAGCCGCTATTCATTTGGAATATTAGATTGCATAAGGAATGCTGACCCGAACGCTGGGAGAATTGCCGCATTTAGTGCCGAGAACAGCGGATTTTCTACTAGAGTAACAAGCGGTGCCAGGCAATATGGAGAGAGGCTTGGATTCGATGTTAGAGAGTATAAATTTATATCCGGCACACACGATTTCACCCGATACATAGGTGATCTGTCCTCTTATAACCCGGATCTAATACTAGGCATGGGACGAGCGGAAGACGATATAGCTCTTGCTAAATATTTGCTAAAAGAGGGCGTCTACTCAAAATCAGCCGCATATATCGTTGCCTCGATTAAGCTTTTTAAGAATGAGCTTGGGGATGCAGCCGAGGGAGCTTTATCTGCAAGTCAGTGGGAGAGAGGTATTCAAATAAAACCTGATATTGGTCCCGCACCTTCTGAGTTCTTCTCGATTTATAAATCAGCCTACGGAAAAGAACCCGATTACGTGGCCGCTCAAGGATACAATATGGGGCTTATCTTAGAGTACTGTATTAAGAAAACAGGCATGCTTGAGGATTTAGCTCTCAGAGATATGGCCAAAAGTGCAGATATCGATACCTTCTACGGTAAATTTAAAACTGATTCAAAGGGTAATCAGATCGGTCACGAGATGATAGTAGTGCAGTGGCAAAATGGCGAGAAAGTAATTGTATATCCTGAATCTACTGCTCAATCCCGGATAATTTATCCCCGCTGACACCGTCTATTTATAATTAGATAGAATGGTAAACTTATTTTATGTCCGAACTCGAAGATAAGATCGCTCAGGCACAAGAAGAGATACAAAAGGCATCTCATATAGCTGTGCTTACAGGGGCAGGGATATCGGCTGAGAGCGGAGTGCCCACATTTAGAGGCCAAGAGGGGCTTTGGCAGAATTTCAGGCCTGAGGAGCTTGCAACTCCCGAGGCGTTCTGGAGAGATCCTAAGCTCGTCTGGGAATGGTATGACTGGAGGAGGAACGCGGTAAGGGACGCAAAGCCCAACCCCGGTCACTATGCACTTGCCGAGCTTGAGCATTATGTGCAAAAAATTACTCTGATCACTCAAAACATTGATGGTCTTCATCAGATGGCAGGAAGCCATGATGTTGTTGAGATGCACGGTAATATCTGGCAGATAAAATGCACAAAATGCGGTGAGATTGAAGAGAGCTACGTAGTCCCTCTTCCTGAGATTCCACCCAAATGCAAAAAGTGCGGCGAGCTCGCAAGACCAAATGTGGTGTGGTTTGGCGAGATGATCGATATGTCTGTAATCGACGCGTCACTTCAGGCAATCGAGCAGTGTCAGGTAATGCTTATAATCGGCACCTCAGGTGTTGTGGAGCCTGCAGCTTCAATGGGACTTGTCGCAAAGCAGACAAATAAAACCGTAATTGAGATTAATCTTGAAGAAACCCCGAGTGCGGGTCTTTATGATATCGTGATTCGCGAGAAATCAGGAGAGATCCTCCCGCTTCTTTTTACTTCCAACAAAACCTTAAGTTGATTTATTCTGTACAAGACGCACTGCTGCTTTAACAGCCTCGACCATGCTTGAGGGGTCTGCACTTCCCTTCCATGCAATATCAAAAGCCGTCCCATGATCGGGTGAGGTCCTGATTATCGGGAGCCCGAGAGTAATATTCACGCCGTCATTAAAAGAGATCATCTTAAACGGTACGAGTCCCTGGTCGTGGTACATTGCAACCACAGCGTCCCATTTTCCCTGGTTTGCGTAGTAAAAAAGCGTATCTGCCGGAAGCGGTCCGTCCAGATCGATTCCAAGCTCTTTTGCCTCCTCGACAGCGGGGATTATATGATCTATCTCCTCCCGCCCGAAGACTCCTGACTCCCCTGCGTGCGGGTTAAGGCCGCAAACAACTATTTTGGGCTCTGCAATCCTAAATAGCCTAACCAGCGCATCATGAGAAATTTTGATTGTGCTTAGAACGCTATCCTTTGTAATTAAGTCCGGAACGTTGGCCAAGGCCTCATGTATCGTAACCAGCATGACCTTGAAGACGCTTCCTTCAAACATCATGACCGCCTGCTCTGCCCCGGTTAGGTCTTTTAGCATCTCTGTATGCCCCGGATATGTAGATCCTGCAAGGTGAGTGGATTCTTTGCTGATAGGTGCTGTAACCACGGCGTCTATATTTCCTGCCATTGCAGACTCAACAGCCGCTTGTATGTAATCCAAGCTTGCCTGGCCGGCTTTTTTGTCAATAAAACCCGGCTTTAAATCTCCCTCTCCAAACTCAGAAGGCTCGATTACCGTTATATTCGGCAGAGAACTGTCCGCTGCTTTTTCCATAATTCCTCTGTCCCCGAATATGACTATTTCACATGAGCCTGCAACATCGGGGTGAGATAAGGTTTTTACTACTACCTCGGGCCCGACTCCGTTTGGGTCTCCCATTGTAATACCGATTTTAGATTTAGTAGACATTTATGTTAGATCCCGAACAGCCGCTCTGCATTAGCTTTGGTCAGCTCAGCAAGCTCCTCAAAAGATATTCCCCTTGCTTCTGCCACTGTTTCTGCAACATACCTGACGAATGCCGGCTCGTTAGGTTTTCCTCTATGAGGCACGGGTGCAAGATAGGGCGAGTCGGTTTCGATCAGTATTCTATCATCGGGTATTTGCTTTGCTGCATCCCTTAGTTCTTCAGACCTTTTAAAAGTCACAATTCCCGAGAATGATATATAAAACCCGAGTTCCAGATATTTAACGGCCGTATCATAATCCCCTGTATAACAATGTATCACGCCCGGAGGATCGGCTAGGTTTTCTTCACTTAAAATACGAATCATGTCTTCATGTGCGTCTCTTACATGGATAATAATTGGAAGCCCGTGCTTTCTGCTCATGCGAATTTGCTTTGCGAATGAGTCTATCTGCACTTCTTTCTCAGAGTTCATATAGAAATAATCAAGCCCGGTCTCCCCAATTGCAACAACTCTTTCGTGTGTTGCATAGTGGTCTATCCCAGCCAGAACCTCCCCGCACATTTTATCTGCATTATGAGGATGAAGGCCGGTTGTTGCAAAGACACCATCGTTCTCCAGGCTAATAGCAATAGTGGCTTCTGTTGAAGGAATATCCGATGAAATTGAAACTATCTTTTCAACACCGTTTTCTTTGGCTCTATTGATTACATCTCCAATATCATCATCAATGGAAACTAAATGAGCGTGACTGTCTATTAGCATTATTTTTGGGTTTTGTCTTTGATTATGGATAAAGAAGCTTGTTTAATATCAGTAGTGGAGTCTAAATTCTTACCGTTTTCTTCTTTATCTTTTAGAAGGTCTTTTAATTCAGACATGAATTGGTTTACATCTTTAAAAGATCTGTATACAGATGCGAATCTCACATAGGCTACTTCGTCTATTTCGTAGAGCTTTTTGATTACCATCTCACCGATTTCCCGGCTGTCTACTTCCCTATCTCCCTTTTCCTGAAGCTCTCTTTCAAGAGATGAGACAAAACTCTCAATTACATCTATGCTAATTGGCCTTTTCTCACAAGCTTTTAGTATCCCCGATAGTATTTTGCTTCTGTCAAAAGGCTCCCTGACTCCGTCTTTTTTAACAATCTGG
>JABAOH010004595.1_pt1 | contig 20892 bp, 19 predicted proteins | sample 7062181 | NCBI WGS metagenome assembly JABAOH01 (sample SAMN14538630, study PRJNA623070) | marine sediment metagenome | biome: marine biome [ENVO:00000428]; feature: marine pelagic biome [ENVO:01000023]; material: deep marine sediment [ENVO:00002113]; isolation source: pool of 5 deep marine... | reverse complement strand
CCATGAGGAATCCAATCCCAAATTTTTCCATTTGCTCCATAAAAATAACCAATATATCCCCAGTTATTAATAACGTTGCTAGTATAAATCCATCCTTCAGCTGGCCAAATTTTACCAAACAAAGGACAATATCCAAAAGTAATTGTATCTTTAAAACCTATAAAGAGACGATTAAAAACCTTGTCGCCATAGTACCACGAATTTTTTGATTTTCCCATAACAAAACAATAAGTATTTTCATATACCTCTCCAGTTGTAGTAACTGGATTTTCATTTTCAGAATCGATAGTTAATGATTCATCAGAGGTTTTATCCTCTACAGCAAAAGCAGGATGAATACCAGCACTTATAAACAATACAATAATCCCTATTGCAAGGGTTTTACAATATAGTTTTTTCTGCATAAGTCCTCCCTCATATTGCAATATTCAAATCAGATAAAGGGTATATAAAACTTTTAGATGGGATTAATCCTATTTTACAAAATATAATTTAGTATTTTTTGTAGTATCGAAAACATATCAAAAAATCTCAACCAACAAGAATTATATGATGCTCTGTTTCTGGGAATAGTAACCTTAAACTCACTCCAATCACTCCAAAGATTATCAATATCTTTACAACGAGATTTAATTGTATAGGTTCCAGGTTCTGACCAAGTATGACTAATTACTGCTTTTTTACCTGAATTATATGGTCCAAGCCACCAATCTTTTCTCCAGTCGCCATCGCTCCAATCTATATAGTAGTAGACATCATTTCCAAGTGGTGATGTTGATTTAAAGGTGTAATCAATTATTGTTTTAGCAGCTCCTTCTCTTGGACCATTTATCACAGGTTTAGCTGGAGCATCAGTATCCATTTCATTAAAAGCATAAAGATAACCAACAGAAATAAAAGCACCAGGTTCAATTTCTTCTTGGGTAGATGTCCCAACATAAACAGTTCCATCCATCCCGATAATAGGAGCAAAATAGCAATCTCCGATATACTTCCTCAAACGCTCAGTGCCATCTGGATTCACAGCAACAAGATAACCAGGATCTCTTGTTCCACAATAAATAATTCCTTCAGCTGAAACACACGGATTACCACCTGTTATACTTCCTGGGACATCATATTGCCATTTAATAGAACCATCATCAGGATCAACAGCAGATAAATGATTACTGCCCACATAAATGGTACCATCATTTCCTAATACTGGAGTTGTCACAGCGCCAACACCTGTTTTCCATTTAAGTGTGCCATTAGGATAACATGTATAAAGATGCCCATCCCAAGAACCAAAAATAATCGTACCATCATCAGCGATACAAGGACCACGACCCACCCAATCACCAGTACTAAACTTCCACTTTAACGTACCATTGTTAGGATTTAATGCATAAAGTTTACCATTGTGAGAACCACAATAAACTGTTCCATCAAGCCCAATTGCTGGATCAGAATGAATAACATTATCTGTTTTGTATCTCCATTTTAATGTCCCATTTGGATATAAAGCAGTAATATACCCAGTCCATGGATATTCCTGTGTATCGTGACCAAAATATATTGTTCCATCATCAGCTATAACAGGTGAAGAATAGATCTCCATTACAGTTTTATATGTCCATTTAACTGTTCCATTATTTGAATATATAGCAAATAAATAATCTGGTTTTCTATGTGCACTTCCCACATATATTATACCGTTTTCATCAATTGCTGGACCAGTGGATTCAACACTTCCTCCTATATCATATTTCCATTTTATTGTACCATTAGGATGCATAGCATAAAAATTTCCATAATGATTGCCAAAATATATAATCCCATCATTGTCAATTACAGCTGAACCTGTAATATGTAACCTGCATTTAAACCACCACATATTAAAACCAACATTACCAGAAGTACTATAAGGGCTCCTACCAGTATGACGAGCATCATGACAATACATAGGCCAAGGGGAATCCATAGGTCCACCATCGGTTGTTATTGTCTCTGTTCCAATTGGTGTTTTTACATTAATTCCAAAGGTTAATGGAGCCACTGCTGACAAGATGAAAAGAGATATGATTCCAACTGACAGAGCTATCTTATTAGACGTAAGATGACCTCCTTCAATATTGGAAACAGTTCTAACAACTGCAGGAATAACGAATTATAAGTTGCTCGATTTCTTGGCATAATAATTGGTAATGTTCCCCAACAACCAACCAAGCCATTAGTATCCATTGCTTGAGCTGTAATAACACGATTCTTTTTATCTGACCAAGTATGACTCCTTGTTACTTCTTCACCTGATTTAAATGGACCTATCCATTCCTCAACTGTTCCATCACCCCAGTTAATATCATAATAAACCTCATCGCATTCTGGGTCAATTAAATAAAAGGAATAAGAATATGGCACACCTACATATCCAAGAGTTGGACCATCTATAATAAGTTCACATGGTAGTTTATTTGTTACTATTAAATTAGCTGTTGATGGGACTACACTAACACCAATTAGAAGCAAGATTATGCTAAAGGTGATGGTTTTCTTAGATATGTTATTCATATTCTATCAACTATTTCTATATCATATGGTTCTTTTGCTGGACGCCAATCAAAAGCGAACCACGGGAAATAATAATTTATCAATAAACAGATTCTGCCATGTATAATATAAAATCTACCACCATTATAGTCACTATAATAATTTGCATACCAAGTGTTTCTATAAAAAGGATATTGAACTAAGATATTAATTAAAATAGCTATGAATAAAACTTCAATAACAAAAAATGCATTTATAGAATTATCGACAATATTATTACCAGCGATAACAGAAGCTAGTCCATGAGGAAAATAAATACCATATTCTTTATTATCTGAAATATGATTATCTGTTATTTGAACTTTACCTCCTGTAAAAGACAAACCGCTACCACTATTATTAGAAATGTGGTTATTTGAAATAAGATTATCCACGTCATAAGAATATCCTTTAAATTCCAAACCAATACCATTATTATTAGAAATTTGGTTATTTGTAACATGACAATTAGGGCTACCAGAAAGATAAAGTCCCCCTTTCTCATTATTTGTTATAATATTACCAGAGATAACAGTATTAACATGACTCCAAAGAAAGATACCAAATTTTTTATTTCCTGATATATAGTTATCTATGATACTAATGTTATTTATCGCCCACTCTACTTCTGGAAAATAAGAAATACTACCACCAGAAATACCACCATTATTTGTTATTATATTTTTAGAAATTAGTATATCATCTACCTGATTACCCATAATACCCCCTTCATGTGTATTGTTTGTAATTATATTGTTAATAATTCTATTTCTAATTCCTTCACCTTTAATACCCCCCAAATTATCATGAATATAATTTCCATATATTGTGTTATAAACACCCCCTAATTCGATTGCATGCTCATATCCATAGATTTCATTCCCTGAAATATTATTAAAAAAAGAATCCTGACCAATCCCAATACCAACACGCCCATTTTCAGATATAACATTATCTTGAATTCGGTTATTCGAAGAATCTTCAAGTGAAACAGCTGTATCTTTATATGTTAAAATATTATTATTCTTAATAACAACATTTTCACAATTTTTAATTTTTACGGCAATAGTATACGGTTGCCTCTCCATAACCTCACAACTTTTAATAGTAAAACCACTAACCATTACACTATCTGCATGAATATCAACAATAGTTTCTGAAAAGTTACAATAAATAACAGTTGTATCTCTATCTTCACCTATCAGATTAATTGATATGTAAATTTCCAAATTTTCATAATAAGGTGAACTATTATTAAAAACATAGACAGTATCACCATTACTCGCATTATCTATTGCATCCTGTATCTTTGTATAATTATAAAGTCCATTACCACCAACATACAAGGTTTTACCAATACCGATATTGGATGATTGCTCTATCTTTAAAACCTTAACATTAAATCCAAGACTCATAGGGATAAATACACTACATATCAACAAAAAGCATAATCCAAATGCAAGAGACCTTCTACTCAAATATGTAACCTCCTCCAATAATATAAATCAAATGTGGGTATATAAAATCTTTTAGATGAGATTAATCATAAATTCTAAATGGAATATGGTTAATGATTATGTAATTTCATTATGTCTATGGACGTTCGCAACCAAAAAACTCCATAATTTTTATTATATTAACCACTTGAGTATAAAAAATTTCGTAAAAAAATCTAAATAAATTTTCCTCGAAAGATGGTGATGGAGCGATCAACCATAAGTCTTGGAAAAATTTTGTCAAAATAGCGAATCCTTGGAGAAGTATCGTTAAAGCAAAACAAAGATTAGGAAATCTATCCTTTGTTAATTCCTTAAACATATCTGTTAGTGTTGAAATCTCATCTAATAACTCTTCACTCATCTCTTTTAATTCAGAATTATATTTATTCAGCACTAACAACAACTTACTATAAACATCAACTCTACCCAGCAAACTCTCCACTTTTACTAAATCACTTTTACTGACTTCCTGACAATCCCTACACTCATCACTCTCATTATTAGATATGGTTGATTTAGTATCAACTGATATAGCAGAAGATACACTAACACCAATTAGAAGCAAGATTATGCTAAAGGTGATGGTTTTCTTACATATATTAACCATTATATCTCTTCAACCCAAATCCAAGTTGCTCTTCCAATATAAGAAATTGGAGTTGTATTAAAAACAAAGCCTCTAAATCCAATACCACCCCAGTAGTTTACAGGTATACTTGGAGGAACTCCCCCTTGGTAATATATTTCCCCAAGAAAACTCCCTTCGAGCTTTTGTATAAGTAACAAACCTGTTGTGTGAATCCATCCTACAGCCTCATGCATCCCATAACTTCTTGTTCCATGTATTATAATTCTAAATAATGGAAGCCCTACTATGTAAGTATTTGTTGATTTACCTGCAACAATACAAATGAAATTTTTTACAGTCTTTGGTAATAATCCATTAAATAGATATGAAAATAGTTTTCCCAATCTTTGATTAAAAGTATTCTTTAACACCAATTCCTGTGCTTCTTCAACACTCAAACCATCAGGCAATAAACCATTTTCACTTAATGATACAATCGCTTCTTTATAGACTTCAGATACTTCATAATGTGAATCACTATTCCATAAGTCAACCTTGAGTTTATCAAATATCTTATCTAATTCCTCTACCTGCTGATTAGTTAATTCTAATGTATGTCTCTGTATTCCTTCAGATGTATGTATACTAACAGGCATTTTAATAATGTCATCATCTTTAGTTAATAATTCAGCAGATGTCTTATCCTCTATAGCAAAAACAGGATGAATACCCACGCCTAAAAACAATACAACTATCCCTACTGCAAGGATTTTACTAAACAGGTTTCTTTGCATAAAACTCCCTCTTATTACAATATTCACATCAGATTAGTAGTATATATAACTTATATCAGTTTTATTGCAATAACTGTAACAAAAAGACAAAAAGAATCAAAGGGGTCTAGTGTAAAATTGAAGGAGGAAGGTCAGAATATAAAAAATATTCTTTATTACCCAGACCCCCACACAATTAAATCTGTTTTCTATGATAAATATTTTTCCATTGATTTATAAACTCAGTAGTTGAAGCAACCTCTGTAGTATTGGAAACATATCAATAAATCTAAACCAATAGGAACCAAAAGATGCTCTGTTTCTAGGCATAGTCACAGTTAATGTTCCCCATGAGCTAATTAATTCGGTATCATCTTTTGCCTGGGCTTTGATGATATATGTCCCTTCTTTCATCCAGGTGTGTTTTACATTAGCATCGGCCCCAGAATCATAAGGACCATCCCATTCTTCAACATCACCGTCACCCCATTCTATCCAATAATAAACATCACCACCATCTAAATCAGTTGAAACAAATGTATACTCATATTCGGTGCCTATATCTCCATTTATCTCACCATCTATCGATGGTGCATCAGGACGATAACCAATTGCGTTTCCAGTAAGGGTAAGGTCTAGATCTGGATTTATTGGATCATTGGACTCAATCCAAGCAATAGCAATAAGTTCACTAATTTCTTGTGGTGTATAAACTAAGGGAATCGCGGTTTGTTCTTCTGGAATTAATGTAATAGGAAATGTAAGAGAACAGATAAGATAATTGGAACCTGAACCAATAAAAGTAATATCATTAATTATTAAATCAGCTGTTCCAATATTTTCCACAGTTGCATTCCAAGTTATAGAATCTCCAACAGCTATTATTCCATAATCATGGTTGGTAACTGGAACATATATCTTAGGATTGTCACCTTCACCTATATCAACTTTATACAGATAGTCATTATTGTAGTCTACTCCATTATCACAATACCATAGATATGAGCCATCAAATACAATACCTGCAGGATCAACACCTTCTGAAGCATGACTTTCCAGAAGGTCACCGGTTGAAGGATCTATCTTATATAGGGTATCTCCCCAATAATCTGCCATCCAAAGATTATCATTTTCCAAACAAAAATCCCATGGTTGGTCATCAGGTGCAGTAAATTGATCAAGAATTGATCCTGAATCATCAACATTGTAAATTGTCGCAGGATCAGGATAATATGTAGCTACCCAGAAATCACCATCATCATAGGCAATACCAGACATATAATGATCAGGTAAATCAAATTGAGAAATCAAGTTTCCATTCATATCAAGCTGCATAGCAACTGCAGGGATTGAGGTACTACCAGGATGATCAGTTGTCCATAGGTACTGCCCGTCATATGTGAGACCAAATGCATCCTCCTGAGGTCCATTAAACTTTAGTTGATAACTTCCAGTATTTGGATTTATCTGATAAATCTCATCTCCATTTGCACCATAGATCCCGCAAAAAAGATTAGATCCATCATAAGCTAATCCAGAAGCCCCTTCTGGAATAGGATATGTAGCAATGATTGACCATACCTTGTTAACATTACTTATCGTTTGAGTATTTCCAAATATTTCTGATGATATATTACAATTATTAATATTCTGCTTTTTTATATTATTAATATTTAAATTACCCTCTGTTGGTAAAGCCAAAGCAATCAACAGCATGCTAACAAAAATTCCAATTAACTTTACTTTCATAATTTTTACCTCCCTTCGATTTATATAAATACATCTGATTAGAATTATATAAACTTTGACATTGGATGATTAAAACATTAAAAACGCCAGAGACTTTAATACCATCCTAACCAATTTCTACTTTTTATGATTAAAATGACAAAAAAGAAACAAAATAAAAAAGAAGCTGGAACCATAAAAATGGACTTTGAAAAAGACCTGAAGCCACTAATTAATGATATGGATATCAGAACCACTAAAAATGGGCTGATAACCATAAGAGATGGGAATTCCAATGTTGTGGTATTAGGCGTTCAGCAAAAGGAAAACATCAGATTTTATCTGTCGCATCATAGCCCTGAATTGAAGATATTGATAAATGATGTTGAAACAATGAATAAAGCCATAGACTTGATGCGGATGCTGAGTGAATCTGTTATAATGAACAACAACAAACCGTCTCTGTATAGATATGGAGACTTTGAAACCAAGAATAAAAAAGAGATGGCACTCCATTTGATGAAGGAATTTTAAATGGCTGGTGGAGGCTCATGGAACATAAATATGGTTTAAATAAACCATTGAATTTAAATTCTATTTAAATCATATTTGACAAATATTATCAATTTTTTTATTCGAATGATTTAAATTTCTTTTCTTTATACACTGCATCAAAAATACGGGGTGAGAATTTTGACAAAGCGCGCATATAATTTTTATCCTGGTCCAGCGACCTTACCGCTAAAGGTATTAAAAAAAGCTCAAGAGCAATTATTAGATTATAATGGAACTGGTATGTCAGTAATGGAGTTATCTCATAGATCTAAAGCATATGCTGAAATTCATTCAACAGCATCAGGTTTAGTTAGAGAATTAATGAATGTACCTGATGATTACAAGATTTTATGGCTGCAGGGTGGCGCATCTACTCAATTTTTTATGGTTCCATTGAATCTTCAAAAAAATGGTAAACATTTTGAATATGTAAATACCGGTGCTTGGGCAAAAAAGGCAATTAAAGAAGGAAAATTTTATGGAGAAGTAAAAGTTGTTGCTTCATCTGAAGATAAAAATTTTTCCTATATACCAAAAAACATTGTTTTTTCTAAAAATGCAGCTTTTGCTCATATAACAGCAAATAACACCATATATGGAACTGAATTCCATGATTGGCCAAAATTACCCTCTGAAGTTCCTCTTGCTTGTGATATGTCTTCAAATATTATGGATAGGGTAATTGATATAAGAAAATTTGGCGTAATATATGCAGGAGCGCAGAAAAATATTGGTCCAGCAGGAGTGACTCTTGTTATTCTTAGAAAGGATTTAATTGACAGAGTTCCCGAAAACACTCCTACACTGCAGAAATGGAAAACCCATGTTGAAAAAGATTCACTTTTTAACACTGGCCCCTGTTGGGCAATTTATATGTGCAAATTATCTTTAGAATATTTAAAAGAAATTGGTGGAGTTCCTGCAATTGAAAAAATAAACAGAAAAAAAGCTAAAATTCTATATGATGTTATTGATAAATCAAATGGTTTTTATAAAGGTCATGCACAACCAGATTCAAGGTCTCTGATGAATGTAACATTTAATCTACCAACACCAGAGCTTGAGGAAAAATGTGTAAATGAAGCAGCAGAAAATAACCTAATCGGTTTAAAAGGTCATAGATCAGTCGGTGGAATGCGGGCTTCTATTTATAATGCAATGTCTGTTGATGGTGTTGAGACTCTTGCTGAATTCTTAAAGAAATTCCAAGAGAAAAATCAATAAAATCCCTCAATTAGCATTATTGATATTTAATTAATTTTTTTTATTTTCATTACATATTTTATATTGCTTTTTTACTAGTAATTAAAATATTTCATAATGACGTTTTTACAGATTAAATATATATACTATTATTGAAAAAAATTTTTCATAGTAATATAAAAATTTAGAGTCGAAGGTGAATGGTAAAGATGGAGAAAAAAGTCATGATTGTTGATGATGAACCTGATGTTCTTGTATCATTAAAAACTATTTTAGAAAAACACAATTTTGATGTTACAACTGCATCAAGTGGATATAATTGTTTAAAGGAAATTGAAAAAGGTTTCAAAGGAATAATCTTAATTGATCTGATGATGCCTGGAATGGACGGTTGGGATACAATAAATGAAATTGTTAATGGTGGATATATAAAAGATGTTGCAATTTCTGTTATTACTGGAAAAGGAACCAAAGATTATCAAAAGATGAGTATGTTAGGTTCGTACATATTTGATTATCTTGCAAAACCAATTAATATCGATATTTTAATTAGAAGCGTAGAAAAAAGTATCAAATATTTATACTCAAGAAACTCTTAATTTAAATACAATTTTTTAATAATTTTTACATTATGACAATATGACAAATTGACATTTTAACAGATTAGTCTTAAATATTATAACAGAACTGCAGGATAATAATCATCCCATCATTGGAAAAAAGGGTCTGGAATAAAATTCCAAAAAATCCTGCTTAAAACTAACTAGACCCTTGTCCCCTCCAATTTTTAAAAATCATCTAATTTTTTTATACTTTTCTCTCTTAAAATATTTTGTATTGTTTTCCAAGAATGCCTTGTATGGGGTGGAAATTTTTTATATTTACCTATCCATGTTTTTAAAAATTTTTGAGTAATAGGGTCTGCAGGATAACCGCTTCCAAGTGGTAGATTTAATTTTGTTACTAATTCTTGAGCTATTTTTTTAATTTCTTCATCTCTTATAGTTTTTGCAATGATTGATGCAGCACTTACTATTGGATAAATATCATCTGCTTTATGTTTTGATATTATTTCAGTTTTAAAAGAAAGACCTGACAGAATATCTTTACCAAAACGCTCTTCGTTAACATCTACTGAATCAACATAACAAATGTCTGGTTTGAGTTTTTTTATTATTTTTGTATATGCATTTACTTCAATTTCGTTTAATGTCATTACCTTTCTCATATCATCGATATCTCTTGCAGGAATTATCAAATATTCAAGCTCTATTGCAATATCTTCGATTTTTTTAGCAAGAATTTTTCTTTTTGATGGTGATGTTTTTTTTGAATCTTTAACTTTTAATTCTATTAATTCCGAATCATCTTCAAATGTTATTCCTGCAACTATTAATGGGCCGATTACTGGACCTCTAGGCGAATAAAAACTATTTTTTCAATATTTCTATTCTCTACCCGACTCATCGATCCCACAAATTGATTTAGTCACAATACAACCACCTCTTTTTTAGTAGAAATAACCTTCCATAAACCCTCAGAATCTTTAACTACTAAATTTAATTTTTGTAATTCTGTAAGTCTTCTGTAAGCAGATTTCCAACATACATTGAAATCTTTAGCGACTTCAGCAGTAGTTTTTCTACTGATTTGTAACATTAATATATATTTTTCCTTAATTTTTGAGATAATTATCTTATTTTGCTTAGTCAGAATCCAATAACATTTACTATTAACTCGGAAATTTTTAACTTTTCCTTCACTTTTTAGAAAAAACAATATGTCATAAATTCTAGCTTGGGACCTTTTAAATTTTTTAGACAATTCTGATGAGGTATATGATTTTTTTAAAATTATTGATATATTTTCTTTTAGATAATGGTCAGGATAGTGAATTTCTTTGTAATTTTTATACATTCTCCAAAATTTCTCTTTCTTAATTGGATGTAAATCTGCAATTTTTATTTTTGCAAGTATATCCCAATTCCATTTACCAGAAATGATATAGGATCTTTCATTTTTATTATAACTACTTTTAAAACCATAAAATTTTAAAATATTTTCAATCAGTTCATTAGGTTTTCCTTGTGCTAATCTAATTGTTCTATGAGAATGACTTCCGTCTTTCAGATTTCCTTCACCAGCAAAAAATCCTCTTAATATATATTTATTAAATCTCTTTTCATCAATTACTTTGTTTACTAAATCTTTCCATAGTGAAACAAGTTTTGTAGAAGCAATCCTATAAATAAAATAAGGCTTTGTTGCTCTATTGTCAATATAATAATTTATTTGACAATTAATATCTAATGTAACCATTTTTTTTCTTTTTTGAATATATATAAACTCGAGGATTAAATTGATAATTATTAAAAATATTATCCATTGATTTTGCAAAAAATTTAACAAGAAAATAGCAATTATTAGTAAAAGTTATTTCTCTAATAGTTTTGTTATCCCTCTCTGCAAGCCATAATCCTACACATTCGGCTATCTCTGGTGTAATTTTTATTTTTAAATCCATATTTTCCTTATCTCAAATAATAAATCCATCCCATTTTTATAAAAAATCTAAATAATGTATCTGGATTTAGTAAAAAGATGTTGCGGAAAATAATAGGCAATTTTTTATTTTTAGATATTATTCATCTGAACCACGCCGCTGTAGCTTAGTTGGTGGAGCAGCTGATTCGTAATCAGCAGGTCGAGGGTTCAAATCCCTCCAGCGGCTTAAGTTGTTTAGTTAAATTCTCCAATATTTTCCTTTTATTAATATGCACTTTTATTGAATTACAATTAAAAGGATATTATAATTTTTGATAGGAAATCAATATAAAAAACAAAATTGTTATCGTTGTTATTTTTATTTCAATAACTCTTGTAAAGATTTAAATTAAAATAATGTATTATAGATTTAATAATTTAATAATGGGAGGTATAAATATATGAAAATAAAAATATTAGGAATTTTTGTAATAATACTACTAATAACTACTTCTTTGCCAGTAGTAGGAATGATGAATTATGAACGTAATCAGTCTGATGATAACATATTGCCATATGAAGTAACCAACACCGACTCTATTTATTATACAGGTAATTTTGGTATCGAGTATAAAGGAATACCATCAACTGGAGATGGAATTAAAATACGACAAAAATTAGAATCTGTTGATGCAGAAATTGAAACTATTAAAGGAAGTGAAAATAATGGCGACTATTCAATGGGTAATTATTCTATAATAACTGTAGGACCTGTTTTAAAATTATTTTCAGATGTTAAACTTCAAGATGGTCCAACTCTAAAAAAGTTTTTAATTAATAGAAATTTGAAGAGAAGAATATTAAGACTTTCAGCTATATTTCCATTAATGATATATTCTGTAAGTGGATTAGACTTTACAGTTCATTATTTAAAAGATGTAAAAAATAATACTAGATACAGTTTTTTTACAGATTATTCAGAAGTTGTATATGATGAAAACGGAATATTTGTAGGATATAATAATACCAAACAAATATTTAGTAAGGCACATAAGATTACAGTTGATAATTTCACAGGATTTTTTGCTTTTAAAAGATTTAGATTTTTGATACCATTTTTGGCGCCTCTAGGACAAAAAGTCATAAATCCAGCTAGATTCCTGTTTTGGGGTCATTGTGACAAACTGGATGTTAGTTAAAAATTCTTTTTTCTTTTATTTTTATTAAAAGTTTAATCTATCGTAAATTATTTAACTAAAATAATATTCTATATATTGCGAGGAGAGTAAATGGAAGTAAACTTAATTAATCAATTTTTAAGTATGTTGACATTAGTATTTGCAATTGCTAGTATCATAGCAGGAATCTTTACATCATATTTTGGATCTGGAAAAAGTAGAGCGGTAGGCGGAATACTTATAGTTATTGGAATAATAGTTTTTATAATATTTTTGTATGGTGCAAATTTGTTGAGTGGTTTCCTTGGTACACCTGATGGTATATTGAATTTCCAAGGAGCAGTTATCCAAGGAGTTGTAGCATTAGTTGGAGCTCTAGTCGGAGTAGGAATTGCACTAGGAATATTCTTACTTGCTATTATGAAAGCCTAAATAACAATTAAAACATAAATATTTTTATTTTTACTCTATTGTAGAGTAGCAAAAAGATCTGGCTCCTTTATCAAATTTTATATCAGATTTAGTTTTACTAAAAACAAGAATATCATGATTTTTGAAAGACCCACAATTATAACCAATTTTTTCAAGGTATAGTGAAGCATATTTCATTCTATCAAAGATTTCATTTTTTGATGTTTTAGGTATAATATTTTCAGCTTCTGATCCAGGTCTTAAAGAAAATGGAAATATAAAACCCCAATCAAAATTAATCTCTTTAATAACATTTAACGTTTCTTTAAATTCTTCATTTGTTTCTGAAGGAAAACCATTGATACATTCAGTAGCTATGTATAAAGAGGGATAGGATTTTTTAATTATTGAAAAAGATTTTTTTATCTTATCTATATCTGAAAAACGATGCATTAACTTTAAAATTCTTGGACAACCAGATTGAATTGCACTACCAAGACTTTTTATTTTTCCCTTTTTTAATATTTTTTCAAATTTTTTACAATATTTTACAACCCATATTGGATGAATATATCTAAGATGTATTGAATAATCACCAGATATATCAGTTACTTTATCTAACATATCAGTAAAATTACTACTTCTATCAACACCATATGCTCCGAGATCATCTGCATCAAAAATGAAATTTTTATAGCCTTGAGCCAGACCTTTTTTGAATTCATTTATAATATCATTTAATGGCTTGCTTTTTAATGGTCCGATAGCTTTTTTAATTACACAATATGAACAATTTCCAACGTTACTTAATTGTTATTTTTTCTTTATTAATAAATATTGGTTTAAAAATTAAAAAAAATTTTGAGATTTACTTTTTATTTAATATAAACTAATCTTGAAAAGATAAATCCCTCGACTGAAAACACAACTGGATCTATACCTGCTGCTTTAACATCTAAAGTTACCCTAATCATACCAATACCAGACGGCTCACCTACAATATTAGCAGTTTTTCCTATAGGAAAATCGTAAATAACACCATCCTTTTCTAAAAGAGTCTTCTGAATCAATCCCGTTCTTTTAACTGTAAGATTCCAATAGACATTTTTAAAATCAACCTCTCCAGTATTTGTAACCTTAGCACTTACTGATAAACCAAAACCTGGTTTAAAAACAATATTAATCGAGGGAACTGGAGGAACATCGATTTTGACTTCAACTGGATAAAACGACCAACCACTTTCATCACCAAGGGATATATCTTTGGCTTTTGCTCGAACATTATAGATTCCTGCATTATCCCAACTTTTCGTTACCTTTAATTCTTCACCAGAATCGTATGGACCGTCCCAATCTGAATATGTTCCATCTCCCCAATCAAACATATAAAATATTTGATCATCATCAAAATCCAAAGTTATAACTTTAAATTTTAACTCGTCACCTTCAAAACCTTCCGTATCACCTGTGATGTCAGGTGGAAATGGTGGAAAATTGGAATAAACTTTGACATTTGCAGTATCGCTATCTTCAAAAACTATATTATTTTCATAAGCTGTGACAATGGCAACATTTGCACCGGCCCCACATCCTGTGCTTGAAACAGCTTTAGAATTAAATTCGATTTCAATTGTTTGACTATCATTTAAAGGACCTGAAAAATTCCACCAAATCAAATTTCCTGATATTTCAGTTTCTGGTGGAATGGCACTACCTTCTTCGTAATCCATTGTACAATGTAACTCATCAAGAATACTAATATCAGAAAAATCATCATTTCCATAATAAGTCAGCATCATTTTATATGTAACAATATCACCGACATAAACACTTATTTCCTCAACCCAATCACCAGTATTAGGATCTTTTACCTTTTTTTCAAAAACTGAGTCAGGTGGAAAACAATGAACCTTTGCACAATCACTTTTCTCTAAGGTAATTGGATTAGGACATTGCAGACAATTCCAAAGTTTTACATGTGCACAATTAACAACGACACTATAAGAATAATCAACAACACTTGCTTCAAATTCAATTAATAAGCTGTCACCTGCAAAAAGATTGAACTTCTTATTGGTCCAATCATATGTAACATGCTTTAAATCTTCAGAAATAGTGATTGCAGGATCATGAAAGAGCATATTATCTGGATATGTAAATTCTTCATTACCAATATACTCCAAACAACAATCAGGTAGGAAATCCTCAACGATCATACATTTCATTAACTTGACATCATAATAACCAGCATATGTTATATTAATTCTAAAAAATATAGGATTAGTTTTTGTAACACTACCAAAATATTCATCAACCCATTCATCAGCTATGGGATCGTATACTTCTTTTTTAACTAATAAAGGATCAGCAATTATGATTTCTGCATCATCAGAGCCATAAAGGTTATTATCACATCCTGTTTCCCAAGCAGTTACTTCTACAAAGTTAATATCTTCACCATAATCAGTAACTATTGCTTCAAATTCAATCGAAATACTTTCATTATCTTCTAAAAATATTCCATAAACCTCAGTTAGATTCCAATATATAGTATTTCCATTGATAAAATCTGGTTTATAATTTAAACTTCTATTATATTCAAGAAATGACGGTAATATATCTATTGCTTTTATCTCAGTTGCCCATAATCCATCTTCACAATTTTTATTATATGTAATTGTGAAATTAAATAATACAGATTCACCAAAGTAATGAGTTGCTGTATCAGCCCATTCTTCTCCATTCCACACTTTTTTACTAACATCAATTGGAAGGGTACTAGTTAAAGAATTTATTCTTTCTTTTCCATGTAACGCATTAACATTTGAAAAAGTCGAGACAAATAGCAGTAACACTAAAATTAAACTAAATCCAGTTATTTTTTTCATCATAATTCACAGTATATAATTTTAAATAATTAGTTTAAAAGCTTTATTTTACAAATGTTATCAGAAATGTAAATAAGTGTCTTTAAAATTTATTCAAAGAAATTTTTAATTTAAGAATCTATTAATATGTATCTTATTAAATTTTTTATATGGAAGAATATATGGACTGGGCGGGATTTGAACCCGCGGCCTCCACCTTGCGAAGGACTTGAAAAAGGCCCAAATAACCCTTATTTTCAAAATAGAAGCTTAAAGAAGTATTATATACAAAATAGAAGCTCATATTTACGTTATTTAGAGAAAATAAGGCAAATAAAACCTCAAAAAGTAAAAAATTATATCTCATGCCTTAATAGAAAACTAAATCATATTAAAAATGTTAAGCAACTAAAACAAAACATTGAAGAAAAATACACGGATAACTATGGCCGTGCTCTAAAAAACCTTTTCAACTTCATGGAATATGAAGAAATCGAAGAGTTCAATGGAATCCCTATTGAGAGATGGAAAAAAAAGATTAAACTAAGACCATCTGGGATTAGAGAGATCTATATATCTGACAATGAATTAAAAGAATCTTATCAACAAATAGACAAGCATTACAAGGTTCCATTCAAGTTATTAGTTTACTCTGGAATGAGACTAACTCAAATACTAAAAGGAATAGAAAATATAGAGAATGTTGTTTTAAAAGATCAAATAGCAAGAATACCTATAAGATCGATTTCTAAAGGTAAGAAACAAGGATTTTGGATATATTTACCCTTACAATTCTTTAATGAACTTAGAGAATTTAATCCGAAATATTGCTATTACACATACCTTGAAAAAATAAGAATATACCGAGTTTCTGCTAGCACCATTCGAAAATGGAACTATAACTTTCTAATTGAAAATAATGTTCCTGAATCTATTGCAGATTTTATTCAAGGAAGAGCTAGCACAACTGTTGGTAGTTCTCACTATTTAAACAAAACTATTCAGGCAGATAGAGAATATAATAGGATACTTGATAAGTTAATAATTAAATTATCTTAGGGTTTCGCTCGCCCAAAAAATCTGGGCTCGCTCAACCAAATAATTAAAAAGTAAAATATCTAGTATAAAAAGTTAACTAAATTGAAAAAAGGAAAGATAAATTAGAAAGAAAAAGAGGAATTATATTTTTAAATTCTATTAAAAAATAGTTATAACAGTTTTAACTTATTCAAGCGGAGGAATGTAAAAATCCCACCGGTGGTCCGAAGGACAAATCCACCAAAAAAACCCCCTCCATCTTACATCACGTAATTTTAGACCTTGTTCAGAACCCCAATAGTTATGCGGTGCATATACCCAACAGAGATCTGCTACAACAGCTTTACCACTCCATGAGTAAATGTTATTATGTTTAATTTGTCCCTTTGAAAAAATTGTTCCCACGAATATAAAATTACCATGATTTTTGTAAATTTCGTTTTCTATTATATAAACAAATCCATCACCAAGAAAATAAAGTGTAATAGCTGCAGCGTGATAAGCGGGAAATTCTTTGCCATTTTCAAATATTCGATTATGTATTATTTTGGCACGAGAGCTTTTAATATCGATACCCATATTAAATAAACTTATAGTATTGTTTTCAATCAAACCTTCTGAAAATTCAAGAAAATAAATCCCTATATTTCCAGATCCTGTGATTGTGTTATTTGAAATATTTAGACCCTTACCAGAAAAAGAATAAATACCCCTTTTACAACCTAATATATTATTTTTATAAACACAGATATTATCAGCTTCACGAATATTAACGCCGCTATCGGTAGCATTTTGGATAGTAAATCCTGAAATATTCACACTTTTTGAGTTATCAAAATAAAAAACTTTTTCATTGCCTCTACCATCGATTATTGTCGTTTCTTTATTTTCACCTTCTAGAGATAAATAATAGTGTTTATTATCAAAATTAAGATTCTCGTAATACAAGCCATTTTTTACATATATTGTCTGCCATTCACCAGTTACAACAATATAATTTATTGCTTCTTGTATTGTAAGGGATATTTTTTCCGTATCATTGTTTTTTATCGATCCGTATGGATGAACAAGCGGACGTCGATCCACATTGTCTCCCCCTGGAATTTTGTATTCTTTGTCACATATTCCATCTGAATTTTTATCTGTATAATCGTCGTGGTCGTGCCAGTAATTGCCCGTCTTATTAAAATCCCAATGATTGCCACCTTCATCATTAGCGTTTTGGTAATAATTGTAGAAATTATTAAGGTAAAAATAATTATTATTTATATCTTTCATTACTTTAATACCTACATTGTTATTTTCGATAATATTCTTAAATATATGAGTATTTTCACTTGATAACAATTTGATTCCTGCCCCGTTATCACTACTATTCCTAATAATAAATTTAGAGATTTTTACTCTATCAGCTGTTATATTTACTACATCATCAGTATTATTTCCATCGATAATTGGTTTGCCAGTATCATTACCAATTATATCTGATCCATTCCACATTAGTTGTATGTTATCTTTATCTATAACAATATTTTCATAGTATGTCCCACTCCCCACTCTTATTTCAACATCATCTTCATTTACACTATCAATTGCATACTGTATTCTACAATAGGGCCACCCTAATGTACCATCTCCAGGACATTCAGAATCATTATCAACATAGATAGTTTCACTATCAAAAAAATTACTTGGTTTTGACCATATATTATTATTCATTTTTACAATATTTCCACTTATACTCGGTATAACACTTGCTCCAACAAACAAAATTATTATTCCTATTACAAAATATTTCTTAAAAATATTTTTTATCATATCTAATTATACCTCCCTAAAATGTAATTCGTTAATATAATATCTTAATTTAAATTTTTCGTTGATTAATTGTAACAAATGTAACAAAAAAATTTTCATTTCAAACAATGTAAATATGTTGGGGTCTAGTTTATTTAAGGGAGGAAATAAAGATACGATAAAAAATTAGGATGATCCTAACAATTTTTCAATCTTATTTCCGAATAACTAGACCCCAAGTATATATTATTTTTTATAATAAATAATTTTCCATATCTCAAAGGTAGTGGTCAAGAGAACAAAAAAGATGTATGTGGATTACAATAATCCTAACAGATATCGGAGTATAGGAAACATATCTATAAATCTAAACCAATTATTGGTAAAAGAAACTCTGTTTCTGGGAACAGTCACCTCTTTCTCCTTCCAATCACTCCAAAGATTATCGGAGTCCTTACATCTGGTTCTAATGGAGTATGTTCCGGGTTCTGACCAGGTATGGCTGATGATTGCTTTTTCACCAGAACCAATAGGACCAACCCACCAATCTGTAGTCCAATCATGATCACCCCACTCAATATAGTAATAGACATCATTTCCAAGTGGTGATGTTGATTTAAAAGTGTAATCAATTTCTTTTTTTGAATTAACTTTTGTTGGTCCTGTTACTTTTGGTGTAGAAGGAGCATTTGAATCTTTTTCATTAAAAGCATAAAGATAACCAACATTAATAAATGCACCAGAATATACTTCCTCCATAACTGAAGAACCAATATATACAGTTCCATCCTCACCAATTACAGGTGCAAATTCACATTTTCCAATATATTGATGCCATTTTTCTGTTCCATCAGGGTTAACTGCAATCAATTTTTCACCACCGCTGGTTCCTACATAAATTGTTCCATCAGCAGAATTACATGGAGTACCCCCACGCATAGTACCACCAACATCAAATGTCCATTTAACTGAACCATCAATTGGATTTACAGCATGTAGAGTATCATACCCAGCATATATTGTTCCATCCTGTCCAATAGTAGGAGAAGCACCAGCACCAACATAAGTTATCCATTTACGTGTTCCATTAGGATAAACTGCATGAAGATAATCATCAAGAGAAACAACATAGATAGAACCATCATTACCAATGCATGGGCTTGTACGTATCCAATGTCCTGTTTTATACTTCCACTTTAAGGTCCCATTGTTGGGATAAAGGGCATATAGATATGAATCATGACTTCCACAGTATACTGTTCCATCATCACCTATTGCTGGAGATGAATAGACTTTATGACCTGTTGTATATCTCCATTTTAAAGTGCCATTAGGATTTATCGCATTAATATAGTTATTACCATCTCCAATAAAGATCGTTCCATCAGATCCTATAACAGGAGAAGAATACATTTCTCCATAAGTATGATATTTCCATTTTATTGTACCATTAGGATTGATAGCGTACAATTTACCGTATCCATAACTTCTATCACCAGCATATATAGTACCATCCTCATCAATGGCTGGAGCAGAGTCGATAAACCAATCAACTTCACATTTCCATTTAACGGTGCTATTTGGAAATAGAGCATAAAAATAGATAGTAGTTGCTTTTACATTTTTTTCTGCACCACCAAAATAAATCACTCCATCCTTATCTATCGCGGCAGAACCTTCAACATAATTTCTACATTTAAACCACCACCTATCAAAACCAACATTACCGGAAGTGCTATAAGGGCTCCTACCTGTATGACGTGCATCATGACAATACATTGGCCATGGAGAATCCGTAGGAGTTTCAAATTGTTGATTTTGTTTTATTGGTTCACTAACTTCAGATACTTTACTTACTTGTATTAAAAGACCATCATTATTTTGAATTTCAAAAAAATCGGGAATATCCTTAATAGAGTAACAATCAAAAAAATCTTGATTTATATATTTTATAGAATTGCCATTCTTATCTATAAATTCATCCATAGAATCACTGATATCATAACCAACCGACAATTGTGTCAAAGATAAAAAAATAACTAAAAATATTGCTTCGATTGTAAGGATATATTTATGCATATTTAACCTCCTCCGACTATTTATTATATATTTACTAATGCTGAAGGATTATAAAAAATTATTTACTAAATTGTTATTTTTTGGTATTTGTTTAGCTAACCGAGAACTTTTTGAATAAACCGAAAAATCCATGCATAAGTTCAA
>JABAOH010000566.1_pt5 | contig 20898 bp, 19 predicted proteins | sample 7062181 | NCBI WGS metagenome assembly JABAOH01 (sample SAMN14538630, study PRJNA623070) | marine sediment metagenome | biome: marine biome [ENVO:00000428]; feature: marine pelagic biome [ENVO:01000023]; material: deep marine sediment [ENVO:00002113]; isolation source: pool of 5 deep marine... | reverse complement strand
ACTATCAACATTCCGATCTTCTAATGCGGCTTTGAGGGCAATCTTTATGCTGTCTTCGGGCCCAACCCTCTCGAACAGGGGCTCGATGTCTACGGGATTGTTGACAGATGCCCAAGGTGGCATGTTGCAGCGTATTTGGTTTAGAGTCTCATTTGACAAAGCTGCGAGCTGCAAATTGTTCTTGTCACATTCGTCTGCTGTCATTACACCTCCAGCTCCAGTAACAGTGATTATTGCAACTCTGTTTCCTTTAGGCAAGGGCTGCAAAGCGAAAGCCTTTGTAACATCTAAGAGCTCATCAAGATCACCGCTTATGCGTATTACACCAGTCTGTTTGCACACAGCGTCAAAGATTCGATCTTCCACGCCAATTGAACCTGTGTGTGAAAGAGCCGCCTTCACGCCAGCTGGGCTTCTGCCGGACTTGAGGATAATTATAGGCTTCTTGCTGGCGACTTGTTTGAACACCTTTAAGAGTCTTCGGCCATTCTTCACGCCTTCCATGTAGATTGCAATAACCTTAGTCTCTGGATCGTTAGACAGGTATTCTAAAATTTCCGAGTCGTCTACATCACATTTGTTTCCGAGCCCCACAATCTTGCTTATCCCAAAAGAATGCCTTGAGACTATCCACCAGAACGCTGCTGCAGCGAACAAACCTGTTTGAGCGATAAAAGCTACATTTCCCTTCTTCAGTTTAGGAAGTGGAGCAAAAGAAGTGGTGAAGTTGTTGGCAGTGTTTAATATACCTGTAGTGTTGGGTCCAATGATTCGAATGTGGGCCTTCTGGGCAATCGCTATTACTTCTTTTTCAAGTTTTTGTCCTGTTGGGCCTGCTTCGCGGAAACCTGAAGAACATATTACTACACCTTTGACCCGCTTTTCAGCGCAATCTGTCATTACCTGAGGCACCTTAGAAGCGGGCACTATAATTATACTCAAGTCCACATTGTTCTCGATAGCGTCTACACGGGGATAGGCTTTCAAGCCTAGAACTTGCTCTGCATTCGGATTCACTGGATAAATTGCACCTTGGAATCCAAGATCGAGTAGATTTTTTAAAAGAAAATGACCAAACTTGAAGCGGCTACGTGATGCTCCAACAACAGCGACGCTTCTAGGCTCAAAAAAGCATTTGAGGTCGTTCATTTTCTCCAATTCTGAATCCAGCGTTCATCACCTCGCCTTCGCGCCGCTTTCGAGAGGATCAGTTGCAGTGAAGATTGGGCTTAAATGCTATTTTAGACCTCTCTTTCGATGATGGTTGCCACACCTTGTCCTCCGCCTACGCAAGCAGTAGCTAGCCCATATCGTCCATCATCGACTTCAAGAATTCTAGATAACGTTCCTACCAGCCTAGCGCCTGTGGCCCCGAGTGGATGGCCTATAGCTATAGCTCCGCCTTTGACGTTTACTTTTTCTGGAGCAATTCCAAGCTCTCTCATGTCCCACAGCGTTACTATGGCAAACGCTTCGTTTATCTCCCAGAAATCTATGTCCCCAACGGTTAGTCCAGCTTGCTTGAGAGCCATTCTACTTGCAGGAACTGGGCCTTTGCCCATCACGGCGGGGTGAACTCCTGCCCACCCCATTGACTTGATGGTTCCGAGCGGTTTCAATCCAAGCGATTTAGCCTTTTCTTCAGATGCTAACATGACGCAGGAAGCCCCCGCATTCAAAGGAGAGGAATTCCCCGCTGTTATTACTCCATCAGCTTTAAAAGCCGGTGGTAGACTTTGGATTTTCTCTAGTGTCGTGTCTGGTCGGACGCTTAAATCTTTTTCAATGGTTTCGTTGCTTCCATCTGGATAAGTTACGGTTATTGGCATTATTTCGTCGTCGAAAAACTTTTCTTGTTGAGCCTTTGCCGCTAGTTGGTGGCTTCGTAGAGACCATTCATCCATGTCTTCTTTTTTTGTCCCGTGTCTTTCCCTGCTTTCTTCGAAAAGCCTCTCTGCTGTGAAGCCCATTATGAAGCCAGTTTCCATTTCGTACTTGCTGTATTCTTCCTTTTCAATCAAATCCATTGGAGGGCTTATCCATGGATTTTCACCCATTGGAACATGGGTCAGATGTTCCATTCCGCACGCAATTACAAGGTCAGAATAGCCAGTCATGATTTCCATCGCGCCAAAATGAGTCGCACTCATGGACGAAGCGCATTGTCGGTCAACGAATACCGCAGGAACCTTGACTGGGAGCTTAGCTAGCATGGTGACCGACCGACCACCATAAGTCCATTGTTCCCAGACCCCAAAAGCACAGGCAACAAGAACTTCATTAATTTCCTTGGCGTCAACAGCTTGCCTTTCAACCACCTTCTCGATAAGCATTGCAGCAGCATGGTCCATTCGTAATGGGTTGAATTTATCCCTTTCAGGTTGGTTCGGCCTAGATCTGGAAAAGGGGGATCTTAAATAGTCGACTATCACAGCTTTTCTCAATTAAACCTCTTCCTTCTTCTTTGAAGTTGAGATGTAGGAATGAAGTGTGCTTCAGTATAACTCTTTCTCTTTCCGAAAAAATAAGTAAGCGCGTATGCCCATTTCAGTTCAGTATTGTTAAACATCAGAATGATACGCGGATGCGATACGGAAAAGCTTTAAATTTTCGACTATTTTATGTAACGGCAGAGGTGTATTTAACATGGGAAGAGTTTTAGAAGGATACCAAGAGCTTGCCAAAAGAGCCAACGAAGTGCCAGAAGCAAAAAACACTATGAGCGGGTGGAACAAAGTAATTCAATTCGTAATAGAAGGAGAAGACGACTTTTACCTAAAATTCGAGAATGGCGCTGCCGCATTCCATATTGGCCAACACGAAAAGCCTGACGTGACATTGAAGGGATCAGAAGAAATCTTCTACAAAATGCTAACTCGGGAACTGGATCAGACCAGAGCATACTTTGCTAAACAATATACAATAGAAGGCTCGATGGCTGACGCGATGAAATTCGGACGCATAGGTACTGCAGTAGCTAAGGCAACCTGACAAATCAACATAAAAAGTGCAGGCACTACAATTTGAGCGCCGGAAAACTTCACGAGCGCTCTATTCCTCTTCTTCTTCTCGAATGCTCAAACTCCCAAAAACTGCAATAATAAAGGCAAACACGAAATCTGCTAATAGCAATGCGAACGAGATTTGGTACAAGCCAAAAATTAGGGAGAACACCACAGACAATATAAGTGCAGCTACAAAAAGCACTAGAAAGCAAATCTCAACAAGTCTTGTCCGTCGAAATCCTCTCAAGTTTGCAGCCCTCTGTTGCGTTTCAAATAATAAAGGTCCTATAGATATAAACGTAACCGTAACCATCTAATTGCAACTTGTATAATATTATGTAAAAATGTTCCATAAACTTTTTTAACCCTTGGTTTCTATTCTTCTATGGAAAGGAGAAGAATATAAAAATGAAAAGACATGTCTTAGGAATAGCTTTCGCTTTACTTCTCATAGGAACACTAGCGATCACTCCGACTAGAGTAAAAGCGTTCGATGGACAAATAAAAATCGGCATAATAGGACCCGTTGGACTGCCACACTACTCCCCAGGAATGAAGGAAGCAGCAGAAATGGCTAGAGACGAAATTAACGGAGCAGGTGGTGTCAACATTGGTGGATTGCTCTATGAAATCGTGCTAGCCTTCGGAAACGACCATACTCTTCCTCCACCAGGAGGAAACCCTGCCCTGGCTGCCTCAGAGATGGAAAGACTTTGCGACCCACTTCAAGAAGGATGCGATTTCGTCATTGGAGGTTTCAGAACTGAAACTGTAGCCGCTATGATTGAAGTTGCTGCAGACTATGGAGTACCATACTTCATCAACGGAGCCTCCACAAGCGAACTGCTAGGCGACACGATAGGTGTTGACTATGCCAGATACAAGTACCTATTCAGAGTGAACCCGATTAACAGCACCATGCTTTTCTACACTATAGCTCTCGGACTTGCCTATTATCTTATCCCAGTCAAACTTTTGCCCCTCTATGGCCAAGATCTTGATAGTAATCCTTTGACCCCACCACAAGTTAGAGTTGCCGTAATCGCCGAGGATCTTACTTGGACCCTAGAGATGTATACTGCACTAACCCACCCGGCAATATACCCAAGCGTTCTGGGACCTTACGCCAACGTTACCTACGCTGGTCGAATACCTGACGGCACTACTGATTGCTCATCATGGCTGGGCGATGTGAAAACTAGCCAAGCTCGACTTCTAATTCACATATTCTCTGGAGCCACCGGCGTACCATTCATAATGCAATGGAAAGCACTGAATGTTAGCGCGTTGCCAGTAGGCATTAATGTCATGGGACAATTGGAGAGTCACTGGGATACAACTGCAGGCGCCTGCGAGTACGAATCGATGCTTGCCTTTTCTGGAACAAGAACTCCAATAATACCGGGATTGACAGAAGTGTTCTGGGACAACTTCGTTGCCTATACAGACCCTGATGGGGCTGGACCACTTGAAGGATTCTGGCCGCTATATACAGCTTGGGGCGCTTATGACGGCGTTTATGGACTAAAAGAAGCTATTGAGGACATTGACACCACAGATAAGGATGCATTGGTGGCATACTATGAAAATCCAGCCTATATGAGACAAGGTCTGAATGGAATATTCAAATACACACCTCTCCATGACGTTGTGGTCTATGATTTAGGTCCAACGTGGGATTACGGATTCGTAAGAGCATTTATCTCACAATGGACAGCCGCAAGAATGGAGGTTGTGATTCCTCTTGACCAAGTCTATTCTAAGAAGTGGGCAATACCGCCAAATATGTATTCACTCATAGAAGACATCACATACGATGGAAAAGTTGACATCAAAGACGTAGCCCTCGCCGCCAAGGCTTTCGGTACAGTTCCAGGCGACCCGAGATGGGAAAAAGAAGCTGACATCAACTTCGACAACAAGGTTGATATCAAGGACATCGCAACAATCGCGAAGAAATTCGGAACAGTTATCACTCTACCTCTGCCTTAGCAGTCCCATCCTTCCACCCTCTCTTTTTTCTTTTATTTCCTGAAGCAGACAGATTTTGAGCGTCTCAAATGTTTAAGAAAAGTATTTTAAGCCGGTTTCCTTATTAGTCGAAAAATGCGGATTGAGTCAGAGCTAGCTTAGTGGTGAGACATGATTTGCTTAATGATCTTATTCAAATTTTCTTATTAGGAGGCCTCCAGAGTGGGATGTACTCGTTGTTGGCCCTTGGATTTACGTTGATCTACGGAATCTCTGGCGTCGTAAATCTCGCCCACGGATCCTTCTACATGCTTGGCGCCTACATGTTTGTCACCTTAGGGGCCATTGGCTTTCTTGGTGCGGGTACCATGCTGAACGCAGTTTTTGTCTTAGTTCTTGCAGCAATAGTCGTAGGCATTATAGCAAGCATGATCTATAGAGTTACAATTCATCCTGTCCTCGGCGACGAAGTTGCCATAATGGTAGCCACAGTTTGCATAGCCTTGATAATGCAGCAATTTATCATAATCTTCTACGGCGTTACTTTCCCGCGAGTAGCCTGGCCTGAAGATTCTATCTTAATGAATACAGCGAATATTTTGGGAGTAACCATAGAGTATTCATACATAGTTGCATTCATTGTCTCGTTAGCGCTTTTCGGGACCTTGATGCTGATCATAACTAAAACAAAAATGGGAAAGGCTATGAGAGCAGTATCGCAGGACGTTGAAGCTGCAATGTTGATGGGAATAAACACTGAGAGGCTCTACATGCTAACAATGGGTTTGTCTGCAATGTTAGCGACTTTTGCCGGTATACTGATTACATCGTCTACGACAAAATCAGCTGGAGCTTGGATGTGGCTACAGCCTCTTGCGCTGTCCTTTGCAATTGTCATTCTCGGTGGGTTGGGAAGCATCAAAGGAAGTCTAATCGGTGGCTTCATCCTCGGATACGCCGAGCAGACGGTTAAGACTACAGTTCCAGAAGGCGGTGCAATTGTGGGAGTTGTCCCATTGATTGTAATGGTTTTAGTCTTGCTTTTAAGACCAAAGGGATTGTTTGGAAAACGTGTGGAGCTGGAGGAATAGAAAATGGTTAGAAGCTATTTTCGAAGAGCATATTCAAGTTTTACTGCACACGTGTTTGACATCCCACCGAGACTCATGGCTTTTCTCTTTTTTCTGCTTCTATTGACCGTTCCAGCAATGCAATTAGGCTCATACGTTCTGCGGTTGCTGATTATGGCGAACATATTTGCGATTTTTGCAGTAAGTTGGGATCTTTTAGTTGGTCGCACAGGACAGATTAGTCTTGGTCATGCTCTCTTCTTTGGAATTGGTGGCTACACATCTGGACTGCTGTTCCAATTCTTTGCGCTCCCGATATGGGTCACAATACCTGCAGCTGTTGCGATAGGCGCTTTGGCTGGTTTTCTGATTGGATTTCCTTGTTTAAGAGTGAAGGGCCCTTACCTAGCCTTGATAACTATGGCTTTTCCCTTAATTTTATCCAATCTAGTCAAATGGTCTCCACTTGAACCTATTTTTGGGGGCGAACTTGGATTTCGCAGTCTTCCCCCTTTCTTCCCCTTTTTACCCTTTACTCAGGCCATCATGGCTGAATATTATCTGATATTGCTCTTGCTTTTTGTATCTTCAATTGTAATCTATAAGATAGCAAACTCTAAAACAGGGATTGTGTTTGTATCGATCCTTGATGACGAAGTAGCGTCGAAAGCGTGTGGGATAAACGTAACTAGATATAAAATCTTCGCCTTCACCATTAGCAGTTTCTTTGCGAGCTTGGCTGGTTGTCTTCAAGCTCACATCTTAAAATTGGCAAATCCTCCAATGTTCTCTCTTGACATTTCTTTCCTCCCTGTGATTCTGACATTTCTAGGGGGAATAGGCACAATTTATGGACCTATTGTAGGATCCTATATCTATGTAATCTTGGATAGATATATTATGTCTATCCTACTGCCCAAAGCATTTGAATCAGTAGGGTGGACACTCCCCAGAGAGTTTGATTTTGCCAAGTTGCTGATATTTACACTAATTGTCCTTGTTCTCATAATTAAATGGCCAAGAGGCTTAGCCAGATTTGCGACTGATGAACTTCAGAACCTTGAAGAAGCAAGAGACCTTGATGAACGAGGACCTAGAATTTGGAAGAGATACAAGAAAACTAAACACTGAGGTGAAAGGTGGGTCCGCAATGCACGTACTTGAAGTTGAGAACATAACTAAAAGCTTTGGAGGGTTGAAAGCAGTAGATAATGTAAGCTTTCACATCGACGAAGGGGAACTAGTCGGCATCATTGGTCCAAATGGTGCAGGAAAGACAACACTCTTTAACTTATTGAGTTGCTTCCTTAACCCCGATTCAGGTACTATAAAATTCAAGGGAGAAAACATCATTGGAATTGCCCCCCACAAAGTCGTTAACTTGGGAATCGCTAGAACGTTCCAAGTTGTCAGACCTTTTCGCCACCTACCAGTCATCGCAAATGTCATGGTCGCACTCAAATCACCGAGAGGCGCAAAAAAAATCGAATGGCTCAAAACAATGGAGAGAAAGGCCGCAGATCTACTAGAGGATGTAGGCCTCTCAGAGCTGATGCTTGAACCCGCAGAGAACGTAGGGCACGGAGACCTAAAGCGACTAGAAATTGCAAAGGCTCTTGCCACAGAGCCAGATGTCCTCCTGTTAGATGAACCATTTGGGGGATTAAATCCACTTGAAGTGGATTTCCTCACCAAGTCAATATTGAGGATGCATTTAGATGAACCTCGTCGCAGTATCATCATAGTTGAACACAAGCTTTATGCTCTCATGAAGCTGGTAAAGGAAGTCAAAGTTCTTCATAGAGGAAAAAAAATAGCGGAAGGAACGCCAGAAGAAATAGCCAATAACAAAAAAGTCGTAGAAGTATACATGGGAGGCCCAATCAAGCATGCTTGAAGTACAAGACCTCACCGTCCATTATGATGGGGCAATGGCATTAAACCGAGTTAACCTTGAAGTAGGCGATGGCCAATTTGTTGGCGTTGTAGGTCCAAATGGTTCTGGAAAATCAACGTTGCTTCGCGCATTATCAGGTATACTAACAGAAGTTGAACCTGGCAAGAAAGAGAGACCAAGCCTCTCAGGCTCGATACTGTTTGAGGGTAAAGAAATAAGCAAGTTGAAAGCATGGCAAATCACAAAATTGGGAATAATTCATTGCCCCGAAAGGCGTCGCCCTTTTGCAGAAATGACTACGCTCGAGAATTTGGAGATGGGAGCCTATCTGCGAAAAGACAAGAAGGACGTTAGGAAGGACTTGGAACGAGTCTACGAGCTCTTCCCAATACTGAAAGAAAGAGCGAACCAAATGTCTAGAACCTTGAGCGGGGGGGAACAACAGATGCTTGCAATAGCAAGAGCGTTGATGTCAAAGCCTAAACTCTTGCTCATAGATGAACCTTCACTTGGGTTGGCGCCCATACTAAAAGAGACGGTGTTAAAGACTATAAAAGAAATCTGGAGCTCAGGAGTCACGATTTTGCTAGTCGAGCAGGATGTGGCAATAACCCTCGCAACAGCCCAGAAAATCTACATTTTGGCACATGGAAGAATGGTAACCCATGGAGCCAAAGAAGAATTAATGAAAGACAGAGACATTAGAGAAGTATATTTAGGGCTTTAGAGAGCCATCCGTATCGAACAGATTTTTATGCTCCTTTCACAATAGATTCCGTGATTCACATGAAACGCAAGTCCGAATCAGCTTTAGCTGAATATGAGAAGAGACCTTGGCTCAAATGGTATGCCAAAGGCGTTCCCGCTGACGTTGAAATCCCAGAAAAATCAATACCTGAAATGATTGATGAAGCAGTCGAAAAGTGGGGTAACAAACCCGCAATTGTCTTCTATGGCAATAAAATGAAACACAAAGAACTGCACGAACAGTCTTTAAAATTTGCCACGGCGCTACACGAGTTGGGAGTCAGAAAAGGAGACAAAGTCGCCATTCTACTCCCAAACTGCCCACAGTTTATAATCACTTACTTTGGGATTCTTCGTTTGGGTGCAGTTGCCTCACCTATGAGTCCGCTATACTCCCCAAGAGAAATTAAGTATCAATTGAATGACAGTGGAAGCAAGATCATTGTTTGCCTCGACCTTCTCTACGAAAATGTGGATAGAATCTGGAGCGAAACAGGCTTGAAGCATGCTATCATAACAAGCGTGGCAGAGTATTTGCCAACGACCCGACGCTTCTTCTCAAAAGCCCTCGGGAAAGCCCCCTCTCTTGAGCTTCCGGAAAGAGAAGGAATCCTGAGCTTCCAAGAGTTGCTCAAGAAATCCCAGCCGAATCCGCCTAATGTTAAAATCAACCCGAAAGAGGATTTGGCAGCACTTCCTTACACCGGAGGAACCACTGGAGTGCCCAAAGGAGCCATGCTCACACACTATAACGTTGCTGCAATTCAAGAGGAGATGTACTGCTTCTTCCCTGACATGTATAGAGGTTACGAAGAATGCACGGTGGCGCTGCTGCCCTTCTACCATATTTACGGTCAGTCTGTGATAATGATGACTGGAGTCATGCGAGGCGGGCTTGGAATATTATTCGCGAAGCCAGATTTAGAGCAGATCATCACAGCCATGGAAAAGTATAATGTCACACTATTCTACGGAGTACCAACTCTCTACAAGTACTTCTTAGACGTGAAGCGGGCAAGAAGGTTCAATTGGAAAAAGTTGAAATACATCTTTTGTGGCGCAGACACCCTCCATAAAGAAGTGCGGGAAGATTGGATGAGATTCATGAATAAGGAAATTCGCGAAGGTTATGGACTGACTGAGACGACAGCAGTGACCCACACAAATCCGCCATCTAGGAACAAGCCAGGCTCATTCGGAGTTCCATTGCCCAACACGCACGTAGCAATACTTGATTCTGAAACTCTTGAGTTCGTCCCACCAGGCCAAGAAGGAGAGTTAGTGACCAGCGCTCCCCAAATAATGAAAGGCTACTGGAACAAACCCGAAGCCAACAAAGAAAGCTTCTTTGAAGCAGGAGGCAGGAAGTGGTTCAGAACGGGCGACATAGCAAGGATGGATGAGGAAGGATACTTCTATTTTGTTGAAAGGACAAAGGATATGATCAAATACAAGGGCTATTCAGTCTTCGCTCACGAGATTGAAGAAGTGTTATACAATCATCAGAAAATCAAGGAAGCAGCAGTTATTGGAGTTCCCGATCCAGATGTTGGAGAACGCGTCAAAGCTATCGTGGTTCCAGAAACTGATTACCGAGGAAAGCTTACAGAGGAAGAAGTAAGAGAATGGTGTGAGAAAAACCTAGCACATTACAAGGTCCCCAAAATCGTCGAATTTCGGGGCGAAATACCTAAGACAGACGCTTTCAAGATAGACCACAAGAAGCTGAGACAAGAACTCTTCCTAGTAAAGGAATAACAAGAGAAACATCAGCTTTCCCAAGCTAGCTGTCCTTTATTCCAGCCAAATGCTTGGCAATCTTTTTCTTTTCTTCGAAGTCGTAAGTAGCAGCTATGACGATTTCCTCCATAATTGGTGAACCACCCCCGTGGATTCCAGCGTTGGCTGAGACGCCACTCAATGATGAACACAGCATATCTGAGAGAAGACGGAAGCAGAGATGAACATTTTCAGGAGAAACATCCTTCTTTCGCATAATATACTTCTCAAGATACTTCCTGGTGTCGGGATTTACGAAGTCCCCTTCAAATGGAAGAGTTGCAGGCAATCCTCCCGCCAAATCTGTGAGTATCTCATACTCGTGGTAGATGTTGACGCCTGCATGACGTCTGCCAACATTTGCATAGATCGTGTTCGGGATGTATGTACCAGATTCGTGTTGTTGTCCCTCAACTGCAGCAGCGATGCCCGCTGAAAACACAAGCTCTGCCACGGCTGCGAGGTGAGTCAGCTTCGATCTGACGTGCTGTTTTTTGGCAATTCCTTGATACTCAGCAACGAGAGCTGATGCGCCTGTCACGATGTCGGTGAGTGCTGGTTTGCATCCGGTGTAGCTGTGCCGGTGAAAGAGAGCAAAACCGTGAGCCAACAAAGCTGCAAACGGCCACTCGCCACACATGAATACTCGGTCCCAGGGCACAAAAAGATCGTCAATGACTACAAAGGAGTCTGCAAACCCAAAATCTGATACTGGCGCCTTGAATGTCTTCCTTGGTCTGGGGTTTGCCACGTGAGTTACTAATTTAACATTTTCGCTGTCTGCAGGAATTACAAACGCCAATGCATAATCAGCTTCCGCTTCTTTCATAGCTCTAGTTGGTAGACAGATTATTTCATCCGCAATAGCAGCCATGGTGATGTGATTTTTGGCGCCCCTCACAATTATGCCGTCCTCCCTCTTCTCCACCACATGCAGATAAAGGTCGGGGTCTTCCTGTTCATGCGGCCTAAGGCTTCGATCTCCCTTAACGTCTGTCTGCGCTGCTGCAGCGGTTAAATCATTTTCTTGGAAAGTCTTAAGGTACTTTTCCAATCTTCTTGCATACTCAGTTCCATAAGCCTTATCCAATTCGAAAGTGACAAACGAGAGGGCGTTTATGGCATCACAACCCATGCAACGCTGTATACACCCTCCTGTCAGATGGCAGACTTTTCTTGTCAGTCGCTGCTTCTGTAGTAAATCATCAGCGTTTTGATTTATGTGGGTGAAGCGATTTATAGTAGCTCCTGTTAAATGAGAGATTACTGTCATTGCGTCCTTGAATTGAGCGTCTTCTGTAAGGTCGAAGGTTTTTGAAAGCACTCTAATTGAAGGTGAGAGTTCAGGGCCGTCACGTTCAACTAATTGCCCATCGATGTACACGTTTTTTTTCATTTTGCGGAGCTTATCAACATACTCGGTCGAGGTTCTCATCTAAATCACGTAGAAGCTAATCTGATGAAGAAGCAAAATAAAAAGCTTCACAGTCAGGCATAAAAAAAGATAAATTCGGCAACTCATTGTTAAATCAAGTCAAACACATGGAGAAATGTGGAATTGCGTGATGTTGCCATTGTTGGAGTTGGACACAGCAGGTTTGGGAATAGATTTGACTTGAGAATTGACGAGCTTGCATGGGAAGCAGTTAGTGAAGCATTAAAAGATGCAAGTCTCTCAGCAAAAGACATGGAATTTATGGTGGTGGGATGTTCAGGCGGTTGGAGCGCTGAATCTTTGCCAGCCGTAATCTGCTCTGAGTATTGCGGCACTCTTCCAAAGGGAAGTATGCGGGTCGAGGCTGCGTGTGCTACCAGTAGTGCAGCTGTCGCTGTGGCGTACAATCTTGTAGCCAGCGGATATGTTGATTTGGCGTTGACTTTAGGCGTCGAGAAAATGTACGAGTCTCCAACTCCTGTTCAAATAGAGTTTATCGGAAGAGCAGGAAACTATTTTTGGGAATTTGAAAACTTTGGAATGACTTTCCCAGGATACTATGCGTTGCACGCTACAAGCTACATGTGGAAACATGGATTAAAAGAGGAAGACTTGGCAGAAATAGCCGTGAAAAATCATTACTACGCATCGAAAAACCCAAAAGCACAATTCACAAAAGAGATAGACGTAGAAACTGTGATGCAGTCAAGGTATGTAGCCTGGCCGCTGAAGCTTTTTGATTGCTGCCCGTTAACTGATGGTTCAGCAGCCTTAATACTTGCTGCTGAAAATGTCGCAACGAAAATCACCGACACACCCGTATGGATAACCGGGGTAGGAGCTGCAACTGGAACAGGAAACCTCAGCAGACGAGACATGCATCTGAAACTTGAATATTCTGGATTAGAGTCAGCTGTGTATGCAGCCAAACAAGCATACAAGCAAGCTGGAGTTACCTACGACAATGCGGCCAAACATTTCGACGTTGCCAGTGTGCATGACTGTTTCACCATTGCTGAGCTGATGGCCTACGAAGACCTTGGTTTCTGCGAGCGCGGAGAAGGATTGAAACTTGTAAGAGAAAAACAAACTTACAATGGTGGACTCATCCCTGTCAACTTAGATGGAGGGTTAAAGGCAAAAGGACACCCAATAGGCGCGACGGGAAGCTCAATGATGTACAGCTTGACAAAACAGCTGCGCCAAGAATATGGCAAAATCGGCGGCAAAGAAGCACAAGCAACTATCAAAAAAGGAAGGGCTGTGGCCCACAACATCGGAGGGACAGGCCACTACGCCTACGTAACAATACTCTCATTAGAGAAACCGCAAAGCGGGAGCGGATGAGAAAAATGCCAGAGTTGCCTGAAAACGCAAAGCAGAGCGTCAGAAAAGAAGGATTACCTATAGTGAAGGAACCAAAAACCAGGTTACCACTCTACATAAGTGTAAGAGAACTCTCTCTAAGATACCAGTTTGGAACCGTAAAAATCCAGAAATTCTTCGAAGGACTGAAAGAAGGAAGAATCTACATGACCCAATGCAACAAGTGCGGTCAAAAATTCTTCCCACCACAAGGAGACTGCCCAATTTGCATGGAATCAGATGTGAGATGGGTCCCCCTGAGCGGTGAAGGAGAGCTTCTAACATGTACAATGATCTTCGTGAAGCCACCAACCTATGTGCACCATGACAATTACGTAGTAGGCATCGCCCAAATGAAAGAAGGAGTAAGAGTCCTAGCATGGTTGAGAATTGATGATCCCAAGAAAATCAAGCCCAAGATGAAAGTGCGCCTAGAAACTGTGAAAAGAGAGCCTGAACAGTTTATAACCTACGAACTCACACCCATATAAGTTGTACACGCGTGACAAGGGGAAAAGAAACACAGCACAAACGGTGCCACGCCAATCTTCATGCGAGCGCGGAGTTAAAAGGATTCACCCATAGACTTTTTCAGCTACTTTATGCCAATCAATCGCGTCTTTTTCTACATCTCGACCCAACAATGGAGACTCGACCGTTTTATACACTTCATGTTGTATGAGAAGCTTCATTATCTCATTGCTCCCCGTCCATATTGGAGCCAACCGCATGTCCCGCAGGAGCCGCTCCAACGGATAGACTTGAGTGTAGCCTATTCCACCTAGGATTTGCATAGCTACATTAACGACATCCCACCCTGCGTCAGTAGCAAAGCATTTTGCCTTACTCACTACGCTTCGAGGATCAATCGAAGTGTCTTTTTCTGCGGCATCTGCGGCCCGAGCAGCCGTGTATACGAGGGCTCTTGCAGCATCAAGTTTCGTGACGCTCTCAGCTATCTTGAAATTAATAGCCTGGAAACGGCGTATCGGCACGCCAAACGCCTTTCTCTTTGCGGAGTACCGTATAGCTATTTCCAAAGCTGCTCTGGCTGTTCCGATTGCTCCAGCTGCTGAGGTCAGCCTTTCTGGAATCATCATTCGATTAAATATGTCTGCGCCACCATTAATTTCTCCCACCCTATACTCATCTGGCACTTCGGCGTCTTTGAATACTATCCGGGCAGTTCCCATCCCCCGGAACCCAAGCAGGTTGTAGACCTCTTCAACTTCGACGCCCATGTCTCTTTCAATCAGAAACGTTGTTAAGGCTTTATGTCCAGGCGCTTTCGGGTCCGTTCGCGTATAAATTAAAAAGAAGTCCGCAACTTTCCCACCCGCAATGAACCGTTTTTCTCCATTGATTATCCACCTCTTGCCCTTCTTTGCAGCACTCGTGGTTGTTCCAAAGAAGTCACTTCCTCCTCTCGGCTCAGTTAATCCTTCGGCAGAAAGTTTCTCTCCCCTAATTACAGGCTTCAAGAACTCCTGTTTCTGCCAATCCGCACCAAACCGACTTATCGCTTCACCCACAATACTTGGCATTGCATAACTGCATCCCAGCCCCATACCTAAAACTCCAACCTCTTCCACAGCGGTCATCTCGGCAGCCCACGTCAACTCCCTTCCGCCAAATTGCTTAGAGAAACGAAGTCCCAAGAGCCTTCTTTTAGCTGCCTCTTGGATAAATTCGAAAGGATAGTCTATCTCGTTCCTATCCATCTTTCTCAGAAGCTCAGGATCCACTTCTCTTACGAACTCCTTTACTTCTTTCCTCAACCGGACCTCTTGGTCACTGCTCAGAAAATCATTCTCTATCATGATGTTCTCTCCTAGACTATCTCTTGAAGCGCTTGTGAGTGTATATATAAATGTTGAGTCATGATAAGATTTTGCACAATTAGTGACAACTGATAGTTCTTTAGCAGCAGTATTTGATGAAAAAGTATTTTAGAGAAAGCGGTGTAATTCCTTTTCTTCACGGGATGCAATATGGATATAAAAAAAATCGCGGTCATTGGCGCTGGTGCGATGGGACATGGAATTGCACAGCTCGCAGCGATGAGCGGCCTTGACACAGTCATGAGAGACATTAACAAGGAATTTGTCGAAGCAGGAATGAAGAATATCAGGTGGAGTATAGGAAAGCTCATTGGAAGAGGCAAAATTTCGCCGCTTGATGGCGAAAAAGCCTTGAAAAGATTAAGCCCTATTGTTTCGTTGAAGGACGCGGTTGAAGGTGCTGATTTTATCATTGAAGCAATACCCGAAAAATTGGCGCTGAAACAGCAAGTTTTCAAAGAAATCGACGAATCTGCACCTTCTCAAGCAATTCTGGCAACAAACACAAGTGCCTTGCCAATCACAGAAATTGCGGCAGCAACAAAGCGCCCGGAAAAAGTGATTGGTATGCACTTTTTCAATCCGCCAGTACTTATGCGGCTTGTCGAGGTTGTGATGGGTCAGAACACAAACACTGAAACCCGCGACGCAACATTAAGTCTCTCCAAGAAATTCGGCAAAGAACCGGTCCTATGCAACAAGGATGTTCCAGGCTTCATTGCAAACAGAATCACCATATCTGGTACAAATCTTGTGGCGTGGATGGTCCACAAAGGAGAGTACACGATCGAGGAAATAGATGCAGCAGCGATGTACAAAGCAGGAATGCCAATGGGAACGTTTGCCCTGCTAGACTTCACAGGCTTAGACATAGCTTACCATGTTATGAAGTTCATGGAAGAGAGAGAGCCATTCTTCGAAGTATCCCCGTTGATAAAGGCAAAAATGGAGAGCGGTGAAATCGGAGTGAAAGCTGGAAAAGGATTTTACAACTACCCAGAGAAAGGAAAATTCGTTATGCCACAAATATCTGAAGACAAAGCTGAGAAATTCGATCCGATGACCCAGACCTACGTGATGACCAATGTTGCTGCAGATCTGATAAGAAACAACGTCGCTACGGCTGAAGACATCGACAAGACGTTGAAACTTGGTTTTAACATGCCGATAGGCGTTCTAGAGCTTGCTGACACATTAGGTATAGACATTATGGTTTCAAAGCTACACGAGATAGCAGCTAAGTACGGAGAATTCTATAAGCCAAGTCCACTTCTGACGCAGATGGTTGACAGTAACAAGCTTGGCACAAAGACAGGAGAAGGATTTTACAGCTACAAAAAATAGGAATCCACACAATTCCTTTCTATTTTTTCTAAACAATGCAATCGCAACGCAGAAGCAACGTCACTGACGACTTCAAATCCAGTAGTTTTGCAGGCAAGAGTACAATCCAAAGGAAATATGTGTATACAATATGCATAAAAGGAAGAGTTAAGTAGGCGAACTGGAGAACATGTTTAAGAACGGAAGGTATAGACATGAGATTTGAATTCACAAAAGAACAAGAAGAGATTAAAAGAGCAGCACGCGAATTCGCAGAGAAAGAATTCACACCCGAGAAAGGACGAGAGCACGATGCGAAATATAAGTTCCCATGGGAGTTCTATAAGAAAGCCGGGAAGCTAGGCTTCATAGGCGCAGCATTTCCCGAGAAATACGGTGGACAAGGATTAGGCTGTCTGGAGGCCTGCATAGTCGCAGAGGAGTTCAACAGAGTCGATTCTACCCTAGCTTCAATACTAGGCGGCGTTGGCTTCGCTGGATTAATCGAAAAATATGGCACTGACGAACAAAAAGAAAAGTATATCCCGCGTATATGCAGCGGCGAGATAACTTGCGCAATGGCACTCACAGAACCTGGACATGGTTCCGACGCGGGAATGGTGGGATTAGACACTAAAGCAGTAAAAGAAGATAACGGCTGGAAAATTGACGGCGTCAAAACCTTCATAACTTGCGGGGACATCGCCGAATTCACCATAGTTTGCTGCCAGACAGATCCAAGCGCAGCCCCCCCTTACAGAGGAGTCAGCCAAATCGTCGTAGAAAAGGGAACACCAGGACTCGAAACCACGTCTTTAGAGCCAAAAATGGGATTCAGAGGAGCGCCACAAGCGGAAATGTCATTCAACAACGTCAAGGTGCCACTTACCAACGTTCTCGGCCAAGAGAACAAAGGATTTCATCAAATAATGTCATATTTCGACTTCAGCAGAACACCAATCGCAGCCGGAGCTGTGGGAATAGCCCAAGGCGCCTTCGAGAAAGCTTTGAAGTACTCCACTGAACGAGAGCAGTTCTTCCAGCCAATCCACAGGTTCCAGATCACGCAGCTTAAAGTGGCCGAAATGACGATGCGAATCGAAGCTGCAAGACTACTCACATATAAAACAGCTTGGCTCATCGACCACAAACCAGAAGAATCAAAATTAATCACAAAATTCGCATCTATGGCGAAGGCCTACGCAGCGAGAACTGCAATAGATGTAACAGATGAAGCCCTACAAATCTTTGCAGGTTATGGCTACGTAGATTCTGACATGGAACGCTTCTATCGAGACGCAAGAATCCTAGACATCATAGAAGGAACCGGTGAGATTCAAAAGTACATTGTTGCCAGAGAATGCTATCGCGAAAGAAACTTGCCTATGCCTTAGCACTCACGCTGCGGAATAGCTAGCCTGCACGACCACCACCTCTTTTTATGTTCGTATGTACACTTCTAAATGGATGTGCGGGCACGTTTGATCATCGACTTTCACGTACATCCATTCTACGACGAAGCCAACATTCAAAAAGAAATGGAAAAAGCAAATGTCGACGTCTGCGTCCTCCTGGCTATCGACGCAGACCCGTTGGACATTGAAAAACCGATAATACAAGAGAAACTGAAAAGGCGGCATCTAAAATCCCTACTAGGATTTCGCACATTTCAATCTACTTCTATCGAAGACGAAATTAGGAAATTCTATCAAGCGCTCATCAATTACTACCCTGAACTGAAAACAACGAATCAGGAAATAGCTGATCTCGTGGAAAAAAACAAAAACGCATTCATTGGGTTTGGTTCAGTCAATCCAAACAAAGACGAAGAATATGTGGCGAAGGCGCTGGATCAGATTAGAAACCTTGGACTGGCAGGAATAAAAATGCTGCCAACTCTCCAATTCTTCTCCCCCAGCGAAAACGAAAACTTCGAAATAATCTGTGAGTTTTGCGAACAAAACAAAAAAGTCATGCTTTATCATACTGGATGCGACCCAGGTCCTTGGGAGGACCCACATCTTTCAGAAGATGCTAATCCCCTCTACTTGGAACCCGTCTTAGAACACTATCGCCCAGCCATAGTTTTGGCACATGCGGGAAGTTACAGCGCTCTCAGACCAGGAATATGGTTTGATGAAGCGGTTGAGTTGGGAAGCAAGTTTGACAACGTGTATTTTGACTCATCAGCTGTGTCGAGCTTCATCTTTTCCAAAAAGTCCGTGGATCGAATAAGAAAAAGCATTGGTTTAGACAGGCTTCTGTATGGCTCCGACTATCCAGCAGTGTGGGGTAGTAACATGAAATACGAAGTAGATGTGATCAAGAGATGCAGCCACTTGACTGACGATGAAAAGGCGAAGGTGCTTGGCTTGAACGCAGCAAAACTTCTGAATGTGCCGTTGGATGGAGCCGTTATATGAAAACCGAAATCTTTCCCAACATTTTTCAAATAAGAATCCCGCTGCCTCACAGCCCTTTGAAGCACATCAATTCGTACTTAATAAGAGCCGAGGAAGGAAGTCTTCTCATCGACACTGGGCTGAATTTCCCCGAGTCCCTCAAAGTTTTATGGGAAGCCCTCTCAGAAGCAGGGGTTTTGGCGCACGCGCAGCTGGAGAAAATTCTACTAACGCACTTCCACGTGGACCATGTTGGACTAATTCCTCGCATCAAAGAAGTGTTTGATGATGTCGAACTGCTTTTGCATCCCACTGAAGTTGAGCTTTCTAAGTTGATGTTGGAAGATTCGGGGAGCTATAAGCAAGATATTGAGGACTTTCTTGTGGCACACGGCGCACCTCTTTCGATTGCCCAAAGGCTCCAAGACTTTCATCCCGCATTTTCTGCCCCCGAAGCATACAAGGAGCTGGTGTGTGCAGCGTCCCCAATCGATGATGGACAAGAAATAATGGTAGGCAACTACAGGTTTCAAGCCTTATGGACTCCTGGACATTCGCCGGGTCACACCTGTCTTTACGAACCTTCAAAACGAGCGTTTTTCTCCGGTGACCATTTGCTGCCGACCATCACATCGCATGTTTCCCAGTTTATGAAAGACATGGATCCGCTCACGGATTACTTGAACAGTCTAAAAAAAATCAAGAAACTCAACGTTAAAGTGGTGTTTCCAGCTCACGAAGAAGTGTTTGGAAACTATCTTGAGCGGATAACACAGCTTGAGGTCCACCATAAAAGGCGGCTGGAAGAGATAGTAATCAAACTTGAAGAAGCACGTTTAACAGCGTACATGTTAGCCTCGCGTCTTCAGTGGGACATTAGTTACGACTCGTGGAAGCAGTTTCCTCCGTTCCAGAAGTATTTGGCCTTTGGAGAAGCATTAGCACATTTGAAAATCCTCGAAAGACGAAGACTTGTACAGAAGGTTGAGGTTGACGATATAATCTTCTACGAAAGGACTCGTTAAACGGTTCAGCGCTGAAGCTGTCAAGGCTTTTCTTTGTGTTTTTTCATTGCTAGCAGCGCCGCTCCAAAGGCGCAGACTATTTGAGGTTCTTCTGGCAAAACAGGGGTTAAACAAATTTTCTTTCTCAAGGCGTCGACAAAACCCTTGCTTTTCGAAACTCCTCCTGTGAATGCCACGTCCTTCTCAAACCCTATCCGGCTAGCCATGGTATAGATTCTTTCCGCAATTGCTTCGTGGAGACCAGCTATCACGTCTTCAATTTTAATTCCTTGACTCATCTGAGAAACCACTTCGGATTCAGCAAAAACTGTGCAGGTGCTGCTCATTTTTACGGGCTTCTTTGCTTTGAAGTGCAACATAGATAGCTCCTCTATTGGCCTCTGCAAAGTGTTTGACATGATTTCAAGAAATCTTCCGGTTCCAGCTGCGCATTTGTCATTCATAACGAAGTTTAACACCTTTCCATCTTCGTTGATTCTAATGGCTTTGGAGTCTTGACCTCCAACGTCGATTATCGTTCTGGCTGAGGGGATAAGCCGATAAACACCACGAGAAATGCAGGCTATTTCAGAGGATTTTGAGGTTGAGTTTACTAACGCTTTTCCGTACCCAGTCGAAACAACGTATAACATATCCTCCAGATTTAGTCTAACTGCATCCAAGGCTTTTTTAGCTGCCATCTCCGATGAAACTTTGAAGTTGACCCCTGATGGAACAATTGCTTGCGAAGCAATCTCACCTCGGCGATCCACTATTACAGCCTTTGTTGCTGAAGCTCCGGTGTCTATCCCTAGGTACATTAGCTTTCACTTAGCATTTCTATAAACGCGTCAATTCTGCCTTTAACTTGGGCTTCTGCATACTGCCGTGGATCAGCCATGTCACCTTCAAACATTAGGTATGGAATGTTGAGTTGACTGTTAAGAGTTTCAGCAGTCACAAGTTGTGGGGCCGACCATGACTTGCAGCTCCTATTAGAGAATAAGATTGCCCCATCTATCTGGTAGTCTTCAATGGTGTCGGCGAATTTTTCCATTC
>JABAOH010115358.1_pt3 | contig 20917 bp, 28 predicted proteins | sample 7062181 | NCBI WGS metagenome assembly JABAOH01 (sample SAMN14538630, study PRJNA623070) | marine sediment metagenome | biome: marine biome [ENVO:00000428]; feature: marine pelagic biome [ENVO:01000023]; material: deep marine sediment [ENVO:00002113]; isolation source: pool of 5 deep marine... | reverse complement strand
ACAACACTTTGACGATTAATCTCGCCCAATTGATCATTAAGCTCACCTTTTACAATGATTTGAGAAATACCTGATACGTCTCTTAAAGTAATAAATGTCATTTTTCCAAGTTTTCGAAGATCCTCAATCCAACCTCCAAGCGTCACTTGCTTTCCAATCAAATCTACAGTTAACTCTGAAATATCATGTGTCTTTACAAATACCAAATTTTATTCACCTTTTTTTATGCTCAAACTCTATCTCAATGTCAAGGTTTCGGGCATTCTTGACAATTTGGATGACTGTTTCAGTGTTTATTGGGAATCTAGGAGTCCATTTTCCTGAAACTATTGCCTTTGTTTTTTGAATTCCACCAGGTGCCCAAACCGAATTTATTGATAAAATCTTGGTTGGGAAAAACATGTCTTCGATGAATTTTTTGTCATTTTCTTCTGCCTCTACTAACCATATTTTGCCAGTAAATTGGTCTTGCAATTGCCTGTATAATGTCCTGCTTTGTCGAATTGTCATAATGTCTTCTTTTGAAAGTGCTATGACATAGTTTCCATCAATTTCTTTGCAGGAGTGCAAAGTAAATTTGTCAATGTCAGAGTTCTCCTTTGCCAATTTTGCTAATTTGATGGAGGCATCAACATCTGCCTGAGATAATTGTCCTTCTTGTAGCTTATTTTCACATTGCATACACAAAAGTGAGTTTTTTGCATCAAAGTCACAAATTGGCAGTTTCATTTGAATCGACTTTATTCATTTGAGAAAAGTTGCTTATATCCTTTAACGAAAAGTAAAATCCTAGTGCCGATCTAACAAAGTTATGAAGTTAACAATAAAGGACCTTAAGTCTCAGTACTCTTCCTACAGAGGACCTGTATATGCATGTGAAAACATTAATTTTGATTTGGATGATGGAGAGTCAATTGGGATTGCCGGTGAAAGTGCATGTGGGAAAAGTACCTTGGGGTTATCAATTATTCGAATGCTTCAGGGAGGAAAGACCACTGGAACAATTTTGCTTGATGAAAATTCAATATTGGATCTATCTGATTCAGAGTTTGACCAACAATATCGATGGAAAAAAATCTCGATGATCTTTCAAGGTGCAATGAACTCTCTTGATCCAGTCTTTACAATCAAAGACCAGTTTATCGAGGTCCTAAAGCAACACAACTACGAAGGAGATTCTGCACAACTAATCAAAGATGCAATGAAATCAGTCAGTCTTGATGAGATTGTACTCAAGAAATATCCTCATGAACTATCCGGGGGAATGAAGCAAAGAGTGATTATTGCAATGGCATTACTTCTCAAGCCTAATTTTGTAATAGCTGACGAGCCAACTACTGCTCTCGATGTATTAATTCAGGCACAAATTATCAATTTACTTAAAAAACTAAAAAAAGAAGGTATGTCTTTCATGCTGATTACTCATGATTTAGCAGTCCTTTCTGAGATTGCCGATAAAATTGGAATAATGTATGGTGGTCAAATGGTAGAATTTGGATCATCTCATGACATTTACAAAAACCCAAAACATCCATACACCCAAGGGCTTTTAAAATCAATTCCGACATTGCGTGGAGACAAACCCACTTACATCAAAGGAGTTCCACCAAGCTTGTTAAATCCACCAACGCAATGCAGATTTTTAGATAGATGTCCGCAAGCTATGGAAAAGTGTAAACAGCTTCCACCAAAGTTCAAAACGGATTCAGGATATGTTCAATGTTGGTTATATGAAGATGAATCTACTTAGTGTTTAGATACTTGTTATCTATTTTTTTAAGATAAATTTCTTGAATCTCTGCAATTTGTCTACCTGTTGAATTTTTTGCAATTATTCTAGCATAGTTTGCCAAGTCAGATGAAGTCCCACTTTTTTCAAGGTCATCTATTTTTTGAAAGATTTCAATCTCATATGACATTGCATCTCGCAACTCACCACTAAGCTGCTCAATTTCCATTTTTTGATAGTTTTTAGATTCACGCAAGTTAATTTCTTCAATCAATTTTTCGATCTTTTCATCTTTCACAACGAGACTAGCTTTTCATCCTACTAAAATCTAGTCTTTATTTTGATTTTCTTTTTTATGTTCTAAAACGTGTTTAAGACCATCAGTCATCGAAAGTGCATCTAAATCAATATCACAATATGGGCATTTCAAATTCTTAACCAATAGCATATTTTTTTACAATAGGCAAACAAGCATCAATTATTCGAAGAATTTCAGAACGAATTACTTTTTTATCTATTGAAATCCAAATTCGAAGTTTACCAATTGCAAATGAAATAATCTGAACTTTTTTTCTTTCTTCCCAGACAAATTCTATTTCTCCTAAGTTCTCATCAAAAAAACTCTCAAGGTCAGTTTTGATGGCTATGTGAGAAAACTGGTATTTGGTACTTTTAGCATCAAGTAATGCCTCGAGGTCTTCTCTTCTTTTGTAGGCAATTAAATCACCTCGTTCACTAATTACTCCTACAAATCTAATGTAAGGACTAATTCCTGCAATATTGTCACAAATGACCTTGTAATCGGCTTTGTCCATTAGCTTTGCTCTGAAAATATAATATTTTAAGGATTGTTATTTTGAAATCTCAACCAAAACCAAATACTTGGTCGTTTTTGTTATATAATCGAAAAAGTTGTCTCATTTATGGACTTTGGTTCTATCTTTCCTTTTGCAACAGAAGTAGGATATATCGGGCTTAGTTTGGTAAGTTTTTTTGGCTCTTTGATTCCTTTTGTACCCTTACCATCGTTTCTCTTGCTTGCCACAATGTCTGTTGGCGATAAATTTGATTTGCATCTTTTAGCAATTCTTTCTGCAGTCACTGCAACTGCAGCCAAAGTAATTGTTTTCTCAGTAAGTTATGAAGGAAGAAGAATAATGAGTGAAAAATCTCGTAAAAGAATGCGACCTTTTGAAAGACTAGTAAAAAGATATGGTGCAGGAGCTGCATTTTTTGCTGCAGCCACTCCAATTCCTGATGATCTGGTCTATGTTCCATTAGGACTTGCAAAGTATAGTCCAAAAAGATTCTTTATTGCAACTTTAACAGGAAAGTTCGTTCTAAGTTATGCGATTGTGTTTATCTCCCACTATATGGGGCTGTCATTGGTTGAGCCTCTCTTAGAAGATGTCGAAGATGTTACTACTATCTATATTGGAATTGCGGTGTTTGCAGCCATGATGACTTCAGTTGTAATTTTACTTTTGAGATTAGATTGGCATAAAATCATGGGAAGATTCGCACCATGGACATTAGATGAAAACAATGAAGACGAGGAGAAAAAATAATTTTAAATTATTATGCCTTGCCTGAAAGTAACTTTTTCATGGCTTGTGCATAAAGCCCATAAACAAAGCTAGTACTTTTGAGTATGTATTTGAAAACAAATCTTTTTTCTAAAGACATGCTGTCTTTTTCATTTTTATAATGTAAAGAGCGTTGTAGATGGTTTGCATCAACTTCAGTTTCATCAAATATTGAAAACAATTCCTTGATTTCCTCTTTAGTTGTAGATAGAGGTCTGTCAAAGGCAAATAATACATCATCACAAGCCCAAAAATTTGCTTTTACTGCATGAGAGAATGCAGATTTCCTACTAAAAGGAAAAATAACATAGCTCATCATCAACAAAAGCATGGCATTAAAAGAAGCCTTTACCTTTTCAATTACGGGCATTTTCTTTGGTATTTGATTTCTGTAATCTTTTCCATACAAAATAATTCCAGTATTTTTTATTCTCTTCAAAAATAATCCAAATGATGCAATGGTTCTAGTACCAATTTCTACTTTGATGTCTTTTTTGATTAAAAATTCCTTAAAATCAAGTTGTTCTTCTGCCACGACATAAAATGGCTTGCCAAACATCATCTTACTTTCTGTTTTGAATATCAAATCCAAAGCTAAGTTGTTGGTTTTTTTATGAGTTGTACAAGTATCGGCTAACTGAAGATGATATTTTGAATCAAGCTCAACTAATCTGCAATTGAGATAGTCTTCTACTTCTTGACATAGTTTTTTAGTTTTGATTACAATGATACAATCAATATCTGATTTTCCTTGTATCCATTCACCAGTTGTAGCAGAACCAAACAAGATAAACGAAATAATTTCCCCTGGATATTTTTCAACAAGATCATTGGTAATCTCTTCCATGAATTTTCTTAACTTTGGATTCTGAATGGCCATTTCATCTCTCATAATGTTGATTTCAAAATTTCTTATTTATTATATTACAAAAAATTATTGCTCTACTTTTATTTTAAAATTCCACAGTTTGTCCGTGGCTTCTCGTATACCTACTCTTGGAGTCGATGTAATTTTTTTACGCCTGTAAGGACCACTTTTTATGAACAATTCAGAATTCTTTGTCAAATCCAACCCATAGTGTTTACGTGTAATCTTCAATGCCTGAGTAAGTTTGGCCGGACCATTGGCGAGAATCTTCTCATTATCTTTTCCCCGATTTTTTTTCATAATCTCAATACCTTTTTCAGGATGAATTCCACGAATTAATACAGCACCTGCCTCTACACTTGGCTTTCGAGCAACAACATTAAAACAAAAATACATTCCATAGGTAAAATACACGTAAGACCTTCCCACTTCCTCAAACATTGCCCTGTTCCTGTCAGTCTTTCTCCTAAATGCATGACTTGCTGGGTCGTCTTTGTGTCTATAGGCCTCAGTTTCAGTAATTATCCCCGAAATGGTCCTATTTCCAATTTTACGGACTAGCTTCTTGCCAAGCAAATCCTTAGCTACAGTTACAGTATCCCTTGCATAAAATGATCTAGGAAGTAAACTCAATATCTACAATAACTTGCTTACCATTTTTTAATTCTCTGATTATTTGAAATAATTTTTTAATATCTTGTTTCAGGATTTGAATTAATTCTTGATTGTAAATTGTAGCTGCAGGATGAACTGTGATAAAATAAAGCTGATTTCCCTTGCGCGCAACTTTGCCACGGTATTTTGTAATTTCTGAACCTCCTAAAATTGAACCGAATGCGGTATTTCCTAACACGCAAATAATTTTTGGATTAATTATTTCAATTTCTTTTTCAATGTAATTGCTACACATTTGTTTTTCCTCATTGTTGGGTACTCTATTGTTTGGTGGTCTGCACTTTACCGTGTTAGTAATGTATACTTCATCCCGAGTTATTCCTGCCTCCTCTAATGCTAAGGATAATTTTTTTCCTGCCACTCCAACAAAAGGCTCTCCCTTCAAATCTTCATTTCTTCCTGGGGCTTCTCCTACAAAGATAACATCAGAATGAAAATTTCCTTTGCCTGGAACAGAGTGTGTTCTAGTTTTTGCTAAAGAACATTTTGTACAATCGATTACGTTTTGTCTAATTTCTTCTAAACTCATCATTAATTTACGCTCTTTACAGTTGCTTGTCCCCTAATGGAAGGACCTCCATTACCCATTATCATAGATTGCATAGGGTCGCCTTTTCCACAATTTGTAATTGGTCTTACTCTAAAGTCATTTCCACATGCATCAATTGATGCAAAAAACTCCGGTGCTATTCCCATCACAATCACATCTCGCAACAAATCAGTAACCTCCCCATTTTCAATTTTTTGAGCATATTGACACGAAATACTCCAATTGTATCTTTTCATATCAATTGAAGGAATTTTCATGTTTGAAATTAGATACCCTTCTTTGACATCTTTTATCATTTCATCAGGTTTCCAATCTCCTCCTGCAATGCAGGTGCAAGCCATTCGTATTAGAGGCATGAATCTGTAATTTGTCGCCCTCATGTTGCCGGTAGGTAGAGAAGCAAATTCTAAAGCAGTTTCTCTATTTTGCATATGGTTTTTCAAAACGCCATTCTCAACGAGAGTTGTTTTTTGAGTCTCTACTCCCTCATCATCAAAGTAATACCAACCCAAGCTTTCTTCAATGGTTGGATCATCAAAGACCGTGAGATATTCTGATCCAACCTTTTGCCCTAATTTTTCTTTCCACCATGCACCTCCTGCCCAGGCCATTTCTTTTCCTAATACTCTGTCAGCTTCAGACGGATGTCCTAAAATTTCATGAGTAAGTAGTGAAACAAAATCAGGATTCATTACAACAGTTGCCTTTTCTTCGGTTGCTGGTTTTGCATTCAAGAGTTCAGTTGCTTTTTGTGAAATGTGTTGAGCACTTTTTTGAGCCTGATTCTTTCCAATTATTTGTTCTAGCCCACCTCGTCCACCCTCAGTAATATTCACTGATTGGGTAAGCCCTGAATCATGTGCAATTGCAGTCATGTCAATAACAACATCTGTAAAGTTTTGTAAAATTTCTGAGCCCTCACTTGATACAAAATATTTTGAAGTTTCGGCATACCACGGATTGACAATTGATTTTCTAATTTTTGATTCTTCAGAAATTGTCTTATCACAATCTAATCCAACAGAAATTAAATCATCCAAGTGTGGTTTTTTCAAAACAGGAAACTCTTTTTTGGTCTTGTGGGTTTTGATGGGAATAAGATTTGTTTTAATTTTTCTTTTTTGAGAGTAATGGTCAGCATTTTTTACTGCCTTCTCGATAGTTTGTTTTATCTCGTCAATATTTTTGGGATTTGTAATTGAGAAAAATCCCCATGCACCATTTCTCAAAATTCTAACTCCTATTCCATGGTCGGCTTTTTCTCGAGAATGTTCTATTTCTCCATTCTCCACTAAAACAGATTTTCTCAGTTGTGTTTCTGCTCGTATATCGCAATATTGAGCTCTTAACGACTGTCCGTACTTTATTGCCTGATCTGCAAAATCTAAAAGATCTGAATCCATAAAATTTAGAAAATAGATGAGCTTCGTAAATCTTCTGGATTGCTACTGATGGGATATTGCAGGCATTGTAAAGTAATATTCATCCTCAAATTCATAGTCTGTTTCTCCTTTTTCTCGTAAAAATTCAAAGTATTTGGTACAATTGGAGTAAAACTCATCATTTTTTTGTTGTGTATGGTTTTCGTCCATGACTAGTCTTTTGAAAACTCCATTTTTCAGCAAGAGTGAGTGATTTTAGCCCTTGGTGTTTGAATTGTTTAAGCAATGGCAATTGACTGCTTTGGGATTGTAAATGTGAACTTTGCACCCTTTCCTTCCTCAGACTCAACTGAGATCTGCCCACCGTGATTGTCAATGATTCCTTTACAGATGGCAAGACCCAGTCCACTTCCTCCCCTTTCTCGAGTTAAGGTGGCGTCTACTTGATAGAATTTCTTAAACAAGTCTTTTTGCTTGTCTTTTGGTATTCCCATTCCATTGTCCTTTACACTGATTTTAATGTCTGACGGCGTTTCCTCCATCAACACTTGAATTTTTCCTTTCTTAGATTCCACTGCAATCAATGCATTTTTGATAAGATTGGTAATCACTTGTTTGATTCTTTCAGGATCATGTACTATAACAAAGTTCTTTGCACTAAATGTTAATTGAATCTCTTTGGTTTCTGCTTGAGGCAATAATGCATTTACAGACCTTTCAATTGAATCTTGAATATCAGAGTCTTCTTTTTTCATTCGTAGTTTTCCAATCTCTAACTTTTGCACATCAAGTAAATCAGAAATTATTCCTAAAAGAGTGGTTGAACTTGATTTGATTATTTCGAGTCTATTTTTTTGTTCAGGATTTAATTTTCCCAAATGCTCTGCAAGTAAAATGTCCGCATATCCTTGAATTGGAACTAAGGGGGTCTTTAATTCATGTGTTATCATTGCTAAAAATTCATCTTTTGCGAGGTCAGTTCTTTTTGCAATTTCTTCTTTTTCTTTAATTGTATCAGACATTACATTGAATGAAGAAACCAATTCTCCAATTTCATCTTCTCCTTTGTATTTTACTTTCTCACCATACATTCCCTCTTTTACACGCGCTAGTGCTTTGCTAATTGATTCTAAAGGTGCCAATGATTGTCGAATCACAACAGGAACTAAAAAGAAGGTCGCAATATCAACTCCTAACAAAACTTGTATTAGCGTTTCTTGGTTGGAGCCTTCTCCAAAGATTCCTAATTTCTCATCCTGGTAAAGCAAAAACAAGTTAAAAGCTGCCGCTACAATCAAAACTCCAATTAACATATACAATTTAGTAACTATCTTCACAACAAGAAAAGCTAGGCATGAGGTATAAAAAGAGGGGATGTTATTTCTTGAACAGTCATGTCTGATGAGTTTCTCAAGGTTGCTACAAAGGAAATAAATGATGAACTAACAGGAATCTCCAAAATTCTAGGCTCGTGCAACAGCGATGAAGATGTTTTTAAAAATTCAGCAGAAATCGAGCGACACATGCACAAAATCAAGGGTCTAGCACCTATGATGGGAAAAGAAAATGTTGGAAGCTTGGCAAAATCACTTGATGTAATTTTAAAGAAAATTGCTGCGGGACAAAAAGTAGATGGGTTTTTTGGACCTCTATTAACTTCTGTTTCTGAGATGAAGATTGCAATGGAAAAATCCCATGACCTAAGTCAGGCTCAAAAAGAAATTTCTAATATTTCTTCAACGATTGCTGACTAGTTTTATTGTTCAAAATTTTGAGCTCTAAATTATTTTTAACATACGAATAGTCATTTGTTTTATATGGCAAATATTATGATTGCAGATGATTCTGATGCCATTCGTCTCGTCTTAAGAGATCTTTTAGGGATTGGAAAACACTCAGTTATTGCCGAAGCTATCAATGGGGATGAAGCTGTAGATATGTATTTTAAAACTGGTCCTGATTTGCTTTTACTTGATTTGGCAATGCCAAAAAAAGATGGTCTAACTGTCCTTAAAGAAATCATGGAAAAAGACTCCGATGCCAAAGTTGTATTGATAACGGCAAGTGATGATCAAAAAATTATCAACCAATGTTTGGAAATTGGGGCAATTTCTGCCATTTCAAAGCCTTTTGATTTTAATATTGTAATAAAACAAATCAATGATTCTTTAGCCAATTAAGCGAACTAATTTAAGGCCATTTACTTCATTAATTTTGAGAAAGTTTTGACCAAAGTTGTTCTTGATACTAGTGTAATCATTAATGCCCAAATTACAGCATATGTAGAATCTGGAAATTTAAGAAATTGCCAATTGGTGATTCCTCAAGCAGTAGTTGATGAATTACAATCTCAAGCTGCCCAGAAAAAGGAACAAGGGTTTGTTGGATTAAAAGAGATACAAAATCTCAAAAATATATCAAAAAATTTTGGATTAGAAATTTCAATTGAAGGAGCACATCCCTCTCTAGAGGACATTCAACTTGCAGGGAAAGGGAAAATTGATTCAATAATCATGGATATTGCAAGGCAAGAAGAAGCCACACTATACACTTCTGACAACGTACAAAATCTTGTTGCACAAGCAGAGGGAATAACTTCAGTTTACTTGCATCCTGAAATCAAAGAAGAGGATCTTGAATTTCTAAAGTATTTTGATTCAGAAACCATGAGTGTACATCTTAAAGAAAATCTTCATCCTCTTGCTAAGCGAGGACATCCAGGACATTTTGAATTAGCAAAGATTTCGGATGAAATACTTACACGTGATCAGCTAGAGTTTATGGCAAAACAAATTATCGAAACCCCAATAACTTCTGATTCAAGTACAGCAGAAATTACGAAAAAAGGTGCAGACGTAATTCAGTACAAAGATTACAGAATTGCAATAACAAAACCTCCATTTTCAGAATCCTTTGAAATTACAATTGTACATCCTATTGTAAAATTGTCACTTGATGATTATTCAATTTCCCCTGAACTAATGGATAGATTTGCCGATAGAGCAGAAGGTATTGTTATTTCTGGCCCCCCTGGCTCAGGAAAAAGCACACTTGCGTCAGGGCTTGCAAATTTCTATCACAGTCAAGGAAAAATTGTAAAAACTTTCGAGTCGCCCAGAGACTTGCAGGTGGATGCTGGAATTACACAGTATAGTAAACTAGATGGAAGTTTTGATAATACCGCAGATATTTTGCTGCTTGTTCGACCTGATTATACTATTTTTGATGAGGTAAGACGAAGAGAAGATTTTCACACATTTGCAGATTTGAGATTGACAGGAGTCGGGATGGTCGGTGTGGTTCATGCAAATTCACCACTTGACGCTATTCAGAGATTTATTGGAAAAATTGAGCTTGGAATCATCCCAAATGTTCTTGATACTGTCGTATTTGTTAAGGACGGTAAAATCGAAAAAGTCTATGATTTGGAGCTTAAAGTAAAAGTACCAACAGGAATGACCGAGTCTGATTTGGCTAGGCCTGTAATTGAGATTAGAAACTTTGAAAACAATGCACTTGAGCATGAAATTTACACCTTTGGTGAGGAAAATGTCATTGTTCCAATTGGTCAAAAGGCCAAAAAAGTTGGAATAGAAAAACTTGCCGAAGACAAAATTCGTGACACCTTTAGACGATATGATCCTGATGCACAAGTTGAAATCATATCAGACAATCGAGTAAAAGTTCTAGTTGATCAAAGCGCAATCCCCTCAATTATTGGGCGGGGAGGCTCTAACATTAGCGATATTGAAAAACAACTCAATATTCACATCGATGTAGTTGAGAGAGGAACCTCTGGCCATTCAATGTCTGGAGAACTACCATTTTCATTTTCTGAATCAAAAACAGCCGTAGTACTTACTGTAAGCAGAGAATACAATACAATGCATGCTGATATTTTTGTAAATGACAAGTATGTTACAACTCAAAGAATTGGAAAAAAGGGACACATCAAAATTCCGAGACGTTCAGATGCTGCAAAAAATCTGATGCAATTAGCTACGTCACAAAACGATATTCACATTTATCTCAAAGATTTTTAATTAAACTTTATGGTGACTTTATTACAAATTTTTAAAGAAGATAATAATCAATGAATTATTGAATTTTTCTAACCTCTTTGGCAAAGTCATGGCAATCGATTATAAAATTCGATATGCTGCAATACAAAATAGCGTTGGAGAGAAACTACACGGGGGTTTTAGAGAGGGAATAAACCCCATACTAAATGATGATGAATTAAAAATGATGCATTACTATGCTAGTCAAAGGTGGCAAACTAGAAAAAATATTGAACACAAATTAGGAAACACCAAATACGCAATGGCCGAATATGATAAATTAAAACGAATTTCATTTCCGATAGACGAAAAACATCTTTTAATGATAACAACTGAAATTAATTCAAATCATATCGATATTATTCAAAACATTCTCAAATTGTTAAAAGAAAATAACACAAGTGGCTAGTCTTCCTAAAAATAATTTCAAAATACTTGTCTCTAACTAAAGATTTTTAAAATTCTCTAAAATCTTTGGATTTGATTTTAGGAATGTAATGAATTTTCGTAGTTGTTTGATTGTTTTTGGATTAAGGTGATGTTCTATTCCTTCAGCATCTTGATTTGCAGTCTCATACCCTACACCTAAAATTTCAAAAAATTCTAACAATATTCCATGCTTTTGACGAATAGCATCAGCTACTTGGTTTCCTTTATCTGTTAGATTAATCCCATGATATTTTTCATATTCTAAAAATCCACTTTCATCAAGTCTTTGCAGCATCTTAGTAACACTTGGAGCACTGACATGCATGTATCTAGAAATATCCAGAGTTGTTGCATATCCTTTCAATTCTACTAATTCTGCAATTATTTCCAAATAGTCTTCCATTCTGGCACTAAAACTATCTCTTTCAGATTTGTGAGCGGCCTTGATGGACTCTAATCGCTTTGCACTTTTTTTCAACATCCCTAGATTTCATTCATACCTATAATAATTGGAGGTTGTGCCTGAATGGAGGTTATCTGAAATTGACTTGCAGGTATCTGGTTTTGATCTTTGAATCTTAACTAATTTTTTCAAAATGTATTCTAGGCATGGTAGACCACCTAAAGGCTCGATTAGACAAGCTACGAAAAATTCATGAAACTACTACTCGAAGAGCTAGTTATTATTCCGATATTGCAAAAATTGACCCTGATCATCACAGAAGGCACCTAGGTGCTCTTCAAAAAGCACCAGCTCCCGGAAAGAAGCTTCAAAAGGTTGGATTTTTGATGCTTTGGGTTCCTGAACCAACAGGTGTTACTTGTGCAATAGGTGGCCCAATGATTTTGGCAGGAAGATATCTTGACAAAAAATACAATGGCTCAACAATTCACGATATTGGTCACGAAACAAAAAACACTCTTTCCTCAATAAGCGATTTTAAAAAATCTGTGTTTTAGACCATCTAATCTTAGTTTTTGTTGTAAATTTTGAACATGCATTTTGTTAAGTAATTTTTGATCCCAATAACTACAGGAAGTTCACGACAAGAGTCTTATTTCATGCCCCCTCTAGGCCTTGCGTGAACTACCATAAATTTTCAATAGAATCAGTTGAATACTAGATATCCTTCTTACTATTATGGCGCACAAGAAAAACGAAATTGAAAAGTTAATTGATGAAATGATTTTAGGAGGAGATGATTTTGTTGCTCATCTGAAAAAATCGCTACCTGACTCGATGGCAGAAACTCTGACAATGTTTCATGAATCAAACGTAACTAATCTTAAGAAAATCAAAGACCTTATGAAAACCAAATAATGAAGTTTTTAAAATTTTACATTAGATCCTCTACTTACAATGCTTTTGATTTATCGTGACTTTATTCTTCATCAGAAAATTCTATCTCATCTGATTCTTCTCTGATTCTATTCATCATGTGTATGGTCATTGCCATAATTTCTAAATGGTTTTTTAAGATAAGAGCGCAGTTTTGTTCAAAATGGACAAAAAATTTTTCAAAAATAATACAACTGATCGGGGTATAGCAACATTACCTCACCTATTAAGCCAAATTTACGCATAAAATCAGGTGAATAAGACACTTTTACAATACTATTGCGGGCACTGCAACAATATTCTCAAAGAAATCAACACAGAGATTGGTCTGGTTCGCAGTATTGAGCCATGCCCATTTTGTGGTACTCTTTTGAGCGATTCACTTCAGCAGAGAAAGATGAGCATCAAACCTTGTTTGCCTTCTATTGTATTTCAAAGAGCGTCCCAACTACCAAAACTTACATTTGATATTGACAAACTTGATTCTGTTTTACACTTTCTTACACCACACCACAAAATCTGTATTGCAGGAATTCATACTCAAAAACTAGTAGAAAGACTATGTGTTAGAGCGCAACTTCCACGCAGATATGGGGGATTGGATTCTAAGGTATTGTTAATTGATGGTGCAAACAGTTCTGATTTGTATCAATGTGTTGATTTTGCACAACAATATGGGTTAGATGTAAAAAAGATTCTATCTGGAATAATCTCTTGCAGAACATTTACTGTTTATCAGCTCGCAAATCTGATTGTAAATGAACTATCAGATGCAATCAAGCAGTATGGTGTCAAGATTGTAATAATAACACATTTACTTCATTTTTTTACAAATGATCCATTTTTGAATACTAATGAGATGCAGCAAGTACTAAAATCAGTTGTACAATCTTTGAAAAAAATCCAAAACTGTCTTGTCGTAGTGTCTCTTGACATTCCTACAAAGTTTGATGGCATGCTATTACAATTGTTTTCAAAAACCATCAAAATACGGCAAAGCTACAATACATTATCTGTAAATATTGATGATCTTGGAAAGACACAATCAGTGTTAATTGATACCGCCTCTTTGGAGCTTATTCCACAGCACTAGGTGATGTTATGGGAAGAACAGTTCCTTCATTTCGTATTGCACTGTATCAAGAAGAAAAAAAATGGAGAAAATTCCGTGTAGGTCTTGACAAAAAAGATAAAGCAATATTTGATGACATTTTTGCAACTGCAAGACTGTACATTTCTGCATGCATGATGTCTTGTAGACCAATTAGACTGGAGGCTATCTTTATGGCAATAATTTTTCATCATTTCAAGCAGATTTTGAGTCTGGGTGAGTCCAATTGAGCCTATTTCCACATGACGACCTGCTCGCAAAGGAGATTGAGTCATGGAAGGCATTTGGGGACGGTCTTCGTGCAGAGGACAGAAAACTTTTCAACAAAATGATAAGACAATGCTATCAGTATCTTAAAGCAATAAACTCCAAAGGACCATCATATACAACTTCATCAATGATGCTGTCTTTGATTTTGATACAACACCAAATGATACAATTCTTACTAAACAAGAAATGATTAGTGGCTGGCTATTTGATGTTTATCCACTAAATGACAAAATCATTTTGTGGATTAAAAACAAAAAAACACACAGAATAGAAAAACAATGGAGTGCATCACTTTATGTTGCATCTGACAGCAAATACAAACTAGAAAAACTACAAAAAAATTCTAAAATCATTTCATTAATAAAAAAATACACATGGGAAAGTAAATTTGAAAAAGTATTTGATACAAAAAAATCCCTAGTGTTGAAGCTAGTTCTCAAAAATTCTTCTCACCTATTACAATTGGGAAAAACAATTGAGGAACTTGATGCATTTGGTGCATACAAACTATACAACGTAGACATTCCACCTGCACAGTCATTCATGTATGAAAAAGATTTGTTTCCTTTAGGACAATACAAAATACAAAAACAATGGATTCCTCAATCTGGGATTGAAGACACTAATTACAAGCTACCTGTATTTACAAAAATCAATCTACAGGTAAACGCAAAAACAAAAAGAAAGATTCCAAAATTTGAAGACAAAATCAAGTCCATTAAAATTAACGATACAATATTAGAGTCTGAATCTGAAGAGCAAGTGATACTTGATTGTGTCAAAATGATAAAAGATATTGATCCTGATTTTATCATTACAAAAAATGGAGATTCGTGGGATTTTCCATATCTTTCAACAAGGGCTGCAAAAAACAAAATCTCTCAAAAACTAGTTTTGGGCAGAGAAGAAGGGTATGCCCTTTTGATGCCAAAGCATAAGGGCACATCGTATTTTTCGTATGGTCAGATACATTTCAAGCCTGCAGGCACCCAATTATTGGGCAGAGTTCACATAGACCGCTCAAATGCCTTCCTATGGGAAACTGAACAATCTCTTCAGGCAATATTTGAGATTTCACGCACCTGCAGGTTACCCCTTCAAACAGCAGCTAGAGCCTCTATTGGAAAGTGTATGAGTTCAGTTCAGTTCTATAACGCCACAAAGCGAGATTTGTTGGTTCCATGGAAGCCAATAGTTTCAGAGATTTTCAAAACAAGAATGGATTTGTTAATTGGAGATAGAGGTGGTCTTATCTTAGAACCTCGAATTGGTCCACATGAAAATGTGGGGGAAGTTGATTTTGCATCTCTTTTTGGAAATATCATGCTCAAAAAAAATATCTCAGCTGAGACAATAAACTGCAAGTGCTGTTCTGACTCTATCGGCACTGTTCCAGAGCTAGGATATCATATATGCAAGCATCAAGGAATAGTACCACAGTCACTAGTATTACTACTTGATAAAAGAAAAAAATATACTGAATTAATTGAAAGTGCAAAAAATAAAGAGCAATCTGCAATATACAAACAAAGAAAAGCAGCACTAAAGTGGATTTTAGTTACATCGTTTGGATATTTGGGATTTAACAATGCAAAGTTTGGACGAATTGATGCTCATATGGCAGTATGTGCTTTTGCAAGGCAGTTATTGTTACAAGCAGTGAGGATTGCAGAAGATAATGGCTTTTCAGTGTTACATGGAATTGTTGATTCACTTTGGGTACACAAAAAAAATGCAACAGTACATGACTATGAAAAACTACGTAAAACAATTGAAAAAGAAACTGGATTTGACATGTCCTTTGATGTCTATAATTGGATTGTATTTTTACCCTCAAAAGAAAATCCCCACTTGCCTGTTGCAAATAGGTACTTTGGAGCAAACAAAGATGGTGATCTAAAACTACGTGGAATTGAAACTCGTCGACACGATACTCCAGAATTTTTCAAGCAATGCCAAATTGATATTTTGAACTTGTTTGCAAAATGCAAGACAATATCAGAAATAAAACAATCCATTTCTGAGGCAAAATCTATCCAAAACAGGTATGATAAGATGCTTTTCGGAAGCGAATTACCCGTAGAGGACCTTGCCTTTACTAACCGTGTTACGCGTGGTACTGGACAGCACAAAAGCCATACGATACAGGCCGATGCCTTAAATCAACTAAAATGGGAAGGCAGGCAAATAGAACCAGGACAAAAAATTCGCTATGTCATAAATGACTATAAAAGAAAGATTTCACACCGGGTTGTTCCAATAGAGTTTGCCAAAAAGTATGATGCAAAAAAATATTCAGAGTTGCTTGACCAGTGTTGCAAATCAATACTAGCGCCATTTGAGAACTAGAATAGTTTTTGTTGCTTTTTTTCTTCCCATACTAGTTCTTTTAATCCTAATTGCATACGTAAAGTATTTGCAGTTTCAGGACCAAATCCCTCAAAATGATTATTTGCCATAATCATCGCAAGTCCAATTTCATCTTCAAGTCTTCTCATTCTATCTGACCATTTTTGAATCTGGCTAGTTTTATCTCGGACTTTTTTTCCAAATTCTGAAATTGTTCTATCTCCAATTAATCTCAGATAGATATAGTCTGAAGTTATTTGTGCAGGATTATTAACGCCTTGCACTTCATTCCATACAAGACAATGATTCTTTTCATCTAGGTAATCAAGGGCCTCATCAGTAAACCATGATTCATGTCTTCCTTCTATTGGATACTTGAAGTAAGGTGGAAGATATGAAAACAATTCTTCTAATCTTGGTTTTGCTTCATCAAAAGACAAAGATGGTGGAAGTTGTAAAACTAGAGCAATCACTTTTTCATACATTGGAGTAAATGATGCAAGAAAATGAAATACATGTTCTTTGACATTTTTTAATTTATTTTCATGTGTAATGATTGATGGAAACTTTGCAGTAAAACTAAATGAATCAGGGGTATCAGAATTCCATTTTTTTGTGGTTTCTTGATCAGGAATCTTGTAGTATGTTGAGTTTATCTCCGTTATTGGGAAAATCTTTGAATAATATTCTAACCATTCGGTTTTTGGTAGCTTTTTTGGGTAAAACGTGCCTGACCAGCCATCATAACTCCAACCCGTACATCCAATTTTTAGCTCCATAATTTCCCATTAGTTGAATCAAAATAAAATGTTGGTCTAAACAATCCTAATCTTGACCCAAAAATGAAATTTGGAGAAAATTTGGGAATCTCAATAAATACCATTTTTTAAAATACAAATTAGAAATCTGGACTCTTTTAATCGCCCTGAGTTTTGATTTCTTTTTTTATCATTAAGATATTTTAAAAGGAAAGCAACTAGATATTTTATGACTACCCGAACTCAGGCCTTAGTTCCAATTGCAGCAGCTGCTGTGATTGTGGGAATTATAGGAATCTATTCAATACCTAGTGATAGTAAGCTTGAGTCAGTTGAATTTCCTAGAGGGACAATCAAGGTAGATGAAACAGTACTTGAGGTCCAGATAGCTGATGATGAATCAAAACGAATTCGAGGATTGATGTTTCAAGACCCATTGCCATATGATCAAGGAATGATCTTTGTTTTTGATGAACCTGGGGTCTATTCTTTATGGATGCTCAACATGCAGTTTTCACTTGATATGATATGGTTTGATGAGCAAGGAAATGTGGTTTACATTGAGGAGAATATTCCACCCTGCGAGACACCAACTGAAATAATGGCGTGTCAAAGTATTGTTCCAAGCGGTGAGGCCAAATACATATTGGAAGTCACTGCAGGATTTGTTGATCAGTTTGGAATCACCCTAGATTCAAAGATGGAGATTATTTCCATTTAATTGCAAAACCTTATCTTGGAAATGTAAATATAAAAAACAATGAACAAAAAAATTATTGCTCCTGCGATTGCAGGTGTTGCGATAATAATTATCGTAGTTGCTGCTCTTAGTCCTGCTGAACCTGAAATGGAAGAGAATCTTGAGACCTTGTCAATATCTTACACTCAAACAAACAAAGACCTTCAAGCGGTTTTAGATATGCATAATATACCCATGTCTTCTCCCTTGAAACTAAATGGATTATCTATAGTGGAATATTGTACTTTTTTCTCTAATGAAGAGCTCCAAAACTCCATAACCTATTGTACATCTACTGAGCTTTTAGATGCCAAAGGTCAATTCCTTGGGAATATACACATGGTTGGGGCTCCCTCGAATCCATGGTATGTTATAGGGGTAATTCAAGCCGATCCTATAACTTCTCAACTTGCAGACATCAAAACAGTTTATCAGGCTATGATAGAAAATGCTGTTTGTAACTGTTGGGATGAAGAAACACCTGGTGGTTTTGAAACAGTATCTGATTGGATTGATGCAGCGCATAGTCATCATCTTGAGGCAAAACGAATTACAAGCAAATCCGAAATTAGTGGACTAGGTCAAAAAAGCCTCTTACTTGAGATTACTACCAACACTGAAGGCTACATGTGGACTTTCATAATACCCGTCTAAATCCAAGATATAATATAGAATGAGATCATTTGATTGACGTTTACAATGATTGATCAACTATGGTTAATTCCATTAGGTTTTGTAGCTGGTGTATTAGGTTCGATGATTGGCCTTGGTGGAGGGATAATTGTAGTTCCAGTTTTGACATTTTTTGGATTTCCACCAACATTGGCCACTAGCAACAGTTTGTTTGCAGCATTTAGTAATGCCGTAGCATCTACAATATCCTATCATAGACAAAAACGAATTGAATATTCTTTAGGATTAAAACTTGGATTGCTAACAATCCCAGGAACAGTACTTGGGGCATACATTTCAAGTGATGTGACTCCGGAACTTTTCAAGATATTATTTGGATTTGTTTTGATAGCTTCAGCTGTTTACATTTTTTTGAGAAAAAAACTAGAGAGCAAAGAAAAGAATATCCCAAAACAAATGATGGTCTTTGCTATAGGCGCATCATTTTTTGCAGGAATAATTAGTGCCTTCTTTGGAATTGGCGGTGGAATAGTGTTTGTTCCATTAATGGTAGTTGGAATGGGAATGGCGATGAAAAAGGCAGCTCCAACTTCACAACTAATTTTGTTATTTGCATCTTTTTCAGGAGTCGCAGTCCACACTGCATTAGGACATTCTGATTTTTTGCAAGCAGGTCTGTTAGCATCAGGTTCTTTTGCAGGAGGTCTTGTTGGAGCAAGATTGTCAGTTGACATTAGGGAAAGATACCTACAAATTCTAGTATCTGTTGTAATTATTGCAGCAGCTGTCAAGATGTTTTGGGATTCATTTAGTGGGAATTTTGTATAGCCTGACAAAATTTTAGGTGCTTTTATACTAATTTTGCAATAAGGGTTTGTCTTCTAGGTTTCAACTTTCTAGGGGCTGGAGAGACATGTCGGCTCTCCGGTTTTAATTTTATCTTGGTGGTTCTTTTTTGATTCTGTAAATGTTCTTGCGAGAAATCAGAACTGTTTCTCCTTCTTGGTTAATTCCTTCATAATCAATTGCAAGTTTGCCATACTCATCATCAATGTCTTCTTTACCTGAAACAGTGTATTGGAGTTTTAGAACTTCGTCTGTGTGTACTGGTTTTAGAAATCTTGTACTACGGTTTTCCCATTCAGGATCACCATCTGTTCCAATAAAGATAATGTGATTTCCATAAATTTGACTTAGTCTTGTAAACTCTCCTTCCATTCTAGATAGTGCAGCTCTACCTGAAACTAACTGTTGCTTTTTACTTCCATAATCTTCTAAAAATGCATTTTTTACTCTAGAGAATCTAAAGTATTCATCAAGCTCATCTTCAGAAATACTGCATGTTGAGACAAATTTGTCACCAACTCTAAACTCTGAGAATTTTTTCATTCCTATCTTGCTTCGTCAACACAAAATGTAACTTCAGCAGAGGAAGCTGCACTGTCTGATACAAGGAAATTAATTGCGTCTGCAATTTTTTCATTACTTGGCTCTGCACCTGTTACAGTTCCCGGAAATACTGTTAACATTCTAACTTTCGATTTAAGAACATCGCTTAATTCTTGATTAACTGTTGTTGTAAATGGTCTTAATGCCCCTCTGAAAACTTCTACTTGGGCTCTTTGTATCCCTGTAGTTTTTCTTCCGATTGGCAAATCTGGACCTATTATCATAATTCTACCTGTTGCATCTTTGTAGAGGCGTGGGTCTTTATCCCCTCCTGGAACAAATTGTTCTAATGCTCTTTGTGCTACTGTTGCTGGAGTGGTGATGAATTTTGCAATAAGATCTTCCCATCCTGCTCTTGTTAGGTCAGTTAATTTTGGAATGTCAGGTAATTTCCCTGTAACGTGGATTACGGCTAATATCTCACCAATGTTAGTTTTGGCTGTGTTTAACCACTTTGCAACCTCTTCAGGGTCTTTGATATTAACTACATGGGAGTGAAATTTACTACTAATTGCTTCTTGTAGTTCTTTAGGTGTAGATTCAGAGATGAAGCAGGCTACTTTTCCTCCATTTTTTTCGATGTGGCCAGCAAGAAATTGGACCCTTTCTCCATCTGCACTGTCTGTTGCATCTACTGTAAAGACAATTGCTTTTCCTGCAAAGTCTGGTTGGTGAACTCCGGGTGTTGCATTTCCAATATGTGCTCTAACTGGATAAAATACTCTGTCTCCAGGAATTACTTTTCCGTTTAGGATTTTTGCAATTTCATCATCACACAAGTTGAGAACTGATTCGGCAACTTGTGATTGTTGTAGGAATTGTTGGTCTGCAATCATATGTGATGTATTGTTTTGGATCTTCCCTGCAAGTTTTTGAATTTGTTCTAATAGTCTTGTAAAAGTTTCAGTTAATTTTGCAACGTCCTTTCCATTAGCAAGTTTTTCTGCAGTTTTTGCAATGCCTTCTTTATCTATTCCATCTGCTTGAAT
>JABAOH010117951.1_pt1 | contig 20925 bp, 16 predicted proteins | sample 7062181 | NCBI WGS metagenome assembly JABAOH01 (sample SAMN14538630, study PRJNA623070) | marine sediment metagenome | biome: marine biome [ENVO:00000428]; feature: marine pelagic biome [ENVO:01000023]; material: deep marine sediment [ENVO:00002113]; isolation source: pool of 5 deep marine... | reverse complement strand
ATATACTCGCGCTCGAGTTCTTCAAATGTCCAGCGCTTGCGCTGAGCCTCGTCGAGGATGCCAGCGCCTTCGTCCACCTCCTCCGTGTCCGACGGCAGCTCGAACCCGACCGTGGCGCTGCCGCCGCTGGCGTGCAGTACGACCGCTCGCTCGATGAAATTCTCCAGCTCTCTGACGTTGCCGGGCCAGGGGTACGACATCATGCGGTCGAGGGTCCGCGCCGGCAGTTTGGGTGGATCGACGGTGTACAGCTCCGAGTACTTCTGCAAAAAGAAATTGGCCAGCAACGGGATGTCTTCCTCGCGGTCACGCAGAGGCGGGACTTCGATGGGGAAGACGTTCAACCGGTAAAAAAGGTCTTCGCGGTATTCTCCGCTGGAGACCCGCTTCTTGAGGTCCACGTTGGTCGCGGCGATCAGACGTATGTTGATGGGGATGGGCTGACGGCCTCCGACGCGCATGATGACGTTTTCCTGCAGAACTCTCAGGAGCTTCGGCTGGAGCGACATCGACATCGTGCTGATCTCATCGAGAAAGACGGTGCCGCCCGTCGCTTCCTCGAACAGCCCCTTCTTGTTCTGGATCGCGCCCGTGAAGGCGCCCTTCATGTGGCCAAAAAGCTCTGATTCGAGGAGGTTGTCGGGAATCGCCGCACAGTTGATCGGCATGAACGGCTTGTTGGCGCGGTTGCTCGCCGTGTGTATGGCCCGCGCCACCAGCTCTTTTCCGGTTCCCGTATCGCCAGTGATCAGCACGGTCGCCCGGCTGGGGGCGACCCTGGCGACCAGGTCGACGACTCGCTCGATCGCGGCGCTCTTCCCGACGATCTGGATGTCGCCGCCGATCCCACGGGCCTTCTGGCGGAGGCGGGCGACCTCGCGGCGCAGGTCCTGCTCTTCCAAAGCCCGACGGATGGTGAGTACCAGCTCGTCGGTGCTGAACGGCTTGTTGATATAGTCGAAGGCGCCCTGCTTCATCGCCTCCACGGCCGTGTCGACCGTTCCGAACGCCGTCATCATCACCACCTGGGCGTCCGGCTGCCGGGCGGGGGCCAGACGCAGCACGTCCATGCCGTCCATCCCCGGGAGGTTGATGTCGAGCAGGATGATGTCGAAGACATCCTGCTCCATGGTGCTGAGCCCCTCTTCTCCCGTCTCGGTTGCCTCGACCACGTAGCCCTGGTCGGTGAGGACGTCGATCAACAGTTGGCGAAGCACCTCGTCGTCTTCGATGACGAGGACCTTCGCCGTCGTCTCCAGCGTGCCTGCCTCGTCGTCCATATCATTCCACAGGTAGAAGTATCGTGAACGTTGCGCCCTCTGTCGGCTGGGAGCAGGCCTCGATCGTGCCGCCGTGCGCGTGGATGATCTGCTTGGCCAGCGCCAGCCCCAAACCCGACCCCCCTGATCTCGAGAAGAAAGGCGCGAAAATGTAGTGCAGATCCGCCGGGTCGATCCCCGGTCCGTCGTCGCTCACCTCGATCTTGATCGCTTCCCGCATCGGTCGCCCAACGACAGGAAAGCCCCGCGTCTGCCGCAGCGCCACGCGAACCGTCCCGCCGCCCTGAGACTCGAGCGCCCGCTGGGCGTTCATCAACAAGTTGAGAATGACCTGCTGCAGCTGTCCGGCGTCGGCCAGCACGCTGGGCAGCGGCTCCTCCGACGCCACTTCGACCTGCACCCCCGCACGCTGCAAGGAGGCCCCCAGCAACTCGAGGCCGCGCTCGATGACGTCCCCCACCTGGACGCGTTCCAGGTGAAGCTCGCCCGGCTTCGCCAACTCCACCAATCCGCGCGTCAGTCGCGCGATACGATTGAGCTGCTGCGCCGCCGTATCCAGTTGCTTGGCGGCGTGCTCGTCACCCTGAGCTGCCTTGCGCAAGGTCTCGATGACGATCGCGATCGTAGTCAACGGCGCCCCGATCTCCTGGGCAACGCTCGCCGCCAGTTGCCCTAGCGTCACCATCTTCTCCGACTCGATCACCTGCCGCTCCAACTGCCGCCGCTGCGACAGGTCGCGTACGATCGTCGAGCTGGCCAGGCTGTTCGATGAGCCGTTCTTCGCCAGCGTGCTCGTCAGACTCACCTCCACCTGACTCCCGTCTTTCCGCAGCCGCCGGGTTTGATAATCCCGAACCGAGCCGAGCTCACGCAGCGCCTTGCGCAGCCGCTCGGGTTCGCGACCGGCGATCAAATCCTGTGGGATCAATCGCGTGACCGGCTCGCCGATCATCTCGTTCCAGGTATACCCGAACATCTCTTCGGCGCCCCGGTTCCAGGCGATGATCCGCTCCTCCGCGTCCACGGCCCAGATCGCGTCGGCTGCGTTCGCCAGCAACTCCGGCCATTCCGCCCGGTCACCCGCGGCCGGTATGCAGTACACCGCCGTCAGACCGTCCTCCGTCGGCGTGACCCGCACGTCCCAGAGTCCGGCACCGATCCGCACTGCCGCCAGCGAGGCCGGCGCCGCCACGCGCCTCGGCGGGCTCAGCAGGGCCAGCAGACCTTCGTCGAGCTCTGTTTCTGAGAGTTCGGACAGCGCGCGACCCCTGACCGTTTCGGCGGCGACCCGAAACATCGGTTCGCAAGCTTGATTGAGGTAGGCGACACGCCCATGCCGATCGAGGAAGAACACCGGATCGGGCAGGCCATCCAATTGTGTCAGCTCTGCGGCCAAAGCGCCTCCGGAGATCGCGGGATGGATCTGTGCCAACCCGAAACCTCTGAAGGTTTTGTGCCGCATCCGCGGCGGAACGGTACGTCCCCGGCCCGCCGCCCTTAAGCTTCTACCCTGCATACAGTTGCGAGCGCGTTTGCTCCGGCCGATCTCGGAGCCGAAACCGCAGCCGCCCAGCGCAGAGTCGCGCCGTGTGGCAAAGTGTCACACTGCTAAATTGTCTTTTCTCGATCGACATGCAAGTGTCCGGGGGAATGCATTGACACCGTTGGGACCATGCGTCCTCTAGGGGCTCGCGGCGCTGTCCCTATCTGTGTCAGTTTGTCCCGCTGCACCCAAGCCCCGGAAATCACGCCGCTTCGGCTAAACTGCGGCAAGTCATGGTCTTAGTGGGGTGGTCAGGTGTGTGGTACGACATGTGCCTCTGAGGTCGATGTCTCTGAGTGTACGGCGTACGACACGGTGCCACAGCGCCTGCGGTCAGAGGCAAAATTGAGAGCCCGGGTAACCTGCCGGAAAAAGATGGTTGGGGCTAATCGCACGAGGACTGGCAGGCCTACCCGGGCTCTCTTTTTTTATTGCCTCCCGCCACGCGTGCTGGCCAACGCCGGCCGCGCTGGCTGCGGCGGTGACACTTCTATCCTCTGTCGCCTTCGTCGCCACCCCCAAGCGTCTTCACCGTAAATACCGGGCAGGGAGCCGAGCGTACGACCTGCTCCGTCACGCTGCCCAACAGCATGTGCCGAAACCCGGTCAGTCCGTGGCTGGCGATGACGATCAGATCCGCGGGCAGCTCGTCGGCGAAGCGAACGATCTCTGGCGAAGCTCGCCCCGAGCCAACGTGCGTCTTTGCATCTGGGTGCGGAACCCCGGCGAGAAGTTCTTTTAGCCGCGCCTCTGAGCGCTCACGCAGCTCGTCGCCGGCGACGCCCACCGGCGGCACCAGTGGCGGATAGAAATCAGGGTACACGACCTGATCGACGACGTGGAGCACCTCGAGCCGGGCGCCGTAGAGTCCGGCGAGCTGGCTGGCTGAGGTCAGGGCGAGGCGGGCATTCTCGGAGAAATCGACGGGGACCAGGATGCGCCGAACCTGACCGGGCGAACTGGCCTCCGCCCGTTCGGGGACGGTCAACACGGGGCAGGGGGCCAGGCGGACGACTTCCTCGGCGACGCTGCCCAGTAGCAGGCGGCGCAAGCCGCGACGCCCATGTGTCCCCAGCGCGATGAGATCGATGTTATGCTCGGCGGCGTACTCCAGGATGGCGCCCGCCGCAGAGATGCTGCGCAGCTGCGCGCAGCGAAAGGTCACTCCATCGCCGTGGTCCTCTATGGCCTTAGCCAACTGCGACTCGGCGTGCGCCTCGAGGACCTGATACAACCCTTCCACGTCGGGAAGCCGGTGGGCCGCGTTTCCAGGATCCGTGTCGTGAAGGACGAGGGCGTGAAGGAGGTGAACTTCCGCCCTGAATTCCCGAGCGAGGTGCAGGACGTACGGGAACGCGTGACTGGCGCAATCCGAAAAATCGGTCGGGAAGAGTATCTTATCGAACTGGAGCATGCAGCCCCCCATCTCGGCAATCATTCAGAGACGCGTATCCCCGAAGGCGGAGAACGACTCCGGTCGTTGGTCCCGCCACCCCGGAATTGTACGTGCCCGACCGGCCACCGAGCCAGCCGGGCCCCAACATCTGAAGCGCTTCTCGGGTGACCGCACCCGCCCCGATACAGGCTTGACGAATGCGGTGTGGGCGGTATTTCGTGTAACCTAACGATTTAGTTTGTGGCCTCTAAATAAGCGCTCCCATCGCATGGTGAAGTATATGCAGCTACCGACCAAGGTTCGCCTGCTTTCGAGCCTCATCCTGACGATGCTGGGCTCCGTCCTAGCCGTGGCTACTGCCCGCGGACAGGTTTTGGAGCCGTTGGTGTCCGACCGGCCGGATTTCACCGAGAGCGCGGCCGTGGTCGGATCGGGATCGCTCCAGCTGGAGGCGGGCTACACCTTCCGGCGTGAAGGAGCGGAGCGTGCGAACAGCGCCGGCGAGGTCTTGATCCGGGCAGGGCTCGCCGCGTGGGCGGAGCTGCGCGTCGGACTCAATTCTTTCAGCTGGCTCGATGGGCGCGGGCGAGACTCGAGTGGGTTCGAGGACGTGTTCCTCGGCGCGAAGCTCGGACTTTTGCCCGCGTCGGGCGAAGCGTACACGCCCCGGCCCCAGATCGCCTTGCTGGTTGGCACGACGGTGCCGACGGGGAGTGACGGCTTTGGCAGTCACGGCGCTCAGCCCGAGGCCAAGCTCGCGCTCGCCTGGTCGCTCGGTGATCGCCTGGCGGTCGGGTCCAATCTCAACGTCGCCTCATTGTCCGGAGCGGGCGATCGCTTTGGCCAGATCTCCGGCAGCGTCGCTGTGGGCCTGGCGCTGGACTCCCGTGTCGGCAGCTATGTGGAGTATTACGGCTTCTCGCGGGAAAGCCGTGACGGATCGTACTCGGAGTATGTGAACGGCGGTCTGACTTTCCTGATCAGCCCGGATCTGCAACTCGATGCTCGTGCCGGCGTGGGACTGAACGAGCGGGACCCGGACTACTTTGTCGGTTTCGGCTTCGTGCTTCGCCGGGCCCCGTAGAGCGGGCGCGCCTCTAGCGCCCCCCCGCCGCGGAGAAGAAGACGAGCACCCTCAAGTCGTCGCTGATGCTGTGGAAGTGGTGCGCTACGTGTGCTCTGACGTAGTGCAGGCTGCCGGGCCCGACCGGAAAGTCGTCGGCCTCGACTCGTAGAGTGCCGCGACCGCTGACCACGAAGTAAAGCTCATCCTCATCGTGCGGCTTCTGTTCATCGACTCCACCGACGGTCACCGTGTAGAGACCGGCCCGCATGGTCGAAACATCCAGAAACTGGAGCCAGGGTTTGCCGGACTTATCGTGTCGGGCCATGAGCTCGCTGAGATCGAATGCGGAGGAGACGGGATCGCGTCGGGAAGTGGCCATAGGTCGCCTCGTCGCAGTTTGTGGCTGGTCCACACGCCTGTCCGTCTGGAGCGGAAGGGCGGCGGTGTTCGGTCTTCGGGGTCCAGGAGGATAGGCGAATCGGCGCTCCAGCGCTACGGTCGGCGTGGACGGTCTGGGCGGACGATGACCTGGCTTGACGCCAAGGGGAGGTGACCGGCTAGAATCGGGCATGGTCACCTTTGCGGCTATGACCGAGAAACACTGGCCCGAGGTGCGGCGGATCTACGCCGAGGGTATCGCCACGGGCATGGCGACATTCGAGACGGAGCCCCCGAAAGCGTGGGCGGAGTGGTCTGCGTCTCATCTCGATTACGGACGTCTGATCGCGCTGGCGGACGGGCATGTCCTGGGCTGGGCAGCCCTGTCCGGGGTCTCGGATCGGTGTGTCTACGCCGGAGTCGCCGAAGTCAGCGTCTACGTCTCCGCCGAGGCGCGTGGGCGCGGGGTAGGGTCCGGGCTGTTGGCACGTCTCATCGAGGAAGCCGAGGCGAACGGCATCTGGACGCTGCAGGCGGGCGTCTTCCCTGAGAATCGACAGAGCATAGCGCTGCACGAGAAGCTCGGGTTCAGGGCCGTGGGGCGTCGGGAGCGGCTGGGACGCCTCGGTGGTCGCTGGCGCGATGTGTTGCTGTTGGAGCGGCGGAGCACGCGGGTAGGTGTGGATTGATGGAGGAAGAGGTGAGGGGTGTCCTAGGTGCGCCGGGGCAGGCAGGCCGGGTGAGCGCTCGTGGGGAGTAAGCGCGCGTTGCGCCTGGCGCTGGCGCTCGTCGTCCTCTCGGCGACGCTGTACGCCGGGGCGGGGCGGATCGGGCCACTGTCGCCGCTCGGCCCGCTGCTCGATCCCTGGAGCGGCGTGTGGTCGAGCGCATTGAACGCCGAGCCGCTCGACTCCGAGCGTGTTGAGCTTCGGGGCCTCGAGGAACCGGTGCGGGTCGTTTTCGACGTCCGTGGCGTGCCGCACATCTTCGCGACCAACGCCGTGGACGCGGCTCTCGCGCTCGGCTATGTGGTGGCGCGCGATCGGCTATTCCAGATGGAGCTCCGCTGGCGCACGGCGGCGGGCCGGCTGTCGGAGCTGCTGGGAGCCGAAGCGCTGGAGGTCGACCGCGAAATGCGGCGTTTGGGCCTGGCCTGGAGCGCCGAGCGGGATTGGGCGGCGCTCGACACCGCGAGTCCCGACGTTGACGAAATGCGGGCGTATGCGGCGGGAGTGAACTCGTGGATCGACGGGCTTCGCCGCCGCGGACTGCCCTTGGAGTACCACCTGCTTGGCGCCCGCCCCGCTCCCTGGGAGCCGGTCTACTCGCTCTACCTGCTCAAGCTAATGGGGTGGGACCTCACCTACCCGGTGACGATGGACCTGCGACGCCTGCGTGTGCAGGCTCGGGTCGGTCGCGAGGCGGCCGATGCGCTCTTGCCGGTGAACAGTCCGATCCAGCAGCCCATCCAGCCGAATGGACAGGCGGGCCCGAGGCACGATTTCGCCAGGATCCCACCTCCCGGCGTCCCCGACCGGGCCGCAGAGCGATTGGCGGACGAGCTCGAGCTTGCGTTGGGCGAACTCGCTCCAAGCACGCCTTCGCAGGACGGCGAGCTGCCGCTGGGGAGCAATAACTGGGCGGTGGCGCCGGAGCGCACCGCGGCCGGGCGCGCGTTGTTGGCGGGCGATCCGCATCTGGAGCTGACGCTGCCATCGATCTGGTACGAAGTCCATGTGTCGGTGCCGGGTGAGCTCGACGTGTACGGAGTTACCATCCCGAGCGTTCCCTTCACCATCCTCGGGTTCAACCGGGACGTTGCCTGGAGCTTTACGAACACCGGCGCCGACGTCATCGACTACTATCAGGAAGAGCTGGACGACGCGGCGAGCCCGGCCAGCTACAAGCTGGATGGCGACTGGCAACCGCTGGGCCGTCGCGTCGAGCGCTACCGCGGCCGCGGGGGCCGGCTGCTAAGCACGGATACGCTGTACTACACGCACCGCGGGCCGCTGCTGCGCCGTCAGGGCCAGGCGCTCTCGATGCGCTGGACGGTACTGGAAGGCGGCGGCGCCACCCTGGCGTTGCGGAACGCGGCCCGAGCCACGAGCGTGAGGGCGTGGTTGCAGGCGACGGAAGGTTTCACGGCGCCCGCGCAGAACATGATCGTCGCCGATCGGACCGGCACCATCGCCATCCGATCGACGGGGAGCTTCCCTCTGCAGCCGAACGGGCATGGTCTGGAGCTGCGTGACGGTGAGCTCAGCGCGAGCGATTGGATCGGTTACTGGCCGCGCGACCGTTATCCGTTCGCGATCGAGCCGGCCCAGGGCTACCTGGCTTCAGCGAACCAACAACCGCTCGACCCACGCGTCGATTCGACGTACCTGGGAGCGGATTGGCCGTCGCCGTGGCGTGCGATTCGGATCAACCAGCTGCTGCAGGCCGACTCGGCCGTCACCGTCGAGGCGATGCGCCGGTTCCAGACCGACGCCGGGAACGCGAGGGCCGACCTGTTCGTACCTTTTTTCCTCGGCGCGGTGGCACGGCGCTCGGCCGCGGGCGGTGGCGACCCGGCCGAGCAGACGGCGGCCGGACTTCTGGCCGAGTGGGATCGCCGTTACGACCCGAAGAACAATCGGGCCGTTCTCTTCGAGTATGCGATGGACGCCCTGACCGATCGGCTCTGGGACGAGTTGCAGACCGATGCCACCGGCGCTGGCAGGCCACGCCGGGTGTTCACTCCCTCGAGCGCGGTTACCGCCGGCCTGCTGCACCAGCCTGAGAGCGTGTGGTGGGATGACGGTAGCACGCCCGATACGGTCGAGGGTCGGGATGCGATTCTGGCCGCGAGCCTGGTGGCGGGGCTCGAGCGGGCGCGCAGAGAGCACGGCGCTCCGGATTCGGCTGGCTGGCACTGGGAGCGGGTCCGTCACATCAACATCTACCACCTGTTGCAGCTGCCCGCGCTCTCGCGCCTCGGCATCCCGGTACAGGGTGGACCGGGCAACCTGAACCCGGCGTCGGGGCGGGGGACACACGGAGCCAGCTGGCGTATGGTGGTGGAGGCGGGGCCCGAGATGCGCGCCTGGAGCATCTACCCGGGCGGGCAATCCGGCAATCCTTTCAGTTCGAGGTACGCCGATCGCGTGGATGCCTGGTCGCGGGGTGAGCTCGAGCCGGTCATCTTTCCCGGCCGGCCCGAGGAGATGACGGGCGCCGAGGTCAGTTCGGTGCTCGAGCTGGTACCGGCACGCTAGCGATGCGCGCACTGGCGAACGTCCTGGCGCTGCTCGTCGCTTTCGGCCTGGCCACCGTCGTGGCGGGTTGGTGGAGCGTCCCTGTCGTCGCTGCTCTTTGGGCGCTCGCCCGACCCCGGACGCGGCGGCCTGCGGTTACGGCGGGTGTCGTCGCCGCGGCCGCCTGGGCGGCACTGCTGTTGGCCACCGGGCCAATCGCGGCTCTCGGGGCGCAAGCGCGTGTGCTGGGTGAGGTGTTCGGCAGCGGTGCCCTCGTCATCATCGCGGTCACGCTGGTCTTCCCTGCAACGCTCGCGGCAAGCGCCGCAACGCTCGTCGCGGCGCTTCGACCCGAAACAAAAAAGTAGGCGTCGGAACCGTGCGGCACGCTTCGGGCGTTAGCGAGGCGGGGCACGCTCGTCTCTCACCATGACCATATTCGTTGACGACTGAGGATTAGCGGAGGGCAGAATCATGAAGCACGCCATCGTGTTCGCCATCGCCCTGGCCCTGGCCGTGCCGCTGCCGGCGGCGGCCCAACGGGACAGGAAGAAGGGGGAGGCGGAGCAGGTGAAGAAAAGTCCGTACGGCGATTTCGCGGAGGTCACGGAAGGCGCGACGCTGCGCGAGGGTTTCTTCGACACCTACCAGAAGGGCGACAAGCTTCTGATGGCGGTGCCGCCGGGGCGATTGGGCGATGACTTCTTGCTGGTCTTCGAGATCGCACAGGGGATCGGTGCGGCGGGCCTGTTCGGTGGCACGATGCTCAACATCTTCGAGGGCAACCTGGTCGCGCTCGAGCGCTATGGCGACCGGGTATTCTTGTTGAAGCGTCCACACCGCTACGTGGCCTCGCCAAACACACCGGAGCGAGCCGCCGTCGAGCTGACCTATGGCTCGTCCGTCCTGGCATCGGCGAAGATCGAAGCGATCCGCCAGGATTCGGCGCTGATCATCGACGTTCACGACTGGCTGGTATCTGATCTTTCCAACATAGGCCAGCGTGTGAGGTTCGCGACGGGCCGTCAGCCGGGCGAGCAGGGTGGCGCGAACTTCGATCGCAGCCGCAGCTACCTCGAGTCGGTGAAGGCGTTTGCCGACAACGTGAACTTCCGCGCCAAGCTCACCTTCGGTGCCAATCGACCCGCGCCGCGGCGCACGGTCCCCGATGCCCGCTACATCCCGGTCTCCGTGCACTACACCCTCGCCCGACTGCCGCAGAATCCGATGACCCCCCGGCTCGGCGACGACCGGATGGGATACTTCATGACGGTTCACAAGGACTACTCCCGGAACGATACAACGCATTTCGTCCGCTATGTGAACCGCTGGCGCCTGGAGCGCGGAGAGCGCGTCGGCGGCCTGTACCGGCCGGTCAAGCCGATCGTCTACTACCTCGATCGGACGATTCCCGACGTGTACCGACGCTTCATCGCTGAAGGCGTAGAGGCGTGGAACAAGGCGTTCGAAGGAGCCGGCTGGAAGGATGCGGTGCGGGCCGAGACGCTTCCGGAAGACGTCGACGCCGAGGACCTCCGGTTCGCCACCATCCGTTGGAACGTGTCCGACGAGCTGGGCTACGGCGCCGTCGGCCCATCGATCGTCGATCCGCGAACGGGCGAGATTCTCGACGCCGACATCCTGATGGAGGCGGAGATGGTTCTCGGCTTCAAGGCCAGCTGGCGGCGACTGGCTCAGCCGACCGCCCTGCTCGAGTCGATGTTCGACCCGGGCGAAGCGGAGCTCGAGTACGCCATGAGTGGGGGCGAACTGCCGATCCTGGGGGCCGAACTGGCGGCGCAGGGCGCCTTGCTGCGAGCCGTTCTGACCGCGCGCGGAGAGATCGAGCCCCAGGCGCCTTTGCCGGTCGAGTACGTCGGCCAGGCGCTCAAATGGGTGACGATGCACGAGGTCGGTCACACCCTGGGCCTGAGGCACAACTTCGGCTCGTCCCGCGACACGCCGCGGGACAAGCTGCACGACCGGCTGTGGGCGGAAGAGCGGGGCGTGACCGGATCGGTGATGGATTATCACGCGCCGAACGTAGCCAGCGAGGACGAGATCAACGGCTACTACTACAGCCCGGCCGTCGGCTCTTACGACCTATGGGTCATCTCGTACGGCTACACACCAGACGCAGACCGCGCCCGCCAGATCGCGCGCGAGGCCGGCTTGCCGGGGCACGCCTACGGCACCGACATCGACGCCTACGGACCGGGCGCCGTCGACCCGACCATCAACGTGTTCGATCTCAGTTCCGATCCCCTCCGCTGGGGCAAGGACCGGGTCGGGTTGATCGATCATCTCTTCGAGCGGCTGCCCGAACGGGTGCTGACCGACAACTCGAGCTATTCCGACCTCACCGCATCGTATCAGTCGCTGCTGGGGCAGTACGCTTCGGCTCTGGCCCCGGCGATCAAGTACATCGGAGGCCAGTTCCAGTACAACACCCGGGTCGGCGATCTGAACGACGTCGGTCCGTTTCGGCCGGTGCCGGCGGCCGAGCAGCGAGAAGCGCTGGCCTTCATCACACAGACCGCATTCGCCGAGGATGCCTTCGAGGTGCCGCGGGGTGTGCTGGCGCAGTTTGGGCCGAACCGCTGGATACACTGGGGAAGTCCGACTCGCTTCAATGGACGGCTCGACTACCCCTTCTACGAGCAGGTCGCCTCGATCCAGACGCGCATGTTGAACGCGCTGACGCATCCCTATCGGCTGGCGCGCATCCGCGACGCGGAGCTGAAGTTCGGCAGCGAGAACGTCGTAACGATTCCCGAGCTGTTCGCCGAGTTGACCCAGGCGATCTGGAGCGAGGTCTGGAGGTCGCCCGGCCGCGACATCGCGCCGTCACGACGCGACCTGCAACGGGCTTACATCGACCGCTTGACCGAAATCCTCACCGACCCGCCGCAGCGGATGCCGGCCGACGCCCGGTCCGTATCCCGAGTACGGCTGCGCGACCTGCACGAGCGGATCGGTCGGAGGCTCACGCCCCCCTACAGCTTCGACGACTACACGTATGCACACCTGACGGAATCGCGAGAGCGGATAGAGAAAGCCCTGTTGGCGGGGTTGGAGGTCGAGCGGCGACGTTGAGATTGCCCGAGCTTGGCCGAATCGGAGGGGGTGATGGTGTCGCCCCCTCATCTTCTTGCGCACCGCAAAGGTCCGCGAGACGAACGGCAGCGTCCGTGCCCGATTTGACGGCAACCGGCGGCCGTCCGATCGTGTCCTGAGTGACGTTCCGATGGCGGCGGTCCATCTGCCCGGCCACCGTCGCCCGCAACCCGCCCCCACAACGGAGCTCGAAGTGATGACCCAGACCGGCTTCGATCAGGAACGATTTCGCAGGAACTTCCTCCTCGTCCTCGCCATCGCGATATCGCTACTGTTCTTCGCGATGATCCGTGGCTTCCTCGTCGCCGTGCTGGTCGCGGCGATCTTCAGCGGCGTCTCTTACCCTCTGTACGCGCGTTTGCTGCGTCGCCTCCGAAACCGGAAGGCCCTCGCGTCGATCATCACGCTCATGGTCGTACTTCTGGTGATCGTCGTACCGGTGTTGGCTTTTCTCGGTCTCGTGGCGACCCAGGCGATCCAGATCAGCCAGGAGGTGCGGCCCTGGGTCGAAGCCCAGATTAGCCAGCCGAGTGCGCTCGACCAGCTGTTGGAGAGGATCCCGTTCTTGGAGGCGCTGGCGCCCTACGAGGACCAGATCACGGCGAAGGCGGCCGAGCTGGCCGGCCGGGCGGGGACGTTCATCGTCAACAGCCTGGCGGCGGCGACGCGGGGCACGGCCGTGTTCTTCTTCATGCTCTTCGTGATGCTCTACGCCATGTTCTTCTTCCTGATGGACGGCCGAGCGATCCTCGACCGGATCCTCTACTACATGCCGCTCTCGTCGGAAGATGAGGAGCGGATGGTCGAGAAGTTCGTGTCGGTCACTCGCGCCACCGTCAAAGGGACGCTGGTGATCGGGATCGTTCAGGGTGGATTGGGGGGGATGGCGTTCGCCGTAGTCGGCATCAAGGGTGCCGCCTTCTGGGGCACGATCATGGCGGTCCTGTCGATCATTCCGGGCGTGGGGACGGCGCTCATCTGGGTGCCGGCGGTCGTCTACCTGTTCGCCGTGGGCAAGGTAGCCGCGGGGATCGGCTTGACTATCTGGTGCGCCGTCGTTGTCGGCACCGCCGATAACGTCCTGCGGCCCTGGTTGGTGGGGAAAGACACCAAGATGTCCGATCTGCTGATACTGCTCGGGACGCTGGGCGGGCTGGTTCTGTTCGGGGCCGTCGGGATCATCATCGGGCCGATCGTCGCCGCGCTGTTCGTGACCGTCTGGGACATCTACGGCACCGCGTTCAAAGATGTCCTTCCGGCGGCGCGAACGATCGGTCTGGGCGCTACCGATGGCGAGGGTTCGTGAGCCGCGTCAGCTGTTGCGGGTGGCGATCTTCGTCCAGCTATCGCGGAGGGTCACGGTGCGATTGAAGACGAGGCTGCCGGGCTTCGAGTCGATCGGATCGCTGATGAAGTAGCCCAGACGCTCGAACTGATAGCGCGTGCCAGGCGGGTCGTCGGCGACGCCAGGCTCGATCAGGGCGTCCTCGAGAATCACCAGCGACTCGGGGTTCAGGTTCACCGTGAAGTCGGCGCCCGTGGGGGCGTCTTCTGGATCGGCGACCTTGAAGAGGCGGTCGTACAGTCGCACTTCGCAGGGAAGGGCGTGCTGCGCTGACACCCAGTGGATCGTTCCTTTCACCTTTCGCCCGTCTGCCGGCGGCCCGCTGAGCGTGTCGGGGTCGTAGCGACAGCGAAGTTCGGTGATCGCACCACTCTCCGGGTCTTTCACGACCTCGTCGCAGCGGATGATGTAGGCGTGTCGCAGCCGCACCTCGCGGCCGGGGCCGAGACGGAACCACTTCTTGGGCGGATCCTCCATGAAGTCGTCGCGCTCGATGAAGATCTCGCGGCTGAAGGGCAGCTGGCGTGAGCCTTCTTTCGCGACGTCGCGCGGCCAGTAGGACGCATCGAGCAGCTCGACCGCACCTTCCGGATAGTTGGTGATCACGACCTTCAACGGACGCAGGACGCAGAGCACACGCGGCGCCCGCTGATTCAGATCGTTGCGGATGGCGTACTCGAGCTTTCCGATGTCGACCCGACTGTTCACTTTGTCGACACCGATCATGTCGCAGAGGTCGCGAATCGCCTCCGGTGTGACACCGCGCCGGCGCAGTCCGGCGATGGTCGGAAGGCGCGGATCGTCCCACCCGCTGACGTGGCCGTCTTCGACGAGCCGGATCAGCTTGCGCTTGGACAGCACGGTATAGTCGAGGTCGAGCCGGGCGAACTCCGTCTGCTCGGGCCTGGGAGGCGCGATGCCGACGTTGTCGAGCACCCAATCGTAGAGCGCGCGGTTGTTCTCGAACTCGAGCGTGCAAAGCGAGTGTGTGATGTTCTCGATCGCGTCTGAGAGGCAGTGCGTGAAGTCGTAAAGCGGATACAGGCACCACTCGCCGCCGCGGCGGTAGTGCTCCGCGTGACGGATTCGATATAGCAGCGGGTCGCGCATCAGCATGTTGGCGTGCGCCATGTCGATCTTGGCGCGCAACACGTGCTCGCCGTCGGCGAACTCACCGGCGCGCATGCGCTCGAAGAGGTCGAGGTTCTCCTCGACCGACCGATCGCGATAAGGGCTGTTCACCCCGGCCTCGGTCACCGTCCCCCGGTTCTCCCGGATCTCATCTTCGTTCTGACTGTCAACGTACGCCTTGCCCTTTCGAATCAGGGTGACGGCGAACTCGTACAGCTGTTCGAAGTAGTCGGACGCGAAGAACAGCTTGTCGCCCCAATCGAAGCCGAGCCAGCGTACGTCCTCCTTGATCGATTCGACGTACTTGATGTCCTCGGTCTCGGGGTTGGTGTCGTCGAAGCGGAGGTGGCAGACCCCGCTGTTTTCGAGGGCGAGGCCGAAGTTCAGGCAGCACGACTTGGCGTGCCCGATGTGCAGGTAGCCGTTGGGCTCCGGTGGGAAGCGCGTCACCACGCGGCCGCCGTACTTGTCGCTCCGCAGGTCGTCGGCGACCTTGGCGCGAATGAAGTCGGCGGCCCCCGGACGCGTCGCGTCGCGCGGCTCAGCCGGTCTCGGTTCTTTTTTCTTTGCCGTCGGTCGTTCCACGTCCCAAGCCTAACAAGCTCGCGCGGTCTTTTGTAGGGGTGGCGCGGTGACAAAGCGGCGCACCGCAACCGGGGAGCCTCCAGCGGCGGGAGCCGTGTCCGGGGCTCCCGCCGCTCAGGCCTGCAGGCCGTGGCGGATCACGTGCCGCATGGCGTCCACAAAGCGGTCCAACTCTTCGAGCGTCGAGTAGACGCTGGGCGAGATACGGAGACCGCGGAACTGCGGGTGGTTGATGGGGGTGACGATGATGTGGTGGTTCTCCCAAAGCCAGCCGGCCAGATCGGTCGGCTCGATCCCCTCGATCTCCACGGTCGCGATTCCACAGGCGAATCCCGGCTTCAAGCTCGTGTGCAACCGCACGCGGTCGTGCTCCAGAAGCTTCCGGGCCCAGTAATCCCGCAGGAAGACCAGCCGGGCCTCCTTCCGCTTGCCGCCCAGGCCCTCGTGAAAGGTCAGCGCCTCTCCGATGGCCAGATAGTTGGCGGCCGGGTGGGTGCCGATCTCTTCGTACTTGCGGATGTTCTCGTCCTGTTCCTCGACCGCGGCCATGAGCGGCCAGATGTCCTTGATCACATTGCGCCGGACGAAGAGCAGTCCCGTGCCGTGTGGTGCGAACAACCATTTATGGAGGCTGACCGAATAGTTGTCGCACTCGAGGTCGGAGATGCGGAAGTCGAAATGCGCCAGCGCATGCGCGCCGTCGACGATGACCGGAATTCCCCTCCGGCGCGCCATCGCCACCACGTCGCGAACCGGCAGGATCTGGCCGGTCAGGTTGATCATGTGACACATCAGGATGAGGCGCGTGCGCGGCGTGATGTTCTCCTCGAAGCGCCGGACGATCAACGCCGGGTCTTCTGCGGGAACCGGAATCTCGAATGTCTTGAGGACGATGCCCTCGCGCCGCTCCCGCTGCTTGAAGGTGGTGAGCATGCGAGGGTAGTCCTGGTCGGTCGTCAGCACCTCATCGCCGCGCTTCAAGTCGTAACCGAACTGGCAGATCTGCAAGCTCTCGGACGCGTTGCGGGTGAGGGCCACTTCCTCGGCGTCCACGCCCCAGGCCCGGGCCAGCCGCGCGCGCACGCCCTCGCGCTGCGGCTCCAGGATGCGCCACATGGTGTAGACCGGCGCTTCGTTCGAGTAGTCGAGGTGTCGCTTCATCGCCTCCTGCACCCAGGCGGGCGAGGGGCTGACGCCACCGTTGTTGAGGTTGATGAGGCTGCGGTCGACGGTGAACGCTTGGGCCACCTGGTGCCAGAAATCCTCATCCCGCGCCACCTCGTCCGGCGACCCCGGGTGTGCGGCCAGCTCGGCGGCGATCGCGGAGGCTCGACCCGGGCGCAAGGGCGTGATGGGAATCCCGGTGGCGGCGGCGACGGCCGGCAGGCCGAGGGCGCCCAGGAATCTGCGACGGGTATACACGTCTTCCTCCCGGCTGGTATCAGTTGGTCGCCGCGCTGCCGGCCTTCCGGGGCACCATCTCATCACGCATGGCCAGGTGATAGACCGTGGCGGCCACCACCACCGCCGCCTGTTTCAGGTCGTCGATCAGCAGCCGCTCGAAGCGGTCGGCCCGCGTATGGTGGGTGCGGGTCGAGTATTCGATCGGATCCTGGATGAAGTTGAAGCCCGGGATGCCGGCCCGATCGAACGACAGGTGATCGGTCCCGCCGGTATTGCCGTGACGCACGGCCACGACGCCCAGGTCCTCGAACGGCCAGAGGATGCTCTCGAACACCGGGATCGCCGCCTCGTTGCCCTGATCCCAGATGCCGCGGATGCGGCCGGTCCCGTTGTCCACGTTCACGTAGGCCGAGATCTTGGGCCAGAGCTGCTCGTTCTTCTCGACCCAGGCGCGCGAGCCCAGCAGCCCCTGCTCCTCGCCGCTCCACAGGGCGATGCGGATCGTGCGCTGCGGTTGTACCCCCAGCGCCTTGAGGATCCGCACCGCCTCCATCATGACGATCGAGCCGGCGGCGTTGTCGGTGGCACCGGTGCCGCTGTACCACGAGTCCAGGTGCGCCCCGAGCATCACGTACTCGTCGGCCTTGTCCGTGCCCGGGATGTCACCGAGGGTGTTGTAGGCCTGGAGGTCGCTCTCGAAGAACTCGTTTTGCACGTCGATCTCGAGCCGGACCGGGATGCCACGCTTCAGGTTCCTGTAGATCTGGCCGTACTGCTCGTGCGAGACGACGAGCTGCGTCTTGGGGATCGGCTGCTCGGCGTCGCGGGCCGCGCGGTCACCCCAAACGCGCAGGATTCCGTAGGTTCGTGACGACGGGTAGAGTGCGGCGGCGATGTCCTCGCTCTCGAGGAATTTGGCGATCGTGTCGCGCATCGCGAACACGCGGCGGAACTGCTCGCGGCGGCGGCGCCATTCCTGCGGATCCGCCTCGGGCCGCTGCTCCTCCGGTTCGAGCAGGTCGGCGAGTGAGCGACGAAGTGGCCGCGGGTCGAACTCGGGTTCGATTACCTGTGGCTCCTGGGTGAGCACGAAAGCGCCGGAGAGCTTTCCGCGAAAGCGCTCGAGGTCGGCGGCGCTGTCGGCCTCAACGATCACGGCCGATCCCGCCACGGCGCTGTTGGTTCCGGCGGTCCAGGCGACCGGCAGCGCGTTGAGCGGCTGCACGTACGGCTCGACTATTCGCCCGCTGAACGACCGGTTCTCCCAACCGCGCCCGAACTCACCCCACGGCTCGACCACCACGTTGGTGAGGCCCCATTGGCGAAGGCGCTCTGCGGTCCACTGGTTCGCCTTCATCATGCCGGGCGAACCGGTCAGCCGCGGTCCGATCACGTCGGTCAGGTAGCCGCCCAGCTCTTCGATCTGCGAACGTTCCAACCCCTCTTCGCGAATCTGGCGTATCACATCCAGATCGACCCGCTCCTGCACAACCTGCGCGTCAGCGCTGGGGAGCGACCATAGACTTGCCGCGACGAGCAGGGCAGCGGCTCGAGATGAGAGTTGCATTAACGCCTCCAGCTGTCTTCGGTGACACCTGATGGGGGGCTGGTAACGGGGGTGATTCATAAGTCGCGGCGCGGGCCGGCGCAACATGGCGGGCGTGGCATCGGGTCGCTCCAACCCGTTAGGTTGAGCGCTGATCAGCCACGAAGACCCGAAGCGGAGAGAATGAGATGCCGAGTGGGAAAGTGACCTGGCAGCGCGGCATGCGGTTCGTCGGCGTTTCCGGAAGCGGTCATGGGGTCGTGGTCGACACCCGGCCCGAGCAAGGCGGCTACGCGACCGCCCCCAGCAACACCGAGCTGCTGCTCATCGCGCTGTGCGGCTGCACCGGCATGGATGTGGTCTCGATTCTGAAAAAGAAGCGGATCGACTTCGATGACTTCGAGGTGGCGGCCGAAGCGGAGCTGGCGCCCGACCTGCCCAAGCGAGTGACGACGATCGAGCTGGTGTATCGCATCTGGGGTGGCGCCGTCCGGCCTGAGGCGCTGAAGCAGGCCGTGGAGCTGTCGCAGTCGAAGTACTGCACCATCTCCAACACCGTGAAAGGGGTGGCCCGGATCTCCTATCGCTGCGAGATCGATCCGCCGCGCTAGCGCGGGACCCTCGGCCCGCCTGGCGGTGACGCCGGCCGGGGCTGGGGCTGTTGCGCCGGGCGAGTGAGCGCGGGACCCAGGCCCGATCCCTCTAACTCTATAGGCAATAACATGTTGGCGCGCCGGGGCGCTTGCGGCGTTCCGGCGTCGGTGTCGACGGCCGCCTGATAGGCTTGTGGGGCCTGTGACGTTTTGGCGGGCTGGATCGTCCTGTCTAGTGCAACTCTGGTTGGAATCCCGCCTTTCGATAGAGGCTCCTATTCATTGCGGCAGGGAAGGTCGAGCGGCTTTGCGATCGACGATCCGATTGAGTAACCGCGGCGTCACGTTGCTGGAATCGATGATCGTCATGGTCCTGATCGGGGCGATGACGGCGTTCGCGGTGCCCACTCTATTTTCCGCGCGACACGGCTTCGCTGTTCGTCACGCGGCTCATGAGTTCACGACCGCCCATCGACTCGCCCGGGCCACGGCCGTGCGTTACGGCCGAGTCGTGCGGTTGCGAATCGATGAGGCGGCCGGACAGATCTGGATGGAGATGGATACGACCGACACTCGTAATGGGTCGCCGGTCCGTTTTGGTCGCGTTCATCGGATCGACGGCGGAGTCGCGATGACGAGCACGCGCGACCTGCTCTGTTTCGACGGGCGCGGCATCACGACGCCGATCTGGTCCTGTCCTCCGGGCAACGCGACGCTGGTCTTCCAGAAAGAAGAAACGGCCGACACCGTGGAAACGACGGTGACGGGAAAGGTGCTGCACTGATGAACCTGCGCGCGTTGCGGTGGGACACGAGAGGCGCGTCGCTGGTCGAGGTGCTGGTGTCGCTTCTGGTCTTCACTGTGGCAGTCCTGGGGCTCACCAGCTCCGGTGTCGTCTCCAGCGGACAGGTCCGGGAAGGCTGGACCGATTCGCGCCTGTGGTCGGCGGTTCACCACCAGCTGGATTCACTGACGGCGGCGGGCTATGGGTCTGTAACCTCGGGCGCGGATACAGTCGCCGGGTACGAGATGGTCTGGACCGTTCAGGAGGGCAATCCCAAAAAGATCATTCTGGTCACGGGAACCGCTAACTACAAGGGTGTGGCGGCGAAGGACACCTTCGTCACCTATCTGGCCAAGTCGCCGTGATCGCTCGGCGAAGGGTACCCGGACACGGCCTACGGCGCCGCGGCTTCACGTTGGTGGAGCTGCTGGTGGCGCTGACCGTGGGGCTCGTCGTCGCCGGCGCGGTCTTCGAGGTTCTGTTCTCGCAGTGGCGGCTGTTGTCCGCGCACCGGGGACGGATGGACGCCCGGCAAAGCCTGCGAACTGCGGCGGCGCTCCTCTCCTGGGAGTTTTCGGCGACGTCGCCGGCTGCCGGCGATCTTTACAGCATCGCTTCCGATTCGCTTACGCTCCGGGCCCTGCAGGGCACAGGAATCGTGTGTTCCCACGCCACCTTCGGCTCGAAGCAACACTTCGGGTTACAGCAGACCTGGGGCTATTTCGATGCTACGGCGGACGACAGCGCGCTGGTGTACACAGTGACGAGCGGTCGCTGGGACGCCGTCGCGGTAGGCAAAGCCTATAACAAAGAGCAAGCGTGGTCCCCAGCGCCGAGCGGCGGCGGCACGCCCGTCTGCTTCTGGGGCGACAGCACGACGGCCGCGCCCAGGCCCGAGGCGACCCTGCAGCTACAGGGCCCCGATCCGATCCTGGCCGGCATCGGCGTTGGCGCGCCGGTTCGGGTCTACCGTCGCACGCACTACGCGCTGTTCCAGAGGGACGGTTACTGGTGGCTGGGTCGGCGCATCGGCGCGGCGGCCGACTTCGAGATCGTGACGGGACCGATGCTTCCACCCGATTCCGGTGGTGTCGAGTTCACTTATTACGACGAAAGCGGTGCGGTCACTACTGACCCTGCCCGAGTGGCCCGGATCGATATCGCGCTCAAAGCGCGGAGCGTGGGTGGGGAAGGTGCCGTACAGCGCACGGGCCAGGATTCGCTGCGCACGTCCGTGTTCATCCGCGGCTGATCTTCCAGAGCCCGGAGGATCCTGTCGGCATCATAAGCCGCACGATCCGCACGTTGAGCTGACGAGGTTCGTGGGATGCTCGATAAGTTGAACCAGGCAAGACGAGGTTACGCGGCCTTGCGCCGGGCTGAGACCGGGGGGTTCGCTTTGCCCACGGTACTCATCGCCATGCTGCTGGTCAGCGCCATCGCGGTGACGGCGCTCAGAACGAGTAGCGACGAGCAGATGACGGGCCGCGCCATGCGTGAGGCGGCCAAGGCGTTCTA
>JABAOH010157231.1_pt1 | contig 20927 bp, 25 predicted proteins | sample 7062181 | NCBI WGS metagenome assembly JABAOH01 (sample SAMN14538630, study PRJNA623070) | marine sediment metagenome | biome: marine biome [ENVO:00000428]; feature: marine pelagic biome [ENVO:01000023]; material: deep marine sediment [ENVO:00002113]; isolation source: pool of 5 deep marine... | reverse complement strand
GACATCGTATCCTGTGATATGAAGCAGGCTGTATAGCAGCATTGAAGCGTGGCCGGCTGATAGGACAAAGCGGTCCCGGTTGGGCCAATCGGGATTTTTAGGATTGAAATTCATGAACTTATCCCAAATCGTATAAGCCACCGGAGCCATAGACATGGGAGTCCCGGGATGCCCTGAATTTGCTTTCTGCACAGCATCCATCGACAGAGTTCTTATGGTATTAATAATTAGCTGCTCTAATTTGTCCTTTTTCTTTTTAGGCTTTGCCTCCATAGCCGGTCTCCTTAGAATTTTTTAATCTATAATTTTCCACCATTTCAAAATGCAAATTACTATTTATCCTTTAATATTAAACAATATTTGTTAACTACGAATTAAGGAATGCGCGCAGTTCAAGGGATACCCATACAACAAAAATTTATCAAATAATATTGTGTTTATGTGTTGATTATCAATTTGTGGGGAAACGATCAAAGCTTCTTTGTTATGCTTAGAGCTTTTTAGAAATATAGGGGTACTAAAATTCATATATTCCAGTAGTGATTTAAGTTGCTGTTGGGACAACTCTAATTACCTCATTTCATTAACTAATTACTCCGCCCGAAAATTTAATACCCTCAGGGGATTATCACATACCAAAACGCGTTTTTCAAGAAAAAACAAAACTTTAAAGCTCAATCGATAACGCTGCACCCACTATTCCTGCATTGTTATGCATTTGAGCGGGTACAATTTTTGCTTTGAGCTCTATGTATTCAAAAAATTTCTCAGGTTTTTTACTAACACCGCCGCCTATTATGAACAAATCCGGAGAAAGCAGTTTCTCCATAGTCTGCAAATATGTATTTACCCTGTCACCCCATTTTTTCCAGCTCAATTTCTTGCGCTCTCTCACACTAGCCGCAGCCCTTGTTTCAGCATCCTTGCCGTCTATTTCTATATGCCCAAGCTCCGTGTTGTGCACAAGGTGACCGTCAACAAATAGTGCAGTTCCAATACCTGTGCCAAGGGTTACCATAATGACAACCCCGCCTCCGTGTTGGTTATACTCTTTTCCCGCGCCGAATTTCATCTCAGCAAGACCGGCTGAGTCTGCATCATTAATCACCACAGCCTCACAGGAAGAAATTTTCTCTATCTGCTCCTGGATATTTATCCCGATCCATTGCTTGGAGAGATTTGCCGCTGTGTGAACTACACCATGTTTGAGCACTCCCGGGAACCCGCACCCGATTTTCCCTTTCCAATTCCAGTGCTCGATCAGCTTGGCTATCACCTCAAGCATTGCTCTTGGCGTTGGAGGCTGAGGGGTCTCTATACGATAACGCTCCTTGAGAAGCACTCCTTTATTTATATCAACAGGAGCTGCTTTGATTCCTGTCCCGCCAATGTCGATACCAAGGATTTTGTTTTGTGATCTAGTTGTGCGTTTCGTTGTAGTTCGTCTTGCCATTTGTATTTTCCTTTTTTATAAGATCCCCACTTGGTTTACTATTGTACACCAACTGAGACTAAGAAATAAAGTGCTCAAATTATTTTATTAGATATCCCACTTGGGAATAAAGTTTCGTCAATACATATAGAGAAAATTGCAACTTTATTTTAAATTATTATCAAAACTACAAAGAGGAGGATCAAACAGATGGCATGGGTATACTTAATTATTGCTGGTGTGATAGAGTGGGGATGGCCTATGGGGCTAAAGTACGCATACTCTGAGAAAGGATTACATTTGGGATATGCCGCTTTCGCAGTAGTAAGTATTCTTCTAAGCGGCTTCTTTTTGTTTTTAGCTCAGAGAGTGCTGCCGGTTGGCACGGCCTATGCAGTGTGGGTGGGAATCGGAGCGGTAGGGACCTTCTTTCTAGGTATTTGGCTATTGGGAGAGCCGACAAATCTGCTCAGGTTTGTGTTTCTGGGATTCATAATTGTAGGCATAGCGGGTTTGAAATTAGCTTCATAAAATAGCGTATATGCTATAATCACAATAATAAAAAATATTTATTTAGATTAATGCAATGAGTAAAGCTGCACTTGTAACAGGCGGGGGAAAGAGGCTTGGAAAGGCAATATCACTAGGGCTTGCAGACAGGGGATATGATATTGCCGTGCATTACAATCACTCCGACAAAGAAGCCGCTGAGACAGCCGAGATAATAAGGGGGAAAGGAAGGAAAGCAGAGATTTTTCAAGCCAACCTCACAGACATCACTCAAGTGCGTGACCTTATTCCTAAAGTTGTTGAAGTATTCCCGGAATGTAAGATCTTGGTAAACAGCGCATCAATATTTGAGGATATAGCATTTAATGATGTGACCGAGGAGATATTTGACAGGGATTTTAATACAAACTTTAAAGCCCCGTTTTTTCTATCTCAGAGTTTTAGTAAAACTAATGGCGCAGAGTTAATTATCAATATGCTGGACATGAGAGTCAATAAAATAGATACCGCTCACTTCTCATATAACCTGACAAAAAAAGCGCTCAGGGATTTCACACTTATGGCGGCAAAGGAGCTTGGCCCGAAAATAAGGGTAAACGGAATCTGCCCGGGGCCCATTCTACCGCCTCCCGATAAAGGAATTGAGTATCTTGAGAAAATAGCAGAGAACACCCCTCTTAAGAAGCCCGGAAATCCGGACTATATTATGTGCGCTGTAGAATATATTCTGGATAATCCTTATGTGACGGGGCAGTGTCTGTTTGTGGACGGCGGTCAGCACCTTGTATAGGAAGAGAGAGCTATGATAATAAAAATTGAGAATTTAAAGCTTAGGACAATAGTCGGTATTTACGACTGGGAGAAAGAGAAAAAGCAGGATGTGATAATTAATATCGAGATGGAGTTTGACGGCACAAAAGCAATAGAGAGTGACTCGATTGAGGACACTATCGACTACAAAACAATTACAAAACAGATTATCGATATGGTCGAGGGAAACGAGTTTAATTTAATAGAGAAAATTGCCGGAGACGCTATAAACATCGTAATGGAAAACGAAAAGGTTGAAAAAGCTTGCATAAGAGTAGACAAACCGGGGGCACTGCGCTTTACCGATACAGTTTCGGTCACCCAAACCCAGAGCAGATAATTATGAAGCTAAATCAGGTAATAATCGGTGCCGGATCAAATATTGAGCCGCATGAGAATATAAAACTTACCCAAAACGCTCTTGCGAGCAAATTCAAACTAATAAAATCTACAAGCTTGATAGAAACAGAACCCATAGGATATGCCAATCAGGCCAATTTCCTAAACTGCGCATTCTTAATTGAGACTGATATGGAATTTACAACTCTTAAATCCTGGCTAAAGGATTTAGAGAAGAGTCTTGGAAGAATAAGAACCGAGAATAAAAACGCTCCGCGAACCATTGATCTCGATATAGTAGTTTGGAACGGGCAAATAGTTGACAGTGATGTTCGTGAGAGGGTATTTCTAAAAAATTCCATTAAGGAGCTCCTCCCTAATCTGGATTTGGATTAATAAATTCTGTATCGAAACTTTTCTCTTTAAATGTGTATCTAAATTAGTGTAGTCTTAATAAGAATAGTGAACATTATAGAGAGGTCCCGGATGTTATATATATTTCCTATACTATTTGCCTTAGGAGTATTCTCGCTTACTAGTTTTGCTCAAACAGATGACGAGCAGATTGTGAGAGGTCAGATTGTATGCGTACAGCTTGATGAAACCGGCACAGCCGGCGTGTCAGAGGAATTTACAGAATGTAGCGGACTTATATATCTACTAGGAGTAGACGGAAATCTCTACTCCCTTCACGGATCCGAGGAGGAGATGCAGAAAATCAAGCAAGGCTCTAAATCCAGAATGGGCTATAGGCTTCCCTTAAGACTCAAAGGAAAAACTGTGGGCCACCAAAGAGCATGGCAGATCTATACGCCGTCATTAGATCCTGAAGACAGCTCAATAAAAACCTTGGTAACCGGAACAGTTTTATGCTTGTTCCCCAACTATAATGCTGGAACCGTAAACCCCAAGGTTGCCGATGGCCCGTGCAATGAAGCAGAGCCCCATGCTCATTTCATAAAGACCGACGAGGGCAAGATTTACGCCCTTCAAGGCTCTCTAGAAGATATCGAATCTATAGAAAAAACCCCCGATAGGGAGAATATCACCCTAACCGGAGTCCTAAAAGCTAATAATAGCGGCTGGATTCTCTATGTTAACTAAATTTAGTTGATATCCTCTTGGTTAGTTTTTCCAAACCACCCGGATATTACCTTTTCAGCTTCTTTTCCGTATGGAGTAAATCCTTTCTCTACGTTATCTCTCTCATCACTGTCCATATCGGTGAAGTATTTCCATACAAAAATTCCAGCTAGATAAGGTTTGTCCCTAAAGGCAATGGAGGTAGCTTCAAATGCAAGAGCCTGCTCATTTTGGCTGGCCTTGCCGTCCCGGCTCCATTCCCAAGGTTGTATTGCTGTGCCTTCTACGGATTTAAACCCAATCTCGGTGAATATAACTTGCTTATCGTATTTTTCGGATAAAGCCCTAATCTCGGGCTCATACCTGCTCCAGCCTTGTGTGAGCTCTTGCAGCGAGGGAGCCTTTTTATCTGAAAGCGGGAAATACGCATCGATTCCTATGTAGTCAAGCGCGTCCCAGAACTCAATTTTCTGTGCATTCATACCTTCTGCAGCATATGTGAGCTTGCCAGTGAAAACTTCTCTAACCTTGTTTATTATTGCTCTCCATTCATCAGTATATTTAGACACGCCTACAAGCTCGGTGCCGACTACAAGCATCTCGACTCCGGTTTTTTGCGCAAGCTCCGCCTCGGCTAGGATAAATTCAGTGTAGCTGTCAAACCACTTTCTTCTTTTCTGCGGATCATCAAAATCTATCTTGCTCCTCCAGTTATCCGGATCCAGATCCAGGCCTCCCATCCATATATGAGGTTTCAGCATTACCTTAAACCCCATATCGCGAAGGTTCCTTATCTCAGTCTCAACAAAGGGGGCGGCCATAGAGGGGTCCCCTCCGAAATAAACCTTCGTACGCCTGCGGTCCCACATAAAGCCGAAGGTATTTAACTGGACATAGTTATATCCAATGGTGCTCAGATGCTTATGCATCTCTTGCGAAGGAGTCGACCCGTAGCCGTTTCCTATTCTGTGAATGTGTGCAAGCACTGCTCCTTTGTAAGTCAGCTCATGGGTCCCGTTTGGATTCTGATTCTTAAAACTTGAGGCCACGGTAAATATTATTGCTGCAAGCACGAGAGCACTTAAAAATATATATTTAGCTGTTTTTTGATTCAGTAGTGAAGACATCGAGTATAAGTTACCTATAAGGTACGGGCTTTTAAACTAATTTTTAGTGCATAAAGTTTGTCTATCTTTTAATGACTTCTTTCTTTGTCCAGATAGAGCCAGCTAACTATCAATGTTAAGAAGGCAACAGCTGCAGTTACTATAAACACGACTCTAAAACTATTAAATCCATTTAATAAAGCACTAAGAATTGCAAGCCCGATAGTAGCTCCGAATATTTGTGCTGATAAAACTATTCCGCTTGCCTGTCCCTGTTTTTCAGCAGGGACGCAGTTCATAACCGCTACCAAAGCGGGAGCAAACATCCAGGCTACAGAAATACCCCAAAGCAATAACGTGGGAACTATGAATTCATATCTGTCAATTCCCGCAGTTAGGCCCATGAAAAATAGAGCCAGAGCAGCTAGAAGAAGTCCTATAAGAACCGGGTACCTGGCACCATATTTGTCCGTAGCATTTCCGGCCAGTACCGCCATAATCGGAATTGGAAATAGAGCTGGAAAAAGAGCTATACCGGCTTTCAACGGATCCATCTCCAGTATTTTCTGCAAGTACAAGGCTCCGAATACGATTACCGCGATTTTTGTAAACTGTCCTGTGAAGATAGTAAGGTTAGAGGACGAGAATGTTTCATTACGAAACAAATCTACCTCTATTAATGGCTCCCTTACCCTTAACTCAACTATATAAAACGTTATCAGGAATAATGCCGCAGCTAGAAAAAGAATGATAATTGTTGTAGATCCCCATCCCCACTCAGCTCCCTGCATTATGGCAAGTACGAGAGAGCTAATACCTACAACAAGGGTTATTAGCCCGAAAATATCAATTTTCGGCCTGGGCGCATCTAATTTCGGTTCACGCCATACCGCTAAAAATACTACTAGTATTAGAAGGATCAGAGGAAAGTTGATCCAGAAAATCCAGCGCCAGGAGATATCGTTCGTAAGATATCCGCCTAGCAGAGGTCCAAGTGCGCTGCATGTTGAGCCGATAGCACCATATATACCCATGGCCATTCCCCTCTGCTCTGCAGGAAAACTAAGAGCTAGAAGAGCCATCGAGGCAGGAAAAATGATCGCGGCGCCAAATCCCTGTAAAGCCCTGGATGTCAATATCCACGCGGCATTATGAGCAAAACCTGCAGCCAGTGAAAATATTCCGAATATGACAATGCCGGTGACAAAAAGAGCTTTGTACCCTGTTATATCACCCAGTTTTCCGCCTACTGCTATAAAACCTGCTATGACTAAAAGATAAGAATTAATAATCCAATGAGATTGAATCAGCCCCATAGACAGATCGTTCCTCATAGTAGGCAGTGAAACTGCCACAACTGTTTCATCCAGCATTATTAGGCCAAATGCCAGACTCGCAGCTCCGAGTATTATCCATTTACGATTCTGATCTTTGATAATATCGCCTATCGCCATTAGTTGAATATTATTCTAATCGAAGATTGTTGCCAAATATTCTTTTAAATCTGATGCGCTTGCAGGCTGATTGCGGAATGCTATGTAGCCGTCAGGACGAATCAAATAGAGGCTTGATTTTGCAGCCCCGAAGTCCTTATGCATTTCATGACCACTATCCACCCAGGAGGAAGGGACTTCGGGCAAGCCTGCCGGGATTTCTTCATTGCCGCATATGAGGTGGGTTTCAATAAGCGGTCCATACTCTTTGGCCGACTCAACAATTTTATTAATCTCATCAATCTCCATAGCCTCAGGCTCTGATCCTGTGAAAATAAGCAGCTCATGCTCAGAGCCTTTTAATAATGTGTAGAGTGTTGTACCCTCGCCTTGAGTGCTTTGAAGGGTATAATCCCTAAACCGCTCTCCTGCTTTTAGGTCCACATCGTGCGGGACATAACCCTCTACTTCTTTTGATTCAAACCACCTCTCATCTACAATAGGGCTGTCTTTATAATGATATTCAAGCTGGGTTAAAATGTTTGTTATCTTACGTTGAACAGGGGTCATATTCAGTAGAAACCCCATCATTTTGTTTCTTATAGCGCTTAGGACCGGATTATGGATTGTAGCCATCTTTGTAGCTGTGTGGGTAAGAGCGACTACTTCTTCCCCTACCTTGTGCCTTTCAATATTGTAGCTGTCCAAAATGGCCGCAGGTGATTTACCTTTAAGAACCAGAGCCATTTTCCATGCCAAGTTATAAGCATCCTGCATACCGGTGTTCATACCTTGTCCCCCAACCGGGCTGTGTATGTGCGCTGCGTCACCCCCTATAAAAACCCTTCCATCCCCGTAGCGGTCAACTATTCTGTGGTGCAGCTTGAAATAAGCTATCCAGTGAGGATTGGAGATGTCGTTATACTCAATCCCCCTTTCGTCCATTAACTTTTTCACATCATCCATTACCGGAAGAGCAACCTCTTCATCCACAGGCGCATCTGTAAGTTCGAATATGAGTCTTCCCCTCTTGTCATTATAGGGGAAATAGGCTGTCATCCCTGATTGGTGGACAAAGATCGAGAGATGAAACATGGGGTACTTCCAGTCAATATCGCAATCGATAAGGAGCCAGTAATTTGGATAAGGTGCGCCTTTAAATTCCAGGTTCAGCTGATGTCTGACGGTGCTGTGTGCTCCGTCACATCCCACAAGATATTTGCATTCGACAACCTCATCTGAGTCGTATTTTGTCCCGAGTGTGGCTGTGACATTGCCATCTGTCTGCGTTAATTCCCGCAGCTCAAGCTCACGCTCGACTTCTACCCCGTAGCTTGCTAAATGCTCAATTAATATCTGCTCACTAAGGCTCTGGGGTATCATCAGAGCAAAGGGATATTTACTATCGATATTATCAAATACCGCATCTACCAATAGCTTGCCAGAGTCATATATATCAACAGCATTGCATGCATTGCCGGTAGTCAAGAATGTGTCGACAATTCCCATGTTCTCAAGCAGCTCTAGAGTGCGTGGATGAATAGCGAAGGCCTTTGACTTATCTGAAGGAGCCATTGCCTTGTCTACTATCCTTGGCGTAATTCCATGACGCAGCAGCTCGCAGGCTAAAGTCAATCCGGTAGGTCCTGCTCCAACAATCAGCACATCGGTTTCAGAAGATGACATATAATCCTCCAAAAGATTTTATATGCTCTATAAATTTTGAACTCTTTTAATTAAAGACTGGTGCCTCGGAAACATCCAAAAACTCAGAACCAAAGATGCGATAGCAAAAGGTATAACCTTTTGAGCGTCATCGTATATAAAAGCCAGCACTGAGCCGAATATAGCCGTAAGCTCATTTAAAATTAGAACTATAATTGTTATTTTCTGAAGCTCAAACATAAGGGAATATATTTTTGCTTCCCGGATAGTGAGAGAACGTAGCTGATCCAGCTTTGAGTGGTCTACTTCTTTTGTCCTTGGATTCAAAGCCATTGACTGCACATCGACATCTGTGTCCATAAACTGTCTGATCCTGCTCTCTGAGAGAGCGTATCTATAATAAAATATTGATCCCAGCACGCATGCCCCTGCTAGAACGTAAATTAGGGGTTCTACATAGCCGCCAACGGATATTGCAAGCGCCTTATTCTCACCGATAAAGAAATAAACAAAACCTATGTAGAATATTATAGAGCCTGCAATAACAAACCAAATTATCCTTTGTACCAGCACTACAGGACGAATAAGTTCTTTTAGCTCATCTGAAATCATGGTCTCTTATTATAGCCCAAAATAGCTATTCTACTATCTGAGACTCCGTAGGTTTAATAAATTGCCAAAGCGGCCCTTGCGGGTCTATAACACTTTTTATGCTTTCATAGCTTACGGTAACAAAGTAAGCCCCTTCAGCGTAAGAGCCTACAGCATAGGGAGCAAAAGCAAATCGAATCCCCGCAGGGGACAAAGCAAAGGGTCCTATCTCATCTTCTTTAAGCGACTTTATATCACCCGCGACTACCCACCCTGCTTTTTGTCTCTTAAGATCCTTAATGATTAAATCAGAGAGAACCTTCACGTAGTCAGAGTCTTTTTTAAATAGATCAGCCAACTTCAAGAGTGTAGATTCTTCATAATTAACTGCATAATTGGAAGAAACAAAATATGTGTTTCCATGGGCGCCGCCTGTGTATGAATATACAAGACCGGTGAAGCTGATTAAGGCCTCAGAATAATACTCTATGGAATATTCATAGGTAAAGAGCCAGGTGCTTGTGATTAAATCAGACATAAAGCCTTCTTTTGCATCTTTTTGATACTCATCCAGTGCCGGCTTCATGCTGCCGCTCAGCTTGCTTGAGATTTTCTGAATTACCTCATTTTTTGATATCAGTTTGGGATACGACCACTCAGCCTCGCTAAAATTCCCCTGTTTAACTTTAAAGAACTCGTAATTGGCAACTTTTGTAAGGTTGAGCGGAAGCCTTACTGAGCCGTTTTTCTCAATATATGAACCTTCGATATTGGTTCCCATGCCACCCGGTATAGGAGTATATCTCGCATCTATTGCGGCATGCTCCTTTGCATCGGGGCTTTTAGTATTGTTATGCGCTTCCTCTTTTTTGACCGTTAACTTTAAGCTAGAGTTCTTAGGGTCTATGGTCCCCAAGAGAGACTGCCTGCTCCCATCTGTACTGCTGCCATCAACAGAGTAAAAGGAACCCCTTACGTCACTGCCCTCAAGCTGGAGCTCCATTTGCATAGGTTGGTCCCCTATTGTGCCTACATAGTAGTACTTGCTAGTGTCTTTATCCTGCGCAAAGACCAGGGGTGAAATAACTAAAAATACGAATGCTGCAACAATTGTTCTCATATATTAGCCGGTATAGTTAATTTAATCCTCGAGCGCCAATATCTCTATCATCTGCTCATGTACAATTGAATTAGATCCAAGTATTTCCTTCATGTATATACTGTACTCGCCGCCTGTGAACGTAGTTACATAGCCGCCTGCTTCTTTTAATATCAGCACCGCTGCCGCAGTGTCCCAGGGATTAAGCCCGAGCTCCCAAAACCCGTCAAACCTTCCGCATGCTACATAACAAACATCAAGCGCTGCCGAGCCGTCTCTTCTAACAGCCCTTGCGCGTCTTATGAAATTCCCAAAATGTCTAATGTTTGCCTCAACCATCCACTCAACCTCATGCATAAACCCGGTGCAAACATGACAGTGCTCTATCGCATGTGATTTAGAGACACGTATAGGCTCATCATTTAGATATGCGCCCTTACCCCTCTCGGCAGTAAACATCTCATCTTTTACAGGGTCGTATACCAAGCCCATATCTACAACGCCGCTTATCTCAAGAGCTATTGAAATTGAGAAAAACGGGTAGGCGTGTGCGTAATTGGTAGTGCCGTCAATCGGATCTATCAGCCATACATAATCGGAGCTCTCGGAGTGCCTGCCCGATTCCTCTGCAAATAGATCATGAGAAGGGAAATTACTTTTAATTTTATTGATTATTAATTCTTCAGAGAGCATATCTATTTCTGTTACCAGACTGTTTTTGGCCTTAAACTCTATTTCTTTGACCTTGCCCAGATTTTCCAATAGTATCTCTCCAGCCTCCCGTGCAGCCTCTTTAGCTACGTTCAGATAATTCAACATGAGCTCCTATATTCTGTAGCGTATTAATATCTGCTAATCCCGAGCACCTTCAGGAATAATAATCCAAGCTATTATATATACCACAGCAAGCGGAACAATAGCCGTTATCAGCCCTACAAACACAACACCCAGCCTAATCAAAGTTGAGTCAACGGAAAACATCTCCGCAAATCCGCCGCAAATGCCCCCTATCATCTTATCATGACTCGAACGATACAGCTTCCTAACATTATCAGCCATCTGATACACCCCCGTATTGGATTAGTTAGTAGAATTATACCAAATATCGGCCTGTGGTGCGTAAATTATAACTTTTGAGCGTTAAGATGGAATTAAGTGAAGATTAGTCCAGTGCTTCAACCTTTTTTAATTGATTGTAATAGTTCTCGGAAAGCAGATCACTTGCAGCAAGCAGATGATCTAAATAAGAGCGGGAGGGTTTTAGATCTTCCCGTGTTTTATGAGTGTGGGCAATATAAGTTAAAATCTCCGCCTCATTGCCGCAATCTAATCTAACTCTTAGACCTACCCTGTCGTATTCAGTCGGATAATGCTCATACTGATCTAATCTACTTATTCCTTCAATCGTCACTTCGTAGAGTATTCCCTCTACAACCCCACCTCTATCCGGGACGATGTTTGCAGCTCCTGTGTTCGGATGTAAGGTAATTTTATGAAACCTCAAACTCCATCCATCAAGTATTAAAAGCTCTCTCGAAAAGAATTCAACCCCTCTCTCCACCATCCTCTCGGGGTTCATATTGGAGCCGTATGCAAAGTAGGGGACCAGTTCGCTTTTATCTATTTCTTCATTATCCATAGGTATATTTTATTCAAAAGTCTGAATTTTATATAGTCCGTGGTAAATGCCGCCATTCGCCATCAGCTCCTGATGGGTGCCAAGCTCTGCAAGGCGTCCCTCATCAAAAACAGCTATTGTATCAAATCCGCTGATTGACGGCACGCGGCTTGAGATTGCAACAAGAGTGCTGCCCTTCATTTCAACTCTAAGGTTTCTAAGAACTAAGCTTTCCGTCTTTAGATCAAGAGAAGAGAAAACATCGTCAAGTATTAAAACCCTTGGCCGAAGCAGTATAGCTCTTGCCAGCGCTAGCCTTTGCCTTTGTCCTCCCGATAGACTAAGCCCTCTCTCACCTACTCTTGCTTCAAAACCCCCCGGGAACTGCATTATTTCATCGTAAATCTCGGCAATCCGAGCCGCTTCCTCAATCTGCTCGTCACTAATCTCCGGATTCATAAATGAGATATTGTCCGCTATGGTACCGCTAAATACAGTTGTTTCCTGGGGAACATATATAATCCCCTCACGCAGACTGGCTCTTTTAATCTTCTTTACATCCACGCCGTCAATAAAAATAGAGTTATCCGGAGGCTCTTCTATTCGTGTCAGCAGATGAAACAGCGTGCTTTTCCCAGAGCCCGTACCCCCAGTTATGCCCATTGCAACTCCTTGAGCTATATTTAACGAGACGTCACTCAGCGCTCTATTGCCGTTATAGGAAAAACTCAAATGCTTAATATCGATGTTTCCCTCTATGTCGAGATCCATAGCGCCCGGCTCAGACAGCTGCTTCGGTTTGGCAGCCAGCACATCATTTATTCGGTTAAGTGAAGCGTTTCCCCTCTTTATGATATCGACCGCCCATCCCATTGCCATCATGGGCCATGTAAGCATGGTCAGATAGACCAGTATCGCTGCAAAGCTTCCCAAAGAGATATCTAACGTGATTGTCTTCACGCCGCCCAGCCAAAGGAAAATGGCCGTAGCAGATGCGGCGGCGAAGGTAATAATCGGCTGATAGACGCCCCATATCTTTATGAGGTTCAAATTTTTATCCAAGTAGTTGCCGCTGGACCGTGCAAAATCCTCCAGCTCCTCATCCTGCCTGACAAACGCCTTTACAACTTTAATACCCGAAATCGACTCCCTTGCGCTCTCTGTAAGATCTGAGAAGGAGTCCTGAACCCTCTGAAACCTCTTCTCAATCATCCGGCCAAAAAAGTATATGACCACCCCCAGAATCGGAAAGGGGATAAACGCATACAGGGCCAGTTGGGGAGATATGTATAGCATTGCCCCAAAAATAAATATTAAGAGAAATATCCCGTCATAGGCAACCAAAACGCCAAGACCGCAGGCAAACTTAAGGGTCTCAACGTCGTTTACCGTATGAGCCATCAGATCACCTACTTTCCTCTCTGAAAAGAAATCAAAGTTGAGGCTCTGCAGGTGATCAAAAAACTCATTCCTCAAAGACTGCTCAATTTTCCTTGCGGCACCCATTATGAAATATCTCCAAAAAAACCTGAAAACCGACATAGTTATTGCAATTATCAGCATGTAGAGGCCGTACCGGGAGACATCGCTTATAGTAGCGCCTTCGAGTGTGAGGGTATCTATTACTCTCTCAATAATCAGCGGTATGGACAGCTGGCATAGATCTACAACTGACAGGGCTATTAAGCCGGCTAAAAAGGAATATTTATACTTAAACAGTAAAGAAAAGAGGGTTTTCTTTTTATTCATGAATCAGGCTTGGAATTGCTATAAAATTCCTTTGCTATCTTTCACTTAATAATGAGGGAAATTNNAGTGAATTATAGAGCTACCCGGGGAGTGGGTAACTCTATAATTTATAAGTTGTGCTTTTAGCGACTGTTAAGGTTTGATGGTAACAGGCTTGTCTCTTACTCTTATAACTGTGCCGTCAGGCTCATAGAAAGCAGAGAACCAGCCATCTGTTTTTTCATTTCCTCCAGTTCTATCTGCAACAGCGACGGTATCAAGATTGCCGTCATCATCATATCTCTCGCTAACTATAATTGAACCAACGGGGAATTCAGCCTCTTTTTTCTCAATTGCCTCATATGCAATTGGATTAACATATATGTTTGTCTTACCAGGCCACTCTTTCCATTTAAGTTTGTAGTCCTCTGTTTGTATAAGATTCCAGACCTCAGGGGCAACTTTACTTGAAATACTGTCTTCGTATTTCTCCTTGGATGTCTCATGCATCTCTTCAGATTTCTCTACAACTTCATCAGCCTGTCTGCACCCGGTAAATATAAATGCCGCTGTTATGAGTAGTAAAACTAATATTCCCAGACTTCTCATAAATTACCTCCGTAAACTTTGTGATTGTTATAGTATTATCAACATTCTTTCAAAAGCAACAATTAATTGAGATCTCATTATTTGTACAAATGAGAAAAAAATACTTGACAAAAAAATACAGGTATAATATTATTCCATGACTGACTAGTCAGTTCAATTAAATTGTGATGGGTTAAATAATGGCTAAACCGCAAAAAATCATGAATAAAAAGTCTGTGCCTGCAAAGAAAAGGGGCAGAGCACAAAGCCGCAAAGAAGACATCATGAAGGCTTCCGCAAATCTGTTCTCACAGAAAACCTACCATGATGTAACCATGGATCAAATAGCAGAAGAAGTTGGCGTAGCCAAGGGCACAATCTATCTTTACTTTGACTCTAAGGAGAATCTTTATCTTGAAATATTAGAGCATACTCACCAAACAATTGAATCCATTTTAGAGGAAGAGATTGCTAAGAACCACCCGGCGCCCGAGAAATTAAAGAACATATTGAGACTAATATTTCAGTTCTACTTCCAGAACATGGATGTTCTGAGGATTTTGACAAGAGATGAGACCCGCCTGATACAAGAGCACTATGAGTTTACAGAGCGCTGGCGTCATAGAAGAATAAAGCTTTACAGAAAAATTTTGGAAAAAGGTATTAAAGAAGGATCATTTCGCCCTGCAAACACAGAGCTTATGGCTCTGATTATCTTTGGATTAGTCGGATCGGTAATGTTTTTCTATCCAACGGATAAAACTGCAGGCGAAATTGCGGAGGAGGTATTTTCAATGATTTCTGAGGGTATTATGGCCTCTCACAAAGAAAGTACCTATGGGGAGAGCGGATAGTAGTAGTACTTTTAGAAGTCATTAAATTATAGGAGGTATTACAAATGGCAGTTTCATATCCATTCAGCTCAAAGATTAGCCATTTTGTTCCGCCAAAACAATGGGCTAGTATGAGAGTAGCTCGGGATTTAGAGAAAAAGACTGGGCAGAAGATTATTCATTTTGAAAAGGGAGACTATCAGGGACCCGATTTTGAGACTCCCCAACACGTTTTAGAAGCGACTGAGCAGGCACTCAGAGATGGTTATGTCAGGTATGATCCCGGACCGGGACTACCTGAGCTTAGAGAAGCTTTGGCAGAAGAAATGACGGGGCGCGGAAGACCGACAAAACCCGAAGAGGTTATTGTCACTGCCGGAGCTAAACATGCATTGACAATGTCCTTGCTTACTTTCCTCGAAGAGGGAGACCATGTTATTTTCCCAAACCCGGGTTATCCCCCAGATGAGGTATGGGCAAAATATGTAAGAGCTCAGATTGATCATACGCCGCTTACCGACCCAGACTGGCAGTTCGACATCGATAAGCTCGATGCGATGATCACACCGAAAACAAAGTTGCTTATCATTAACACACCACAAAGACCAAACGGGCATCTAGTAGAAAATCCAGAGGCGATAGCAGAACTTGTATTTAAAAATCCACAGTTAATGGTAATTACAGACGAAATATTCTCCCACGTCACTTATGATAAGCCACATTTGTCAATTTCTAATGTCCCTGGAATGGCTGAGAGGTCATTGGTAATTGATACATTCTCTAAAACCTACGCTATGACAGGATGGAGAATCGGCTTTGCCGTTGCTCCAGTGCCTGTAATTGAGAAACTCTCAATATTCCTTCAGGACAGCATCACAAACGTAGCAGCTTTTATACAAAAGGCAGCTTACGTTGCGCTAACCGGACCTCAGGACTGGGTACATGAAAAGCACGCCATACTGCAACAGAAAAGAGACAGAATGGTTGCAGGACTGAACACTGTCCCCGGCGTTAGCTGTGATACACCGGACGGCGCTTTCTATGCCTTTGCCGATATTAGAGGCACAGGATTCACATCACAGGAATATACAGATCAGTTAGTTGAAAAGGCCGGCGTTGCTGTTGTAGCCGGAACCGCATTTGGCAGCCAGGGCGAAGGATTCATCCGTGTTACCTATGCATGTTCCGACGAGGACATCGACGAAGGTATCAGAAGAATGAAAGAAATTGCTTTAAGCAAATAAGCTTTATAATAAATCTATTTGGACAAGCTTTTATCTACCATTTACCGCCGGTAGATAAAAGCTTTGATCCAAATATCTTGTTAAGAATCCCCAAGAAATAGGTTATATTAACAATATAAAAAAATATTTATGCACGGGTGATTCACATGCTAAGAGCCGTCTCTTCAATAAAACTACGCAAATCACTACTCATAGTTTCGGTATGTGTGCTATTACTCTCCGCATTAGTAGTCGCATGCTACAAAGCACCTGTCACAGGACGCTCTCAATTTATTATCCTTACCCAAGCTCAAGAAAATCAGATGGGGCTCACTGCCTTTAATGAAGTACTAAAGAACGAGACAATATCGACAAATGAAAATTATAATGCGGCTGTAACAAGGGTGGGAAATAGAATTGCCGCTGTATCCCATACGCAGAACTACAACTGGGATTTCAAAGTAATAGAGGATGACGAGCAGATAAACGCCTTTGCACTTCCGGGGGGCAAAGTAGGGGTATATACCGGAATACTTCCTGTTGCCGAGACCGATGCGGGACTAGCTACCGTTATGGCCCATGAGGTTGCACACGTAGCTGCGCGCCACGGAGGCGAGAGGGTGTCTACAGGGATTCTAGCCCAGCTGGGAGCAGTGGGTGTGGCTGCTGCAATGGGGGGAAGCGACCCATATGTATACGAAGCGGTAATGCAGGCCTACGGGCTTGGGGCAAATGTCGGTGTGCTTCTTCCCTTTAGCCGTTCTCAGGAGTCTGAGGCCGATAGAATAGGACTTATATATATGGCAAAGGCAGGTTATGATCCGAGAGAAGCCGTTGCATTCTGGCAGAGAATGGATGCTGCAGCCACAGGACAATCAGCTCCGCCCGAATTCCTATCCACACACCCGGGATACAATACAAGAATAAGCAATTTACAAAAATGGCTTCCCGAGGCTATGACTTACTACGAAAGCGCTCAAAAAGCGCCGAACAACACTATTACTAAATAACTCTGGTCTATTAAATGAATACGCCCGAGCGCATAAAAAAAATTTACACCAAGCTATATCAGACATACGGCCCTCAAGGGTGGTGGCCGGGAGACTCGACGCTCGAATGTGTTTTGGGAGCAATACTTACACAAAATACTGCTTGGAGAAATGTTGAAAAGGCACTCCAAAATTTAAAGCAGTCTAAAGTCATGTCTGTTGAAAAACTATCACTGATTACCACTGATGAGCTTGCGAATCTAATTAGACCTTCCGGATACTACAATCAAAAAGCACTCAAAATTAAAAACTTCATAGGATTCTTGAATGAAAACTATGATGGAATGATCGAAGATATGGTGGACGAAGAAGCCTTAACGCTGAGAACTAAGCTCTTGGACATTAACGGCATAGGGCCTGAGACTGCCGACTCAATTATGCTCTATTGTGCTAACAAGCCTATTTTTGTAATAGATGCCTATACATACCGAATATTCTCGAGGCATGGATTAGTCCCGGAGCAGACAAATTATAATGAAATGCAGGAAGTATTTATGGATTCACTCGAGAGGGATGCTCAAATGTTTAACGAGTATCACGCCCTAGTTGTAAAATTGGGAAAAGAACACTGCAGGAAACAAAACCCTCTGTGTACCGGATGCCCCCTCGAGGGCGACCCGCACACAGTATAGCACTTTAATTTTAGATTAATATTGGGGCCTGGGTGATAAATACAATTTAGTTTAGGCCTGATTTAGCAACATCAACTACAGCTTTAAAACTCTCTGGCTCTCTAATGGCCATCTCTGATAGTGCTTTTCTATCGAGCTCGACCCCTGCCTTTTTCAACGAGCCCATAAACTGGCTGTATGAGAGCCCATAGGGTCTAACAGCCGCATTGATCCTTGCAATCCAAAGTCTTCTGAAGTCTCTTTTTCTTTGACGTCTGTCCCTGTAGGCAAATGCCAGAGCACGGATCAAAGTCTCTTTGGCTCTTCTAATATTGTTTTTTCTTCTGCCCCAGTAGCCTTTTGCTTGCTTGAGCAGTCTCTTTCTTCTTTTTCTTGAGGGTACTCCTCTTTTTACTCGCATCTCTTTCTCCTAAATTAATAAACCTTATTTATAAGGTACGTAAGTCTTAATTCTTTTTGCAGCGTTTCCGTCAATAAATTCCGGACTGTTAAGCCTTCTTTGACGTTTTCTACCTTTTTTCTCGTTCAAATGGCTTCCGCCGCCGCGCGCTCTTTTTACCTTACCGCTTGCAGTTACCTTAAACCTCTTTGCAGCGCTTCTATTTGTTTTCATTTTGATCTTCGGCATCTTGCTTTCCACCTTGTGTGTTTTTCTTTGGTGTTATCACCATAGTTAAATTCTTACCTTCCATTTTAGGAGGTATGTCCACTCCGCCGAGATCAGCGACTCTCTCAAGTATTTTATTGGCAAGAGTCTGTCCCAGCTCCGGGTGTACTATTTCTCTACCTCTAAAAAATATTCTTATTTTAGTTTTATTGTCTTCTTCTAAAAATTCCCTGATGCGGTTAATTTTCACATTCAGGTCATGATCTCCAATATTAGGGCGAAACTTAATTTCCTTTACAGTCTGAGATTTTTGCTTTTTAGCCGCAGCCTGTTTTTTTAACTCATATTTGTACTTGCCATAATCCATCAACCGGCACACCGGCGGATTGGCATTTGGCGCAACCTCAACAAGATCAACTCCACGGTCCTCAGACATTGCAAGCGCCTCTTGAATACCTACCACCCCCAGCTGCGCACCATCGGCATCAATGAGCCTAACTTCTCTGGCTCTGATCCTCTGGTTTATTCTAACCTCAGGCTCTCTACTCCTGCTATATCCTCTTCCTTTCACTCTCGCTATCTCTACTCGGCCTCCCGCCACCTCAGTGGGTCAAGCTCTGAGTCTATAGAATTTAAGAATTCTTCAGTTGTCATAGAGGGTAAATTCTTACCTCCTAGTTTTCTAGGCGCTATTGTGCCTGATTCCATTTCATTATTCCCTATCACTAATAAATAAGGAATTTTCTCAAGCTGGGCTTCTCTTACTTTAAACCCAAGCTTTTCATTTCTAAAATCCTTCTCTACTCTTAAACCTTTTTCCCTGAGTGCCTGATACACTCCCTCACCATACTCTACCTGCTCATCGCCGATTGTTGCAATACGCATCTGAACCGGGCTAAGCCATAGTGGAAACGCTCCACCATAGTGTTCAATTAACACCCCAAAAAACCTTTCCATCGACCCAAATATGGCTCGGTGTATCATTATAGGCTGATGACGACTGTTGTCATCCCCTATATATGACATGTCAAACCTCTCAGGAAGGTTAAAATCTACCTGAACAGTAGAGCACTGCCAAGCTCTGCCGAGAACATCTTTTATTTTTAAATCAATCTTCGGTCCGTAAAATGCTCCGCCCCCCTCGTCCATTTCATAGCTGAGACCTTTGGCTTCAAGAGCATTTCTAAGCGCTTCAGTTGCCTTGTCCCAGACCTCTTCTGTGCCGACAAACTTCTCAGGTCTGGTGGAAAGGTAGACTTCATAGTCGTCAAAACCAAATGTTTTTAGAAATAATACGGTTAAATCAAGCACACCAAGGACTTCCTCTTCAATTTGGTCGGGCCTGCAGAAAATGTGTGCATCGTCCTGGGAAAACCCCCTTACCCTTAGCAGTCCGTGAAGCACCCCTGAGCGCTCATAGCGGTACACAGTGCCTATCTCTGCCCATCTGAGCGGAAGATCCCGGTAGCTTCTGACGTCAGTTTTATAGATCATAATATGAAATGGACAGTTCATAGGCTTAAGCTGGTATTCGTGGTTGTCTATCGGCATAGGCGGATACATATTTTCGCTGTAGAATTCCAAATGCCCGCTAGTTTTCCAAAGCTCCAGGTTTGCGATGTGCGGGGTGTATAGTAATTCGTATCCGTATTTTTCATGCTGCTCCCGCCAGTAATCCTCAATAACGCGTCTTATCCTTGAGCCTTTTGGGTGCCAGAGCACAAGCCCGGGGCCTATCTCTTCCTGAATACTGAACAAATCAAGCTCTTTTCCGAGTCTTCTATGGTCGCGCTTCTTTGCTTCCTCTAATTTATCCAAATAACTCTTTAGCTCTTTCCTGTCCCAAAACGCAGTGCCGTAAATCCGCTGCAGCATGGCGTTTTTCTCATCCCCTCTCCAGTAAGCGCCTGCTGAGCTAAGGAGCTTAAACGCCTTCACAAACCCTGTTGAGGGCGCATGGGGACCGCGGCATAGATCGTACCAGCCGTCCTGATCATAAATGGTTATCGGCTCATCTGCGGGCAGATCGTTTACTATCTCGACCTTGTAGTTCTCACCGTCCTTCTCAAAAATCCCTATTGCATCTTCTCTTGATACCTTTTTTCTGATAAGAGGCTTCTTCTGCCCTGCGATCTCCTTCATTTTCTTCTCTATTGCCTCAAGATCTTCGGGCGTAAATCCCCTTGAATATTCAAAATCATAGTAGAAACCGTTGTCAATCACGGGGCCGATCGTAACCTTTGCCTCCGGGAACAGGCTCTGCACAGCCTCGGCCATGATATGGGCAGCCGTATGCCTTATAAAAAATAGGCCTTCTTCGGAGTTAACCTTAATCGGCTCGACTTCGGAGTCCTGATCAACCTCGAAATAGAAATCAGCTAGATCTCCGTTAACCCGGGCTCCTACTGCTGAGTCTCTTGCTCCGATAGATTCTATAATCTCGCCTACCGTCGTTCCCTTAGGGAACGATTTATTTACTCCTTTGGGGAGCTGAATGTTTATATCTGACATATTATTAATTTCGTGGTGAGCACGGCAGGATTTGAACCTGCGACCTCTTGCATGTCAAGCAAGCGCTCTC
>JABAOH010001857.1_pt6 | contig 20951 bp, 22 predicted proteins | sample 7062181 | NCBI WGS metagenome assembly JABAOH01 (sample SAMN14538630, study PRJNA623070) | marine sediment metagenome | biome: marine biome [ENVO:00000428]; feature: marine pelagic biome [ENVO:01000023]; material: deep marine sediment [ENVO:00002113]; isolation source: pool of 5 deep marine... | reverse complement strand
TCCTTACAAGGAAACTTGGTATTTGTTTGGTGGAGAACTTACTGGTGATTCTATTCCCGAGAAGGCAATTCAGGATCAATTGGAAAAACAGGCAGGCATTAAGATAAAAATGATTGAACAATTAAGCTGGGACGCTGAAGTAAAAAAGGACCATGATGGCGAAAGAAAACTTTTTGTTTATCTTGACTGTTTGTGTGAATATGTGTCAGGAAAACTAAAAGCGGCAGAAGGTATTGAGCGACTGAAATGGGTGGATACAAAAGAACTTAGCAAATATGACCATGTGCCGCCTTCACGCAAACTACTAAAGAAACTAGGCTACTTGTAATATTTCTTTTAGAGAAACGTGTTATAATACACTCCCTACCCAGAAAGGTAAACTCTTCTAAACATGAAAGTGGAACTTATAAGTGGTCTCTTTTTTTCACCTTCTGATCTTTATACTAACCTTGAAGACCCAGATTCTCGAGAAGAATATAAAAAATTAATAAAAGCTCGACACGGTTATTCTGACCTAGAAGCTGATGAGATTGTGGATCAATTAAGGAAAAAGGAACATTGGGAAGAAAAAGGTGATGACGTGTTGGTTGTTGTTACTAATGAAAACCATGAACGCGCTTTTCAAGTAGGGTTTCTGTTGGGCTACGATCTTGAAAGATTCCAGATTGTTTTTACGGACAGCATTACTAAAATTATGGGGGAGGAAGAAATCGCTTTCATAGAAAAATCTGAAATTTCACCTGAGGCGGGAATTAGAGTTGAACTTCTTGATGAAGATTGGCAAGAAACGGTTCAAGAGGGAAAATTAGTTGGTTATGAAAAAACTGAAGATAGAAATAGAGATCAACCAATTGGTTTTTATATTGTTGAAGTTAATGACGAAGTTCGAAAGATTGAGGATTGGTCGGTTTTTACCAAAGGAGGCTTTAGATTTTCACTGATACCATCTGAAGGTGAAACCGGTTCAAGCACCTCCTCCTAGCCTTCTTTATTTCCTCTATAATATGTGCTATAAAAAAACATCTGCCAAAATGAGTCTTTCAAACGGACTCTTCAAAAAAATTAAACTAGGGTTTATCATTTTCCTAATTGCTCTTTTAGGAGGGTTAACTTTTCTTTATCAGAAATTCTTTGGGGGTAAGGTTCAACCCCTTCCCAAAGAAAAATTTATTGTTGGTCCTTCTCAGGAAGAGCCAAAGGTTGTGGAAATGAAACAAGAAGTAAAAGCAGCTGTTGCCTATGCCGAGAACCCAGCTCAAGGCATTAGGGAAGTCATTAGCCAAACCGGTAATCTTGACTTTATTCAACCAGGGCAAAAGGTTTTAATTAAACCCAATGTTAACAGCGATGACCCTGCTCCAGGAACAACCCATCCCGAAGCTTTGGCTGAAGTGGTTCGCTTGGCTAAAGCTAAGGGGGCTTATGTGATTGTTGGCGATCGTTCTAATCCTCGTTGGCAAACGATTCCGGCAATGAAAAAAACCGGTCTTTATCAGGCGGCCCAAGAAGCTGGGGCTGATGAGATTGTTGGTTTTGAAAATGAAGAATGGATCCGAGTCAAACCAGAGATGGCTAAAAATTGGCCCAGAGGCTTTCAAATTCCAGCCAGATTGGCTCAATTTGACCACATTATTTCTGTGCCCGTTTTACACACTCACCAAATCACTGACCATTCTTTGGCCTTAAAAAACTTGGTGGGTTTAATTCATCCGGCTGACCGAATGGTTTTCCATGCTTCACCTAAGATTGAAGAAATGATTGCGGAAATAAGCTTGGCCATCAGACCCTCTCTGACCATTGTTGAAGGCACCAAAGCTTTTATTGCTGACGGTCCTTCCCATGGCACCCTGGTCACTCCCAAGGTTTATTTGGCTTCAAAGGATATTTTAATGGCTGATGTTTTGGGAGTTGAACTTCTAAAGAAACACGGTGCTAAACTTCCTAGCCAAAGCCCCTGGGATTCAAAACAAGTAAAACACGGAGTTGAATTAAATTTAAGCTCCTATTCTGAAGAAGAAATCAAAGAAGAAAGCGAAAGACTGGTTTTGTAAAAAGAAACGTTTTTGGTAACTCCTATCCAAGCTCCCCTTCTTCTTTCTTTTCTTTTTTCTTTCTTTTTTTTCTTATAAGGAAAAAAGCAGTTAGGCTAAGAGCTAAAAGAACCAAAAGAGGAATAAGTAAAAACAAGCCAATCAAATTAAAAAAGGCGGTTAAAGGTGATTTGTTAAAGAAATTCTTTTTTAGCTGGGGCAAAAGCAAAAGGGTTTTCGCTGTCTCATTCAAAGGAAATTCTTCCTTCTCGCCCACTGCCAAAACATATTTTCCTTGATTATCAGAACTAAAAACTTCAACAATATATTTCCCTTGTTTTACCTCTTCTCTTATCTCTGGGCCCTTAAAATAATTATCACCGGCAAACTCTTCATAAAAATGAGTCCAGTTGAAGTTGCTTCCATCTAGAAAAAAGATTTCCTTCTCCTCAGAATAAACTTTGGCAGAAACATCTTTTTCAATCCCCGGCAAATCAGGCACTAAAAGATTAAGATAAAGCGTAAAAGTTTCATTGGAGTTAATTTCAAAAGAAACTGACCTGCCTTTAAGTTCACCGTAAAAAGCTTGGGAGATTTCCGGATTCTGAACCTGAACCACATCTTGAGAAACAATTCTTGGTTGATGAGCTAGGACTTTTCCTGGAATTAATAAAAATAATAAAAAGGTTAGGAAAAAGATTGTTTTTCTCATTAAATCTAATTTTATCATCCCTTCATTTTTCTGACAATCAGTTTTGGGGATTTTGTTAAAAAATTAGTAGTCATTGTTTGTGGTAGAATGTATTTGAATGAAAAAGACTGCTGTTATTGGTGTGTTTGTGGGGATAATACTCGGTGTTTTTTTCCAATTTCTTTTTCCAAATTTTCTTAAACAAGAGGCTTTATTCAAAATTCAGTTTAGACAAGAACTGGGTTTACCAGTGGATTATCCTTTAGCCAGTGGTTCTGTTCTTTCTGTTGGTTTTCTTTTGCCCTTACTTCTTGGTTTAGTTGGCGGTGTTGCGGGAATAATTTTCTCCAAAATAAAACAGAAGACTATTTACAAAAAATAGTTTGGGTGTTATAAAGGTCAAGGATTATTAATTATTTTTAAGGAAAATGAAAGAGGATATTCCCAGAGGTCCTGCCGCGATAATTATGAATACCTGAAAAGGAACCCTGGAAGAAATGGAAAGGCAAGAGGCAAAAAGAAGAGAAGCAACTCAAGCAAATGGTTCTGAAAGGGCAAGGGAACCAAATGCCTCAGTTGATTTACCTGGGGGGCAGGCTGAAAGAAAATAAAAAGATTTAGAAAGTCTTTTCACAGTTATCCACAGAAGATTTTTTTAAAGTTAATAATTTTTGCGTGAAAATTTAGGACTGGGTTGTTTTTCTCTTATAAAAAGCATTAAAAGGGTGAGTAGGAGTATAAGGCAAATCTTTTTCTGCCATGAGTGGGATGCGGTCAACATTTAAAACTTCTTTGATTTGAGGAAACGTCTTCATTACCTTATCAACAGGGCCCCTTAATTGAACCAAATAATACTCATCAGCTTTTCCAGGTTTTATAAGTCGTCGCCTACCGCCTACTCCCCAACAGCTAATGACTAATAAACTTTTGGCTTCAGGATGAATAAAGTTAGCTGGATTGGCCCCAATCATGTTAACTCTTCCGATCCGTCGAAGGATTTCCTCAGCTCTTGGTGACTCTAAAATTGAAAGGCTTGACAAATCAGCACAAATCAAAAGACCTATGCCTGTTTCAGGAACTAATACCGCTGGTTCCTCTGTCACTAAATCAAAATTCTCGTATTCAGCAGCGCTACCACCAGACCTTTTATTTGCTTGGCCAACTATGGTTCCATTCTGAATAAAAGCAACACTATTTCTTGGTTTCCCTTTTTCTGGAAAAGTGGGAGTGCCTAATAAAAAAAGAGTTTGGGGATATTCTTCAGATTTCTTTCCTACCTCATCAACGCGGTTCTCGATTGTCTTGCGCGTCTCCATCACTTCTTCAAGTGGTTGACCAGTGAAAGTCATTAGTTCAGGACTAACAACCAGCTTATCCTCTTCCGTGATTTGGGAAAGATAACCAATAAATTCCGACCAAGTTTGGGCGGAAATGGCTGTGACCATTTGGTTATCAGCAAGTTGGAAACGATGAACCCCGTGAGTAAACCTTTGTGTTTCTCTAAAAAGATACAAACGAAGAATCCTATCAGTCTCTGCTTGTTTTTGAATAGGCACTTCGCCTTTTTCGTTATTCATCAGATTTTTTAATCAACAATCTAAGCACAGGCTGCTTCCTCATACTCCAAAGGCAGCATCACTTTTTTGTTATGAGCCAGCTCTCTAAAATGCTTTTTATACTCTAAAGGAATTTTTCCTGCTGGTTTCTTTGAGAAAGGAGTCCCAGGTAATGGCATAAAAGCGTGGATTCTAGGTTTCACACCTTGGTCTATTAAGAAATTAATAAAATCTAATGTTTTTTTCCGATCTGCTTCCGTTTCCTCGGGTAATCCAAAAATTATATCTACTTGGCAATTAAAACCAAGCTTTTTAATAATCTTGACTGCTTTTTTAACGTCATTAACGGTGTAGCCGGCATTGACCCTTTTCAACACCCCGTCGCTTCCTGATTGGCCACCAATGTGAACCGTTTTTGTTTTGGTATATTCTTTTACCAAACTCATTAACTCTTCGGAAATAAAGTCTGGTCTAATATTGGAAAGGTAATTACCGAAAATAATCGTCACTCCTTTAATTTCCGCTAGTCTTTTTAATAACTCTCTGATTTTACCTTTTTTAATTATTTTCCCATCTGGAGAACCATAACTAAAAGCATTAGGAGTTAAAAAATTTATCACCCTTCGATTATGCTTTTTGGCTATTTTTACCCATTTAATAATTTCTCCAATATCTCGGTGTCTCAACTTACCTCCATAGATATAGGGAATAGAACAGAAATGGCAATAATAAGGACACCCTCGAGTAATTTCTATTGGTGAAAATAAACCGTGTTTCGGAGCAAAAGCGGGAATTTTATTAAGGTCCACAAATTCTGCTCTACCCCCACTAACCAATCTCTTGTTTTTCTTATACCAGACTCCTTTTATTTCTGGAAACATTTTTCCTTTAAGAATATTCTTGATTAAATCCCTAATAACAATCTCACAATCGCCCACAACAACATAATCAAAATATTCTAAGGTTTTCTGAGGATCGCCTGAAGGATGTGTCCCGGCAGCAACTAAAATAAATCGAGAATTACCTTTCAATTTAGTCGCTTCTTTAAAAACTTCTTTTTTGGAAACACTCCTAAAAAGATAAATGACTATCGTTTTATCAAAAGATAAAGACTTTTTTATTAATTCATTATCGTCATCAAAAAGAAGAAGGGGTAGTTTGCTTAATTGGTTATCCTCTTCAATTGTTCCAACGGTCTGTTCAACAGAATAACCATAATAAAAGTCTGTCCCACAACCTTTCCCGCAATATTTAAAAGCCAGCGCCCACTTTTTGTTTGTTCTCATAAAAATTTTGTTAAATAAAAAACTTTACTCTCCTTCAAACTCCTTAATCAGTCGCTCTCCCATTCTTTCTTGCTCCTCCCAATCACCATATTCTTTTCCGGCACTTCTTAAATTCTTGAGAAAAGTTCTCATTTGAGGAGAGATTTTACCTGGTTTTTCTTTTTCCCAAGGAGTGCCGGGTAAAGGTAAAAAGGTGTGGCCGTGAATACGGACGTTTTTCATTGTCACCAATTCTTTTATGAAGTCAATCGTCTCTTGCTCTTCCTTTTTTGTTTCTCCTGGCATGCCAAAAATAAAATCAACATTGGCTTTGAAACCGGCTTCAAGAGTTAATTTGATGGCTCGGTGAACATCAATAATACCATGACGACGGTGGCATTTCTTAAGCATTGAACTACTGCCTGATTGAGCACCAATAATCAAATTATCATTATCACAATATTTTTTGATAATTTCTAAAGCTCTTTTATTTAATTGCTCTGGCCTTACTTCTGAAGGAAAACTGCCAGCAAAAACTTTTCTTACTCCTTTAACTGCTCGAACTGATTTCAACATCTCTTCAAGCTTGTTTAGATTAGGCTTTATCCCATCTTTTGAGCCATAAGACAAAATGTTAGGACTGACGAAGCGGATATCAGTTCTTCCGCTTCTTACCAATATCTTCGTTGCCTCTGTTATCTGTCCAATCGTCCGGTGTCTCATTTTGCCAAATAAATAGGTGGTTTGACAAAAATGGCAACCAAAGAGACAACCGCGAGTAATTTCAATTGGCCCAAAGGCCTTATATTTTTCAGAGATAGGAGAATATTTAGAAATGTCTACTGGGGTTGACTTAACTATTTTTTGGGAGATTTTCTTTCCTTTAATAATTTTTTTCAAAAAATCAACAAAAGTTTCTTCTGCTTCACCAATAAAAACAAAATCAAAACCCATTTTTAGGGTTTGTTTGGGTGCGCCAGAAGGATGGGCGCCACCAGCAACGATAATAAAGTCTTTACTAATCTTTCTTATCCGAGGAATTAGTTTGGCTATTCTGAAAATATCTGGAGTTTGAAAGGAAAAAGCGATAATGGTTTTGGCAGAATCTTTTCTTATTTTTTTAAATAAATCTTTTTCCTCGACTATCTTAACCTTTAGAACTAGTCTTTCTTTTTCAACTGCCCCACACAAAGCAGTAATGCTGTTGCGGTTGTTTTTGGATTGAATAAAAATTAGTTTCACTATTTCTCTTCTAATTTCTTAACGGCCGCTTTTTGTTCACGAGTCAGTTTCTCAGGAATTTTGACTTGGAGTCTAACATATTGGTCGCCTTTGCCTCTAACAAAACCACGGAGTTTCTTGATTCCCCTGCCACGAAGACGAACCATGGTGCCGGGTTGAGTACCAGGACGAATTTTTAGTTTTACTTTATCATCAATTGTTGGCACTTCGGTTGTTCCACCTAACATTGCCATTTTTAAAGAAATTTGGTGGTTAACAAAAACATCAGCCCCATCTCTTTGAAAAGTTTTGTCTGGTTTAACATCAATGGTTATATCAAAATCTCTAAACCGAATTCTGGAACCATCATCAACACCAGCAGGAACTTTAATTTTTCTTTTTTTGCCATCAATATCTACTTCTTTCTCACAGCCTTTAACCGCTTCCATAAAAGAAAGAGTTAAACCATAACGGGGTTTGGTTTCTCGTCTGCCAAAAGGAGAGCCTCCACCAAAAAATTGTTCAAAAATCTCAAAAGGGTCGGAAAAACCGCCAAAATCGAACTCTATTCCCGGACCGGTACCATAAGTGGTGTAAGTGTAAGTAAAAGGTCCCTGTTTATAAGTTCTTGTTTGGCCACCAGGAAAAGGTCCGCCACCCGGTGCTCCTCCGCCAAAACCAGCATATCTTGGGTCAAAAGCGGTGTGACCGAATTGATCATAGGTTTCTTTTTTCTTGGGGTCAGAAAGAACTTCGTAAGCTTCGTTGATTTCTTTGAATTTGTCGTTGGCGTTAGAGGATTTGTTTCTGTCCGGATGCCATTCAAGGGCTAACTTTCGATAAGCTTTTCTTATCTCATCTTTAGAAGCGTTTTTGGAAACACCAAGGATGTCATAGTAGTCGCGTTTGGTTGCCATTTCATTTCTATTCTACCACTTCTCCCTCTTCTGCTTTTTCTTTGCCTGTTGAAGCCTTTGGCTTTTTCTTTTTCTTGCCTTTTGGTGGTGGTGCTTGCTGGGCCTGTTGGGTTTGGTACATGGCCGCCCCAACCGTTTGAAGAACTTCAGAGAGTTTCTTTGATGCTTCTTCGAATTGCTCTTTGGTGGCGTCTTCCTTGGCCAGGAGATCTTTGACGACTTTAACCTCTGCTTCTACTTTTTCTTTATCTGCTTCCTTAACTTTATCGCCCGCGTCTTTGAGGGTTTTTTCCGCAGTGAAAACTAAGTTATCGGCTTGGTTTCTGGCTTCAACCATTTCCTTTTTCTTTTGGTCTTCGGCAGCGTGTTTTTCGGCTTCGGCCTGGGCTTGTTTGACTTCATCATCAGAAAGACCAACCGCACCTTTAATGGTAATTGATTGTTCTTTGTTAGTCGCTTTATCAACCGCCTTTACATTGAGAATGCCGTTGGCATCGATATCAAAAATAACCTCAATTTGGGGTACGCCTCTTGGGGCAGGCGGAATTCCGGCAAGAATAAATCTTCCCAATGATTTGTTATCCATGGCCATTGGTCTTTCCCCTTGAAGAACATTAACTTCAACTTGGGTTTGATTATCAGCCGCGGTTGAGAAAATTTGGGATTTAGAAGTGGGAACGGTTGTATTCCTTTCAATCAAGGGTGTTCTCACTGCTCCCAAAGTCTCAATTCCCAGGGTTAGAGGGGTCACATCCAAAAGAAGAATATCTTTGACTTCTCCACCAAGAACACCTGCTTGAATGGCAGCGCCAACCGCCACGACTTCATCAGGATTAACCGATTTGTTTGGCTCCTTACCAAAATATTTTTTAACCGTTTCATAAACCTTGGGCATTCGGGTCATTCCCCCAACCAAAATGACTTCATCAACATCAGAAGGTTTAATCTTGGCATCTTTTAAACAAGCTTTCACTGGACCCATGGTTTTCTCAATCAAATCATCAACAAGTTGTTCCAATTTGGCCCGTGTCAGCTTCATCGTTAGATGCAAGGGCTGACCGTCTTTGCCTTGGGTAATAAAAGGCTGGTTGATTTCCGTTTCTTGAGAAGAAGACAATTCAACTTTGGCTTTTTCAGCCGCATCTCTTAATCTTTGGAGAGCCTGTTTGTCTTCTCTTAAATCAATCCCATGCTCTTTTTTAAATTCATCCGCTAAATAATCAAGAATTCTTTGGTCAAAATCATCCCCACCCAAATGAGTATCCCCATTAGTGGCTTTAACTTCAAAAACGCCTTCGCCGATCTCAAGAATCGAAATATCAAAAGTACCCCCACCCAAGTCATAAACCGCAATCGTCTCCCCTTTTTTCTTTTCCAAACCATAAGCCAAAGAAGCCGCCGTGGGTTCATTAATAATTCTTTCTACTTTAAAACCAGCAATTTCCCCGGCTTGTTTGGTTGCTTGTCTTTGGGCATCATCAAAGTAAGCCGGAACCGTAATCACGGCTCTGTCAACCGTCTCACCAAGATAAGCTTCGGCATCAGCTTTACATTTTCCTAAGATTTTGGCTGAAAGTTCCTGAGGAGTATAATCTCGACCAGCGATGTGAATCACCGCCATGCCGTCTTTACCAGCTTTAACTTCATAAGGCACCATTTTCTGGGTTTTCTTAACTTCCTTATCAGTAAAACGCCGACCCATTAATCGCTTAACTGAATAGGCGGTGTTATCAGGATTTAAAATCATCTGGCGCTTAGCTACTTCACCAACCAGATTCTTATTTGGCTCAACCACTGAAGGAATAATGTTCTTGCCTTCAGCCGAAGGAATTATTTTGGCTTTACCAGCTTCCATCACCGCAACCGCGGAGTTAGTTGTACCTAAATCAATGCCAATAATTTTTGACATGTTACTTTTTTCCTTGACCAACTTTAACTTTGGCTGGTCTCAAAACTTTATCATTTAATAAATAACCTTTTAAAACGATTTCAACGACTTTGTTTTTCGGACCCGGAATAATTTCGACCGCGTCCATTGTTCCCGGATCAAATTTTTTGCCCAAAGCTTTTATCTCTTCAACTCCCTCGCTCTCTAAGACCTCTTGAAAACGGCTGCAGACCATGGAAACGCCCTTATCTTGCAAATGCCTTTCACACAATTCTAAGTCATCTAAAACAGAAAGAAGTTTGTCCAAAAGCTGGGCAGTGGCTAATTTAACAAACTCCTTTTTTTCTCGGGCAATTCTTTTTTCTAGATTAGCATAATCTGCTAATGTCCGTTTCAAGCGATTTTCAAGGTCCTCGAGTTTTAACTCGGTTTTCTTTGTCTTTTTTCTCGTCATCCTAAACCTCTTTGAGAATCTCCTCTAGTAAATTTCCGAAATAACGAACTATGGGAATAACTCGAGGATAATTAAGTCTTGCTGGTCCAATCACTCCCAGAGAACCACTTTTTTCTGGTCCAGCATCAAATTGAACAAAAACCATTCCACAAGGTTCAAGAAATTCATAGCCCAACTCATCACCAAGTAAAAGGTGAATCGGTTCCTCACCAAAAGAACGAGCAAACAAATCTAACAAACGATTGGTTTCATCAAGCATGGAAAGAACCGCCCGGGTAACATCAATATCATAAAACTCGGGCATCTCCAAAATATTGGCATAGCCGGAATGGTAAACATCACCTTTTTTAGTGGCCGCGACTGCCAAAGCCCGAGACCTTTCTGCAAGGGCTTTAGTTGCCTGGTGCATTAATTTATCAAAATCAAAACGAGCATCCCAAACTTTTTCTTTGGCAGCAACTTCATCTGCCACTGAAAGTTTTTTCTCTTCCATTAATTGATCGACATAAAATTTGAAAGCTTCTTTAGAAGGAACTCGACCAGCAGAGGTGTGAGGTTGACGAAGATATTTCATCTCAGTCAGAGCAACCATTTCATTTCTGATCGTTGCCGGAGAAACACCAAGTTCATATTTTTTCTCAAGCGTTTCTGAACCAACCGGCTCAGCTGACTCCATGTATTCTTCAATAACCGATTTTAAAATTTTGATTTGGCGTTCAGTTAACTCTGCCATGTTAGCACTTTTATAACATGACTGCTAATTTTTGTCAAGAGGTATCTAAACAAAAGACAAAACATCTTTATCTTTTAATTGATGGTTCAAACTCACTTGCTGTCCTGGAAAACGGGCACTTGGTCCCCAAAGTAGAATTTGCTTAAAATCCTTTTGTTTGGGAAAAGTTTTTTCAGCCACGGCTGAAACTTTAGCCCCTTTTCTCAAAATCAAAGGCTCTTTTAAATCTGGTTTCTCCCCTTTTGGTTTAAGATAAATTCTGATTAACTCTAATTTTAACCAAATCGCTTCTTTCAATTTATCAAGACCAATTTCCTTTTGAACGCTAATATAAATCTTCTCTTTTGCTCTAGATTTAAGGGATTTTGTTAACAAATCAATTTTGTTTATGAGAACGATTATTGGTAATTCAATCTCGAGTTTCTCCAATTCTTTTAACAGAGAAGATAGTTTTGATTCGGTTTTAACATCAACCATTAAAACTAAAAGGTCAGCGATTCGAACAACGGAAAATACTTCTTTTCCCCTGCCTTTGCCCATAGCAGCACCACCAATAAGACCGGGTAAATCCAAAATCTGGATATTGGCGCCTTTGTATTGCAGCATCCCAGGAATAACCTCAAGCGTGGTAAAAGGCCATTCTTCAACCCGAGCATGGGCGCCGGTGAGTTTATTTAGTAGGCTTGACTTGCCCACTGATGGCGGGCCAACCAAAACAACAGTGGCATCACCAGATTTTTTTAAAGCAAAACCTTTGCCTTTCCCTTTGGGCTTTGTTTGCGCTTGGCGCTGTTTTAATTTGGCTAACTTAGCTTTGAGGTGACCAATATAATGTTCGGTGCCTTTGTGATAAGGAGTTCGGCGAATTTCTTCTTTAATGGCCCTAATCTTAGAATCTATATCAACACTCATGCTTCTTTAGAAGTTGATTGTGGGCCAGGAGTGGTAATAATCTCTTCGGACTCTTCCAAAACCTTTCGCCAACGACCAAGTCGTTTTGCCAAACTAATAAAAGACTTTAACTCCGCTATTTTCAAGAAATAGGAAAGAGCAAGATAAACTACCATTCCTGAAGCAGTGGCAGCCATTGTTAAAAGAATCAAGTTAATCGTCCGGGTAGTATCTAAAATAAATTCATCTAGAAAACGCATTGGCACCCATAAGGCAACCGCTGTTAAAAAAGTGGCTATTCCCATTTTAATTAAGGGAATAAAAAACTCTCTTTTATCGAAACCGCCAATGGCACGATTAAGGAAAATTAACAGCAAACCCGTTTGAAAAAAACTGGCGATGGTTGTTGCCCAAGCCAAGCCAAGAATGCCTAAATTGAGTCTGAAGATAAAGAAAAAACTCATGGAAACATTAGCCAAAACCGCCAAAGCCCCAATCCAAAAAGGAGTCTTGGTGTCGTGAAGGGCATAAAAACCTCTAACCAATAATTGAATCACTGCCTGAGCAAAAATGGAAATTGAAAAAATTGCCAAAACGCGACCGGTTAACAAAGTTGCTTTCCAAGGAAAAGAGGCAGCGCCAAAAACAATCCGGACCGCAGGAATACGCAAAACAAGAAGAATGGCGCTAGCAGGTAAGGCAAGATAAAGGATTTGGTTAAAAGAAGATAAGAAAGTTTTTTTAAATTTATCAAAACTCTTTTCACCTGATTCCCGGGAAAGGGTTGGCAAAGCCGCTTGACCAATGGTTATACCAAAAAGGCCAATGGGTAAATTCATTAGGTGTTGGGCAAAATAAAAGATTGACAAAGAACCGGCCACAAGCGAAGTAGCTAAGAAAACGGCTACGGTTAATTCAATCTGATAAACCGCTAGTGCCAGAGTCCGCGGCAACATTAATCGAGCCACCTGTTTTACTCCAGGATGGCGCCAGTCAAGAACAAAAGAGTAGCGAAGCCCTAATTTTAAAGCAAGGGGCAACTGAATAATTAAATGGAGAAAGGCTCCGAAAACAACACCAATAGTTGGTCCATAAATGCCTAACCAAGGACTAAGGGCAACAATCCCAAAAATTATTCCCAAATTATAAGCAATGGGTGACAGAGCAGGTACCAGAAAACGCTGGTGGGACTGAATCACACCAGTTAAAAAATTAGACAAGCAAAAAAATAATTGAGCCAGAAGCATAATTCTGGTTAAGCTAACCATCAAACTCGTCTCAACCGGGTTAAAAGCAGGAGCAATCAATCTCACTAAGGGTTCAGCAAAAACAAAGACCAAGATTGAAAGTAAAACAAAAAAGATTAACAAAAAATTAATTATTGAAGAAGAAAGGTAATAAGCCTCATCTTCTTTTTTTTCTAAGTAGCGGCTAAAAACAGGAATAAAAGCAGCTGAAAGAGCGCCAAGAACCAAAAGTTGGAAAATCATATCGGGAATACGAAAGGCAGCGAAATAAACATCCAGTTGCCACTCTCGACCACCGAAAAAAGTGCCAGCTAGCAAGCGATCCCGAAGCAAACCTAAAAGCCGAGACATGGCAACGGCTGCCATAATCACGGTTGCCGCCGAAAGAATATTCGCTTGTTTGCGTGAAAAAATCAGTCTACCGTTACGCCAAAAGTTTCTCATCATTGTCTTCCATATTATACTGCGCTATAATTCTCGTGGACAAGAGGGTCTTTTTAAACAAAATGCCAGTAACAAAATCAGCTAAGAAAAAAGTGCGTCGGGATAAACGGCACTATCTTATTAATCAAAAAATCCGCCAGCGAGTGAAGGTAACGGTCAAAGCCATGCGCAAAAAACCAACCAAAAAAGCTCTTCAAAAAGCTAGTCAGGCATTGGACCGAGCCACTAAAAAAGGAGTTATTCACAAGAATAAAGCCTCGAGATTGAAATCGCAATTAGCCAAACTGCTTCAAAAAAAGAAAAAGAAAACATCTAAAAAAAGTTAGTCACTTTACAAACTCCTTCTTAATCCATATACTGAAATTAACAGATTAGCGTATGGTGGATAACATATAGCTATTGTTGTTATTTCTATGGCAGCTGCCCCAAAAAGTAAAATTGAATTTTTGCCCCAAGAGGAATGGGAAAAAACTTCCTTTGGTAAATTTATTAAGTGGTTGCTAACGGTTGGTCGCTATATTGTTATCTTTACTGAACTGATTGTTATTCTTGCTTTTCTCTCGCGATTTAAACTGGATCGTGATTTAACCAACCTCTATAAGCAAATTGAAAACAAACAGGAAATAATCCAATCTTATGCTGTTTTTGAATCCGACTTTCGCTTTCTTCAAGAACAACTCGCCACGATTAAAACTTTAAGAGAAGAGCAACTCCAAACTAAACAACTCATGGAAGAAATTTCCGCCCTGACTCCAATTGATGTCTATTTTTCTGACTTGGCGGTTACCGGTGACAAGGCAAGCTTTACTGCCAATGCTCTATCCGAAGCTGGCTTAGCCACTTTTATTAACAATATGAAAAGGTCAGGTAGTTTTAGTAATTTAGACATCAGCAGCCTTTCCATTGGAACAGGAGAAGGGATTGGTATTACTTTTACTTTAGAAAGTCAGGTAGAACACTAAAATGCCAGCAGGTCCAACAGATCGTTATCATCGCTATCGCCAGTATGTTGCCAACGTTGGCGAACTTTATAAAAAGAAAAAAACTAAGGTCTATTCGGGCATTGTTCTTTCTATCTTGACCGTGGCTTTCTTTGGGTTTTTTGCTATTCGACCAACTTTAGTAACAATTGGTGGTCTGTTAAAGGAAATCAAAGATAGAAAAGAAGTTGTTGCTGAAATGGATCGGAAAATTGATAATCTTGAAAAGGCTCAAGCAAATTACTCTCGAATTAGAAACGACCTTTGGCTGATTGAAGAATCTCTCCCTTTTGACCCGGATTTACCCATTTTAATTAAACAGGTTGAGTCTTTGGCTCGACTTTCTTCAGTCCTTGTTGAATCAATCAGATTTGATAAAACCAACCTCCAAGGAGAAATAGAAACAGAAAAAGGTGAGGCAGCTGGATTTAGTATGACTGTCGTTGGTAGCTATGAAAATCTTAAGAATTTCCTCAATTCACTAGATACTCTTAGAAGAATTATTTCAGTGGAAAGCTTTGGTTTTACCTCAAGAATAGAGGAGGAAACCCAAGTGTTGGTCTTGACCGTCAGTGCCAGGGCTCATTACTTATTAAAAGACTAATGAACAAATACAAATTTGGCAAAAATATTCTTTTTCTCTCAATAATGACTTTAACAACCGTTATTGTTTGGGTTGGTTATGAAGTTTATCGCGCTTACACCCAGACAACTGTTCCTAGGATAATTAAAGAGCTTATTACGCCTTTGAATCCAAATATTGACGAGACCACGATTGAGGACATTGAGGGAAAATATCAAATTCCAGAAGAAGAACTCGATATTGTTACCGAACCTATTATTGAATTTGAAATTGAAGAAGAGGCAGAGTTTGAAGAAGAAGAAATAGAGGAGAAAGAAGCTACCCCTAGCCAAATGCCCGATTAAAGTGGTAGTCTGAGACAAGAATGAAAATTCGAAGAATACCAACCATTATCGGCTTACTAATTCTTATTATTGGCATTGCCGCTTCTGTTTTCCTTATTAATAGGGGTACCCACTGGTTCACCCGAGCTGCTCCGGAAACAACACCAAAACAAGTCAAATTCACCAATATCACTGATAATGGTTTCTCTGTTTCCTGGGTTACTGATGAAGCTACTTCTGGCTTTGTTAGATACGGAACAACCAGACCTGATCAAGTTGCCAGAGATGACCGAGATGAAATGACTGGTCAAACAGGAAATTTCATTACTCATCACGTTACCCTTCAAAACTTAAATCCATCAACAACCTACCAATTTCAAATTGGTTCCGGTGGAGCTTCGTACGACAATAATGGCCAGAGCTATCAAGCTACCACCGCTCTAACATTAACCACGCCCCCACCTCAAAGTGATGTTGCCTACGGCGTGGTTAATAATCAGGCTGGTTCGCCGGCCGAAGGAGCAATCGTTTATCTCTCTTTACCTGGAGCAACACCCCAATCAGCCCTGGTCAAATCTTCGGGTAATTGGGTCATTCCTCTTAATCTTGCCCGTTCAGAAGACTTGAGCGGCTATGCCCAATATGACAAACAGGCAACAATTGAGGAAATATTAGTTCAAGCAGGAAGTCAGGGAACCGCCACCGCCGTTGTTACCACTAAAAACGATAGCCCAGTTCCAAATATCACCTTGGGCGAAAGTCATGATTTCAGAACCACAAGACCGTCTCTTACTGAAGATGAAGAAAAAGTAGCCGGCTCCTCTAGATTTACTTTTGAAGAAATGGAGTCGTCTCCACCCGCTTCTCCTTCTTCGTATGAAATAACCATCACTAATCCCACTGAAGAAGAAGAAATTGGTACTCAAAAGCCAGAAATTCAAGGAAAAGGTCCGCCTGGTAAAACTCTTGAAATAACCATAAAATCACCCGAAACTTATACGGACACAATTCTTGTTGATGAAGATGGTAATTGGCATTGGACTCCTCCAGCCAATTTAGAACCAGGCGAGCACACGATCACCATTACTTTTGAAGATGAAGAAGGTGAAGAACAAACTCTTTCCCACACTTTTGTTGTTTTGGCCGCAGGAGAAGATGACCTGCCTTCTTTAACAGCAACGCCATCAGGAACAGCTTCTCCTACGCCAACACCCTCACCTTCACCCAGCCCTTCACCTAGTCCTAACGGACGCGTCTCCATGCCCTCAACCGATGGAGGCGTACCCGATTCTGGCTACTTGACACCCACTTTTTTAGTCTTCATAATGGGACTAGTTTTGATTACTTTTGGATTATTTAGCAATAGTTTGCTAAAGAAAAAACTATTTTAGATGGTTGACCTGTCCCAAAATCAACCACCCAAACAAAAATCAGCTTCAGGTACACCTGTAGGTGATAAACCTCCAGTAGATCAACCAGCCACCCAACCCAAAAAACAATTTTTCACTTCAGCTTCTGGATTAAAAGATGAAGAAAAAATCGTTACCCCAAAGCAAGAAAAAATTAAAAAAGAGCTTTCTGAATTAGGTATTGCTCCACCAGGCAGTTCTAACAGAACCAAAATTTTACTAGCCACTTTAGGAGTTATTCTTCTTGTTGCCACTCTTCCAGCCGCTGTTTATCTGGTTAAACAAAGGCAGGAAATAAGAAAAGAGGCCTATCCTGGCCAAACATGTACTACAACTGCTGACTGTTCAGGAGCAAATGAGGTGTGTAGTAATAGAACGTGTGTTTGTGCTAGTGGTTACGTTGAAAGAGATGGCGCCTGTGTTCGAGAAACTCCCGCAGAAATCTGTACTGGTGGCGTTGATGAAGATGGTGATGGAAAGACTGACTGCGAAGACCCTGATTGTGCTGACGACCCTGCTTGTCAGGTAACTGGTCTCTGCCCCCCAGGAAAAACAGCCGATAGAGACCCCAGCCTGCCTGGGCCTACTGAATGTGCTGGTGGCTATTTTTGCCATGACAGCGAGTACAATTATTGCTGTTGGGATCAGGACGGCAATGAACAATGGACTCCAGGAGTTGATGCCTGTACTCGCGGAAACACGGCTGATGTTTACTGTGACGGTCATTGTATTGTCTTTAAAAACATGCAAGATACACAGGTCACTTTTCTAAAATATTACTCCAATCAAAATGTTTCCTGCCCTTACGGACCAGGTTCTCCTTCAACTGAAAGAATTACCATTCCTTCTAACAATTGGCAAATATGTATCCCTCCCGGAAAATGTGGTCAGCTTGAAGCTGATGGCTACACTGGCTGCTGTAAAGACACTGGTTGCGAGGATGGCAACGGCAATGGTGAGAAAAGCGACTGTAACGAACCTCCAGGAGCGTATGGCTGTAAAGCAGGCTTAACCGTCTATCAAGGTGTTTGTCGGAATCCAGCCTGTCCTGAAGAAACAGACTGCGAGTGTCCACCCCCACCTGGATGTTATGATGCATGTGCTAATGACGCTGCTTGTACCGGGGATTTGGTATGTCAAAACAGTATCTGTGTTAACGCTGACTGTCCTCAAGAAAGCAATTGTATTTGTGAAGCTCAGTGTGAATACTGTAAGGTTTTTGATGAAAATTGGAATGAAATCACTGATCTTTCAACCATAAAAGTTGGTCAGACTATTTACTTTGCCACTTTTGGTTCAACCACCCACGCCCAAGGAATAACCAAGGCCCGATTTAGGATTAATGGCGGTGATTGGATAGAAACCACGGACAGGCACCAAAATATGTTCTACATTGAGTATGTTATTCCTGACACGGGTTCATACACAATTGAATCAATGGTTTACAACCCAGGATTAGGTTGGTATTAAAAATGAACAGATTTAAGAAAAACTGGTATTTGCTTCTAATTGCTCTTGTTACCATTGTTTTGGGAACAATTGCTGTGGTAACAGCTATAAGACTGGGTCAAATTGGTCGGCAGCCAATTGCTCCCACTGCTCCGACCTCAAGACCCGAAGCGCTTTTTTTAGATAGAGAGCCAACGGACCAGTGTACCCTAGCCTTTGATGTTTCTGCCTCACCTCCGCCTGGATGTTACGAAGAGTGCGAAACTGATATCGACTGTCCTGCGGGTTTGGTTTGTCAGGATGTTGCTGGCGTTAACCTCTGCGTGGAAGAAGATTGCCCCGAAGAAGAGGATTGTATTTGTCCTCCGGTTATTGAATGCTACGATGAATGCGAAACCGATACCGATTGTCCCGATGACTTGGTTTGTCAGGATGTTGATGGCATTGACCTTTGTGTGAACGAAGAATGTCCCGAAGAGGATGACTGCGCCTGCCCAGTTCCACCTGAGTGCTATGACGAGTGCGATTCCGATGCCGATTGTCCTGAAGACCTACTTTGTCAAAACATTAACGGCACTGATTTGTGCGTTAATCCTGACTGTCCTAAAGAGGATGACTGCGTTTGTTCTGTGCCACCTGATTGTTATGAAGAATGTACTTCCGATGCTGATTGTCCAGGAGATTTAGTTTGTGAGGATATTGACGGCACTGATTTGTGTGTTAACGAGGACTGCCCTGAAGAAGAAGATTGTACTTGCCCTAAAGAGTCGCCTCCACCGACACCCACTCCAGAAGAAAGCCCCACACCAAGAGCAGCGGTTAGCCCAGCTCCTGAAGTTGAATTGCCTGAAGCGGGCATCATCTCACCTACTATCTTTGCCACTTTGGGAGGAATTATCCTTATTCTTATCGGCCTGCTGCTTTAAGCTACCTCCAAGAAGGAAACCAGTAATACAAATTGTTTAGCCACTTGGGAACGTGGAATCCAACCCAATGGGGATAGAAAAAGAAAAAAAGAATTAAAACCAAAAACAAATATAAAATCACTAAGGGATAAAGTTTCTTTCTTTTCCATAACCAATTCAAACTCCATCCTAGTAACAAACATAGAATGGCAACAGCTGGTAAATAATGATAAACAAACATTATTCTTGGAGAAAATACCCAGGGCAGAAAAAAAACAGCATAAGCAAAAATAGCAAACCCTAATTGCCAGTGGCGCTTTTTAAGTGTCTGCCAAATAACCAAGGGCAAACTTATTAAGCCGCCCCACCAAACAAAAGGGTTACCCATGGCATAAATATTGGCAATTGAATCTGGTTGATAATCAACAAAAAACCAGACTGGACGAATAAGAAGGGGCCAGGATAAGGCTGAAGATTGATAAGTATGAGTGGCTTTTAAACGAGTGTGGTACCACCACATTTGGTGTTGAAGCTCCCACCATTGGTCTAAGGAGTGATTGGTAAGAAAAAAAGGAAGATAAGAAAAGAAATAAATAGCAAGAGGTAAAAGCAGGAAACAAAGAGTAAACAATAAAAGACTCTGTTTTAAAAAAGCAAGTTTTTTTCCTTTTTTTTGTTTTAATAAATTCAATAAACGCCACAATCCCAAAATTGGTAATAAATAAAGAGCTGTCCATTTAGAGGCTAAAGAAAAGCCAAAAGCTAAGCCTGAAAAAACATATTCTTCTTCTAAAAAGAACCAAAGGGTTAAGAGAGTAAAAAACAGAAAATAAATGTCATTCATGCCGATTCGACTCATGACCAGGGGTAAACCGTCAAAAGCAAAAAGAAAAGAAGCCAAAAAAGCAACTCTTTGGTTAAATAATTTCTTTCCAAGCAAATAAATTAAGAAAACACAACCTCCTCCTAATAAGGCGCCAAAGAAACGCCAGGCAAAAGCGGTTTCGCCAAAAAGAAAAATCCCAACAACCATAAAAAGTTTTGCCATTGGTGGGTGGGTCCATTCATAAGCCACTCCCGCTGGGGGCTGGTTCCACCATTCCCAGGCCTTTACATTCCCCTTTGCCATTTCCGTTGCCGTGAAAGCATGATAAACCTCATCAAAATGAAATCTGGTTGGCCATCCTAACTGCCATAATCTAACCAAAAAAGAAAAAATCAACAATAAAATTATTATTTTGTTTTTCATCACCAGTTGCTTGACTTTTCGCCAATTAATTTTTATTTTCTTGAGAATCAAAACCATAAAAGCCAAACCGGTTAGAGTTATTGTTAAGGAAAAAAGATTAATTAAAGTCCAATCAAAAACAAACCTCCCTCTTTCTATAAGCCAAATCAAAGCAAAATAAAGATTGGCAGTCGAAATAAAGGAAAGAATTAACAAAGGCAACCAATAAAAAGCATTTAACCCTGCCAAGATTGTTAAAAAAGGAAAAACGGTAAAAATGTGCCTCTCATGGGTTCGGGTAGAAAAACTAAACATTACCAAAAAAATGGTTGTTAAAATCAGCCAAATGTTTTCTTTTTTCTTTTTTTGCCAAAGAAGCAGTAAGCCCAAACCCAATGTAATGCCAACGATTAGCAATCCCCAATGTTGGTAAGTCAATCCCCAAAACCTAGACAAATCGGACTGCCACCAACGATTGTTAATCGCCCAAAAATTAAAAGAGTTAACCGAGGTGTAAGGATAAACAGAAACAGCAAGATAATATCTTTTTATCAACATTCCAAGAGGGTCAGTTAAAGAAAAAGGCAAACTCACTAAGAAAACTCCTGCTAAAGTCGCCGCCGTATAATTTCTCAACGCCTTATATTGCTGCCACCAGTTTCCTTTTTTTCCTTTTCTTTGCCAAAGAATAAATCCAAAAATTGGCAAAGCCAAGAAATAAATCGGTTTCATGGTTA
>JABAOH010018685.1_pt1 | contig 20953 bp, 14 predicted proteins | sample 7062181 | NCBI WGS metagenome assembly JABAOH01 (sample SAMN14538630, study PRJNA623070) | marine sediment metagenome | biome: marine biome [ENVO:00000428]; feature: marine pelagic biome [ENVO:01000023]; material: deep marine sediment [ENVO:00002113]; isolation source: pool of 5 deep marine... | reverse complement strand
CAGCTCCACCGGCAGTCCATTTCATTGAGATTAGCAAAGTCGAAACGGTTTTCCACATCCACGGTTACCAGTTGGCCGGATGCCGGCATGTCCACGAACTTCTTTCGAATGCGAATCGGTGAATAGCTCTTCTTGATGTTCCAGTACTCGGGTTTTTCCCGGCGCCAACCGTCGATGGGACCCCAGTAGCCGTAACCGTGCTCTGTACCTTCAAAGAAGAACACTTCATCGGTCCCGCACCAGATAGCCCCGCCCACGACGTTTTTCGAATTGTACATCCGGTCCCACATCTCGGCAAAGTCAAAACCGAAATAGTCTCGCAGGCCAGGGTCTGTAATCTTTTCCTGGCGATTGATGCGGCCCAGGTGACAGTATTCCCCAAAGAGGACAGGACGGGTCACTGAAGCATGGTCCTGAGGTCCGCTCAAGCCCGGATAATGGACATTGGTAAGGTCGCATAAGGGGTCGTCATTAGACAAACGGGCACTATGGAAAATCACGGGCCGATAGGGATCCAGCTTACGCACGAGATTATGTGTATCTGTAAAGCCCGGATTCCAGTTGGATTCATTTCCCAGCGACCAGAAGATAACACTTGGATGATTATAGCCCTGGACCACGGTCTCATGTGTGCCCTGGAGATAGGCTTCCACGACATTGGGGTCGTATTCTCGTTCCCAGCAGATGGGCGCCTCCAGTTCTACAAAAAGGCCCAGTTCGTCACAGTGCTTCAGAAAGACATCGGCTGGCGGATAATGCGATGTACGCACAAAGTTGCAGTTCATGGCCTTGATCATTTCCGCATCCCGGCGCCAGATTTCCGGCGTCAAGCTGCGTCCGCGCAGGGGATGGGCCTCGTGACGACAGACCCCGCGAAGCTTAACCGCTCGGCCGTTAACAAGCAGTTCCGTGCCCACGACCTTGCAGTCTCGAAAACCAAAACGCTCCTGCAGGGTTTCCAGGGTGCGGCCATTTACCTGGAGCGAAGCGACCAGTGTATAGAGGTTAGGGTGATCGCAGTCCCATTTCCGAGGACGGGTCATAGGAATGGATACCTCTTGCAGTGAGCTCCTCCCGGTAAAACGCAGGTTCGAGGGAGCCAAAGCAACGAACTTGTGGTCAGGCCCGGCGAGTTTCAGGTTCAAGGTCACTGGTTCGGGCCGGACGTCTCTGTTTCGATCCAATGCCACCTTCAGATGGAGCGTAGCATCCTGGTAGTCCGCATCAAAGCTCGTGCGTATCTGCCAGGCGCGTACATAAGTTTGCGGCACGGCAAATACGAAGATCGGCCGACTGATGCCGCCCAGGGCATGGCTGGCATAGCTGGATCCCTTGGCGATTTTGTCCGCCATAGAGTCGCTTTGTACGGCCAAGGCAATAATATTCTCCTGACCGATACGCGCGGCCTCTGTGATATCCAGCTCAAAGGCCGTAAAACCGCCGAGATGTTCGCCCATTAGCTCTCCGTTGACCCATACCGTGGCCAGGCTGTAGACCGCTTCACAACGCAGCTTGATTCTTTTACCTTGCCAGGATCTCGGTATGTGAAAGGAGCGTTTATAACCGGCGGCTTTACCCTCCAGCACTGTGAATCCCTGCATGACCCACTCGCCCGGTACGTCAATCCGGCACCAGAGTTTGTCATTAGTCTGTGCCGGAACAAAGAAGTCCTTCGGCGATTCCGGCAAAAAATCCCAAGGGCCATTCAGATTAATCCGCCACTTTGTCAAACCAGGCACGATACTCGGCTGTGGTGTCATACGATAAGCCACAAAATCTTCGGTGTTTGCCGGAGCCTTGCTGCTCGTGATTAGTGTTATGGCCAGGCAGAGGATACTATGCTGCCAGTACATTCTTCGAACGTCTGATTTCATAGTCATACTCCCATGAATACATAGTGCAAATTATTTAACTTGGCAATTTTCGACCTGCAGGTCCCTTCAGGAAAACCGGAGGGGCCGAGGAGTCGAAAATCGCCTGCGCTATACAAACCTTACGATCATTCTCCTATCCGGCCGGTATCGTACCCGGCCACTATAGCATCGCTCGTCGGCGGCCCATTATCCTTATATAAGCTCGATTCGTCACGGACGAAACGGCTAAATGACAATCAGGTCTCAGGTGGATTAGGTTCGCCCGAGCCCCACCACAAGCATCAATAACAAAATCACCCCCACTGCCGCCAAACATGAGATCAAGAAACCAACAATGTCTGTGCGGGTCCACTTATGGAACTCCCAAGAAGAACGAGGGAACAGCTTCTTGGATTCCAAGGCCCCTGGATTTGCCCGGGCTAATGCTAACGCGTTGGCATCGGCTTTGGCATCGGTCAGGACCGGTGTTTTCATTTTGGCATAGAAGCGATCCAGGCGCGCTGTTTCATCAGGTTTGGTCAGCAACGCCACGANNCTTGTTCATCAGGTTTGGTCAGCAACGCCACCACTATCAAGATCAGGAAGGGTACAATGGTACGAATCAGGATGCGAATAGTTTCGTTCAGGGCATAGGGAATCTTTTGCAAATCGCAGCCCAGCGCATCCAGCATCACCAATTCCAGACTCAACATCCCACTGCCGAAGCTCTGGCCCTGGGCATCTTGTTTCACACCTTTGGTCCAAACAATCGAGCGTCCCGGTTGTTGATAGGTTTGGGTAAAGGAATCCCCCACCGTTAATACCGCAGGACAAGGACTTTGTGCCTGCTGGGCCGGGGGTAACTGCTGCCAAGCAGTGATTGCTTTTTGGCGTTCGGCCACATCCATCTCGTGGGCCGTGTAGGTCCGTTCAATGGTTCTGGCGTCCGTTATCTTCAATAGAGACGGTTTGGTTCTTAAACTCGGGTAGATGGCCACCAACAAGAGCGGCAACAGGAAAAAGAGCAGTGAGGTCGCCAGAATCGAACTCCAAGCGCCGGCTTTGTTGGCCCGGCGCCATTTCATGCCCAGCCAGAAACTAGCGGCCACCATCACGTTTAATTCCCACCATAGTTTCAGTAACTGCAGGATAGTATCAAATTGCGTGGCAATCAGGGCCCCACCTATCACCACCCCGGCCCCAATAAGCCTTCCGACCACCACATAGTGACGTTCTGATCGGTTTGGCACTAAAGGACGATAGATATTATGAGTCAGGAGACTTGATCCGGTTATCATCAGACAGTCGGCGGTGCTCATTAGCGCGGCCATCAAACATGCAGTCATTAAGCCCACCAATCCTATATTGAGCGGCCCCAATAAATCTAAGGTGGCATAGCCCCATACCAAATCCGGATTATCCACTCGATCGTGATAAAGTACTACTGCAGAAAGGGCAAAGAATCCCCACAAAATTGTGCACACGCGCTTCATATAGCTGCCCGTGACAAAGCCGAAGCGACACTCATACTCCCCCTTGGCCGAGCCAGTGGCAACCAGAGAATTAGGCTGAATTACCACATTCAAGGTCGCCATAAAGGTCAGGGCAGCAATGTAATACCAAGTGAAATCCACTGCAGCAGGAGAGCCGAAGATTTCAAAGAATGATTCCGGTAACTGCGAATGGACCGTGGAGAGGGCGTCCAGGACACTCGAGCCTCCATAAAGGGCATTGATTTTGGCCCAGGCAAAGGGAAACAACAGCACAGACAAGATGATAATAAACATGCCCTGCAGGGCATCGGTCAGAAAGGCGGCCCCGAGTCCTCCTGCCACAGCATATATCAAGACAACGCCGGACACAATCCAAATCAACACATCCGTATTCATGTGAGAAAAGAGTTTTCTGGGTTTCAAAAGAGTCAGCTTCCGCAAACGCGTTTTCTGCTGCTCGGTCAGGCTCTGAAAATCCTGGGCCTTGAGGTGATCCAATTCCTGTGCCTGCTCATATTCGGTTCGCTCCGCTATAGTTAGGACGTCGATGGATTTCGGTGTCAGAGCTGCTACAGTTTTGGTCATAGCAGCAAAGCCCACGGAAATAATCGTCATCATGCCGATCGAACCGATGACCGCATACGCGCCTGCCATCGGTTTGGACCCGTACCGTTCCTCAAAGAAGTCGCCTAAGGTCAAGAGACGCAACCGCCGCATCCACGGCATCACCATCCAATATAAGGGCGTAGCAAAGAGATAGAGCAGGGAACTCCAAATCCCTGCAATCCCATTGGTAAACGTGGTAGTCGTTACCCCCACAGCATTGTCCGCGGATGTCCCTTGTCCAAACGCCGCAAAGGTCTGGATGAACTTGCCAAAACGTCGTCCTGCCAGAAAGTAATCCTCCTGGTTATGTATCCGCCGTGCCGACCAGATACCGATTGCAATGACAAGGGAAAAGTAGAGGCCGATTACTATCAAATCGATAATGGGTAAACCAAACAAATCAGACCTTTCTAAAACAATTGTTCTGCTTGAGGTGTTCAACGGCATCGAAAATGGCATTGATGTGGTCATCCGTAATCGTGTCATCCATATTGATGCAACAAACACCGGTCAGGTACGGATTTTGAGAGGCTTCGGCGAGAGTGATGACATTTTTTTGGATCTCATCCGGATGTTGATCTCGTAGTTTCACCGGATTGAGACGGAGATTTAGAAACGTCTTCGGCAAGTACCGGCGCATCACACTCACGTCCCCACCTGCTCCGACATCAACAAAGGCAAGGTTCGGTATTTTCGAATAGGACGCTGCATACCGATGGGGATCTGAACCGCAGTAGTGCACACCAAAGGTTTCATAATGTCGACTCCACCGGATATCAAAATCCAGAAGGAATTTTTCATAATCCTTTTCGGAAATCATGGTATAGGTACATTCCGAATGCAGCACCACCGGCTTGTGCAAATGTCGGACATTGCGATTGACCGATATCGAACTGGTTCCGGTCTTGGATTGTACAAAATCCACAAACCGGGTAATCACCTCGGCGATATTAGCAAACTGTCGCCTAACACTCTCCGGGGCCGTGTACATGTCGATAAAGAGCTCTTCTCCGCGTAGATCCAGGGCAATATTGAGAATACCGGCAAAATTAACATCGCCGGTCAGGTAACCGTGTCGAAGTTGCAATTGATCGCAAAGCGTCTCGAAATCCTTGAAAGCCCGGCTGGCAAATGCAGCTTCCGGATCAACACTCAAACGATCCTGTTTGGCGGCAATCACCTGCGGAGGATGTCCTTCACGATACCGGACCTCACAGCCCAACATCTCCTGTAACAGGTAACCAGCAGCCAAATGGACGGGCCCGATTTCCGGCCGGACGTCCTTGGATCCTAATCCATATTGTCCCCAACGGTCATACAGGATACGTTCCATTTTAGCTTCAGCTTCCACCCGTTTGGTCGGGTGAAAAAAGAAGTCACGGTCAAAGGTGATACCGGTGTGTGTATACCACCATTCGGGTGCCAATACAATGTCCACCGGATATTTTCGAGTATTCAATTTAGAGTGTTTTGCTTGGGTCATATTTCTATATGAATATATCTAATTGATGAGTGGGCTCAACCACTATTTTACTATGAAACTTCTCAATTAGTAAGACATTATACGAGAATTTACTGATGATTTCTTTCAATGACCTTGATAATCTTGTTAACAATTCTTCTTGATTAGCGGGGCCATTGGAACAGCCCGGAAGACAGGGCCAGAGGTCAGGAGCAAAGATGTCATCCCCAATGCAGAAGTTTACGTGCCAGTCCCCGAATAGGGCTGTGAGGAATTGCCGTTGCCCAGACCGTTGATGTGGAAAGATCTACCCTAAAATGGCCTCATTTTCTTGAGTTTATAGCTACAACTCTCCTACAACTCAGCAATCCGTCATCTGCAAATTCGAAAAAAAATCCTTTCGTAAGCGCTGTAGCGAAAGGTCTTTACAGAAATCATAAAATTTGGTAATGTTTTTCAATGTCCCTTTCCAGTTGGTGACGGGCTGTGAGAGAGCCATATTACGTCTACTCGACACGCCGATGTGCGAAAATAGGGCCATTTTAGGGTCGGCCTACGAGCCCAATGCGCGTAAAAGGCTCTTTTCTGTCCTCGTTTGGTACTTGCCTGATTCTTGACGAGTTGTTATAAGTTTGGACAGGCAGGATTATCCAGCTTGCTTGCACTAGCTTGACTTTGCATACATTTGTTAATAGGTCGTTATCTGCTGTCGAAGAGTGAGTGACGTTCACTGTTATATTCAGCCTGTAATTTGTCAAGATTTACGTGATGAACATCACCTCGGTGGATAATGAGGCGATAACGCAAAACGAGCGGTTTTTCGCAGGAGAGCAATATCGGGTGACGACCGGGATAAACGGGATTCTGGGCACTACCTTTTCTCCTAAGTATCCATGGCTGGGGATAGCTAGGCGAAGAATCATGACATAGTATTGCCAAGCCGCTTACCTCGCCATTTTTACGGAAGGCGCCTGAGAAGTCCAGCCAAGGGCCAGCTTCCACGGACGTTCTCTTAGGCTCTACACTGCCGTTGGAGCCGGCGAAAGAAAGGCCATCGGGCAATCGTATTCTTGCTGTAAAACCGCCGTAACCCTTGTCATCTTCGGAACCGCCAATCCGAACATCATCCTCCAAAGCAAGCAGACTAATCTGGAAGTCTATCTTGCGGATGTCATCTTGGGCACAATAAACTCGAATTATTGTCACTTCCTTTACAAACGCTCTTTGCTTTCCATTTGCATCAGTCAAGAGCGGTGACTTCCAGTGGACATAAACCTGAAGCGCGCGTGACTGGGAATCTACATCCAAGATTTTTGCATCGTAGACATCCCAGAAAAAATCTTTTGTTGCCCAGGAGTCCCCAAGTTTCTTATCACCGAGCCACACCTGGTGCCATGCCCAGAATATGCCGCGCTGATGCAGATGGTCAGCTGGGAAGTCCTCTGTTAAGATTTCTCCGTCGAGGCCATATAGGGGATGTATGTAATTGGCACGAGAATATTTTCCATTCTGAGATTTGTGTTGGCGCTGATAGAACATTACCTTTGCTTTGCCCTCTGTGAAGGTAAAGCCCTGGTCGGTTTCGAGGATTTCAATGGGATTCAGTGTCCCTGTGCTGGCCCGATGCTTAGTTGGCTCACAGCTTGCAAGTATAGTAAAGGCTACCAAGATTGCCGCCGTCATCAAGAATTTATTCCTGAAATCATTCATATGTTCGCCCTTTCTGAAGATAATGAGATTCGTTTAGAGGCCCTCTATTGCGAAAGTTGCCGTTCAGGATTCACTTTGAACGCCGGTAATGAAGGATAGCCTTGCGATTGCTGGCACACATCCATGCGATATATCGGATCCCGCATCAGACAAACACGCCTGTCCATTGCAGGAATAGATGTTGTATATATCCGCAACTCTCCGGGCACAGCCAGGATTATCTCCTCACGCCAGTCTCCAATGACATCTGCTATTACTAACGGTTTTGACGGAAAATGCGCACTGCATTCAAGACCACTGGAATAATTCATAAGACAGCTTTTGTCCTGATTCCAATACTCACGTTGGAGGTCAGCATTCCAGAAAGCAGCCAGTCGGCTCTTGTTTTCTTCTTTGGAAAGCAGTTTTCCCTGTGCTGAAAATAACCAGAAATTATTTAAACCCTCATCTCCACCCCAGATTTCAACACCAGGTTCATTCGGATCGATGTCAGAAATTAATCCATAATGACAATGATCGGACCTTTCATTGATTCCCCAGAGAATTTTACCGGTTTTTGCATCGAGTTGGCAAATCCCGTTATTTTCCATAGCAGGTTCATAACAAATGTATATTTCAAGCCCGGGGTGCATGGGATCTAACTCTCCTACTACGCAGTGATCAGGATGTCCGCGTCCACTACCGGATGAATAACCATATCTTCCACTGCGGGGAGTCAGCATTTCAGCATTTGACCAGAGCCCTACGCCGTTGTCATCAATTACAGCCGAACCGATTATAATCTCATCACGCCCATCATCGTCAACATCGACCGCATGCACACAATGTGCACCCTGGGCGGTATAGGAAAGCCCTTGCTCTTGCCGGTCATCCCATTTCCAGAGTTGGCGCAGCTGTCCATCCTGAAGTGTATAAGCAGCAAGAGCAATGATGTCGTAAGTCCCCCGTTCAGCAATAATACATGGTGTTTTCCCATCCAGGTAAGCCACACAGAGTTGGTTTCTGTTCAAAGATTCATCTGTAATATACCCTTCCCTTGGGATCCAATCGGTACGTGCAATCTCTTTTCCTGTTTTACCATCCAGGATCATCAGATATTCAGGTCCGCTCCGAACATGCCCATCCGGTTGACGCGGGTCCCCTTCTCCTGTCTTCAAGGCAACCTCTGCACATCCATTTCCGTTAAGGTCGTAGATAACATATGGAGAAAACCACACGCCCATTTCAATTGACCACCCCATATCATATCGCCACATCATTGTACCATCCAAACGATATGCTTCTAATTTGTATGTATCCGGACTTGGCTGCCAATAGCCCCTTCCTCCTCTGCCGTCCCCTATCCATGGATCAAAATTTATTCTTGGCCTTTTAATCACATATTCGTATTGTCCATCTCCGTCCAGATCACCTACCCCGGCTTTGATTGCACTATAATTTCCATCCAGTTTAATAGAAATATAGGAATCTCTTTCAGCCGGGAAAGTAATATCTGTTTCTTCAGATGATATCCCTTCGACACCATTAACAATGCTGCGCACAAAATATGTTGAAGTTCCTTTCTTTACATGATTCCTGTCTACAAAGTCAGTTGTGCTGATAATCGGCTTTTCATTAAGACGCTCAGGAGAATTGTTCCCTGAGACACGATAGACATTAAATGCAACTGGTCCGGTGTCTGTTTCAAGTAGGCGCCAACCAATGTATACCTCCTTATTTTCAACAGGCAGAGCAACAATACCCCGATTCAGTTTCTCCATGACACGTTCAGTCGCAAATCCTTCGACAACAGGCTTTTGGGCTCTTTTATGCGGTTCTGGAGGGCCTGAATAAACTTGAACGTCATCCAGGAAAAGATCTGTGCGGTGACCTCCTGTAAAACGGATCTGCATCTGATTACAACCTTCAGGGATAATCGTTTTCGCTTTAAATGGCATCCAGTAACTTCTTGCATTCAGCATGTCTTTTCCAATACCGACCTTTATGACCTTATTGTCGGCAAGCCCTATTACTTCCAACCAGACTTTTCCACAGTGAAATCCACTGCTGCCCTTCATCCAGGCAGTTACAGTAAAAATATCTCCGGGTTTGACAGGATAAAGGGCATTATTAGTGAGCATCCAGAGTGAGTCCCAGGAATCCGTGTCGGGGATATCCCAAAACACGTGCAGTGCATGTTCACCATTATGTGCTTCGCGGGAAAAGCTTGCCACAGGTTCACCGGAAGCCTTGTTCGGCAGTTCCTTATCAGCATGACGTGCTTCAAGATTCCATCCCGTCAATTTTTCTCCGACTATCTCAAAATCACCATTAATGATAGCATCTTTTAAGGCATGTTGATTTTTCCCCCTTGTACAGGAGGAAGTTATTATGAGAATGAATACAACTATTATCTGAATCACATGCTTAAGGTGATCTGACATAATAAATTCCTCTTTTGATCCGTATGGAGAGCATTAACCATGAATCGTCGTTACCTATCGACTCGTCGCACGGTCACCTGCTCCCGGTCCCTTTGTCTGGAAGAAGCCCGGAGTCTCGGCCATACTATCAAATCATAGTCCATTTGGCACGCACTACTTGGGAAATCCCGGATGTGTATCCTTTGTTTTTCTTGGGCAATCCCAGCCGGTTGTAAGCTGGGCTTACCCTGTGGAAAGGTCGGCCGGCGGAGGAGAAAAATGAACGAATCAGCCCGAAGGATATTAAGGCTGGCGCAATACCAGTGACGAAGGTGTGACAGGCTGTTTTACCACGAATACTCGTTATTTATCACACACTCGGCCTGGACACAATAAACAACCTCCTCTGGAGCCACTCTCTTGGATTCGTCACTGACAGCAGGAAAGTAAGGTTCACTTCGAAAGATAATCTGAGACTATGTTTGAAAACCATGGCAAAACCCTCTGAAGTCCAGGTCCGGCGAGTCGTCATGAGCTAGCGCATCTCCATTCTTATATGTCATAGTGACGGCAGATGGAAGTTCGTCACACGCGAATGGCGCGCCTAAGTAAGTTGTGCGTGATTCGCTGCACGCGGTCGTCGGGACCGTGGGGTCGGCTCCAGTGGGACCATGGTAACATGTGGCCGGGCGGCGAACTTAGGCCCTGAGCCCAAAAGATCGTGGCCGCGTTGAAGACGAAGTTTCCCTTCGGGCCAGGGTAGACCGTGGCAGTCCAGTGCTGCGGCTGGACACCGCCGCGCAAAGCCGTCCCTTCCGCCACGATCTCAAGTCCCGGAATCTCAGCAGGCGCGCCGTGGTATTCCCAGCCGACCAAGCCGGGAATACTGTCACCATTTTTCATGCCGACGCCTTCGAATATCCAATGATCGGCCTGGGTCACGGTCCAGTCACCGCCACCGTTGACAGGACTGACGTTCCGAGCCCCCATCAGCAGGCCTTCGTCCGGTCCTGTCATTGGGAAATCGTGCCTGGACTTGACACCCTGTACGGCCAACCCGCCAAACCGGCCGGCCCGCGTAATAATTCGCTTTGGACGGCCGTCGATGCTTGCCCGGAAGGGAGTGACGCCATTGACTGCGTTGCCTGAGAGAAACAGTGCGCTGACGCCCTCGCTAATCATCTGTTTCACACTGTGATATTGCCGGACGTCCCAGTACTCGTCGTGACCAACGCTGATAAACGTCTTACACTTCAGCCCACGCGTCGAACTGACCATATCGCTGTTTGAGCAATAGGTCACATCATACCCGTGCTTTTCCAGCCAATAGGAAAGCGGAAACTCCCAGCAGAGGAATTCGCCGGACCCAAGCGATTGCGGATTCTCGTAGATCTGTCGGTATCTGCCGTACGGCCGGTCGAAGCTCACATCGACGTTTGGGCCCACATACCATGGGTTATTGCCGTCGTCATACAGGGAGAACTGATCGGGCCAGCGATTGTAGGCCTGCCACGTGTTGTCGCTGCACTGAAACAACACATCCGCTGGACGGTTGTCTTTGACGATGAAGATAACGTAGCTTTGCCAATACAACTCGTCCGCGCTTTCAGGCAGCGTCGTCAGGCGACCAAGGTAGACGCCGCTCGTCCAGGTGTCAGGGATCTCAAGCTCCAGCGAAGGCTCCCAGCGGCACTCCCGCAACCGATTCCGGCCGACTTCGGGATCGGTTTGTGTTCGGCCAGCCAGTGGACCGACCGTGCGCATCAGTCGAGCGCCGCGGCCGTTGTAGTAGCCCGTACGGAAGATTTCGAGCATGAACCTGCGCTGCGGATTAGTCGAAACCATTATGTTGATCGACTCACCTGCTGCGACCGACTGCTTGGAGCAATACCCTTCTATCCACGGGCATCGGTAGCCGCGCCCTCCGCCTGGCGCGTCGACCACACGGACACGCGTCAGCTGCCAGTCAGTGGCGCCCGGCAGGGAGTTCTCTCTTTGGATCAGATCTCGTTCTTTCGAGGAAACGTTGCCATCTGGCGGCCGTCTCTGAGCAACAGCTCCGCGCTGGCGCATAGCAGACGCTACCGAGAGGGCCAGCGTGCCTCTTAGCAGACTTCGTCTCGTGACATTGATTCGGTTTCTAAGTGACTCACTCATTGATCTGCCTCCTTTTTTGGTCCATTGTCTATGAGAGGATTCTACAGTCCTGTACTCCATCGAGCACTGGCGTATGCGGCCTGACACAGCCAGCCTCACGACACAGTTCTGCAAAGCCTGCCGGTGTCATATAGCTCAGGCTGCTGCGTGGCCGGTAATGATTGTAATCCATTCGCCAACGCTCCACAACGTATTTCATCTCATCGATATATAAGCTGGGATTTCTCATATACCTTCATAAGCGACCATCCGTCACGCTACGACCTTAAGACAAGTAAACCTGCGTCACTGGTCATCTTGGTTCCATGAAATTCGAGCTTCGATTTGCGATCAAAATCAAGCCTCAGAGCGTCCTTGCCTGCTTCACCCATCGGGTTCTGGCGCAAAGAATAGTCGAAACTGGCTTGAGTGGTCTCAATGTACTCTATACTGCCAAATTACAGTTCATTTGTCACGAACTACTCGGGAAATCCGGGATTAGGTGACTTTTCAGACCAGTCCCACCAGCCAACCAGAAGCGCACTGAGCTACCAACAAATACCTCCAAAACGACCCATTTTTCACGCGTCGACACCTACAACTCTGCTACAACCCGAAAGCCCGTTAACCTCTCAAGATGGTCAAGTAATGGCCGCGTGAAATTCCCGCTTTGGTCACAAGATAGCGAGACCGGCTGGCTAGTCGCTTCGATGATACCGAATCCAGAGTTGCAGGTCGCGCAGGACAGGATCTTGTCCGCTACGGGCTTGACGCGCGATAACAATCTGGTTGGACCCTTTGCGTACGATCCGAGGGTCGAGATCGTATTCCACCCAATCGTCGCTGGTGGCCCCACTTGCGAGAAGGCGATCGTTGAAGCGAATGATGAGGCCGTCCTTCCCGCCGGGGAGAAGGACCTGGATTCGAAGCGTGAGGTCGGCGCGGCGTCCGCGTGTCTTGGCTGAAGCGACATCGTCGCCTACAAGCAAAGAGACTGTCTGCGGCCGGTCGGCCTTGAGAACGGTCGGATTTTCTGGCGAGAAGGCTCTAGGACGAGTGATGAAGCGCTCGGCTGTCTTCAGATACTTTCGGGCGTCGTCTTGACCGCGCGCGTCGGCCACGTACATCTTGTCCGTGAACTTCAATATTTCAGGATCTCCTGCCTCGAAGAGTAGCTGGAACTGCGGGTCACTCGGGAGGTAGAAAAAATTGAACAACCAGATGGCGTCGACGCCCGCATTCCAGGCATTCATGATCCGAGCCCGATAGGCCTCCAACGAATTCCGTTTCCCACGGCCGGCCACGCGGCTCTCATCAATCGACGCCCATACCTGCGTGCCGTGCTCGTGGCCGATGGCGGCTGTTTCGCGCCACTCTTGCAGTCGGAAATAGCCCGTGGCGATCCAAATATCGATGAGATCTCTCTTCATCCACTGTTCGACGTCCAGCCCCAGTGCTCTGGAATATCCGGGCGAATCAGGCGTCCGCGCCGCTATTAAAATGGGACGCCCACGCGCGGCGCCGATCTCGTCGGCCATGTCGCGAATCCGGCGAAAGAGATGGTTCATCATCTCGGCTTCTTCCGCGGTAGCCTCGCCTCCGATGGCGGTTGTCTTGAACGTCGACAGATGGCGAAAGAAGTCGAGAAGCAGTCCGTCAATGTCATAGTTGCGGCATACCTCCTCCAACACACCGAACACCTTTTCTCTCACTTCCGGGCGGGCGTAATCGAACGCGCTCCATCTGCTATAAGGCGGTCTTGCGTTTCGCGCGCCGACGAGATATTCGGGATGGGCCTGTTTCCACTTGTTGCTGTTCCACCTTCGCCGGCCGTGTTCAGCGTCCCCGGCGTCATGGATGTCATTCATGCGCATGGCCCAAAACGCTTCATAATTGTTCTTCCGGCAGAACTCAATATACGCCTCGAGACCGTCCGGACCGTGGCCGTACAATTTCTCGATGATCCCCGGCGGCCATTCCTGGGCCACGTCCGAGCGGTACAGCCTGGCGACTGGAAACTGGTGGATTAACGAATATGTGCAAGCATCGGTTTGCGACCCAGGGATGTAGGGAAATACGCACGGGTTCTTCTCCAGATACCGATGTTCTTCATTCATTGACATCCCATCGGAGTGAAAAACGATCCGCCGCTTCTTCTGGGCGACTTCCCGGCGCAATGCTTTCAACTTCGAAGCGACGAGCGGTTTTGTATTCGTCGTGGAGGAAACGTTTGTGGGTTTCAGGATGCTGTCGACTGTACGTTCCGCTCCCCAATTCGCATCGCAGACCGCCATGATGATAATCAAAATCGCTGATCTGTGAAGCATGATCTTATCCCCGTCCACAGCCAAAGCCATCGGCCTGTCATTGGTCAAATGCGCATGAAAATTCGCTTGCGATAAAATAAGTATAAGCCGGAATTTCCCTATGAGTAAACGCTGCTCTTGCACGCCACAACACGTCATTATGCCCCAATGATCTGTTCCAGTCAATATCCTTGGCGCTCCAGTCGAGTCAAAACCTTACGCAAACAGAAGCTATAGAAGAGTAACATAGCATCCCCAAAAACATCCCTGTTTTCACTCGCAATGGCCCCATTTTCACGCGGAAATCCATACAACCCGAAAACCCCTTATCTCGAAATATGAAAAAATATTGACTCCATAAGCTCTGTGACAACAGTGGCTTATAAAAAACACAAAAATTATGAACGTATTTCAATGTCCTTTTTTAGGCTAAAGATGAGGATTGTGCGACACACTAACTATTTGTTAGGGTGTCGTTGCCCCAATTGCAGGAATTTGCGGCTCGCTGACTGGTCGAGATGCAATTTGCAGTCATTGACTTTGGCTCACTGAACAATCTTTCTCTCTCCGCATCGCCTCAGAAATCCAGCAACTTCAAGACATCTTCGATGGTGCCCTCCTTGCTGATCCGGCGACCTGGCCCAGAGGGACTGTCAAAGACCAGATACTCTTTCTTCGCCTGGATAGGAAGCGAGAGTTTGTAGGGCTGACATTGCGGGATGGCAGCCACTGCGCGCCGGGCGCCCTCGTAGAGGGCTTGGCGAGTCTCGTCGAACGGATAAAGCTCCGCTGCTTCGCGCGTGATGCCCCGTTTGACGGCCACCGTAACGCAATTGGACCCGAAGAATTTCGTGGCCTCCCGGCAGGTCGCCTCATCGCCCGTCACCATGATGGTCGGGACGCCATAGTGCCCGGCGATGGCCGCACATTGGGCCAACTCACCAGACTCGACCCCGTTGTACCAGTATCGGTTTTCCGTTCGCGATGACTGTGTATGGGCCAGCACGCCGTCGGGCGTGCCCATCATGGCGTGGGCACCCAGTTGGATCATGCCGTCGAACGACTCATCAAGGCCCGTGAGCGGACCCGGACGTGGTTTGCCGGTGATGTACTTGGCACCCGGCTCCATCAGATGCGGGACAAACGCTTGCGATCCGTGCCCGTCAAGCACCACAATCTCGGTCACATTGGCGGCCCGCAATCCGCGGACTACGGCTGCAATGTCGCCCATCAAGTACTCCTTCGCTTTCTCGTTTAGCGGATTGCCCGGCTCGCGGGTCTGAGCGAACTTGTACACACCGCTCGCTCCCTCCAGATCGGTGAGGATGTAGATGCGGAGAGGGTTTGCCGCCAGCCGTGGAACGAAACAGGCCAGCACAAGCAGCCAGCTTGTAAGATGGAAGGAGAAAAACCCTGATCTCATCGGTCGTCGCGCCGCCACTGATTTCGGTCGGTTCGTTTTATCTTTCATTGTTCGCACCTCTGTAGCATAGGTTAATAGCATGACCTTTGCGTCACCAACGTAAGACTCTGGCTCTTTTCTGCATCCCCACGGATCAACAAGACCCTGCATTGCCATTGGACGCGTATGTGTCCGGCCGATTCACTCACCTTGCGGTCGATCGTTTCCTCGACTACGGAAGCAGATGAGCCGGGTAGCTGGGCTCAGGCGATGGCGCCAGAAGTTGGCGTCGTTGTCTCTCGGAGACTGCCGTATCGCCTGCGTTGCTCTGACTCGACAGCCATTCGAGTCCGAATTCAACTATAATGATATGCAACCATGGCAACTGAAGTCAATCCTAAATTCTTTCTCTTCAACCAAACGCAGAGCAGTGAAGAATGACTACAAGAACCCACATCCTCGGCCACGCCTATATCGCTCATTTCGGGCAGTCCTCATTCCAGGCCGCATCTCCGTCGTCTCCCTCCTCTGCAAGCACGGCGCCAAGGAACAACTACCTTCGCCCTGACCCGTGATTGCAAGGACTCGATTTGCCTTGGACACCCACAGCACCCAGCCCAGTGATTTGCCGGCGGTCGTTCCGCGTTAGGGGGGACAGTGGAAACCAGCATAATCATGAATCACAACAGCGGCTTTCGCTTCTCTATATCGTTTTTTCAGCAACCGGAACGGCAAGCTTGTTTATAACCACCGGCGCTGTCATGAACTTATTGCCAACAATCACCTTGACGAGGTCACTTGACAACAGCCTGCCGCGCTGCCATAATACCCCGGCGTATGGATTTGTCCGTGGTTCATAGTTCATCGATGAACTAACAACAATAAATTATGAACAGTTGAGTCTTTAGCATAGAAAAATTGAAATGACAGTCACTAAGTATTGCTGTTAGAAACCATAAAATCGCGTTCGTTTATTAAGGAATATAATATGAGCAAGCAAAAAAAACCTGCCAAACAGCAGGACAAGCACATTTCCCGGCGTGACTTTTTGGGTGGAGCGGCCGCTGCTGCTTCGGCCCTTACCATTGTCCCGCGCCACGTCCTGGGCGGCCCCGGCTATATCCCGCCGAGCGAAAAGCTAAATATTGCCGCCGTCGGCATCGGTGGTATGGGCAAGAATAATCTCAGCCAGGTCGAAAGTGAGAATATTGTTGCACTCTGCGATGTGGACGACGGTTTTGCGGCTCCGGTTTACGACAGGTATCCAAAGGCCAAGAGATACAAGGATTTCCGCAAGATGTTCGAAAAGCAAAAGAACATCGATGCAGTGATAGTGGCAACACCCGACCATACTCATGCCGTAGTTGCGATGATGGCGATTAAGGCAGGCAAGCACGTCTATGTCCAAAAGCCAATGACCCACACCGTCTACGAGGCCCGCAAGCTGACCGAGGCTGCCCGCGAGGCCAAGGTTATGACCCAGTTGGGCAACCAGGGCCGCTCGGGCGAAGGAGTCCGGCTGGTATGCGAGTGGATTTGGGACGGGGCAATCGGACCTGTTCACGAGGTCCACGCCTGGACCAATAGACCCACGTGGCTTCAGGGTGTTGACCGACCTAAGGGCGAGGACCCGATACCTCCAGGGCTCGACTGGGACTTGTGGCTTGGCCCGGCCCCGTATCGGCCCTATGTCGGCTTCCGTTACCCCTTCGGCAGACCTGAGTTTAAACAATACCGCAACGTATACCATCCGCACGACTGGCGCGGCTTTTGGGATTTCGGAGGGGGCGCAATAGGTGACATGTTCTGCCACATAGTCGATCCGGTCTTCTGGTCGCTTAAGTTAAAATACCCCACTGCCGTGGAAGCCCACCATTCAAACTATATGGACGCAATGTTGGGCACACCCGCAATTAAAGATACTTATCCAGTGGCCTCGTTAATCCGTTTTGAGTTTCCTGCCCGCGGTGATATGCCTCCCGTCAAGCTTATCTGGTACGACGGCGGATTGAAACCACCTCGGCCGGCTGAACTGGAACCGGGTAGAAATATCCAAAGAGGCATGAGCACAATATTTATCGGCGAGAAAGGCACACTGGTTGCCGGTGAGACCGGCGATAGTCCCCGCCTGATACCCGAATCGAAGATGAGGGCATACAGATTGCCCCCCAAGACCATACCCAGGGTCGGTCAAGGCCGAGGCGGACACAAGGGCCATGAGATGGATTGGGTCAGGGCCTGCAAGGACGGCAAGCCCGCCTGCTCAAACTTTGATGAGTCCGGCCCATTGACCGAAGCTGCTCTGCTGGGCAATATTGCCCTGCGTATGGCAGAGCAGAAGTTGGAGTGGGACGGCAAGAATATGAAGTTTACCAATAATTCAGAGGCCAATAAGTACCTGCACAAAGAGTATCGCAAGGGATGGACTTTGGATGTATAGTTGCTAAAGGTTTTTCAATGCTCAACACGACAATATTACAGGAGACCGAAGATGTATAAAAGAACTATCTTGGTGGTTTTGCTAACAGCAATGGTTGTCTCTTTGAGCTCTTATGCAGGCGCTAAGGAGGCTTGTCCCGAATGGAAGCTGGCTGTGCAGTCCTACTCGTTTAAGAAGTTCACGTTTTTTGAAGGCATTGAGAAAACAGCTAAGCTGGGGTTGTGCTGCATTGAAGGTTCCGGCGGTCGCAAGATTAGTCCCGAAATTCAGGACGTACAGTTTGCACAGTTGATACTGGATGGCCCAAAGTTTAAGCGAGCGCGGCAGGCGGTTAAGAAGAAGCTAAGATATTCCGGTGTCAAGCTGGTCAGCTACGGCGTGGTCGGCCTGCCCAATGACGAGGCCGAATGCCGCAAGGTCTTTGATTTTGCCAGGGAAATGGGCTTTGACGTAATAATCGCCGAGCCTCCCATCGATGCGCTGGATCTGATAGAGAGATTGTGCAAGCAGTACAATATGAAGGTGGCACTGCACAACCATCCGGCGCCTTCTTTGTATTGGCACCCCAACCTGGTCTTAGAGGCCTTGGAAGGTCGTAGCGAGTTGATGGGCGTCTGTGCCGATACCGGCCACTGGATGCGCTGTGGTATCAATCCGGTTTGGGCCTTACAGAAACTCGAGGGCCGTATTATCTGCCTGCACCTAAAAGACCTGAACGACTACGGCGAGGTTGAAACCCATGATGTGCCCTGGGGCACGGGCAAGGGCAAGGTAAAAGAAGTCCTGGAAGAACTCAACCGTCAGAAATTCGAAGGCATAATCGCAATTGAATATGAGTACAATTGGGATAATTCCATGCCTGACATAAAACAGTGCATAGATTATTTCAACAAAGTGGTCAGCGAACTGCCGAAAGAAGAACTCCAAAGCAAATAAATCAGGCATTTTCATTACCTGGTTTAGTTTATTTGCTCTCTTAAGGCCCTGAGCTTCTTGGTTTAGGGCCTTTTACCAGACCCTGACCGCCAACAGCGACGGCGGCCAGGATCAGTCCCGCCGTTGGCGGTCCCTTAGACTCCAAAAATCACAACATATGTTTGGGACGGATCGCATGTTTTTGCTCCCGGCATTCTTTGTCTGTTTCCACTCTGCTCAGCTCGGCTCGAATTCTATTCGGTTGATTCGGTCGTATCAAACGAATTTGATGGTTGACGAACTTGATGCGGCCAACGGCCATTTTTCAATTGCTATGAATAAGCGTAATGTCAGCACATTGCCTAGATTCTCGGACCAATCCCACCAGCCAGCCGGAGCGCACAGAGCCCCCAAAAACACCCCCATTTTCAGTCGTCGGCGCCTACAACCGATATACTACCCGAAAACCAGTTATCTGGCAATTCTGCGAAAAATACTCTTCTTGTAAGGTGTTTAGCAATAAGCCTTTACAAAAATCGCAAAAAATGTAAACGGTTATTATTCAATGGCTGGCGCTCATGACCCTAAACACGACTATTCAGAGTAGGAGTCCAACCTACTTGTGTGCGAATCTGGGTTAGTCACCTCGACGGTGATCATTCTGTGTTGGGCTGCTGGTTGTCAGGTCCATTTCTCACAAATTTTCCTTGCATCGAAGTTGCTAAGTTGGTATAAAATGGTATTGGAGAAATGTAAGGATTTTCGTCTTCTGACCGGTGGAATCTTTGCAGCTTTTCGATAAAGGAGGAGTTATGATGCGAGGCGCAGAGCGGTATAGGGACTATGTACCGCAGAGTAGAGATTTTTCTACATTTCAATTAACATCCTATATCAACTTTTTTGTAGGAGGATGGCTCTGTGTAAAACACTAATTCCTTCCTATATAACCTGTCCAAGAAACATCCATGATGATAGGTTAAGGAGAAAACAAAATGTTTCACCAATCGTCTAAACAAATTTTACTTGGTATTTTCGTCGCATTGTTGTTAATAACAGTGCCGGTCTATGCTGTAAAAAACTACAAATTCTCCAACTACGGAGGTGGACATCAGATCTGGTTTGAAGTCGAGGATTACGATGAACGCGATCCCGATACTGATGAGTATTTCCCGGTTGTTAATGAGAGTGGTGCGTTCGGTCAAGCAATTACCCGTGCAGGCGGCGCCGGCGGTATGATTCGCTGGACATTCGATATCAGCAAGGCCGGTGGCAAAGGAGGCACGTGGTATTTTTGGGGGCGAGTCCTCAATCCAAACGGTTCGTCGGATTTTATGATCGTGGAGGGAAGCCCGGGTGACCCAACGCTTCCCGATAGCCCCCCCTACCCCGGAACCGCTGAAGCGCCGGGATTCAATGATTCAGACCGGCTTTTTTTCCAGGATGCCGGGCCTCCCTGGACATGGAGCAGGGCTGACCACGCGGATGCTCATACCAAACAACTTCAGGACGGCGAGAACACGATGTACATCGTTCACAGGAGAGGCAATGAAACCATGTTCTGGGACGTCTTCGTGTGGGCGGATACCCCTGACTATGTGCCTACCGATGCGGATTATCTAAACGCCGAGAGACCTTCTGCCGGCGCAGCCACTAATCCAGGTCCGGCTAATGAGGCAACAGATGTGCCGCGAGACGTGGTCCTTAGCTGGACGCCGGGAGCTTACGCGCCCCCAACCAACGGGCATAAAGTCTACTTAAGCGAGAGCTTCAGCGACGTCAACGAAGGCATTGGCGGAGTCACCCATAGTGCCGCCAGCTATGCTGCACCCCAACTTCTTGATTTCAACAAGACTTACTACTGGCGGGTCGATGAGGTCAATGGGCCGCCCGACTTTACGGTACATAAAGGCGAGGTGTGGCAATTTACGGTTGAGCCGTTCGCTTATCCTGTCGAGAATATAATTGCCACCGCTTCCAGCCAGTTGAGTGAAGACACAGGGCCGCAAAAAACCATCGACGGCTCAGGACTGGACGAGAATGACCTGCACTCAATTGAAGAGGCGGATATATGGCTTAGTAGTATAACCGGAGCACAGCCGACCTGGATACTGTATGAGTTTGACCGTGTTTACAAACTGCATCAGATGTGGATATGGAATCATAATTCCCCTGTTGAGCCTGTTTTTGGCTTCGGCATTAAGAACGCTACCATCGAGCATTCCATCGAC
>JABAOH010144951.1_pt1 | contig 20975 bp, 19 predicted proteins | sample 7062181 | NCBI WGS metagenome assembly JABAOH01 (sample SAMN14538630, study PRJNA623070) | marine sediment metagenome | biome: marine biome [ENVO:00000428]; feature: marine pelagic biome [ENVO:01000023]; material: deep marine sediment [ENVO:00002113]; isolation source: pool of 5 deep marine... | reverse complement strand
AAAAAGGCGATGATCGGCAGGTAGTCAATGAAGAGCTGCATGGCGCGGCATGATAGCCAATCGCCCGGGCGCGCGCTATGCACAATCCTTGCGTTGTGGGCCATCTTCCCTACAATCCGCGCGTGGCCAAGCTAGTAGAACTTCATCCGACCGACCCGCAACCGCGGCGGATAGAGACCGTCGTCCAGGTTATCCGGAGCGGGGGACTGATCGCCTATCCCACCGATTCCAGCTACGCATTCGGCTGTCACATCGGCGACAGGCAGGCGACGGACAGAATCCGGCGCATTCGCCGCACGGACAAGAAGCATAACTTCACGCTGGTGTGTCGCGACCTGTCCGAAATCAGCGTCTATGCACGGGTCGACAACTGGGCCTACCGGCTGATCAAGAGCCTGACGCCAGGCCCGTACACGTTTATTCTGCCGGCTACCCGGGGGCTGCCCAAACGACTCCAGAATCCTAAACGCCACACGATAGGCATCCGCGTCCCGGATCACCCGGTGGTGCAGGCTTTGCTCGGATTGCTGGGCGAGCCGATCATGAGCTCCACACTGACGTTGCCCGGCGAGACCTTGCCCCTGACCGAAGCGATGGAGATCGAGGAACGGATCGGGCCCCAGATCGACGCGATCGTGGATGCCGGCCCAACGGGCATCGAGCCGACGAGCGTCCTCGACCTGACGGGCGGTTCGGTGGAAATATTGCGGCGCGGGCGCGGCGACGTCAGCCTGTGGGAATTGCGCTAGAATGTCGCAGAACCGCTTGGAAACCCGAATGAAACCTGACCTCAAAGTCCTGACACCGGAAGACGCGCCAAAACCCGCCCAGGACGAAAAACAGACACCGGCACAGTCGGAAATGCCGTTTGCCGTGGTCGACGGCGAGCCGGTCACCACATTGCCCCAAGACCTCTACATCCCGCCATACGCCTTGCAGGTCTTTCTCGAGGCTTTCGAGGGGCCGCTCGACCTGTTGTTGTATCTGATACGGCGGCAGAACATCGACATTCTCGATATTCCTATTGCCGAAATCACGAAGCAGTACGTTGAGTACATCGAGCTCATGAAGGAATTGCAGCTCGAACTGGCCGGCGAGTATCTGCTGATGGCGGCAATGCTCGCGGAGATCAAGTCACGCATGCTGCTGCCCCGGGCGCAAACCGAGGATGAGGAGGAAGAGGATCCACGCGCCGAGCTCGTACGGCGATTGCAGGAGTACGAGCGGTTCAAGCAAGCTGCGCAGGATATCTCCGATCTGCCGCGTCTCGAAAGGGATACACACGTTGTTTCCGCCGACGCGCCAGAACGCAAGGTCGTGACCCAACTTCCGGATGTGACTCTCAAGGAGCTGCTCCTGGCATTTCATGACGTGCTAAAGCGCGCGGAGATGTTCTCGAACCTGCATTTGCAGCGTGAGCCGTTGTCGGTTCGCCAGCGCATGTCCGAGATTCTGACGCGGATCAATGCGAACTCGTTTACGCAATTCGCTGATCTGTTCGACCCTGAGGAGGGGCGTATGGGCGTTGCGGTCACGTTCATCGCACTCCTCGAACTGCTGCGTGAAACCCTGGTCGAGGTCGTGCAAGCTGAAGAGTTCACGCCGTTGCACGTTCGGGCTGCATCATCGGTCCGGCTCGTTGCCGATGAAGAACAAGTATTGGAATAGTGGAAATAAACGTACATGGACGCCGTTGAGATCAAACATTTCATCGAGGCTGCGTTGCTCGCCGCCGGACGACCGCTGAGTGTCGATCAGCTGCAGAATCTGTTTGACGGCCGCATGGCGCCCGAAAAGGCAGAGATCCGGCAAGCAATCGCAACATTGAATGAAGAATATGAGCCGCGTGGCATCGTGATCGCCGAGGTGGCCTCGGGTTTTCGCGTTCAGGTGAAGTCCGGCATGGCTGAGCGGCTGCAAAAGCTCTGGGAAGAGCGCCCACCGCGATACTCGCGAGCGCTGTTTGAAACGCTCGCTCTTATTGCCTATCGGCAGCCGATCACGCGTGGCGAGATCGAAGAGGTGCGCGGCGTATCCGTCAGCTCGAACATCGTTCGCACGCTGGCTGAACGTGACTGGATTCGTGTGGTTGGCCATCGCGATGTTCCCGGCCGGCCGGAGATGTTCGGTACGACAAAATCCTTTCTCGACTATTTCGGACTCAAGAAGCTTGACGACCTGCCGCCGTTGGCGGACCTGTCCGACTGGGAAAGCCTGCGCATCCAGCTGAATCTTCCTGAAGTCGAGGAAGATATGTCTCTGGCGCCCTCTGCGCCGACCGATCTGCCGGTCCTGTATCCCGAGATCGCCGACGATGACGACGACGAGAGCATCGAAGACGAACCGGGGGAACTGGCGCCCGTAACCGAACCGGCCGCTGAAGCCCATGAAATCGATGTCGGGGAAGACGAGCTTGTCGTGTCGGAGTGGCCTGACCCGGCCGAAAGCGGGGGCTGAGGCCGCCCTCATTGGGTGATCGCGTTCAAAAGGTGCTTGCCGCAGCCGGTATCGGTTCGAGGCGCAAAGTCGAACAGTGGATTCGTGAAGGGCGGCTGACGATCAATGGCCGTACGGCGCGGCTGGGCGATGCCCTGGAGGGCGGTGAGCGCGTGGCACTCGACGGCAAGCGACTGCATATCCGCGAATCGCCGCAGCCGCACCGGTACATTGTCTACAACAAGCCGGGGGACGAGGTGACGACGCGCGCCGACCCGGAGGGCCGCAAATGCGTTTTCGACGCGTTGCCACGCCTGAAAGGCGCCCGCTGGGTTGCTGTCGGGCGCCTCGATATGACGACCACGGGGCTTTTGCTGTTCACGACCGATGGGGCGCTTGCCAATGCGCTGATGCATCCATCGTCGGAGATCGTTCGCCGATACGCGGTCCGAGTGCACGGTGACCCGAGCAACAGCGATCTGGCGCGGCTGAAGTCCGGCGTGGAACTCGACGATGGGCCTGCCCGCTTCGACACCATCGAGCCGAGCGGGGGAGATGGCAGCAATCGCTGGTTCAAGGTCACGCTGCGTGAAGGTCGAAATCGTGAGGTTCGGCGCCTGTGGAGCGCTGCTGGCTTCGAGGTCAGCCGCCTGATTCGGACGGCATACGGACCTGTGGATTTGCCGCGGCAGCTGCGGCGCGGCGAGTATGAAGCCCTGTCACCGNNATTGCCGGCGGAATTCAAGCGCCCAAGAAGAAAGAAAAAATATAATAAAAATAAATAATTATAATAACTTATTAAAGTAAATTATTTCTGTGCGTCGAGGCTCTGCCCCGTGACGCCCCGGCTATCGGGCCCGAGGAGATGGATGTAGGCGTCAAGGATTTCCTCGGGCCGCTTCAGCTTGCCGCGATCCTCCGCCGGATAGGCCTCGAGGCGCATGCCGGTCCGCGTCGCGCCCGGGTTGATGCAGTTCACGCGGATATTGCTGTGCCGGTTTTCGTCGGCCAGAACCTGGGACAGACCCTCCGTCGCGAACTTCGAGACTGCATAGGCGCCCCAGTGTGCACGGCCCACCCGGCCGACACCGCTACTCGTGAAGATAATCGAAGCGTCATCCGACTCGCGCAGCAGGGGAAGGCAAACCTGCGTCAGAGCGAATGCCGCCGTGACATTGACGTGCATAACCAGTTGCCACTGAGCTGCATCGTACTGTTCTATCGAAAAACGGTTGCCCAGCATGCTCGCGTTGTGCACAAGGCCGTCAAGCCGGCCGAACTCCTCTTCCAGGCTGGCGGCGAGCGAGCGATACGCTTCGCTGTCCGCTGTCGCGAGGTCGAGAACGGCAATCGACGGGCGCGGCGCGCCCTCGATGGCCTCGATCTCATCGTAGACACGCTCGAGTTTCTGGACGTTACGGCCGTGCAGGATGACCTGAGCCCCAAGCTCAGCGGCCTTGAGGGCGAGCGCCCGGCCTATGCCATCGCTCGCTCCCGTGATCAGAATGATGCGGTCACGAAGCGCGCTCATCGTCGCTGCTGCCCTCGATCATGGTGCGCGGAACCGGCTCGAGCGCTTCGAGTTTCTCAATGGCTTTTCGCTCGTGAACGCCAAGATCAACGAACTTGCGCGCGCCAGGCAACACACTGCGCTCCAATGAGCCAACAGCCTTGTTGTAGTTCTCGACGCTACTGGCCAGTTGCCGGCCGACCTTGTTCATGTGGCCGACGAAGGTTGCGAGGCGGCCATATAATTCTTCCGCCAGCTGACGGATCTCCTGGGCATTCTCGGCGAGGGCCAGTTGCCGCCAGCCGTAGGCCACGGCTTTCAACAAGGCGACGAAGCTCGTTGGCGTAGCCAGGATGATCTGCCGTGAGAGGGCATATTCGATCAGGTCCGGATCTTGAGTCAGTGCCGCACTCAAAAACTGGTCGCCGGGAATAAACAAAATGACGAACTCCGGGCTCTCGGCGAACTGGTCCCAGTATGCTTTTGACGCAAGCATGCGAACGTGGGCCCGCACGTTTTTTGCGTGCCGTTCGAGACCGAGCTTTCGCTGTGCATCGTCTTCGGCCTCAACGGCTTCGAGATAGGCGTCCAGCGGCGTCTTGACGTCGACCACTAGCTCACGCTGGTCGGGCATGCGCACGATCATGTCGGGGCGGATGACCTGGCCTTCGCCCGTTGTGTGCACCTGCTCCTGGAAGTCGCAATGCTCCACCATGCCGGCAAGTTCGACGAGCCGGCGCAGGGTCATCTCGCCCCAGCGACCGCGAACCTCGGGCCTGCGCAACGCTTTGACCAGATTCTGCGTTTCCTGAGCAAGCGACTTCTGGCTCTCCTGCATCGCTTCGAGCTGAATCCGGATGCCCCCGTACGCCTCCGAACGCGCCTTCTCGAGTTCCGTAATCTGCTTGTGCGAGGCCTCCAGCGCGTCGCGAATCGGCTTTACCAGTGCCTCGACCGCTTTTTCGCGCTCCGAGAGGTCCCGCTTGGCCTTTTCCTGGTGGGCGCCGAGGTTTTGCTCTGCAAGGCGCAGGAAGCTCTCGCTATTGGCTTTCAGGGACTGGTTCGCCAGCTCTGAAAATGCCCTCGTCAGCTGCGCGTTTGCTGCTTCGAAGGCGATATCGCGCTCTCGCTGCAGGGCTTCCTGGCTTTGAATTCGTTCCGTGAGCGATCTGCGGCCGCGCCGCATGACCAGCCAGGTCAACAGAATGCCCAGCAGCAGGCCACCAGCGGCCGCTGGAGCGCCGATCTCGAGAACGGCCGGGGGTATTGTCAAAGACATCATCGGCGAAAGTGCATCAGGTAGTTGACGCTAAGGTCGGGTCCGAGCGAATAGGTTGTAGTAAACGGATTGTATGTCATGCCGATGCTCGCCCGCAGTTCGAGGCCGGATTTGCGCGCCCATTCCTCGAGTTCGGAGGGGCGAATGAACTTCTGATACTCGTGGGTACCGGCGGGCAGCAGCCGCAAGATGTACTCGGCACCGACAATTGCGAACACAAACGACTTGGGGTTGCGATTGATCGTGGAGACAAAGACGTGTCCGCCGGGCCGAACCAGTGTGGCGATCGATGCGAGTACCTGCGAAGGCGAGGGCACGTGTTCGAGCATCTCCAGGCAGGTCACGATGTCGTACTGGCCGGGTTGCTCCGCGGCCAGTTCTTCCGCGGTCGCTCGCCGGTACTCCACTTCGGCACCGGACTCATGAAGGTGCAGCTTCGCCACCTCGAGTGGCGCTTCGGCCATATCGATCCCGGTCACGCTGGCGCCGCAGCCGGCCATCGCCTCGGTCAGGATGCCGCCGCCGCAGCCAATATCCAGAACGCTGGCGCCGTCGAGATCGACATAGCGCCGTATCCAGTCGAGACGCAGAGGGTTGATCTCGTGCAGCGGCCGGAATTCACCTTTAGGGTCCCACCAGCGCGAGGCCAGCGCTTCGAATTTTGCGACCTCCGCCGCGTCGACATTTTGACGAGCTGTGTTCAAAGTGTTGCTCCGTGCTCCTGTGCCCCGATACGCTGGCGCAGTGTATACGAGTTGGGACACCGGGTCGTACATGGGCCGTTGCAGTGGGTTCCACGGGGATACACCAGCCCGGGAAAATCAGCGTATCCCAGTGCTGCATGGCTGGCAGTATAACGCCTGAAACACTGCTGTGATGAGGCCTCGTATGCTACAATTCAGGCCTTGTTTGGGGGGCAAAATCACCCTGATCGGGTCAGGCAAGATCAACAAGTTTTTCTGCGCGGTACCCACGGTTTTTCGTTGATTGCAGATTCCGTTCTACGACCGGAATCATGCTGAGTTTGTGAGCATTTATGGCTGAAGTCGCCCAGGAACTGCTGTCCATCAGTCTCGAAGAGGAGATGCAGCAGTCCTATCTGGATTACGCGATGAGCGTCATCGTCGGCCGCGCCTTGCCCGATGTCCGGGACGGCCTCAAGCCGGTCCATCGCCGCGTACTTTTCGCGATGCGTGAGCTCGGTAACGACTACAACAAACCCTACAAGAAATCGGCCCGCGTGGTCGGTGACGTCATCGGTAAGTACCATCCGCATGGCGATACAGCCGTTTATGACACGATCGTTCGCATGGCGCAGCCGTTCTCGATGCGAGCGCTGCTCGTCGACGGACAGGGCAACTTCGGGTCCGTTGACGGCGATGCGCCCGCGGCAATGCGCTACACCGAAGTTCGCATGTCGCGTATCGCGCACGAATTGCTTGCGGATATCGACAAGGAGACGGTCGATTTCGTCGAAAATTACGACGGTTCCGAAAGCGAGCCCTCGGTCATGCCGACCCGGCTTCCGAACCTGCTGGTCAACGGCTCTTCCGGCATTGCCGTGGGTATGGCAACCAATATTCCGCCGCACAACCTCAATGAGGTCGTTGCGGCATGTCTTGCACTTATCGACGATTCATCGATCGATGTTCCCGCGCTCATGGAGTATCTTCCCGGGCCCGATTTCCCGACAGCGGGCATCATCAACGGCGCTGCCGGTATCTACGCCGCGTATCGCTCCGGACGGGGCCGAGTCTATATCCGCGCGCGCGCCTCTATCGAGCCGATGGGCAAGCAGGGGCGCGAAGCCATCGTCGTCACGGAGTTGCCTTACCAGGTCAACAAGGCACGCCTGATCGAGAAAATCGCGGAACTCGTCCGTGACAAGCGTATCGAGGGCATCAGCGAGCTGCGCGACGAATCGGATAAGGACGGCATGCGCATCGTGATCGAGCTGCGCAAGGGCGAAAACAGCGACGTCGTGCTGAACAACCTGTACAAGCAGACACCGATGCAGAGCGTATTCGGCATCAACATGGTGGCGCTGCACGAAGGTCAGCCGAAGCTGATGAATCTCAAGCAGGTGCTCGAGGCCTTTCTCGCGCACCGGCGCGAGGTGGTTACGCGGCGGACGATTTTCGATCTCAGAAAGGCCCGTGATCGTGCACACGTCCTGGAAGGGCAGGCGGTCGCCCTGGCAAACATCGACGAGGTTATTGCGTTGATCAAGGCATCGCCGTCGCCGGCAGAAGCCAGGGAGGGCCTCATGGCCCGTACCTGGGCGCCAGGCTCGGTCACGGGGATGCTGAAGAAGGCGGGCAAGACCGATACGCGGCCTGACGACCTCGAAGAGGGTTTTGGGCTCGTTGACGGCGAGTACCGGCTTTCAGCGGTTCAGGCACAGGCGATTCTCGATTTGAGACTGCACCGTTTGACGGGCCTTGAACAAGAAAAAATTATCAAAGAATACAAAGAGATATTAGGAAAAATTAAACAGTTTTCTAGTATTCTCGCAGACCCCGACAAGCTGCTTCAGGTGATCCGTGACGAGCTTGCAGAGGTTCGCGACGCGTTCGGCGACGAGCGCCGCACCGAGATCGTGCAGGACCAGTCGGATCTCAGTGTCGAGGACCTGATTCCGAGTGAGGACGTGGTGGTAACGCTCTCGCACGGCGGTTACGCCAAGGCGCAACCGATCGATGTGTACAGTGCACAGAAACGGGGCGGGCGGGGCAAGTCGGCGGCCAAGGTCAAGGACGAAGATTTCATCGACAACCTGTTCGTCGCCAATACCCACGACACGATTTTGTGTTTTTCGAGTCGAGGCAAACTTTACTGGCTCAAGGTCTACCAGGTACCGCAGGCCAGCAGGGGCTCCAGGGGCAAGCCGATCGTCAACCTGCTGCCACTCGAGAACGGTGAGCGCATCAATGCAGTGCTGCCCATCAAGGATTACGCGGAGGACCACTTTGTCTTCATGGCGACATCCGGCGGTACGGTCAAGAAAACCCCGCTCAGTCAGTTCTCGCGTCCACGGTCGAACGGCATCATTGCGATAGACCTTCGAGGCGACAAGCTCGTCGACGTCGCCATTACCGACGGTTCGGCGGAAATCCTGCTGGTCGCGAGTTCGGGGAAAGCCATTCGGTTCAATGAGTCCGATGTCCGGCCCATGGGGCGGGGCGCTGCCGGCGTCCGCGGCATCAAGTTGCCGCCTGATCATGAGGTCATCGCGCTCACTATCGTCAGCGACGGACTGATCCTGACGGCGACGGAAAACGGCTACGGCAAACGGACGGCTGTCGCAGACTTCCCGGTCCAGGGCCGTGGCGGCCAGGGCGTGATCGCCATTCAGACCAGCGAGCGCAATGGCCGGACTGTCGGTGCCGTGCAGGTCCGAGATGAGGATGAAATCATGCTCATTAGTTCCAGCGGGACACTGGTCAGGACCGCCGTGGACGACATTTCCGTGCAGGGCCGCAATACGCAGGGTGTCAGGCTGATTCGGGTAGAGGAAGAACAGCGTCTCGTCGGCCTGGCGCGTATCGAATCGATCGAAGAAGACTGAAGCAGACAGCAGCGCCGGCGCCCCGTCGCTGATGCCGAAAAATATATGCAAAAGTAACTATCGCATTTGCGTTCTCAGTCCGTAACAATACGGCGCCTGTAGTTCCCCACCGAAGCAAGGATCGAAGCGACATGTCTCGCGTCCATAATTTCAGTGCCGGTCCGGCAGCGCTGCCGCTCGAAGTGCTCGAGACCATCCGAAACGATATCCCCGACTGGCAGGGCACCGGCATGTCTGTGATGGAAGTCAGTCATCGCGGCAAGGAATTCCTCGAGCTGGCGGCTCGCTGCGAGGCAAACCTGCGGGAGTTGTTGTCGATCTCGGACGATTACAGCGTCCTGTGGATACAGGGCGGGGCGACCATGCAAATGGCGATGGCGCCGCTGAATCTGGCCTCGCCAGGGGACATCGCTGATTACGTCATCACCGGCAGCTGGGGCAGGAAGGCAGCGGCTGAGGCGGCAAAGCAATGCAATCTCAACGTCGCGGCGGATGCTTCAGACGGGAATTTCACCTTTATCCCGGACCCCGCCGCTTGGCGGCGCAGCGACAATGCCGCATACCTGCACATCACCTCCAACGAAACGATTGCGGGTGTCGAGTTTCACGAGGAGCCTGAGACCGACGTGCCGCTCGTTGCGGACATGTCGAGCACGATTCTGTCGCGTCCCGTCGACGTCAGCCGTTACGGGGTTATCTACGCGGGTGCGCAAAAGAACATTGGCCCGGCGGGTATAACGCTCGTGATTGTTCGCAAGGACCTCCTCGAGCCGTCGCGGGACAATCTGCCGCACCTTATGATGTGGAGGTCGTACGCGGAGTCGGGCTCGATGACGAATACGCCGCCGACGTTTGCATGGTACGTCGCTGATCTCGTGTTCGCGCATCTGCTCGAGAGCGGCGGCCTCGGAGCGATGGCAGAGGTCAATCAGCGCAAGTCGGACAAGCTGTATGCGGCGATAGACGCGTCCGGCTTATACAGCAATCCGGTAAAGCGGGATTGCCGCTCGAGGATGAACGTGCCCTTTAGCCTGGCGGACCCATCCCTCGATGCGAAGTTCCTGGAGGAATCGCGCGCGGCGGGGCTCGCGAATCTGAAAGGGCATCGGTCCGTCGGCGGCATGCGTGCATCGATATACAACGCTGTGTCGGAACAGGCAGTGGATGCCCTGATCGATTTCATGGCCGAATTCGAAAGAAAGAACGGGTAACCGGATGTATAAGGTACTTACGCTGAACAATATCGCGGTCGAGGGACTGCGCCACTTCCCGCGGGATCGTTACGAAGTTGCCTCGGAGATCGGTCATCCGGACGCGATCATTTTGCGTTCACACGACATGCACACGATGGAGATTCCGGAAACGCTGGTGGCGGTCGGCCGCGCCGGCGCCGGCGTCAATAACATTCCCATCGATAAGATGAGCGCGCGCGGTATCCCGGTATTCAACGCACCGGGAGCAAACGCGAATGCCGTCAAGGAACTCGTGATCGCGGGATTGTTGATGGCGGCACGTAATCTTTGCGACGCGCGCGAGCACGTCAGAGCGATGACCGGGACCGGAGAAGAACTCAGTGAGTCCGTGGAGGCGGGCAAGAAGCAATTCGTCGGCTTCGAACTGCCGGGCAAAACGCTCGGTGTCGTCGGGCTCGGTGCTATCGGGGTTGAGGTGGCAAACGTTGCGTTGGCACTCGGCATGAACGTCGTTGGTTTCGATCCCAAGATTACGGTCAGGTCCGCATGGCAACTGTCGTCGGGTGTCGAGCATGTCGAAACTCTCGACGAACTCTTCCAGAAATCGGATGCCGTCACGGTGCACGTGCCGCTAATGGAAGAAACGAAGGAACTTGTTAATCGCGACCGCATTGCGTTGATGAAACAGGGCGGAGTCGTGATTAATTTTTCCCGTGCGGGTGTCGTCGATGATGCCGCTGTAATGACCGCGCTGGACGGCGGCAAATTGCATGCCTTCGTAACGGATTTCCCGACACCCGAGCTGATCGCCCATCCCGGGGTAATCGCATTGCCGCATCTTGGTGCATCGACGGCCGAGGCAGAGGAAAATTGCGCGATCATGGTTGTCGAAAACGTCAAGGATTACCTGGAGAACGGCAACATCCGTTATTCGGTGAATTTTCCCGAAGCCCGGCTGCCGCGCCTCGACGCATGGCGTGTGACGATCGCTAACGCCAACGTGCCCAACATGGTGGGCCAGATTTCAACCTGCCTCGCGAATGCCGGGCTCAATATCGAAGACCTGCTGAACAAATCGATTGGCGACCTCGCGTACTCGATTGTTGACGTAAATCATGAAGTGACGGATGCGACGATGGCGGAATTGCGCTCGATCGAAGGTGTGCTGGCATTGCGAAATCTCGGCAAGCCTGTAACCTGATCGCCCTATGGCAGCGGGCAAGAAAGACAAATCCGGTACCGTTGATCTTGGAGAAATTCGTCGGCGGATCAACGAGGTCGACGAGCAGATCCAGGCACTGATCAACGAACGTGCGCGCTTTGCGCAACAGGTAGGTGTTGCCAAAGGCGAGCTGGCGGCGGTCGACTACTACCGACCCGAACGCGAGGCGGAAGTATTGCGCGGTGTTCTCGAACGCAATGAGGGCCCATTGCGCGACGAGGAAATTCTTCGGCTGTTTCGCGAAATCATGTCGGCCTGCCTGGCCCAGCAGGAACCCCTGAAGATCGGTTTCCTCGGCCCGGAGGGGACCTTCACCCAGACCGCGGTCTTCAAGCAATTCGGTCATTCGGTCCGGGCTCTTCCGTTCCACACGATCGACGAAGTATTTCAGGAGGTCGAAAGCGGGGCCGCCGATTTCGGCGTTGTTCCTATCGAAAACTCAACCGAAGGCTCGGTCAACAATACGCTGGACATGTTCCTGACGTCACCGCTCAAGATCGCAGGCGAGATCGAGCTGCGTATCGAACAACACCTGCTCGGCTCGATGGCCGGGCTGGAGAATATTGAACGCATCTGTGCGCATGAGCAGTCTCTCGCCCAGTGCCGCGGCTGGTTGCGGGAATATCTGCCACATGTCGAACTCATAGGCATGTCGAGCAATGCAGCGGGAGCTCGTCGTGCGCGGGACGAAAACGGCACCGCCGCGATAGGCCCCGATGTGGCGGCTGATGTGTATGACCTGAAGATCCTGGTCAACAGTATCGAGGACCGCTCGGACAACTCGACGCGGTTTCTCGTAGTCGGACGGGAATTGCTTGCGCCGACCGGCGAGGACAAGACGACGATCCTGGTCTCCACAAGCGGAACGGCAGCAGGTGCAGGCGTATTGCATCACTTGCTGCAGCCGTTGGCAGATCACGGCGTCGTCATGACGTTTATCGAATCCCGGCCGTCTCGCCGCAAAAACTGGGATTACGTTTTCTTCATCGACGTAGAGGGACACGCAGAAGATTCACCGGTGTCGGATGCGCTTGCCGAGATGGAAAAGGAGAGCTCGCTGTTCCGGGTTCTCGGCGCCTATCCCAAGGCTATCGGCTGACGCCTGGGACGACGGGCGCCGCCATGGACTTTTTCGTCACACCCTCCAGCGTCACTGCTGCAACCATTACCGTTCCCGGAGACAAGTCGGTCTCGCACCGCGCCCTGATGCTCGGCAGTATCGCGGAGGGGGTTACCGAGATCAGCGGATTCCTCGCCGGCGAGGACTGCCTGGCCACGCTGGCGGCAATGGCCGCGATGGGCGTGCACATCGAGCAACGGTCTTCCACCGAAGTGATTGTGCACGGTGTCGGTCTGCGCGGATTGCGGGCGCCGCGACAGGCGCTGGATCTCGGCAATTCCGGCACGGCAATGCGCCTGATGGCCGGACTGCTCTGCGGACAGTCGTTTAATTGCGTTCTGACAGGGGATGAATCGCTGTCAGCCAGGCCCATGGCGAGAGTCATAGCGCCGCTCGAGCAGATGGGCGCCCGGATAGGCAGTGACGATGGCCGGCCGCCGCTGGACGTCCATGGATCGGCGGATTTGAAAGCCATCGACTACGACATGCCGGTGGCGAGTGCGCAGGTGAAATCCGCCATATTGCTGGCGGGCCTGTATGCGGACGGTTCAACCAGTGTCAGTGAACCGGCGGTTACGCGCGACCATACCGAACGCATGCTCGCGGCGATGGGCGTGGAAATTGAAACGCGGAACGGGCGTATCAGCCTGCAAAGTGGCCAGCAGCCCAAGGGCTGCGCAATCCAGGTTCCTGCCGACCTGTCGTCTGCGGCATTCGTGATACTCGCGGCACTGATCGCCGACGATGCCGACGTACTGATCGAGAATGTGGGTGTAAATCCGACGCGGACCGGCGTCATCGACATCCTGCAGGACATGGGTGCCGATATCAGCTTCGAAAACCCGCGCCTGCTGGGTCAGGAACCGGTCGCGGATATTCGCGTCCGGTCGTCCCAACTGCAGGGCAGGCCCGTTGATCCAGGCCTTGTTTCGCTTGCGATCGACGAATTCCCGGTGTTGTTCGTGGCTGCGGCGTTCGCGCGCGGCAAAACGACGTTTACCGGTATCGGCGAGCTTCGGGTGAAGGAAAGTGATCGGATTGCGGCAATGGCGGAGGGCTTGCGGGCACTCGGAATCTTTGTCGAGGAATCCGAGGACGGCGCGGTGGTGCATGGCGGCAGACTGACCGGCGGGTCGGTCGGGAGCCACGGTGATCATCGCATTGCGATGGCGTTTGCAGTTGCGGCGGCAGCAGCCGAAGGTCCGGTCACCGTGCAGGACGTCGATGCCGTCGATACTTCGTTCCCGGGATTCGTTACTGGCATGCGGTCACTGGGGGTGAATATCGAGGCAGCAGGTGTACCCGTCATTACCATTGACGGCCCGGTAGGGTCCGGCAAAGGCACGATCGCTCGCGGAGTGGCGCGCGCACTTGGCTGGCACTTGCTGGACAGCGGTGCGCTCTATCGACTCGTGGCACTGGCGGCCCTGCGAAGAGGCGTCGACCTGGACGATACAGACAATCTCGTGGCGCTGGCCAATCGCCTCGATGCGCGTTTTGGCAGTGACGAGGATGGCGAGGAGCGCATCTGGCTCGACGGGCAGGATGTCACGGCTGCAATCCGGAACGAGGAGTGCGGGGCCGGGGCCTCGCGCGTGGCGGCCCACCAGCCTGTGAGGGATGCATTATTTGGCCTCCAGAGGAGCTTCCTGAAGGCTCCCGGACTGGTCGCCGATGGCCGCGACATGGGCACCCAGGTCTTCGATGACGCAGCCCTGAAGGTGTTCCTGACCGCCAGCTCCGCAGAGCGCGCCAGAAGGCGTCATAAGCAGTTGAAGGACAAGGGTATTGATGTTAGTCTCGCGGCCCTTTCGCGGGACATAGAGGAGCGCGACAGGCGGGATTCCGAGCGATCGGTAGCCCCGCTGAAGCCGGCCGAGGATGCCAGGATTCTGGATTCGACCGGCATTTCGATCGAGGACATCACTGCTACGGTTCTGGATTGGGCCTCAGAACTCTAGTTTCCCCTGAAGGTTTATAAGGTAGGGACCGGACAGGATTTCCGGTTCATTTTTTGTCATAGCCGTCTGCCACAGGAAGTGGCCTGACGATTGGGTGAGAGCCTGGTCTCTCTTGGTTTAATCACAATGTCTGAAAGTTTTGCTGAGTTATTTGAAGAAAGTTTTGCCAGTCAACAAATCAAGCCCGGTTCCATCATCAAGGGTACCGTTGTTGCTGTAAACGACGATGTCGTCATCGTCAGTGCAGGCCTCAAGTCGGAGGCCGTTATCCCCATCGAACAATTCAGGGCCGACCAGTCGGACGGCGGAATCTCCGTCGGCGATGAGGTCGAGGTCGCGCTGGATGCCGTTGAAGACGGCTTCGGCGAAACGCGCCTGTCGCGGGAAAAAGCGATCCGCGCACGCACCTGGACCGAACTCGAGAAGGCTTTCGAGGAAGGCCAGGTTGTCGAAGGTATTATCAATGGCCGGGTCAAGGGTGGATTCACGGTCGAAATCGACAACGTCCGAGCATTCCTGCCGGGTTCGCTGGTCGACGTTCGCCCGGTCCGCGACCCAGGTTATCTCGAAGGCAAGAGCCTCGAATTCAAGGTCATCAAACTGGATCAGCGGCGAAATAATGTCGTTGTTTCTCGCCGCGCGGTCGTCGAGCAGGAGTACTCGGCCGAGCGCGAGGCGCTGCTCGAGGATCTGCAGGAAGGCAATACGGTCAAGGGTATCGTCAAGAACCTGACCGACTACGGTGCGTTCGTGGATCTCGGCGGCATCGACGGGTTGCTGCATATCACGGACATGGCCTGGAAGCGCGTCAAGCATCCTTCCGAGGTCGTCGACGTGGGCCAGGAAATCGATGTCAAGATTCTGAAGTTCGATCGCGAGCGCCAGCGTGTCTCGCTGGGCATGAAGCAGCTGGGTGACGATCCGTGGAAGGATCTCGCGCGCCGCTATCCGCCGCAGACGCGCCTGTTCGGCAAGGTCACGAACATCGCCGACTACGGTTGCTTCGTCGAGATCGAGGACGGTGTCGAGGGCCTGGTGCACGTCTCGGAGATGGATTGGACGAACAAAAACGTCAATCCGTCGCGCGTCGTGTCGATCGGCGAGGAAGTCGAAGTCATGGTCATCGAGATCGACGAGGAACGTCGTCGTATCTCGCTGGGTATCAAACAGTGCAAAGCGAACCCGTGGGCAGAATTTGCCGCAACCTTTAATCGCAACGACAAGGTTTCCGGCCAGATCAAGTCCATAACCGATTTCGGCATCTTTATCGGTCTCGACGGCGGCATCGACGGATTGGTCCATCTCTCCGATATTTCCTGGGATCTGCCGGGCGAGGAGGCGGTTCGCAATTACAGGAAGGGCCAGGAGATCGAGGCGGCTGTTCTGGCCATCGACGCCGAGCGTGAGCGTATCTCGCTGGGCATAAAGCAGATGGAGAAGGATCCGTTCTCGGCGTGGCTTGCTGAGCATCCGAAGAACTCGATCGTGAAGGGCACGGTCACGGAAGTTGACGCGCGCGGTGCGCTTGTCGATCTCGGTGACGGCGTCATCGGCTCCCTGCGTTCATCCGAGATGGCGCGCGGTCGTATCGAGGACGCACGCACGATGATCAAGGTCGGTGAGGAGATCGAAGCCAAGTTCACCAACGTCGATCGTAAGAATCGTTCGGTGGCCCTGTCTATCAAGGCGAAGGAGGTCCACGACGAGCAAGAGGCCATCAGCAGCTACAAATCCGATGCCGGTGCGGCCCCCGTCGGCACTACCCTGGGCGAGCTGCTCAAGGAGAAAATGTCCGGTAAGGACGAATAATACGTAAAAACAGTAGCCCAGACCGCATGGTCTGGGCTATATTGTTAGTATTATCCGTGGGTTACGCGCCACATAAAATCAGAAGAAGCGAAAGATGACCAAATCAGAACTCATTGAAGTTATCGCCCGCAAGCAGAAGCACCTTCCCGCAAAGGATGTGGAACTCGCAGTGAAGCATCTTCTGGATCTCATGAGCGATTCTTTGGCCAAGGGCCAGCGAATCGAAATTCGCGGCTTTGGCAGCTTCTCGCTGCACTTCCGCCCGCCGCGGATCGGGCGCAATCCCAAGACGGGCGAGGCGGTCGCGCTGTCCGGTAAATATGTACCTCATTTCAAACCCGGCAAGGATCTGCGCGAGCGCGTTAACGCCTCGCGGCATTTTCCGATCAAAAACTAATATAATTCCTTATCTGGAAGCGGCTTCGGCCGCGGGTTTCCCTTGTGCCGGAGTAAGCACATGCTCAAGCGTGCTGGCCTGATTGTTCTCATTGTGATTCTGTTTGCCGCGATGTTCACGTTCACGGCGCTGAACACGGGGCAGATAGAGCTTGATCTTGGTTTTGTCAAACGTAGTTACCCGATATCGATGACACTGGTGGCCACATTCGTTCTCGGCATGATAGTCGGCATGCTGTGTATGACTGCGTTCGTGTTCCGCATGATCAACGAACGACGAACCCTGAAACGCTCGCTGCGCATGTCCGAGTCGGAAGTCAGCAGCCTGCGCAATCTGCCGTTGTCCGATGCCGACTGAATCAACTTTTCTGCTAGCCGGATTATTCCTGTTGCTGGCGGCAGCCGGCTGGGCGCTGGGCCGCTTTGGAGAGCGCGACGAGGAAGACGCCGCGCCGCCACTGAATGTCGACTATCTCAAGGGCCTGAATTTCCTGTTGAACGAACAGACCGACCAGGCTCTCGAGCATTTCCTCGAGATGGTGCGCGTCGATGACAAGACAATCGAGACTCACTTCGCGCTGGGCAACCTGTTTCGACGGCGCGGCGAGGTGGACCGCGCCATTCGTATCCACCAGAACATCATTGCACGGCCGGACATCGCGGCGGAACAGCGTGACCAGGCGCTTTTCTCTCTGGCGAAGGATTACCTGGGCGCGGGCCTGCTCGATCGCGCGGAGAAGTTGTTCGTTCGACTTGCGCAGGGGTCGCGTTACCAGGTGCAGGCACTCGAGCATCTCTGCGGTATTTATGAACAGGAAAAGGAGTGGCAGAGAGCCATTGATGCCGGCCAGCGGCTGGAGACCCTGGGGGGGCGCTCGCTGGCTCTGCAAATTGCTCATTATTACTGCGAACTCAGCGAGGCCGCGGCTGCGAATGGCGATTACTCCGCAGCACGGCAGTATGTGAAAAAGGCGCAGGCGGGACGACCCAGGACGATGCGCGGGGCTTTGACCCGGGCGCATATAGCGCGCGCAACGGATGACCACAAGACGGCATTACGGCTCTATAACCGCATTATCGACGAACACACTTACCTGATCGCAGAGGCGCTGCCGGAAATCGTTGCCACGTACACGAGCGAGGGCTCGATGGAAGGACTGGATAGCGTGCTGCAAAGCATGCTGGACAAACATCCCGATATGTCTCCTCTGGTGGCTTATACGGCCATCGTCAACAATCTCGGCGGTAGTCCGGTTATCGATCGGTGTGTGGAACAGTACATGCTCGAGGAACCGACCTTGTCGGAGTTCGTCGACGTCCAGGCGTTCACCAATGGCAAGGACCATGATCGCGAGGAAGCGCTGGCGAAGGTCCGTGGGGCACTGTCCAAACTGGCGAGCGCCACGCCGCGTTATCAATGCCAGGAATGTGGTTTTTCGAGCCAGCGCTTGCTGTGGCAGTGCCCGAGTTGTCGTAACTGGGAGACGCAGCGTCCTGCTTCGAGAGTGCAGTTCGACACCGTGCTTCAGCACAGCATTACTCGATAATTTGCCCTGTTTTCCAGGCCGTACCCGGCGGTCTCTCAAACTATGCTCCTTGTCTTGCCAATGATGAAAGGAGCTTGTCATGAATGGATTGCTGCGCGGAACAATAGCCCTGGTTGCATGCCTGCCGCTGATCGCATGGGCGGGTCCCGTGAATATCAATACGGCCAGTGCGGAGACCATCTCGGCCGAATTGAAGGGTATTGGCCTGGCCAAAGCCAGGGCGATCGTCGAGTACCGTAAGAAACACGGCCCGTTCAAGAACCCGGACGACCTGTCGCTGGTCAAGGGCATCGGCGAGCGCACGGTCGAGATCAACCGAACCTACATCCTCGTCAGGGACGCCGCCAAAAAGTAGGCCGTCACGTCAGTTCGGGCGACAGCCGTCACAACGCTGTCCGCTCGAATTGGCTATCATGCATTCCGAGTTGAGCATCGGAGTGATATCTTGCCAAAGCCGATTCGAGCCGCCGTCTTCCCGGTTGCCGGGCGAGGAACGCGTTTCCTGCCGGCGACGAAGGCGAGCCCCAAGGAAATGCTGCCGATCGTCGACAAGCCGCTGATTCAGTACGCGGTGGAAGAAGCGCTCCATGCCGGGGCGACGAAGCTGGTGTTTATCACCGGCAGTTCGAAGCGGGCCATTGAGGACCACTTCGACAGTGACCCGGAACTCGAACAAGCTCTGACGGAATCGGGTAAGGATGAATTACTGCAGTCGATTCGCAGCATCGTTCCTGATGGAGTTACCTGCATTTACATTCGGCAGGGCGAGCCCCTGGGGCTGGGCCACGCTGTTTTGTGCGCGCGCCCCGCGGTCGGTGACGAGCCATTCTTTGTACATCTAGCCGATGACTTGATTGCGAGCGAGACGCCGTGCCTGACACAAATGGCCGCGGAACAGGCGAAGCATGGCGGCAGTGTCGTAGCCGTGGAGACGATACCGGCCGAAAACACGTCGAGTTACGGCATCGTCGCTGTCGACGAATCCCAGAGGATCACACAGATCGTGGAAAAGCCGGCGCCGGAGGATGCGCCGTCGAACCTGGCGGTGGTGGGGCGCTATCTTCTGGCACCCGGGATCTTCGATAAACTCGAAAAGACCGGTCGAGGCGCCGGCGGAGAGATTCAGCTGACCGACGGTATTGCGGATTTACTCGATGAGTCCGCTGTCTATGCATACTCGTTCGAAGGTCGGCGATTCGATTGCGGCAGCAAGCTTGGCTACCTGGAGGCCACGGTTGCCTATGGATTGAATCATCCTGATACAGGCGCTGCGTTTCGGCAGCACCTGCGTGAACTGCTCGACGAATAGCGCCCCGGATCCTGCGATTCCACGCAGTACGAGTCACTCGATCTCAGGATCAGGTATAAGGGGAATAATCTGATTTCAATTGGATGATCTTTACGATGTGCCGACTCCAGTTATCCTGGCTGTTGCTGCTGGCAGCGCCGACCTTCGCGCAGGAACGATTTCTTATCGATTGGGAATCCGTGGGCGAAGAGTCGCTGCGGCACCTCAGCGCACTGGTTCGAATCGACTCGACCAATCCACCCGGCAATGAAACGGCGGTTGCCGAGTACATCAAAGAGGCCCTCGCGTATGAGGGTATCGATTCCGAGATGTACTGGAGTGATCCTGCGCGCGCCAATCTCGTCGCGCGGATCAAGGGCAATGGATCCAAGCGGCCGATACTGATCATGGGCCACACGGATGTCGTGGGTGTCCAGGCGGACAAATGGGAAAAGGATCCTTTCGGCGGCGAGCGCGAAGACGGATGGTTGTACGGCCGCGGCTCCCTGGACGACAAGGACTCGGTAGCCGCCGGCATGATGGTTTTGACGTTACTGAAGCGCCATGACATTGCACTCGACCGCGACATTATCTTTCTGGCCGAAGCCGGGGAAGAGGGTACGCCGGAAGTCGGTATCAACTATATGGTCGAGCACCATTGGGACACTATCGCGGCCGAATTTGCGCTGGCCGAAGGCGGCGGCGGTATCGAGGAGGACGGGCACGCTCACGTGGTCGGCGTGCAGACAACCGAGAAGATGCCGAGGCGTGCGACGCTGGTTGCACGCGGTACCGCCGGTCACGGATCTGTGCCCCGCATCGACAATGCCGTGGCGATCCTTGCGCGCGCCGTTGCAAGGGCAGACGCCTGGAAGACAGAGATGCGGCTGAATGACACGACGAAAGCCTACTTCCAGAGGCTCGCGGAGATATCCGAACCCGAGGATGCGCGCCAATACCGAAACGTGAACAACCCCGAAGAGAGCGAGGCGATACAGCAGGACTTTCTCGAAAACTTCCCGTACCACTACTCGATCCTGCGCACGTCAATCGTGCCGACGGTGCTGGACGCCGGCTTTCGCCGCAATGTGATTCCGTCGGAAGGAAGAGCGATCCTGGATATTCGTATGTTGCCCGATGAAGACGTCGAAGGCTTTTATGAGCAGCTCGCTGCCGTTATCGACGATCCGCGTGTAGAAATCGTGCCGGAGAAAATTTATCGGCCTGCGGCGCCGCCGTCCGGTATCGACAATGAAATGTTTGAAACGCTGGAACGCATAGCGGCCATCGTTTATCCCGAAGCGACGGTCTTGCCGACAATGTCGACTGGTGCGACGGACATGTCGCAGGTGCGTGCCAAGGGCGTTCCGGCCTACGGCATCGGTCCGATCCGGAGCCGGGAGGAACTCAACAGCGGCAATGGCCCACACAGTGACAACGAGCGCGCGTCAGAAAAAGCGTTTGTCGAGTTTGTCCGGTTTTTGTGGCTGACGATTATCGACATTTCCGCAACCCGGTAGGCGAGGTTTCCGGCGCCACCGTCTGCAACGCAAAAAAAAGCCCTCGCCAGGAGGGCTTTTACAGTGTCTGGCTCCCCGGGCCGGACTCGAACCAGCGACCAATTGATTAACAGTCAACCGCTCTAC
>JABAOH010009715.1_pt1 | contig 20976 bp, 20 predicted proteins | sample 7062181 | NCBI WGS metagenome assembly JABAOH01 (sample SAMN14538630, study PRJNA623070) | marine sediment metagenome | biome: marine biome [ENVO:00000428]; feature: marine pelagic biome [ENVO:01000023]; material: deep marine sediment [ENVO:00002113]; isolation source: pool of 5 deep marine... | reverse complement strand
TCCCTATCCATGGTCTCGACGATGATGGGATCCACCGGTATCACATCCTTGGCCGTCAGAACCTTATAGTCCCGAAAGTTGGGGTTCATACACTCCCCCTTATCCATGATTAGCTGTTCCGTCAACCCATATCCCACACCCATACAAACGGCCCCATAGATTTGCCCTTCTAACAACATGGGGTTGATTGCCCGCCCTACGTCGTGGGCGGCGACGTATTTGAGGATTTTAACCTTGCCCGTCTCCCTATCTACCTCCACCTCCACGCCGTGGGTACCGTAGGCATAAGTCATGGAGAGATTTCCCTTGAACTCGCGGTCCAGGTTCTCGTTGTCGGGGTCATAGAAATATTCCCCCATGACCATCTTTCCACCCGTCTTATAATGGCTCGCCCTGAGGATCTTATCCAGGGGGATCCTCGTCTCGGGATCCCTCTTTGAAAAAACCATCCCGCCCCTGATGACCAGGTTGTTGGGATCTTCATCCAACTTTATCTCGCGTTTGCCCCCATCCTTGTTCTTCTGTATCTCCACATAGCCGGCTGCCAATTCCAGGATCTGCCCCTTCACCTTCTTGGCCGCTCCAATAGCGGAGTTACACGCCACAAAGGTTGTCCTTGAGGCGTGGACCCCCACATCCCATGGGCAGACCTCCGTATCGTTATCGACGACGTTTACATCATCAACCCCCACCCCCAATACCTCGGCAACGACCTGGGATATGACGGTATCGGATCCCTGGCCGATATCGGTGGCTCCCGTGAAGACATCAACCGTGCCAAAGTCATCCACCTTAATGATGGTCCCACACCCATCCGACTTGTATACACGAGCTCCCCCACCCACATGGATGAGCGAAGCCATGCCAACCCCTCTGCCATCTCGCCTGCCGTGTTTCGATTCCCAGTCCAACCGTTCCGCGACCTTTTCAATACACTCCCTCAACCCGCAGGAGGTAATCTTGAACCTTTGGGGAGTGACTTCCCCCGGGGTATTGGAATTCATGAGCCTCATCTCCACGGGATCGATTCCAGCCTCCTCCGCTAAACGGTCCAGATTACATTCGATCCCGAAGGTGGCCTGGGGATTTCCATATCCCCGCATCGCCTGCGTCCACGTGTTATTCGTATATACGCACTTGGCAATATACCGGATGTTGGGGACCTTGTAGAGGGATGAGATCGGCATCATCATAACCGACGGAGTCGTCGCACCCCACGAGGCGTAGGCCCCGTTGTCCAGGATCATAGAGACATCCCTGAAGGTGAGCCGTCCGTCCCTGGCACAACCCTGGGCGATATTGATAATGGCGGGCTGCCGGGGTGATGTGGCGAAGAATTCCTCTTCCCGCGTGAACTGAATCTTTACCGGTTTCCGGGTTTTGTGAGCCAGCAGGATGGCGATATAGTCCTGACCATAGGTATCCAATTTACTCCCAAAACCCCCGCCTATGGTGGACTGGATGATACGGGTCTTGCTCCCCTCCAGGCCCATGGCCGCCAGGGCATCGTTGTAATCCCTCTGGGCCAAGTAGGGAATCTGGGTATTGGAATAGACGGTGAGGTTATTTCTCAGGTCGAATTCCGCAATAATCCCCATGGTCCCCATACACACATGGGTAACCCAAGTGGCCTTCAGCCTATCCTCTGCGATATAATCCGATTCAGTCCTTGCCTTATCCAGATCCCCTGCCACCAGCCTCCATGGGACGGGCAAAACGTTGCTCTCTATGGGATTGCCCCTTGCATCAACCTCATGGACCAGAGGAGCACCCTCCCTCATCGCCTCCTCCGGGTCGAATACCCCGGGCAAAGCCTTGTACTCAACCTCGATGAGGCTTATGGCTTCTTCCGCAATATCAGGGTCGATGGCTGCGACGGCGGCTACTTCATCCCTGTAGGACCGGACCTTTCCCCACTTCAGGGGTACGTTATCCTTCAAGAACCCAAACCGGATGGGAGGGATATCCCCTCCCGTCAGTATCGTCCGCACACCTATAAGCTTCTCCGCCTTGGAGGTATCAATGCGGAGGATCTTGGCATGGGGAAATTTGCTAAAGAGGATCTTCCCATACAGCATTCCCGGTACCTTGAGGTCATCCATGTAGATCGCCCTCCCCGTTACCTTGTCCCGGGCATCGCTTTTGGGAATCCTCTTGCCGACGCTCGTGAATTCCTCCATCGTCATCTCCCTCTGCTGGCGGCCTTAATCGCCTCGATGATCTGGATATATCCGGTACATCGACAGAAATTTCCCGCAATAGCCATCCGGATGTCTTCCTCCGAGGGCCTCGCGTTCTCGTCCAGCAGGGCTATGGCCGACATCACCATGCCGGGGGTACAGAAGCCACATTGAACCGCTCCATGCTCCATCAAGGTCTTCTGGACGGGATGGAGGGACCCCTCCGCGTCCGCGAGCCCCTCTATGGTCAACACTTCCTTTCCCTCCAGTTCCATTGCCGGGTAAAGACAGGCATTGACGGCCTTACCATCCACGATCACCGTGCAGGCCCCGCACTCCCCTTTCCCACACCCCTCCTTTGTCCCCGTCAGTCCCAAATGGTTCCTTAAGAGATGAAGTAGCGTCCAGTGGGTTTTGATCTCTGTCTCCATACGATCCCCATTGAGGGTAAAGGATAACACCTGCTTCATGGAAAGATCTCCTCACATCCTAGGGCATTCAGTTATCACACTGCCCTGATCTTCCATAATTGGACACCTTTGTGTCTTCGCTTCGATGGTCTGTTGGCCAAATTCCCTTTCGCTCAGAGTTCGTTTTTCCGGTTTTCCAGGGATTCCCAACTTTGAACTTTGGCCGGCAAGTGCCCCGCAAGCCCCGCCTTGTAGGCGGGGTCAAGGGGCACAATTAAAAATGAGATTTCATTTCCGGGAAGCCCCGCTCTGTGGGCGGGGAGCTTCACATTGACTCTCGTGTTCGTGTTTCGTGTCCGTGATCCGTGTCCGTTGTCCGTGTCCATTATGCGTTATTTGTCACTTGGCATTTCTCCTCCCGCCTCCACCCCCTCAACCTTAACCTTAGCCTCTCACCCTCGTCATTTGTCATTTCTCCTTCTGCCTCCGACCTCTAACCTCTTTCCCCTTTCCGACTGCAGCACCGCAACACTGAATACCTTCGGGCACCAGGAAATCCGGCCAATAGACTGTGGCCTTATTAATGCAAAAACCTCCCCCTAAGATCCCTTGGCCCTTTCCAGACAGAGCTGTCCCAGTCGTTTAATCAAGGCTTCCACCATGGCCCTCCGATACCAGGCTTCTCCCCGAACACTGTCCCTCGCCTTACACTCCTCAGCGGCTACCTTCCCGGTCTTTTCTAAGACGTCATCCTCGACCTTTTCCCCCTTCAGAATTTTTTCGGCATTGTAAGCCCTCATGGGCGTTGGGGCCAAAACCCCCAGGCCGATCCGAGTATCCGAACAGGTGACTCCATCATCCTCCAAGGAGATGAGTACTGCTACCCCCAATATGGGAAGCTCCATGGCAGCACGTCGAGTATGCTTGCAGTAAGCCATTCCCGTATGGGGGGATAACCTGGGGATAACGAACTCCAGAACGATCTCCCCATGTTCCAACAGGGTCTGACCCGGTCCGATGAAGAAATCCACCAACTCCATCGCCCTTTCACCCTTAGGCCCTCTCATCCTGATTTGCGCCCCCAGGGTGATGAGGGGGATCGCCCCGTCCGCCGAAGGGACGGCATTGACGATATTTCCGCCGATGGTCCCCACATTTCGAATCTGGACGGAGCCGATATTATCCACCGCATCGCTCAGGATTGGGTACCTTCGCCGGATGAGGGAGGACTTCTCCAGCATTCGGTGGGTTGTCATGCTCCCGATCCGAAGGATTCCCTCAGCCTCTTCATAGCGGATGTACGCCATATCGGGGATATGTCTCAGGGAGATGAGGAAATCGGGCAGAACCTTTTTCTCCTTGATCTTCACCAGGATATCCGTTCCGCCGGCGATATATCGAGCCTTCTCCCCATGGCTCTCCATGAGGGAAATGGCCTCATCGATGGATTTTGGCTTCAGATATTCGAATGTATGCATCCGAAACCTTCAACTGATTGGAAGGACTCTACCCCTAACGGTTGTCGAAGACGCGTTTGCTCTTGCGCTCAGATCGAGGAAGGCTCGCATAGTCGAAGATCTCAACCTTCCCGGTGACCAGAACCTGTTTCTTGATCGCTTCCTCGATTTGCCCAGCCAACAGGTCATCTCCTTTCGGGTCTCCTCCCTCCTTCCTCTCCACCTTAATGGTCATGTAATCCCTTCCATCTTTCCCGCGATCCAAGACGACCTGGAATTCGCTCCCGACCTCCGGGAAGCCTGAGAGGATATGGTCGATCTGCCCGGGATAAATATTGACGGCACGGAAGATGAACATATCGTCGGATCTACCCAAGAGCCGATCATGCATGGGGAGGATCTTTCCGCAGGAACACCGATGGGAAATGAGCCTTGTCAAATCCCGCGTTCGGTAACGAATGAGGGGTGCCGCCTCCTTTCTCAGGGTTGTAACCACCATCTCCCCCGTCTCCCCTTCAGGGAGGGGCTGGAGGGTTTCCGGATCAAGGATTTCCAAGATGTAATAGTCCGCCCAGTAGTGAATCCCCTCGTGCTTTGAACACTCTAAACCCGTCCCGGGTCCGTAGAGTTCCGTTAATCCAGGTATATCGAACATATCCTCAACCCCTGAAAGTTGTTTAATCCTGTTGCGCATTGAATCACTTGATCTCTCGGATCCATAGATGATCTTCTTGAGGCTGATCCTGTCTCTGAGGCCACGCCTTTCGATCTCCTCTGCCATCAAGAGGCCCATCGAAGCTGTGCAACACATGACGGTGGATTGAAAGTCCTCGAGGAACTGGCACTGCATGTCTAGATTTCCAGGCCCGGCGGGAACGGCCAATGCTCCAAACCTCTCGCAGCCAAGCTGAAATCCCACCCCCGCCGTCCAGACTCCATAGCCCACCGCGATCTGAACCCGATCTTCTTGAGTTAGGCCGGCCATCTCGTAACATCGGGCAAACATGTCCGCCCAATCATCGATGTCCTTTTGGGTATAGCAGAGGACTTTCCGCTTTCCCGTGGTCCCTGAAGAGGCATGAATTCGGACGATTCTTTCAAAGGGAACGGCCCTCAGGGGAAAGGGATATCCTTCCCTGAGGTCATCGGCCACGGTGAAGGGGAGCTTGGAGAGGTCATCCAGGCTTGAGATATCCTGGGGGAGCTTCACGCCCATTTCATCGAGCTTCATCCGATAGAATTCCGAGCCATGATAAGCATGATCGACCGTCCACTTCAATCCTTCCAGCTGGATGGCCTTCAACTCCTCCTCGGAACGGATTTGAGGCATAAATGTCCTGGCCATTTTTCTCAGCTCCCCCGTATCACTTGGGCTTGTGCAAAAAAGAACATATCTAAGGGAATACTATAAAACATTCCATTTCCCGTCAAGGAAATTCATCCTGAGGGCCTCACAGGGAGTTCAAGTGTCGTTTCAGGGAAGGTCATAGAAAGGTGAAGAGGACTGCTTGTAAGGAAACAACATCACGGAGAGAAAAAAATACAGCCCAAATCGGGCGAAATGCTATTATACTTGGATATCTCAAAGAGGCAAGGCCTTGCCGCACAAGCCATACCATAAGGTCAACCTTATATACTGAATGAAGCCTCGATAACAAGATAGGGAAGGCGATGGGGGAGATAGGCTACCTCACCCACGGTACCACCATCGGTACCAACGCCATTGTGGAGGGAAAAGGAGGGAAGATGGGGCTCCATATCATGCAGAGCAACGGGGGTTCAATGACCGTCGAGGGGGCCAAGAAATACGCTGTTCAACTCATAAACTCCGGCCCAGCGGGAGGAGCCATCGCCGCCGCTTTTATCAGCCGGATTACCGGCAATGAGATGGCCACCACCTCCCCGCCCTTTGGCCTGATTCTCTTCGTAATGAAGGGGGTGGCCCCCTCGGATATCACCATGGGGGATATCTATAAGGCAAGGCAGGTCTTTCCTTTCTGGCCTGCGATGCGGTGGCCATGGGATTGATCATAGCCTTTCCAGTGCTCGCCCTCTATCTTCCAAACCTGATGAAATAACGGGAAGAAGGTAAGATAGATACCCTAGTAGCCGGGCTGGTCTACGAAGAAGAGAACAGAGGGCCACCGAGCGAGCATCGTAACGCTCATACCTAGCGTACCATTCCCGGTATGACTAAGACGATTTGGGGAAAGATTATTAAGATGATTATTGAGATGATGGAGGCTAGCACGAAGAAGCTTACGCTTTTGAAAATGGTCCCGATGGCAATTTCCGGAGCCAGTGCCTTGACGACGTACAAATTGACACCTACCGGAGGGGTAATTGCCCCCAATGTCGTCACCATGGTGAGGATGATGCCGTACCATATGGGGTCGAAACCCAGTGCCATTCCCAGGGGAAAGAAGATGGGGATGGTAAGCACGAGGAACCCCAGGGCGTCCATCACACAGCCCCCTATCAGGTAGATCAGTAACACGAATGCCAAAATGACGAAGGGCGGCACCGGAAGCGAAGTGGCAAAATCCGCTACCAAAAAAGGAATTCTCGTTACCGCCAGAAAGCGGCCAAAAATAATAGCTCCCGTAACGAGGACAAATACCATGCATGATATCTTCAGTGTTTCGACGATAGAGCGAATAAGGCCGCTCCAGCTCAGCCTCCGAGTTGTGACAGTGACGAGAAGGGTGCAAAAGACACCGGTCGCGCCGGCTTCAGTGGGAGTAAATAGACCAACAAACAAGCCCCCCATTACTAAGATAAATATGGCCACCGCCTCGATGATACCGGGGAGGGATTTTATCTTTTCCTTCACACTCGTCCTTGGGCCCGCCGGGCCGAAATCCGGGCGGAGTCGACAGAGAACGAGTATGGTCAGCACGAACAATACCCCCATGAGGATAGCGGGCAAAATGCCGCCCAAGAAGAGCTTCACGATGGATTGTTCCGTTTGTAAACCGATAACGATGATCACCACGCTGGGAGGCATAACCACACCGAGGGTGCCACCCGTGGCAACGGTTCCACTGCTCAATCTGGTGTCGTAGCTATATTTTCTCATCTGTGGTAATGCTACAGCACCCATCGTGGCAGCTGTAGCCGTATTGGAACCACAGATAGCTGCAAAGAGCTCGTCGGCGCCTATTGTAGCGATCGCCAAACCTCCCGGCCAATGACCCAGCCACCTGTAAGCAGCGTCGTACAGCCTTTCACCTATTCCCGCATTGAATGCGAGGTACCCCATGAGGACGAATAGGGGTATGACAGTAAGACCATATTTGGAGAATGTGAACCACAGGTCAGAACTTATCATGTTGAGGGCGGCCTTGAAGGAGACAACATACCAAAACCCGCAGAATCCCACCACTGCCATGGCAAAGCCAACAGGCATCCCCAGAAAAAATAAAACAAGCAGGAGAATGACTATCCCGATTGTTCCGACGAGAGCCAAGCTCACGTATTCAGATCCTTATCCTGCGCAAACAGTTTCAAGAGATCGGTTAACAACACCAGGGAGAGAACAGCGCATCCCAAACTTACCCCGTAGGTAAAGGGGAAATAGATAATCCTGAGCGTCTCAGTTATTTCCCCGGTTTTCCAGAGCGTGGTAGCCCACTTTGCGATTTGCCAACTGGCAAGGGCAAAGAAGACCATGCAGGTGAAGTAGTTGATGCCGTTGAGGATTTTCCGTATCCTCGCCGAGAACTCATTCACCACGAGATCTATCCCTACATGACCCCGCTTCATCTGAGTATAACCCAGGGCAAAGGCTGTGACGATGGCACCGAAAAACCCCATGAGCTCGTATGTGCCTTTTACAGGCGCCCAAATAGCACGGAGAAATATGTTAGCGCACGTCAGAAATACCATGCCCGCTAAGGCAATACCGCCGACCAAAAGAAGCAGTCGATTCAGTAAGGTGCTTATCTTTCCCAGATAGCCGACCATCCCCTTCCCTTCCCGGCCCTTCCCGGCCCGGCAGAGGGGCATTCAAGCCCCCCTGCCGGGATACGTTAAGGCTAGTCCCCGTATTTCTTGCTGTATTTCTTATTCCACTTCTTCAGGTCCTTCACGATCTTCTTTCCCGGAATCCCTTTCGCCTCAGAGCCTTTAATCCACTTATCGGTAATCGGTTCGAGCAATTTGTTCCACTTGGCCATCTCCTTTTTCGGAAGGCTAATGACCTCGACGTTTTGGGCTTTCTTCGACCAGGCAACGGAATCCTTCACATGGTCATCCATGTAATTGCCCGTCCACTTGGCCTGTTCCGTGGAAAGGTCATCCATGACCTTCTGCACGTCCTTGGGGAGGGAATTCCATTTCGCCTCGTTCATCACCACGGCAAATGGGTAGATGACTGTGTTGGTGACGGTCACATATTTGCAGAGCTCGGCGAACTTGAAATCCATCATGACCTCGAGAGAGGAGAACAACCCCTTGACTACACCCTTTTGCAGGGCCTCCGGGGTTTCCGGCATGGGCATCCCCACTTGATTGGCCCCCCAAGCCTTCAGAATTTGTGCAGCGCCACCCGATGCCCGCAGAGGCACCCCCTTAATATCATCCAGATTCCGTATGGGTATCTTGGACATGATATTTGAGGGAGCCGTCGTGAACATGGTCAGGACTTTCACCTTGCCAAATGCTTTGGGATTATACTTCTTGTACAGATCCCAAAGGACGAGGCTGCCCACCGTGGCGTTAGGAAAACCAATGGGAAGGGCCGTCGCATTCGTTGCGATGAAACGGCCTGGCTGGTAGGCCATACAGAGATTGCCAATATCAGCCGTCCCCGCAATAACACCATCCATCATAGCTTTGGCCTTGAGCAGAGTTCCTCCGGGGTATGTGTCAATCTTTACCTTTCCGCCAGTGCGTTTCTCTACCTCCTTTTTCCACCTCTCCATCTGCACACAGGGAAAGGTGGGCGCGGGAGGGAAGTTCGCGTAGCTGAGTTTTATGGGTCCAGCACAAGCCGGCACGGGCAATAAAGTGCTGTAACCCACCAGCACCAAGGCTACGATCAACGAACATATGATCCCCGTCAATTTTAAAGATAACTTTTTTTCCATAAAACACCTCCTTTGATTTTTTAAATGTGTTCGGTTAGCTCCTCACCTCCTCTCTTTTTATGGAATCATTGCAAGCCCCAGCACTACTATAGCCCCGTATATCCTGCAATCCTCTCCTTTTCATCTCATCAACCCGGAGAGTCGGGTAAAAGAAAGGGCCGCGAACCATTGGAGCAGCTCGCAGCCCTTATTCCTCGTTTTTTCCTTTCAGTACTCAGCTAACTCGGATAGGCCAAACCGCTCCTCTATCTCCATTGCACCACCACCCAAAACAGACAAGCCTACCCATAGCCGTCTCCTTTATCTGCGACTACTATCATAATACCAAGGAGCTGTCAACATTTTTTTTGCTACAGTATCATTTGCTGGTTATAACTTACGAGTTACATTTACAAAGGACTTCCTTTGCGTTATTTTTTGAGCATCCTTAAACAGAGGAGGAAATGGCATGAATCCCAAAGATGCGCGTTTCTCGACTAAATCTGTCCACAGCGGTGAAAAGCTCTGTCCCCTTACGGGGTCGATAATCACACCTATCTACCAGACGTCAAACTTCGGATTTACCGATCTCGATTCCCTCAAGAAGGTATTTGCCGACCATTCCAAGGGGTATTTCTATACCCGGTACAGCAACCCCACCCTCGAGGCGGTCGAGGGGAAAATCGTCGATCTCATGGGAGCACAAAAGGCCTTAGTCTTCTCATCGGGGATGGCCGCCCTGACAACGGCAACGATGTCCGTGGTCTCCTCGGGGGACCACATCGTCTCCGCCTTCGACATCTATGGGGGAACCTTCAACTTCTTCACCAACGTGTTACCCAAATATGGGGTGACCGTCGATCTCATAGAGACCACAGATGCCGGAAAGTTGGCCGAGGCAATCAGGAACAATACAAAAGTCATCTTCTTCGAATCGCCCACCAACCCCCTTTTGAAATTGATGGACATCAGCGAAGTGGCGAAAATCGGAAAAAAACGAGGGATTGTGACATTCATGGACAACACCTTCGCCACCTCCTTCAATCAGAAGCCCATAGAAATGGGAATTGACCTGGTGATGCACAGCGCCACGAAGTATCTGGGAGGCCACAGCGACCTTATCGGGGGCGTCGTTGCCGGAGGAGAGGAACTGATGCGAAGGGTTATGTACTCCCGGTATGTATTCGGTGGCATTTCAGACCCTCAATCTGCCTGGTTATTGATGCGGGGTGTCAAGACCCTCAAGGTTCGAATGGAGGCCCACAACCAAAACGGGATGCAAGTCGCCCAATTCCTTGAAAACCATCCTCGTATTGATCGGGTTTACTATCCAGGCTTGAAGAGTCATCCCCAACACGAGCTGGCAAAAAGGCAGATGAAGGGGTTCGGCGGGATGGTGAGCTTTGAGGTGGCGGGAGGAAGCGATGCGCTCGCCCAATTTCTGGGGAGGCTACAAATATGCCAGCTTGCCGTAAGCTTGGGCGGTATCGAATCGCTCATCTGTCCGCCCGCTTTGACGACCCATCGGAGGCTCTCCAAATCCCAAAGGATCAGGGCAGGAATCAAAGATAACCTCGTTCGCCTTTCGGTGGGGATTGAAGACGCCCAGGACCTCATTGGCGACCTCGAGGGGGCTCTGAACTCCATCTCCTGAGGAAGAATGGAGCGTTCCGAAATGGATAAGCCAGGTGCGGAAAGGCGGAGTTCCGCATCATCACTCCGTGGGGGAAAATCAAGATTTGTCCCTATAATGAAGGGGTTTCAGTAATTTATGGACTCCCCATCTCTTCCCTCACTTTTTCCAGAATCTTCGCCATGACATAGCCTGCGGGTCCATTGATGACCACATCGGCATACCCATCGTGAGGGGTAGGGTCTCGATTGATAATGACTAATTTGGCCCCTCCCTGTTTAGCCCTAAGGGGCATATAAGCCGCTGGCTGAACGACTAAGGAAGACCCCACGACGATGAACAGGTCAGAGCCCAAAGACCGTTCATAGGCCAAAGTGGTCTCCCTCTCGGGCATGGCCTGTCCAAAGGAGATGGTGTCCGGTTTGAGGAGGCCGCTACATTCATCGCAGCGAGGAACTCTTACCCCTTTACGAATTCTCTCCTGGACCTCATCACGATCGTATCTCCTCCTGCAGCTCAGGCACGAGACCGAAAGGGCCGTTCCATGGAGCTCGATGATTTTTTCCGGGGAATTTCCGGCCATATGATGAAGTCCATCTATATTTTGAGTGATAATGCAATCCAATTTGCCGAACCTTTCGAATTCGGCAATGGCATGATGAACGGGATTGGGCTTGGCCTTCTTGAGAGACTCATAGACTTCGGTACTCATCAGCCAGTATTTCTCCCTGGATTTGTCGTTGGTCAGGAATTTCTGGAAGTAAAAGTCTTCGGGGTTGTACTTGTCCCAAATCCCCCCGCGACTTCTAAAATCCGCAATTCCAGACTCAGTACTCGCGCCTGCTCCAGTAAACACCACAATCCTCTTCGAGTGGACGATAAATTCCGCGACGGTTTGGATTAATTCTTCCATGTCATTACTCCTTGTCATGGGATGAGCTCGGGTAATTTCACCCCTATACGACTTCAATCCATATCATAATTCCCCTCAGATTTGAATGGATTGGTGAAAGGATTTTTGGAGAAGTTTTAGGGGCGAACAACGCGTCTTCAACTTTCCTTGGTGTCCTAGGAATATATGGCATCGAGGTAAGAATGTCCGATACGCGGGTCCTGATTAATTGAGACCCAAATCAATGGAATTGGTTCAGATCGTCGATTACAGATATCTCTTGAAATCTTGAAACCGAGGACCAAGATCATAGGCATCCAATGGGCATAACCTCCATATACCCTCCACAGCCAAATCAGAGGACAACAGGAAATCCAGGGAAGGCTGGGTCCAATTTAAAAAGGGTTTGACTTTCATCACCACTGTGGTAAAAGTACTGTAGGATTTTTTATATCTTTTCGGAGGTTTTTGAATTTTTGACATCTATGAATCTGAATTGGTCGGAAGGCAGTAACCGAAAGCCCTGGATCTAACGACATCCTGCTCCCCCCCTTCTGAAGCATTTGCCCATCTGCGAGAATAGACCCGACCCTCAAGCTTCTTTCCGGTACGCCTCTGATATATTAAGACATCATTCCCGTGAATTCAGTTGTTCTGGAGCAAAATGACAAGGAGAATCATATGAAACCATTAGTATTCTCTGCTTCTTCGGCTGAACAGATCGAAAGCCATATTCAAAGCGTTCGACAGGATGGATTAACACCAACCTTGGCAATCGTCTTTAGTTCCGTTGCTCATAATCTGGCAGAAGTAGGAGCAGCTTTCGCCAAATTCAACATTGAGGTCTTCGGTGCAAGCACGGCTGGAGAGATTACCAATGACGAAGTCCATGAAAGATCGATCGCAGTGATGCTACTCGACATTAGCCGCGATGCCTATCGGCTGAACGTCTTTGATGGGAAGGGAAAAACCTCCAATCAAGTCGGTCAAAGCGTTGCGGAGTGGGCGGAAACTGTCTATGACGATCCTGCCTGTATGGTGATGTCCGCTGGACTTCGTGCCGATGGCGAGCAGATCGTTAATGGGCTTATTTACACAATGGAGCGTCAGATGCCGCTATTTGGCGGTGCTGCTGGCGACGACCTAAGAAGGGAAGAAACATTGGTTTTTGGTGCATCACAAGTCATCGGAGATGGTGTTGTTGCTTTGATTTTTGACCAGAATGCCATTGAGTTGCAAGGAATTGCTATCAGTGGCTGGAAGGGAGTAGGCACGCCAAAAACTATCACGAAAGCCGAAGGAAATATTGTATATAGCATTGATGATGAGCCCGCCCTAGACGTGTATAACAAATATCTGAACTTGGGTGATGATTATAATCTTGCTGCCGAATACCCTATCCGGCTGATACGTGACGACGCCTCGTCTGTACTGAGAGCAATAAGGCGGGTGAACGAGGACAAATCAATAGTTTTTGCGGGAACCATACCTGAAGGCGCAAAAGTACGGTTTAGCGCGGCACCTGGATTTGAGATTATTGAGCAAACCCTTGAGCACATGGCAGAATTCAGCAAACAAAATCCCAGATCAGATGCTATCGTGTTGTTTTCCTGCAAGGGGCGTCATCTTGTACTCGGTCCAATGGTTGAGGATGAAATCTCCGGTATTCGCAAACTATGGAAAGTTCCACTGGTTGGATTCTTTACATACGGTGAAATCGGTCCTCTACCGCAAGGACGGTGCGATTTTCACAACCATACACTCGTGCCTGTCCTGATTCACGAGAAGTAAATTCATGAAGGGCTCCCTTTATGAACACTGATCTTGACAAGCTGAAAGATACTATTCTGAAGACGAATATCCTCGATGATGAGAAAGAAGTGGGATTGCAGTTGCTCGAAAAAATTGAGAAGGAGCTCAAGACTCTGAACTTCAGCTTAGAGAGAGCATTGAAAGAAAAGAATACCCTTTCCACATTACTCTCTCACACATCGGAAGATCTTGAAAAATCATCGGAGCTTATCAAGAAAATGTTCGGCCGCTACCTCTCGACTGAGGTGATGAACTCGCTGCTCGAAGACCCTTCGGCGCTGGAATTGGGAGGAGAGAGAAGGAAGGTCACCATCATGATGACTGACCTGCGAGGTTTCACAGCCCTCTCCGAGCGACTCAAGCCCGAGCAAGTGGTTCAAATGCTCAACTCATACTTTGAAGTCATGGTGGACGTCGTCCTCCAGTACAATGGCACCATCAATGAGATCATTGGCGATTCGCTGCTGGTTATTTTTGGAGCCCCACAGGAGATGTCGGACCGTGCTCAGCGGGCAATCGCCTGCGCGATAGAGATGCAGAACGCTATGGCAAAGGTAAACGAGCAGAACCTTGCACAGGGCCTGCCTGAGTTGGAGATGGGGATTGGCCTCAATGAAACCGAGGTGATCGTTGGCAATATTGGTTCAAGCAAAAGAAGTAAGTATGCTGTGGTCGGGAGCGGCGTAAACATGACAAGCCGGATCGAGTCCTATACCGTGGGTGGACAGATACTCATCTCCGAATCCGTACGCCAAGAAGCGGGGGAGATTTTGCGTATTGACGCTCAGCAGGACGTACTTCCTAAAGGAGCCGAGACACCACTAAAGATTTACGAAGTTGGTGGCATCGCTGGACATTACAACCTTGCTCTGGAGGCTAAAGACCCAGCTTTGGTCACCCTGGCGCGGGAAATTCCACTACAATACACGGTGCTTGAAGGTAAAGACGTTGGGGAGAAAGAACTCGAAGGTTCCGTGGTCCGGCTTTCAAAGAATTGCGCCGAGATTACATTGCGTGGGCCGATTAGTGTCCTGAACAACCTTAAAATGAACTTGGGAGATGTGGATGAAAAACTGTCGGCCAGGGACTTCTACGGCAAGGTAATCGAGCGTCCCGGGAAGAAAGGACCAACCCAATTGATTCGGTTCACCTCGGTTCCGCCTGAGGTCGATGCCTATTTCCAGGCTCACCTGAAATTTTCGGCGAGTTGACTGATTGAAACTCTGGTACACATTTTTTTGGTCGGGCTGTCTATTGTATCAGGTGTAAGCGTTACTAATACTGCTACGAGAAATCCACGTATTACTCGAGTCATACCCTCATACTCCTCGAAGAACCTATGAGAATATTAGCTGTATTACACTTTGTCGAAAATTCACAATGCTGTTATGAGCGGAAAGTTTTGAAACAATCAAATTATTTATGACTTCCAGCGCTAACCTTATGATAGAAATGAATTGAGTCAGCCCTACCAGCTGCCGAATTTGCCAGTAGATTACTCTCATTCAACCATGAAACCTATGGTTTTCTCAATCATCTGTTTCTCCTAAGAAACTGAAATACGCAAGTTCGACGGTCCTAGATTCATAATGAGGAGCTATGCACTTAGTTATCAGGTGTCTTCCAGAAACAGGAAGCTTCCGAAACATTTTTCCTTTCTTTTTTGGAACAATTGTCGTATGATACCGAAAATACAAGATATCCCACCCTATTAGAATCATGAATGTTGAACCTTCACTGAAAAAATGCCCTCTCTTCTCCGGTCTGGAGGACGGAGAAATTGCCGAACTGGGGGGTATCTCCATATCGAAGAGATACCCCAAGGGAGCCCTCATCTTCTCCGAGGATGAAGAGGCGAAGGGTTTTTTTGTCGTCATTTCGGGCAAGGTAAAGATCTATAAGCTCTCACCCGAGGGAAAGGAGCAGATCCTTCACATCGTTTCACCTGGGGAGACCTTCGCGGAGGCGGCCCTCTTTGCCGGTTCCACTTACCCCGCATTTGCCGAATCCCTTGCTCAAACCCGTGTTCTGTATTTCTCCAAGGAAAGCTTTCTCAACCTCATCCGAAAAAATCCTCAGATCAGCTTGAACATGATTGCCAGCCTCTCCGATTGGTTGAGGAAATTCGTCAGCTTGGTCGAGGAACTCTCCTTAAAGGATGTCTCCGCTCGGCTCTCCAAATACCTGATGGACCTTTCCATTCGATCGGGCCGAAGTTCGGAAAGAGGGATCGAATTCGAGCTCGATATCAACAAAAGCCAACTGGCCTCTCAACTGGGGACCATAAGCGAAACCCTTTCCCGTGCATTGAAGAAACTGCGTGACAGGAGGATCATTAAGGTTGAGGGAAAGAAGATCACTATCCTCCAAAAGGAGGCCCTTGAGGATATCTCNNTTCCCGACTGGTGAATGGGGACTAGGAGCATGTTTCCCGATCATATTCGTGTTCAGAATTATCAAGGCAAAGGACCTAATTCTTTCCCGAAAACATCTACACCCCTCCACCTCTTAACCCTTTCACGAATGCCCACCTCGCCGATACGGAAAAGTTTGTGAGGATACCCCCCGGGGGGTATCCCTGAGAAACTTCCGACCTTCGTAACCAAAGCCTCTTGGTCCCTACGGAAGAGGAATGAGGGAAGAGCCCATATCAGAAGGATCAAAAAAAAACTCCCAGAATTGACCTAAATCAAACCAAGTGGGGAAAAAGGCAGTTATACTCACTATAAAAATCCAGGAGGAGATCGGAAGATGGATAGATATGCCAGATGTTTCGTCAAGGGAAGCCTCATCTATCTTGGCATCGGGGTAGTACTGGGTGTTATGATGGCTGCCCATGGGGAATGGACCTCCCTTTTAGGCAGGGCGCATACCCACATTAACTTGGTGGGGTTTGTCTCGTTCATGATATTCGGCGTCGGGTACCACATTCTCCCCCGCTTTACCGGAAGGCCCCTGCATAGCGCGAAACTGGCCGATCTCCACGTCTGGTTGGCCAACATCGGCCTTATCGGGATGTCCGTCTTCTGGATTTTGGATGCGGGTTTTGAACGATACGCATTCGAGTTCTTAGCAGTATTATCCTCCATCATCCTGGGGATATCCATGGTGGTCTTTATTTACAACATGTGGAAAAGCCTCATCCCCTTACCAGAAGGAGAATCAACCTGACCCTAAATTCATTTCTAAAAGGAGGTCATCCAAAATGGCTGAGACAAGAAAATATACCAAAGATACCATTATCGGTGACGTTATCAAGGCTAACCCAAAGGCCACAAAGGTCATCGAAAAATACTTCGGCCAGGGATGTTTCACGTGCCCGGGGATGAATATGGAGTCCATCTCCTTCGGCGCCATGATGCATAATATCGATCCGGATACCATCGTCAAAGAGCTCAATGATTTGGAGTGATTTCACGCCATGGCAAATAGGGGAACCCTCGAGGAGACCGTCCAACTGACTCGGGAGCGGATGGCCGAACGATTAGCCTCAATTGCTATAGAGGAGTTTCGGGTAGGGGTATTCTTCACGGGTGTGAAATTGGAAAGCGGCCACGCAGGAGTAGCCTTCACCCCCATTGGGGAAATCCCCGAAGCCGTCTGCTGCCCCAGCTCGGCGGCACGGATGCCCGATGCGGGGAAACTTACCCGGCAGGACATCGATGAGCTTATCGCTTACGCCATGAGCACCAACCCCATCAAGAGCGCCATCGGGGTGGCTTTACTCAATGCCCTGTCCCATTACCTGTTCGAGAACGCCCCCGCACAGCACTACGATATCCATTACGGTCAGGATGGTCTAGACTACATGGAAATAGGCCCGCCCGACACCGTTTGTCTCGTAGGCGCTTTTACCCCGTATATTCGAAGGTTCAAAACATCGGGAAACCGGTTTTTCATCATCGAAAAGACCCCGGAAGCCCTGAGGCCGGCCGAGATGAAATACTACAGACCACCCACCGAGATCCCCCATGTTCTTTCGGAGTCTGACGTGGTTATCATCACGGGCGCAGCCATTGTGAACCATACCATCGATACACTGTTGAATCATACGAAGCCGGATTCCCGGGTAGGTATCATCGGCCCTACCGCGAGCATGGTCCCCGATGTTTACTTCAGAGAGGGCGTGGACGTCATGGCAGGGGTTCGAATAACGGATTCCGAATTGATGCTCCGTATACTGGGAGAAGGGGGTTCGGGTTACCACCTCTCCAATGCGTGTGCCGAAAAGGTGGTCTTTGTGAACAATGAGGGAGGAAAACGATGGAAACAAAGAATATCCACGAATTGATGGAGTTCTCGAAGGAAAATTTTGTACCGAAACAGGTTCATGTGGGGGAAAAATCGGTGGTGATGCTCCTCTGCTTCGATGCCAAGCAGGAGATGCCCGTTCACCCACATCCGGGGGCAGTGGAAATGGTTATTTATGGCCTCAAGGGTCAGGGGAAACTCCTTATGGGGGACGAGGAAAGGGAATTCAAGGAAGGATCCATCGCCTTCTGTAAAGGGGAGGTCCCCATCAGCCCTCGGAACCCGGGTGAGGGTCAATTTGCGGTCCTGGCAACGATGGTCTTAAAGAGGGAAAAAGCCTGATTGAGAGATCGTCTTGAAAGGAAGGGGTGAAATGGAAGAACAAAAACCAACTAATGCCTGCCTTCACTGTGGGACCACGAGCGATCGGGTCGTCCTTTTACAATGCGAGGATAAAGGTAAACTCCAATGGGTCTGTGTCAGATGCCTTCCCATTCTCATCCATGGGGGCCATTAAGATCCGGTCGCGGATTAGTCCGAGGAGAGGGGATAAACATGCCCTTATCATCCAAGGATATAAGAGGCTCATGGGGTTTTCGTGAAAATCCCTTTTATTGGAAAAGAACTTCAACCAGGAGGAAAAAGCCATGAGAGCAGAAGTAGAGCAAGCATTGGATACGATCAGGCCCGCACTTCAAGCCGATGGTGGCGATATCGAGCTCGTCAACGTGGGGGAAGACGGAGTAGTCCAGGTAAGGCTCACAGGGGCCTGCGGCGGATGTCCCATGTCCCAGATGACCTTAAAGATGGGCGTGGAAAAAACCCTCAAGAAAATTGTCCCCCAGGTTAAGAGTGTTATAACGGTTTAATCGCACTTCGCCTGGAAGGAATAGCAGGGTCCATTGCTCCGTCTTATGACATTTCGATGGGCTCGATCGTAGAAGGGTTCGGATCTCAGTTACAATCCGAATAACCGCAAGGACATTTGACGCATCCCTCTTCATACCGAAGCGGGCCCCCGCAATCGGGACAGGCCCCGCGAAGCTGGATCTCCTCAGCATGATTGGAGAATGGTATCGCTTGCCTTGGCTCCCCGTTCGCAACGTCCTGCCCATGAAAGGTATAGGATTCGATGGCCTTCGCGATGGCATCCGAGCAAGAGAAAATTTTCCCCCCTTGATGCCATACGGGCAGATGGCAGCTTATGCCTCTCAGTTGACGAATCACGGATGAGGGCTTAACCCCCGAGCGCAACGCCAAAGACACCAGCCGACCGATAGCCTCCGATTGTGACGCACCGCATCCCCCCGCTTTTCCCATCTGGTTGAAGATCTCGAAAAGGCGGCCCTCTTCATCCTCGTTAATGGTGACGTACAGAGTCCCACATCCTGTTTTCATCTTTCGGGTCATTCCGAAAGTCACCTCCCCCCTCGGGCGCGGTTCCCTCTCCCGGGCCACAATCTCCCCCTTTTCCGCTCCCTGGTCCTTGTTCAGGACCTGGGAACATCGGCTCCTATCCCGGTAAATCGTTACCCCTTTGCATCCCAGTTGAAATGCCGATCGATAAACACCTCGCACGTCATCCGCGGTGGCTTCATGGGGAAGGTTAACGGTCTTGGAAACTGCATTGTCAGTATATCTCTGAAAGGCCGCCTGCATCCGGATATGATATTCGGGGGAGATCTGATGGGCCGTGACAAAAAGCTTCTGGAATCTCTCGGGTACACCGTCTATGTTGCCCAAATCCCCGGTTTTTACGATCTCCTGCATGAGCTCTTCTGAGTAAAACCCCTCTCTCTTGGCGATCTCCAAGAGGAGAGGGTTGACCTCCATCAATTCCGTCCCATCAAGTACGTTCCGAGAGAAAGCCAGGGCAAAGATGGGCTCAATGCCTGAGGAGACGCCCGCGATGATGGAGAGGCTCCCCGTGGGGGCGATGGTGGTAACGGTGGCATTCCTCATGGCATCCCACTGCCCCTCCAATAAGCTCCCTTCAAAATTTGGGAAGGAACCCCGTTGCAGGGCCAGATCCCGAGATGCCTGACGCGCTTCTTTCTGGATGAACTCCATAACCCTTTCTGCCATCTCGATGGCCTGGGCGGAATCATAGGGGATCCCTAATTTGATGAGCATATCGGCGAATCCCATCACACCCAGACCGATCTTTCGATTTCCCTTCGTCGTGGACTCGATCTGGGTTAGGGGATAACAGTTCATGTCGATCACATTGTCCAGGAAATGCACCCCGGCTTGAACAGTTCTCTCCAATCTCTCCCAATCCAAGGCCCCATTCTGGACCATGTTAGAGAGGTTTATGGAACCTAGATTACAGGATTCAAAGGGCAAAAGGGGCTGTTCGCCGCAGGGATTGGTGCTTTCTATCTCCCCCATCTGAGGGGTAGGATTATCCCGATTGATGCGATCGAGGAAGAGAACCCCGGGCTCACCATTTTTCCAGGCACTGGCAACAATTCTGTCGAAAACCTCCCGAGCCCTGACACTTCGGACCTCCTGCCCCGTCCGCGGGTTGATCAAGAAATACGTTCCATCATCCTCCACGGCTCCCATGAAATCCTCGGTGACGGCCACTGATAGGTTAAAATTGTTGAATTGACGATCCCCTTCCTTGCACCCTATGAAGTCCAGTATGTCTGGATGGTCCACCCTCAGGATGCCCATATTGGCTCCCCGCCGCATTCCCCCCTGTTTTACCGTCTCCGTAGCCGTATCGAAAACCGCCATAAAGGAGAGGGGCCCGCTGGAGATGCCCTCGGTCGATTTCACCCGATCGTTCTTGGGCCGAATCCTGGAGAAGGAAAAACCCGTCCCCCCCCCGCTCTTATGGATCAGAGCCGCCTGTTTGACCGCCTCGAAGATCTCCTCCAAGGAATCTCCCACTGGCAAGACGAAACAGGCGGATAATTGCTGTAGCTCCCGCCCAGCATTCATAAGGGTGGGAGAGTTGGGGAGAAAATCCAGGGATGATAGAAGGGAATAAAATTGTTCCTCAGTTCGATCCAACTCGGCCTGGGGATCGTATATGAGATCCCCCTGGGCGATATTATTGGCTACCCGGCGGAACAGGTCCTCCGGTTCCTCGGCAGAGTTTCCTTCCGTCTCCTTCTTGAGATATCGCTTTTGGAGTACCACCATCGCATTCTCGGTTAAGGTCGCCTGCACGCCCATTTCCACCCTCCTCTTCTTGTCCTCAATATGTAGTCAGAATAATTTCCTTGATTACAATATATAGTGGATTCAAGGGTACTTTGTCA